>Ga0209415_10000928_pt1 | contig 56112 bp, 42 predicted proteins | sample PeaSoiSIISIP2007_FD_187696 | JGI IMG/M metagenome (GOLD analysis project Ga0209415, IMG submission 187696) | Peat soil microbial communities from Weissenstadt, Germany - SII-SIP-2007 (SPAdes) (version 2) | ecosystem: Environmental > Terrestrial > Soil > Wetlands > Peat | place: Germany... | reverse complement strand
CTAGGGCTCGTCCCCCGGTGCGGATGCTCCTGTCCGCGCGTCAACCGGCCAGCGTTCCGACGATCTCGCCGAATGCGCCGACGAGCCCATCGACCTGGGCCGGCGTCGTCGCCGGACACACCAGCATCATGTTGTGGAACGGCGCGATCACGCAGCCGCGATTCAGAAGCCCGATGTGGATCGCCCGCTCGAGTTCCGGTGACTGCGCCCGACCCGCCTCGCGGCCGTCCCGCAACGGCCCCGGCGCGCACACAAACTCGACGCGGGCACCGACGCGCGCGACGTGCCATGGCAGCCGGTGCAACGCGATCGCGCCCGCGAGGCCGCCTGCCAGCTGGGCCGCGAGTGCCTCCATATGCGCATACGCCGCGTCGGTCATCACCTCGCTCAGCGTCGCGCGCATCGCCGCCATCGCGAGCGCATTGGCCGACAGCGTCGTCCCGAGGCCGGAGTGCCCGGGCGGCTTGTCGCGCCGCACCCGGTCCCAGCCCGCGGCGACGGCCTCGGTAAAGCCCCAGACGCTCGCCGGCACGCCGCCGGCGATCGGCTTGCCAAGCACGAAGATGTCGGGCTCGAGCCCGAAGGCGCCCGAGTAGCCGTACGGGCCGGCGGAGATCGTGTGCGTCTCGTCAATCAGCAGCAGCGTGCCGGTCGCTCGGGTCAGTTTGCGCAGCGCCGCGTGATAGCCGGGCTGCGGCGGCACCATGCAGCAGTTGGTCAGCACCGGTTCGGTGATCACGCAGGCGACATCCTGTGCCGCGAGTGCCCGCTCGAGCGCCGGCACATCGTTGAACTCGACGACCTTCGTGCCTGCCGTCAGGTCCGCGAACTGCCCGATCAGGCCGGGGCTGTTGACCGCGCGCGAGCCCTCGAGGCTCACATAGGTCTCGTCAACGGCACCGTGATAGCAGCCGTTCATGATCAGGATCTTCGCTCGGCCGGTCACCGCGCGCGCGACCCGTAGCGCGAAGCGGTTGGCGTCGGACGCCGTCGTTGCGACCTGCCAGTGCGGCAGCCCGAAGCGCTCGCTCAACAGTCGGCCGACGACGCGGCCATGCTCGGTCGGCAGCATGTAGGCGAGACCGTGGGCAGCCTGCACCGCGAGAGCCCGGGCGACCGGGGCCGGAGAGTGGCCGAACATCGATCCGCTGTCGCCGAGGCAGAAATCGGCAAGCCGATGACCGTCGACGTCGGTGAGCGTCGCGCCTTGCGCACCGGCGATGACCAGCGGAAACGGCAACGGCCAGTCGAGCATCCAGTGGAGCGGCACGCCGGCGTAATACCCTGACGCACTGGCCGTGCTCAGGGCTCGCGAGTTTGGCCGCGCCCGCCGGTAGCGCTCCTCCTCGGACGCCCGCAGCTCCCGGAGGCGGCCTGGCGCGACGCCGCGATCGGCGGCGCGGGCGAGGCGGGCCGGCGCGGGGCGATCAGGCATAAAAATCGTACTCACGGGTAAAGACGTGCTCGATCAACTCGCGGTACTCGCCGCGCTTCAGTTCCGCGTAGAGGCGCGGGAAATCCGCCGGCAGGTACTGCGCGAGCAGCGGGGACTTCTCGAGGCGCGCCAGCGCCAGGCTCAGGTCGGCCGGGAACTCCTGTTCGCCGCCCTTGTGCACCCTCCCCGCCGCGGGCGCCGAGGCCTCGAGCCCGTGGCTCACCCCGTGCAGCAGCGCCGCCAGCATGCCGGTCACGGTCAGATGCGGACTTGCATCCGCACCCGCGACGCGGTGCTCGATCCGCCGTGCCTGGCCGTGCGTAGCCGGCACGCGAAACGCCACGCTGCGGTTGTTGTTGGCCCAGTCGCGCGTTGTCGGCACGAACAGTCCCAGGTACCGACGTTGCGAGTTGAAATTGGGCGCGAACAGGGCCATCGAGTCGTACATCAGCGCCTGCATGCCGGCGATTGACTGGCGCAGCAGCGCCTCGCCGCCGGGCGCCGCGTAGCGGTTCTTGCCGGTCGCGTCGATCAGGCTGACGTGCACGTGCAGCCCGCTGCCGGGCTGCGTCGCAAACGGCTTGGCCATGAAGGTGGCGTCCATGCCCATCGACCGGGCCACGCCCTTGATCAGGCGCTTCAGCAGCACCGCATGATCGGCCGCGAGCAGCGGGTCAGCGACGTGTCGCAGATTGACCTCGTACTGGCCGACACCGTACTCGGCGACGGCGCCGCACACTGGCAGGTCCTGCACAGTGGCCGCCTCGGTCACCCGCGACAGGAACGCGGAGGCATCCTCGACCGCCTCGAGCGAGAGGTTGGCCGCACGCCGTGCCGGGGTGCGTCCCGGCAGTGCCGCGACGTGGATCTGGCCGTCGGGTCCCCGCTTCGGATCGATCAGGTAGAACTCGAGCTCGCAGGCGACGACGGGCTGCAGGTCCGCGGCGCGGCATCGCGCGACGACCTCGCGCAGAATCACACGCGGATCGAACCACAGGTCCTTGCCGGCCTCGACGTCGACCATGTGGCACACGACCTGGGCGGTCGGCGTCGCGGTCCACGGGACTCGCTTGAGCATGCCCGCGAGCGGCCTGGCGGTCCCGTCGGGGTCACCGTCCGCCTTGCCGATTCCCAGCGGCCCCTGGCCGAGACCGCGGCTGTCGGCAATCAGCGCGCAGGCCGAGAACTGCACGCCATCCGCGTATAGCGTCGCGCCGTCGGTGGCCGGCAGGCGTTTGCCGGCGGTATTGCCGTTGACGTCGATGACGAACGCGTCGATCGCCTCGATGTCCGGATTGGCCGCCAGGAACGCCTGCCACTCGGCGACCGGAGCACTGGTGTTGCTGCTGTGTTCATGCATGATTTCCTGCCTGCACAAATGCGCTCAGAGGCGATCCCTGAGCGCGTAGAAGGACATCGCCGCCACCAGCGTCGGCCAGCGCAGCGCCGGACCGCCGGGGAAGACCGGAACGGCCACGCGGCCGAGCAGGTCGAACGCGTCACGCTCGCCACACAGCGCCTCTGCAACCGCCTTGCCCGTGTACGGCGCGATCAGTACGCCGAGCCCCGAGAAGCCGCTCGCGTTGATCAGCCCCGGTTCCAGCTCGCGAACCAGGGGCATCCGGTTCGGCGTGATGCCGAGCGTGCCACCCCACGCGTAGTCGAACCGCACCGCCGCGAGCTGGGGGAACACCCGCAGCACGTGCGGGCGCACGAAGGCCGCGATGTCGCGCGGGAAGCGATAGCGGTAGTTCTCGCCGCCACCGAACAGCAGCCGGTGGTCGGGCGTGATTCGGAAGTAATTGACGACGAAACGTGAGTCGGCGACTGCCGCGCCGTTCGCGATCAGTGCCTGCGCGCGCTCCGGCCCCAGCGGCTCGGTGACCGCAATGTAATTGTTGATCGGCATGACGCGCCGCTCGACCGCCGCCGACAGCCCGCGCAGATAGCCGTTGCAGGCAAGCACGACGCGCTCTGCGCGAACCTCGCCGCGGCGCGTGGCGAGGCGCCAGCCCCCAGCCTCGGCCGTCAGGCCCGTGACTTCGACGCCTTCGTGCAGGCGCGCTCCGTGGCTAGCAGCTGCGCGAGCGATACCGAGCACAAAATTGAGCGCGTGCAGGTGACCCCCGTGGGTGTCCAGCGAAGCGCTGTGGTAGCCGGGCGAGGCGACGAGGCTGCGGATCTCCTCGCGGTCGACGAAACGCACGTGTGGATAGCCGTACACGGCCTGCAAATGCTCGACATGCCGGCGCGTGGCGGCGCTCAGGCGCGCACGGTGATCCGCGTGCAGCAGTCCCGGGCGGAAATCGCACCGGATGCCATAGGCCTCGATGAGCCAGTCGAGATGCGCCCGCGCGCCGAGCGCAAATTCCCAGCAGCGGCGAGCGCCGTCGAGCCCGAGCCGGGTCTCGAGCCACTCTTGATCGCGGCGGTTGCAGACGTGCGCCTGGCCGCCATTGCGCCCGGACGCGCCCCAGCCGATCCGGGACTGCTCAAGCAGCACGACGTCGACCCCACGGCGCGCCAGGTGGAGCGCCGTCGCCGCACCCGTGTAGCCACCACCGATCACGCACACATCGCAGCGCACCGATCCGTCGAAGGGAGGAGTGACGACGTGCTCTTGCAGCGTCGCCGTGTAGTAGGACGGCACATGCTCCGCGCTCGGCGCCAGGGCGGACGGGTATGAGCGGGCTCGCATCTCAGGCCCCGGCCTCGAAGTCGCTGTTGCCAATCAGTCCCATGCCGTCGCGGATGTCGGCGAGGATTGCGCGCTTCAGGCGCGTGGCATTGCGCTCGCGGATCGACCGGATCGCGACCTGATGCTGATCGACGAGCCGCGCGGTGCCAACTCGGCCGTACACGACCCGCATGTACGGCCCGAACTGCAGCCACAGCGTCTCGATCAGCTGCACGAGCGTGCGCCGCGGCTGGGCGCGATAGATCGTGAAATGAAAATCGTAGTTTCCTTGCATATAACTCGTGACGTCGCCGGTCTTGAGGGCGATACCGAGCGCATCGTCGACGGCGCGCAGGCGCTTCAGGCGCGCCGCGTCGACGTAGGGGATTGCCGCTGCGGCCGCTTCCGGCTCGAGCAGTTCGCGGCAGCGCAGCAGGTCGTTGAAGCGCTCGGCGCTCATCAGCGGCACGACGATGCGCCGCTTCGAGCGGATCTCGACCGCGCCTTCCGCGGCCAGCCGGCTCAGGGCCTCGCGCACCGGCATCTGGCTGACACCGAGCTCCTGCGCCACGCCGCGGGTCGACAGGCTGCTCCCTGGCATCATCCTGCCGGTCACGAAGCGTCGGCGCAGCTCCTCGTAGACGCTCGCGCGCAATAGGCCTTCCGCAGCAACCGGTAGCGGCATCGGCCGGCTCAGGCAGCGGCCGGCAGCGCGCGAAGCGCCGGTTCGGCCTCCTCGAGCGCAGCCTTGATCGTATCGACGAGCCGGTCGATCTCGGCGTGCGTGATGATCAGCGGCGGGCAGAACACCAGCGTATCGCGGATCGCGCGGACCATCAGGCCGCGGCGGATGCAGATGTCGCGGACGATCGGGCCGGCGGTACCCTCTTTGGCGCCGAAGCGCTCATTGGTGCCTGGGCGCGCGACGATCTCGACGGCGCCAATCAGACCCAGCGACCGTGCCTCCCCGACCAGGCCGTGGCGGCGCAGGCGCCCCAGTGCCTTCGCAAGATACGGGCCCGAATCCTCGGCGGTGCGCTCGATCAGCCGCTCGCGGCTCAGGATCTCGAGGTTCTTGAGCGCGACCGCCGCGCACGTCGGGTGCCCGGAGTAGGTGTAGCCATGGACGAACTCGCCCCCCGCCTCGCGCAGCGTCGCGACGATCGGCGCCGCAACCGCCGTCGCCGAGATCGGCAGGTAGCCCGACGACAGACCCTTGGCCATTGTCACGATGTCCGGCCGCACGCCGAAGTGCTGGAAGCCGAACCAGCGCCCGAGCCTGCCGAAGCCGCAGATGACCTCATCGCTGATCAGCAGGATGCCGTGGTTGCGACACACCGCCTCGATCTGCTGCCAGTAGCCGGGTGGCGGGATGATGACTCCGCCGGCGCCCTGCACCGGCTCGCCGATGAAGGCCGCGACGTTTTCCGCTCCGACCTTGACGATGCGCTCCTGCACCGCCGCCGCGGCGCGCGCCGCGAACTTCGCGGGATCCTCGCCGTAAGCATCGCCAAACAGATACGGCTGCATCACGTGCTCGACGCCGGGGATCGGCAGGTCGCCCTGCGCATGCATCGCCTTCATGCCCCCGAGGCTCGCGCCGGCGACGGTGGAGCCGTGGTAGGCGTTCCAGCGGCTGATGAAGATCTTGCGCCGCGGCTGCCCCTTGACGACCCAGTAGTGCCGCGCGAGCCGCAGCGCCGTGTCGTTGGCCTCGGAGCCGGAGTTATTGAAGAACACGTGCGCCAGATTGCTGCCGAGGCGCGCGGCGATTTCGGCCGCAAGGCGGACGGCAGGCACGCTCGCGGTCTTGAAGAAAGTGTTGTAGTACGGCAGCTCCAGCATCTGCTCGTAGGCGGCGCGCGCCAGCTCCTCTCGCCCGTAACCCGCATTGACGCACCAAAGGCCCGCCATGCCATCGAGGATCGCGTTGCCGTCGGCGTCGTGGATCGTGCAGCCTTCGGCCCGGGTGATCAGGCGGCTGCCGCCGAGCTCCGCCTGGAGCCGGTAGTCGGTCTGGCCGGGCAGGTGGTGGGCGACGTCGAGGCGACGCAGCTCGGCGACTTCGGCGGCACTCAATCTGGTGTGACTCATAACGGTCCCTTAGGAAACAAGGCGCCTGTCAGGCGCGCATCAGTTCGTGGACGGCGCGCTGCGCCTGTTCGATCGCAACGTCGGTATAGGCGCCGCCGCCGGAATCGGAATTGGCGATCGCGATGCGGCCGAAGGGTGCTCGACCGATCACGTGCGGCTGCTCGCTCGCGGGAAGATTGGGCTCGAACAGCGAGTTGTGCTCCGGTGCATAGCCGTGCGGCCAGCGGTTCACTGTGATCGCGGTGATGCCGGCCGCCGGATCGAAACCGCCGGCGCCGAGCATGCGGCCGAGCTGGTCGCGAATGTTGCGCTCGAACGCCTCGAACGGCGTGGCGAGGAGCTCGGCTTGCCCCGCCTTGTTTTGCTCGTGCTCAGTCAGACCCGGCCGGCATGGGGTTCTGGTCATCCGGATCAGGTTCGGCTCGGCCGGAGAGCGCGGGCTTTTGTAGGCGCCGATGTCCACGGTCGGGTTGAGCACGAGCGAGGTGTAGTAGCCGCCGGGCGCGTAGATCTGGCGCACGCCCAGCCGCTTGAATGCCTGCCAGTCCCGCAGCGCGACGCTCGTGTACACGAGCGGCGTCTTGACGAGCGCGCGCAGCGCCGCCTTCTGCCGGTCCGGCAATTCCGGGCACAGGTAGGGGATCATCATGTTGTAGCCGGCGAGCACGCAGTGGCGGGCGCGTACGGCGAGGTGCTGACCGTCGCGCACGTAGACCACGACGGTCTCCCGGGCTGCCTTCGGCTCGCCGTCATGCTGAACGCGGGTGACGATGCTGTTGAGCCTCAGCCGTACCGGTGCGCCAGTCCGATCGAGGTGCCCGTAGTCGACCCGGGCGGTGACCACGTCCTCAACGCTGCGACCGGGGACGGCATCCGGGATCAGCCGGCGCACGAGCAGGCGCGCGATCGTCGCGTTTCCATCGGGGAAATGCAGATTGGTTGAACCCTTGGTGTCGGCGTAGCCGGCCGGCGTGAAGCCCATGCCAGGAATCGAGCCGGGCTCGAGCGCGAGGCCCGCGAAGCCCGGCAGACCGATGCCCCATGCATCGAGCGCCGACACGGCATCACCGCCGACCCCCCATTCGCCCTGGGTGCGCGTCTGGTAAAGCGCCAATATCTCCGGGACAACCTTGACGACGTCCCGCAGGTAGTCCCGGTAACTGATTGTCGACAGGCGCTGTTTCTTCTGCGTCGAGCTGAGGCCCGGCAGGTGGTCGACCGTGCCGTCCTCGACCCGCTCGACGTCGCGCTTGGCCGCAGCGGACAGCGGCGCGCGGGCGAGGAACGCGGCCCACGGTTTCGTGCGATAGCCGACCGCGAGGTGGTCGGCGCCGAAGGTCTCGCGGTCGAAGAACACGCCCGTCGTGAGTCCCAGTCCGTCGTAGAACTCCGGATGCTGGACCGACCTCGCGAGCGCCGGCGCATCAATGCCGAGCATGCGCAGCACCCCTTCTGCGACCGGCCCGTACGGGCGGGGGCTGTCGATACCAAGCGTGCCGCCGTTCAGCAGCCGCAGCTGGCCATCCAGTTCGAATTCGTTGCGTTTGGCGTGCCCACCGAAGTCATCGTGGTTATCGAGCACAAGGACCCGCGCCGACGGATTGCTCTCCCGGTAGAAGTACGCAGCGCTGAGGCCGCTGATCCCGGCGCCCACCACGACCAGGTCGTAGTGCTCGTCGAGTTCCGTGGGCGCTTCGAATGCACGCCTGTCGCGCAGTGCGTGCGCGGCTTCGAAGGAGCCGGCGTGGCTGCCCCGGAGCCCTGTCAGGCGCGGCGGATAGTAGCCCGGCAGATCCTGGGCGGCCGCTGGCAGCGCCGCCGGCTGCATCGCCCAGTTTGGCAATACCGTGGCGGCAAGCGCCCCGGCCGACCCGACCGCGACGCCCTGGACGAAGTCGCGGCGCGAGATCGGGCGATCCATGCCGAGTTCTCGGTCGCGCTGCGGGTGTGGGCGGTCGCGGGACATCAGCGGTTCTCCCCGGTCGTTAGCGGGCGAGTCGGACGCGAATCGTCAGCTGCGGGGAGCCGCGTGCCCGCTGCGGTGCCCCGTCGGTCGTGCTGACCCGACACGCTACCGGCAGCGCCCCCGGGCGTCAACAATCTGCGATCTCAGATTGTGCGACACACCGCTGTTGCGCGCATGCAACGGCGCGCCTGCAGGCTTCCCCAAGAATTGCCTTGGCGGTGCGGTGGCGCTATGGTGCGATCACACACGGGTGTAATGCTCAGCGAGCGCCCGCCACCCACAACTCCCACCGAGGATCCATCATGCGCGGGCGCCGACAGGTTCAGGAGTCGCACGAAGGCAACGACCGGCTGACGAGGCTCGCCGGCGGTATTCTGGCCGCACTCGCGGTCGCGAGTGCGCCCGGCCTCGCGCGTGCACAGTCGACGCCGCCGGAGGCAGTGCCGAGCGGCGGCCTGCAGGAAATCGTCGTGACCGCGACCCGCCACGAGGAGACCCTGAGCAAGGTCCCGCTCAGTGTCACGGCCCTGAATCAGGAGGCGCTCGATCTGCGCGGCGTCAAGGACATCGTGGATGTCGCGCGCTTCACGCCGGGCCTCAACATCGACAATTCCGGCACCAACAACATTTCCATCCGCGGCATCTCCTCGACAGGCGGCGCCGGCACGACCGGCATCTACCTCGACGACACGCCAATCCAGATGCGTGCGCTCGCCTTCAATCCCGACGAGGCGCTCCCGAAGTCCTTCGACATCGACCGCGTCGAGGTGCTGCGCGGCCCCCAGGGCACGCTGTTCGGAGCGGGGTCCGAGGGCGGTACGGTGCGCTACATCACGAACCAGCCGAGCCTGACAACCAGCAGCGTGTACGCGCGCAGCGAGGTGTCATACACGCAGGGCGGATCGCCGAATTACGAGGCCGGCGTCGCCGCCGGTGGCCCACTCGTCGACGGCACGTTCGGCGCGCGCGTCAGCGTCTGGTACCGCCACGACGGCGGCTGGATCGACCGTATCGATCCGGTCTCGCTCGCGGTGGATCAGAAGAACGCGAACTACGACGACACCGTACTGGTGCGGGTCGCCGGGATCTGGGCGGCGTCGGACAAGTGGACCGTGACTCCGAGCGTTTATTACCAGGACCGGTACCGGAACGACGTCGAGAGCTACTGGCCGCTGTATTCCAATCCGGGCAGCGACCGCTACGTCAATGCCAATCCGACGCAGCGCAACGCCCCGGACACGTTCTGGCTGCCAGCGCTCAAGATCGAGGGCGACCTCGGCGCGGCGCGGCTGATCTCGAATACCTCCTACTATCGACGCTGGGAAACGACGGGCTACGACGGCACGCTGTACAACCTTGGTTTCTATCAGGCGCAGGGCGCCGCACCGGTTATTCCGCAGGCGCTGTTTCTGCCGGGAGTGTTCCCGCTGCTGGACGGCGATGGCCTGCACCTGCCAGCCGGCGCCACCAACTACCGCTCGCCCGCCTCCGTCGGCAACGGCCAGGAGAACTTCGCCGAGGAGATCCGGCTGCAGTCGGCGGATCCGCATGCGGATCTGATCTGGACGACCGGCGTGTTCTACGGCTTGAACCACCAGAACTACCTCGAGCAGATCCACGACCCGCTGCTCAATGAGCTGACGCTCGCAGCCACGGGGCTGCCGTACACGTCGATCTTCGTCGACCCGAGTGGAAATCCGGTCACCTATGACCCGCGCTTTCCGAACGATTCGTACTTCCTGCAGACGTTCTCGGAGGATCAGCAGCTCGCGTGGTTTGCAGAGGGAACCTACAATTTCACGGAGCAGTGGAAAGCAACGGCGGGCATCCGGTACTCGAAGACCGAGTTCTCGTTCAATACGCTGACCGGCGGCCCGCAGCTGTTCCTGGCCCCGCAGAGCAACTCCGGCGACAAGAAGGAGAACTCCTTCACGCCCAAGCTGAGCATCTCGGACCAGGTCGACCCGCACAATCTCTACTACTTCACCTACGCGAAAGGGTTCCGGCCGGGCGGCGCCAACAATCCGGTGCCGCAAGCCGCGTGCGCCACGGACTTCGCCAACTTCGGCATTGCGGCGGCCCCAGCCACGTTCAACTCCGATACCGTCGACAGCTTCGAGGTCGGCGCCAAGAACAACTTCGAGAATCGCGTCAAGATCGCGAGCAGCATTTACTACATCAAGTGGAACAACATCCAGCAGACCGTGGTGCCGCCGATCTGCCAGATCTCTTTCATCGCGAACCTCGGCCAGGCGGTCGCGAAAGGCGCGGACATCCAGGCTGAGATCGCTGTTGGCGACAACTTCACGGTGGAGGTCACCGCCGGCTATACGGACGGCCGTTACACGAAGGACTCGCGGCTGTCACCGGCGGAGAGCATGCCGGTCGTCGCGAGCGGCGATGCGATCGTCGGCCAGAGCGGACAACCCGCGCCACCAGTGACGGCTTCTATCGGCCTCGAGTACCGGTTCACGGCGTTCACGCGGGAGTCATTCATTCGCATTGACGACGAATATCAGAGCGCACCGAAGTGGGTGGGGGCGAGTCAGGACCCCAATACCTTGCAGTTCGACTCAGCGAACTACACGCTGTCACCGACCTACTTCGCATCGCTGCGCGCCGGGACGACGGTCGGCGGCTGGTCGATTGCCGCATTCATCGACAATCTCACCGACACCCACGTGGTCACGAACTACAACTTCACGATCGATCCGACCTCGACGCCAGAGGCCAGTCGGTTGCAGCGCGACTTCGCGTTTCGGCCGCGGACTTTCGGCTTGACGTTTACCTACCGGCACTGAACGGGCACCGGAGCACGCACCCGCGCGTGCTCCGGAGAACGGCTTTATGGCAGACAGCCGGTGCCCGTGAATGGGCCTCTACCGGTGCCGGTCCGGCCCTCCGGCGGCGATCTCGGTCAGGCGGTAGACGCGTTCGAACCGTGTCCGGTCGACGACACCGTGGTCGCCAGGCGCGTACTGGACGAGCCAGTCACCGGGATTGCCGTGGAGCACGTCACCCCCGGCCGACCGCGCGATGCTGAATGCCGTGGGCATTTGCTTGGCGAGCACGGCGATCGGACGATTACGGTAGTTGCCGGGTTGTCCTGGCCGCGTCGGCGACTGCGGGAGGTATTTCGCGTCGAACCTGTCGCGGGACACGCACCAGCGATCGCCCGTGGAACCGGTGAGCAGCGCGTCGCCCGCTGCATAGTGGTTGAGCCCCACGGCGCTCACCAGCGCCCCGGCGACTGATGCGAACTCGACCGTCACGACCTCGTCCTTGACGGCGGTCCGGGCAGCGGGATCTGCGGCCAGGTCCGGGTTCTCGAGCGGGGGCACAACGCTCACATCGCCCGCACGATCACCGCAAGCGGTAGGTGACGCAGCAGGAACGCGATCGGCGCCCACGGCCAGGGCGGTACGAATGCCCGCGGCCGCTCGCTCTCGATCGCCCGTACGAGCGCCCGGCAACCGGTCGCGGTATCGACGAGAAACGGGCGCTTGCGCGCCTGCGAGCTGATGTCGGAACTGATGTAGCCCGGATAGATCGCGCTGACGCGGATCGGCGTGCGCCAGACATCAGCCCGGATCCCCTCGGTCAGTGATGCGAGTCCAGCCTTCGTGGCTGCGTAGACAGTCTGGGCGCGCGGCAGGCCGCGGATGGCCGCCACCGAGGCAATCGTCACGAGGTGACCCGCATTTTGCGCCCGGAAAATCTCCAGAGCCGCCTCGCATTGCGCGAGCGCGGCGATGAAATTGGTCTCCGCCGTCATCCGATTGGCGTGAAAGTACCCTGTGCCGACCGGGGCGCCCTTGCCCATGCCCGCGTTCACGATGATGCGATCGAGGCCATCGAGGTCGGCGCGCAGCGCCTGAAATACCGCGAAAACCTGGTCATGGTCGTTCACGTCGAGAGCGCGCACGGCCACCCGAACCCCGGGAAACCGGGCAACGATCTCGGCTTTCAGGGACTCGAGCAGTTCAAGTCGCCGCGCGCAGAGCGCGAGGTTCCGGCCGCGGGCAGCGAACTCGAGGGCCATGCCGCGCCCGAGGCCGGCGCTCGCACCGGTGATCAATATGTTCTTACGCACGGATGATGCTCGCTCCCGAAATCCTGAATTGCGAGCCGATGCACTGGCCCCGCCTCAGCCGGGACAGCAGCACCGCGGCGCACCTGTGCTGCATCGGACTCGCCGTCGAGTATCGATGGGACGGCCCGCTGCGGCAACCGGCCGGATGCGCTGTCCTGTCGACGGCGGCGTCTCGCGGCAAGCTCCGCAGCGCACCAATTGCACAGCTGGCGGCGGCTGCGGCCATGGCCCGGAGTCCTCATGACCGTCGCCTGGGCGGCGCCGCCAGTGTCTTCGCGATCTCGCTGTCACCGTCAAGCAGGTGTCGTCGGCAGTATCGGGATCGCGAACCTCGCGGCCGCGCTCCCCCTGGCCCGTCGCTGTTCGTCGCGATCCTGCATCCGCCGCCTTCGCGTGGCGGTGGTCGGCACACCGCGGATTCCGGCGGTCGATCTGCCCGTGCCGGCGCCGCCCGAGACGGCTCCCACCGCGGTCATGACGCATCTCTCCCGCGGCGAGGGCGTGCCTGAATTGCTCAGCGTGCCGCCCGCCAATGTGCTGGAATCGACCCTGCCGCTCGATGCACTCAAGTAACGGAACGACCCGGTAATCGATGGCCGACGCCGACCGCCCCAGCCCGGATGCATTGCTCGCCGAGGTTCAGCGTGACGAAGCGCGGTCCCGGCGCGGGCGGCTGCGAATCTTCTTTGGCGCCTCGGCCGGGGTCGGAAAGACTTACTCGATGCTCGATGCCGCCCGCGGCGCCCGGGCCGGCGGTGCGGACATCGTGGTCGGCTACGTCGAGCCGCACGGACGCGCCGAGACCGAGCGCCTGATCGACGGGCTCGAGCAACTCCCGTTCCTGGAAACCCGATTCCACGGTATCACGCGGCGCGAGTTCGATCTCGATGCGGCGCTCCGCCGCGCACCAGCGACGCTGCTGGTGGACGAACTTGCGCACTCGAATCTCGTCGAGGGCGAACCGCGGCCGAGGCACGCCAAGCGCTGGCAGGACATCGAGGAGTTGCTCGACGCCGGAATCAACGTGTGGACGACGGTCAACGTCCAGCACCTGGAGAGCCTGAACGACGTCGTTGCCGGCATCACCGGCGTGCGTCAGCGGGAAACGATCCCGGATCGGATCTTCGATGAAGCCGCTGATGTCGAGTTGATCGACCTGCCACCCGACGATCTGCTGGGCCGCCTGAAAGCGGGCAAGGTGTACGTCTCCGATCAGGTGGCAACCGCCACTGAGCGGTTTTTCCGCAAACCCAACCTGCTGGCGCTGCGCGAACTCGCCTTGCGTCGAACGGCCGACCGCGTGGACGCTGCAGCCCGCGAATATGCCGGCAAGGAGCGCGCCTCCAGGCCCTGGCTCGCGCGCGACCGGTTCCTAATCGCCGTCGCCCCGGATGACCAGGCGGAACAGCTCGTGCGATTCGGGAAGCGCTTCGCCGATGCGCTCGATGCCGAATGGCTCGTCGTATCGGTTGAGACACCGGATCTGCTCAAGCTGTCGGAACACGAACGCAACCGGCGGATCGACGTGCTCCGGCTCGCCGAGTCACTTGGTGCCGAAACGGTCACGCTCGACGGCCCGTCGGCTGCCGAGGCGCTCGTTGAATACGCGCGGCTGCGCAACGTCACGCGGATCGTCGTCGGTGAAGCGAAGCGCAAAGGGTGGCGTGCGTTGCTGCGGCGGTCGACAGCCACGGCGCTCGTGCGCCGCGGTCGCGGCTTCGACGTCTCCGTGATCGCACGTCACGGCGCCCGCATCGAGGCGCCGCCGGATCTGCCCGCCAGTACGCCGACCGAGATCCGTTGGGATCGCTACTGGGCCGCGCTGCTGATCTCGGCGGCCTGCACCGGTCTCGCCGCGCTGATGTACCCCTATCTGGCATTGACGAACCTCGTCATGGTCTACCTGGTTGGCGCGACCGTCGCGGCCCTCAGGCTTGGGCGCGGACCAGCGAGCCTGACGGCGCTGGTCAACGTCACTGCTTTCGATTTTTGCTTTGTGCCCCCGCGGTTCAGCTTCGCGATCAACAACTTCCAGTACCTCGTCACCTTTGCGGTCATGCTGGCCATGGCGCTCGTGATCGCGAGCCTTGTCGCAAACGTCCGCGCGCAGACGCGCGTCGCCGGCGCGCGCGAGCGACGGACCTCATTGCTGTATGCGATGAGCCGCGAGCTCGTCGCCACGCGCAGCCTCGGCAACCTGGCGCAGGTGGCGATCCGGCACGTCGCCGAAACCTTTACAAGCCGCGCCGTCGTGCTGATGCCGGACGCCAATGGCCGCCTCCATCATCCCAGGGGTACGCCGCTGTCCGGGTCGCTGGAGGACGCGGATCTGTCAGTCGCCCAGTGGGTCTTTGATCACGACCGGCCCGCCGGCCTCGGTACGGATACGCTACCCGCGGCCGTCGCCCAGTACCTGCCGCTCAAAGGCACCCGGCACACGCTCGGCGTCCTCGCGGTGCGCCCGACGCACCGCCGGCGACTGCTGCTGCCGGAGCAGCGCCATCTCCTCGAGACCTTCGCCAGCCAAATCGCCCTGGCGGTCGAGCGAGCCCAGCTGGCCGAAGCCGCTGAGGTCGCGCGCGTGTCCGCGGAAACGGAGAGCCTCAGGAACACGTTGCTGGCCTCGATCTCCCATGACCTGCGCACGCCGCTCGCGGTGATCGCGGGCGCGAGCAGCGCGCTCAATGACCCGACTCTTAAGTTGGACGGCGATGCCCGCACGCGCCTGGCCGAGTCGATCGAGGCCAAAGCGCAGGAGATGTCGGAGCTGATCTCAAACGTGCTCGACTTGATGCGCTTCGAAGCCGGCGAGGTGCGCCTGCGGCGTGACTGGCAGACGGTCGACGATCTAGTCGGGACCGCGCTCGCGCGCCTGGACGGCCGCTTTGGCGACCGCCCTGTCGCAGTAGTCGTCCCGTCTGAGCTTCCTGCGGTGCACGTCGACGCGCCGCTCGTGACTCAGGTGCTGGTGAACCTTCTGGAGAATGCCATCAAGCACACGCCGCCCGGTACCCGCATCAGTATCTCGGCCGGGCTCGAGGGCGAGGCGGTGCGCGTAGTGGTTGACGACACCGGCCCGGGCCTTCCGCCGGGCGACCCGGAGCGGCTGTTCGCAAAGTTTCAACGCGGTCGTGAGGAGAGCAATACGGGAGGCGCAGGGCTCGGGCTTGCGATCTGCAGGGCTATCATCAATGCTCACGACGGCCACATCGTCGCGATGCAACGCCCGGGCGGAGGCGCTCGCTTCCTGTTTACGCTGCCGACAGCGGAGCCCGTCACGTGACCGAGGCGATGTTCAGCGTCCTGATTGTCGAGGACGATGCCGGCATACGTGGCGTGCTCCGAATGCTGCTCGAGTCACAGCGCTACCGGGTTGTGGAGGCGGAGTCAGGGGCGCGTGGGGCCGTTGAGGCCCGCAGCCACCGACCGGACCTCATCGTCGTCGACCTCGGACTCCCGGACCGAGACGGCCAGGCCGTGATTCGCGAAGTCCGCCGGTTTGCGCCGGTACCCATCCTCGTGCTTTCCGCGCGCACGATGGAGGCCGACAAGATTGCTGCCCTCGATGCCGGCGCCGACGATTACGTCGCAAAGCCGTTCAGCGCCCCGGAGTTGCTGGCGCGCGTGCGCGCCCTGCTCCGCCGCAACAGCCGCGGCAGCGACCGCCTGCCGCTGCTTCGTTTTGGCGCCGTGACAGTCGACCTGACCGCCCGCACGGCCCGGAGTCGCGACGGGGCGTTGCACCTGACGCCGCTCGAGTATCGGGTCATTGACTGCCTCGCCCGCAATGCCGGGCTCATCGTCACTCAGGAGCAACTGATCCGCGAGGTCTGGGGTCCGGACCGGCTGGGCGATACGCGTGGGCTGCGGTCGTACATAAAGATGCTGCGCCACAAGCTCGAGCCGGACCCGCGTCAGCCCCGTTACCTGGTCACCGAAGTGGGTATCGGCTACCGGCTGCAGGTCGACGACTCCGCGGACCCGCCGTAACGCGGGCGGCAAGCCTCGACACCTTCGCCACCGATGGCATCGGCTCCTGCCGCGGTGAGGCGTGCGACTTCGGAGCGTGATCGGATCGATCATCCGGCTCAGCAATGGAACGCCGGGCCGCGCAACACGGGTGGCTGGCGGCGCCGCCCGAGCGCTCGAGTCCGCGACCATGTAAACGCACGTTTCTGCAGGCCGCCTCGGTTTGTACGCACGCCGCGCCCCCGGGTCGGCGTCTAGGGTCGGTCGGACGCCGACGGCGGCGTGACGCGGCGGCATTTTTTCACAGGTTCGTCACGGCCGTGGCGCTACGTTAGCCACGCCTACTCTTCGGAGGTCCCATCGTGGACGCTGTCTACCTGCTGATTCTCGCGGGCCTGTACCTGGTGACCCACGGTCTGGTTTGGGCGCTCGACCGCCTCGGCAAAGTGTCATGAGCGGCATGTACTGGCTATCGGGCCTCCTCGCGCTGTTCCTGTTCGGCTACCTGCTGTACGCGCTGCTCAAGGCGGAGCGTTTCTGATGATTCCGGGCATCGCGTTTCAGCTGCTGTTGTTCGTCTTCCTCGGCATTGTCGTGCTGTGCGTCAAGCCGGTCGGCAGCTACATCGCCGACGTCATGGAAGGCCGTGCCAGCGTCGCCTTGCGTGCCGGAAGCCGGGTCGAGGGCTTCCTATACCGCCTGTGCGGCGTCGATTCCCGCGAGGAGATGTCCTGGTCGCGATACGCGATTGCCATGCTGATCTTCAACGTGCTGGGCGCGCTCATTGTTTATTCGTTGCAGCGCCTGCAATTGTGGCTGCCCCTCAACCCGCAGAAATTTGCTGCGGTCAGCCCGGACTCGTCGTTCAATACGGCCGTCAGCTTCGTCACCAACACCAACTGGCAGGCGTACTCGGGCGAGTCGACGATGGGCTATCTGGTGCAGATGGCCGGTCTCGCGGTCCAGAACTTCCTGTCCGCTGCGACCGGCATCGTGGTTGCGATCGCCGTGATCCGTGGCTTTGCCCGGCACACTACCCACACGATCGGCAACTTTTGGGTTGATGTCACCCGCGCTACGCTCTACCTGTTACTGCCGCTCGCCGCCGTACTGGCGCTGGTGCTCGCTGGCCAGGGCGTGATCCAGAATCTGGACGCCTACAAGGACGCAACGACGGTCGAGAAGGTCACCTACCAGAATCCGAAGACGGACACGGAAGGCAATCCGCTCAAGGATGCCGCCGGCAACGCCGTGACCGAGACCGCGACGACGCAGACACAAACGCTGCCAATGGGCCCGGTTGCGTCACAGGAGTCCATCAAGGAACTCGGCACGAACGGTGGCGGGTTCTTCAACGCAAACTCAGCCCATCCCTATGAGAACCCCACGCCCCTGACGAACCTGCTTGAAATGCTGGCGATCTTCCTGATCCCGTTCGCCCTTACCTACACCTTCGGCAAGATGGTGGGCGATACCCGCCAGGGCTGGGCGATCCTGGCCGCCATGCTCATCCTGTTCGTGGCGCTGGTGATGGTTGCCTTCTACAGCGAGCAGCACGGCAATCCCCTGCTCGCCAGGCACGGGATTGACCAGCTCGCGAGCGCCACGCAACCGGGTGGCAACATGGAGGGCAAGGAGACCCGGTTCGGAATCGCCGCGTCCGCGCTGTTCGCCGCGGTCACGACCGCGACCTCGTGCGGCGCCGTGAACACGATGCATGACTCGATGACTCCGCTGGGAGGCTTCGTGCCGTTGTTCCTGATCCAGCTGAGCGAGGTTGCACCGGGCGGGGTCGGTACCGGCATGTACAGCGTGCTCATGTTCGCCATTCTCGGCGTATTCATCGCCGGGCTGATGATCGGGCGGACACCGGAGTACATCGGCAAGAAAATCGAGGCCCTCGAAATGAAGCTCACCTCGGTGTTCATCCTGACCACCCCGTTCGTGGTGCTGATCGGGACGTCCGTGGGCGTCATGACGGCTGCCGGCAAAGCCGGAGTCGCCAATCCGGGTGCGCACGGTTTCAGCGAAATTCTCTATGCGTTCTCCTCGGCCGCCAACAACAACGGTAGCGCGTTCGCGGGCCTGGCGGCGAACACCGTTTTCTACAACGTAGCAACCGGCCTTGCCATGTGGTTCGGCCGCTTCTGGCCGATCGTGGCGACACTCGCCATTGCCGGCTCGCTGGCAGCGAAAAAGCGCGTGCCGGTCACCGACGGCACGATGCCGACGCACGGACCGCTGTTCGTCGCACTGCTTATCGGCTCGATCCTGCTGATCGGCGTGCTGACCTACGTTCCGGCGCTGGCACTCGGACCAGTGGTCGAGCACTTCATGCTCGCGGCGGCCAAGTAGCGAGACTCCTATGGCACGGCAACATCTATCGCTGTTCGACCGCAAGCTCGTCGGCCCGGCGGTCGTGCAGTCCGTAAAGAAGCTCGACCCGCGGATCCAGTGGCGCAACCCGGTGATGTTCGTCGTGTATATCGGCACGATCGTCACGGCCGTCCTGTATGTCCAGGCGCTGCAGGGTCACGGCGAGGCACCGGCAGGCTTCATTTTCGCAATTACCGTCTGGCTGCTGTTCACGGTCTTGTTTGCCAACTTCGCCGAAGCGCTGGCCGAAGGCCGCAGCCGCGCACAGGCGGCGGCGTTGCGCAGCATGCGCCAGACCGTGTTCGCCAAGCGCCTCCTGAGCAACGCCCCTGCAGGCGCTCGCGAGACGACGCGCGTCAAGGCCGAGGACCTGCGCAAGGGTGACGTGGTGCTGGTCGAGCCGCAGGACGTCATTCCGGCCGACGGCGAAGTCATCGAGGGCGCGGCATCGGTCGACGAGAGCGCGATCACCGGTGAATCGGCGCCGGTCATCCGCGAATCGGGCGGAGATTTCACGTCGGTCACCGGCGGTACCAAGCTGCTGTCGGACTGGATCCTGGTGCGGGTCACGGTCAACCCCGGCGAGACGTTCCTTGACCGGATGATCTTGATGGTGGAGACGGCGAAGCGCCAGAAGACACCGAATGAGATTGCGCTGACCATTCTTCTCGTCGCACTGACTCTGGTGTTCCTGGTCGTGATCGTCACGTTGCTGCCGTTCTCACTTTTCAGTGTCGAGGTCAGCAAGCTCGGCAACCCGGTGACCATCACAGCGCTGGTCTCCCTCCTCGTCTGCCTGATCCCGACGACCATTGGCGGCCTGTTGTCCGCGATCGGCGTGGCCGGAATGAGCCGGATGATGCAGGCAAACGTCATTGCCACCTCGGGTCGCGCGGTGGAAGCGGCCGGAGATGTCGACGTACTGCTGCTCGACAAGACGGGCACGATCACCCTGGGAAACCGCCAGGCGGCGACGTTTGTGCCGGCCTCCGGGGTCACCGAGCAGGAGCTGGCCGATGCCGCGCAGCTCGCCTCGCTCGCTGACGAGACGCCGGAAGGGCGGAGCGTCGTCATACTCGCGAAGCAGCGTTTCAACCTGCGCGAGCGGGATCTACGCGCGCTCGGCGCCACCTTCGTGCCGTTCTCGGCCCATTCGCGCATGAGCGGCGTCAATCTAGGCGAGCGGCAGGTTCGCAAGGGCGCTCCGGACGCAATCGCCAAGTACGTCAACGCGCTCGGCAAGCCTTATCCGCAGTCCGTCGATGAGTCGGTGCAGCGCGTCGCGCGCCAGGGAAGTACTCCGCTGGTCGTCGTCGACGCCGGCCGAGTGCTCGGGGTTATCGAGCTCAAGGACATAGTCAAGGGCGGAATCAAGGAACGATTTGCCGACCTGCGGCACATGGGCATCAAGACGATCATGATTACCGGCGACAACTCGCTGACGGCGGCAGCGATCGCCGCGGAGTCCGGGGTCGATGACTTCCTCGCCGAAGCGACGCCGGAAGCCAAGCTGAAGCTGATTCGCGAGCACCAGGCACAGGGCCGGCTGGTCGCCATGACGGGTGACGGCACCAACGATGCGCCCGCGCTGGCTCAATCGGATGTCGCGGTCGCCATGAATACCGGCACGCAGGCGGCCAAGGAAGCCGGCAACATGGTCGATCTCGACTCCAATCCGACCAAGCTCATCGAGATTGTCGAGACCGGCAAACAGATGTTGATGACGCGTGGAGCGCTCACAACCTTCTCGATCGCGAACGACGTGGCGAAGTACTTTGCGATCATTCCAGCGGCGTTTGCGACGACGTATCCGCAGCTCGGCGCGCTCAACATCATGCATCTCGCGACGCCGAACTCGGCGATCCTGTCAGCAGTGATTTTCAACGCCCTGATCATCGTCCTGTTGATCCCGCTCGCGATCAAAGGTGTGAAGTACCGGCCACTGGGCGCGGGGTCGCTGCTGCGGCGCAACCTGCTGATTTACGGACTGGGCGGGATCATCGTGCCTTTTCCCGGGATCAAGCTGATCGACATGGTCTTGGCGACGTCGGGCTGGGCTTGAGGAGACAAAGCATGTTTCTGCGACTCGTACGGCCCGCGGTCAGCCTGCTCGCGGTCATGACGGTCCTCCTCGGGATCGTGTATCCGCTGGTCATTACCGGCGTGGCGCGGGTAGCCTTCGCGCACCAGGCCGAAGGGAGCTTGATTTACAGGGATGGCAGGCTCGTGGGCTCGACGCTGATCGGCCAGAGTTTCTCCGATCCGAAGTACTTCTGGGGGCGACCGTCCGCCACTACGCCACAGCCCTACAACGGCCTCGGCTCCACGGGCTCAAACCTCGGCCCGCTCAACCCGGCGCTACTGGACCAGGTCGAGGCGAACGCCAAGGCTTTACGCGACGCTGATCCGGCGAACCGGCAGCCGATTCCGGTCGAGCTTGTCACGGCGTCGGCGAGCGGTCTCGATCCCGAAATCAGCCCGGCAGGTGCACAATACCAGGCCGCCAGGGTAGCCCGCGTACGGGGCATCCCGCTTGCCCAAGTCGAGTCACTGATCATGGCTCACCAGCAGGATCGATTTCTCGGCTTGATTGGCGAGCGGCGCATCAACGTACTCGAGCTCAACCTCGCGCTCGACGGGCTACGCTGACGCTCAGCGCCACCATTACCACGAGGCGCTCGCTTTTTTAAGGAGTGCCGGGTGCCGCAGCCACCTCTAGAGAAAGACGCCCGCCCGGATCCCGACCAGCTGCTCGCGCGAGTCCAGAGAGCCGCCGAGGCAGCGCGCCGCGGGAAGCTGCGGATTTTCTTCGGAGCCTCCGCCGGCGTTGGCAAGACCTACGCGATGCTCGAGTCCGCCCGGGTCGCCCGCGCCGCCGGAACCGACATCGTTGTCGGATACGCCGAGCCGCACGGCCGGGCGGAAACCGAGCGCCTGCTCGAGGGCCTCGAGCAGCTGCCGCCGCTCGCCATTCGCTACCGCGGGATCGTGCGCCACGAGTTCGACCTCGATGCGGCGCTCACCCGCCACCCGACCGTGCTGCTGGTCGATGAGCTCGCCCACACCAACCTGGTCGAAGGCGAGCCAGTGCCGCGCCACGGCAAGCGCTGGCAGGACGTCGAGGAGCTGCTGAGCGCCGGGATCAACGTCTGGACGACCGTCAACGTCCAGCATCTTGAGAGCCTGAATGATGTGGTGACGAGCGTCACCGGCGTGCGCCAGCTGGAGACTGTCCCGGACCACGTGTTCGAAGCCGCCGACGAGGTCGAGCTGATCGATCTGCCCCCCGACGACCTGCTCGAGCGATTGCGGGCGGGGAAGGTATATACCGCCGATCAGGTGGCGACCGCGACGCAGAAGTTCTTTCGGAAGGAGAACCTGACAGCGCTGCGGGAAATAGCGCTTCGCAAGACCGCCGATCGCGTCGATGCGGCCATGCGTGTCTTCGAGGCACGCGACGCGGCGGTGCGGCCTTGGCTGGCGCGTGATCGCCTGATCGTGGCGCCCGGCCGCGATGCCCAGGCCGAACAGCTGGTACGCGCGGGCAAGCGACTCGCCGATGGACTCGACGCGGAGTGGACGGTGGTCTACGTCGAGACGCCGGAGATGCTCAAGTTATCCGAAGCGCAGCGCAACCGGCGAATTGACGTGCTGCGCCTCGCCGAATCGCTTGGCGCTGAGACTGTCACCCTCGACGGGCCGTCGGCGGCGCATACAATTCTCGAGTACGCCCGGACCCGCAACGCGACGCGCATCATCGTCGGCGCCCCCAAGCGGCGCGGCTGGCGGACGCTCCTCAGGCCATCGACCGTCACGGAGCTGGTACGCCGCGCCGGGCCGATCGACGTGATCGCCATCGGTGCCGGCGGCTCGGGGACGCTGGGTGGCCGCTCATCCGCGACCCGCGCCACCCGGATCGCGGAAGCACCACCAAAGACCGATATACCGTGGCCGCGCTATGCGTGGGCGCTCGCCACGACGCTCGCTGCAACGGCCATCGCCTGGCTCATGTACCCGTACTTCGAGCTCACCAATATCGTGATGGTGTACCTGCTCGGCGCCACCGTCGCCGGGCTGCGATTCGGGCGCGGTCCGGCGACCCTGACGGCGGTCGCGAACGTCGCCGCGTTCGACTTTTTCTTCGCACCGCCGCGTTTTACGTTTGCCATGGCGAATCTCCAGTACCTCGTGACGTTCGCGGTCATGCTCGTCGTTGCGCTCGCTATCGCCGGGTTGACGGCTAGCGTGCGCCAGCAGACGCGGATCGCGGGACATCGCGAGCGACGCACGGCCGCGCTGTACGCGATGAGCCGGGAGCTGTCGCGCACTCGCGGCGCCGCCAACATGGCAGCGGTCGCCGTGCGCCACATTGAGGAGGTGTTTGCGAGTCGAGCGCTCGTTCTGCTTCCGGGCGGCGACGGGCGCCTGCACTATCCGCGTGACCCGCTGGCGCAGGCCTCGTTGTGGCGCGCCGACCTGTCGGTCGCGCAGTGGGTGTACCACCACAATGAGCCAGCCGGCCTCGGCACGGATACTCTCGCCGGTGCCCGGGCGTTCTACCTGCCGCTGCGCGGCTCCAGGCAAACCTTCGGCGTGCTCGCCGTGCTGCCGACGAATCCACGGCGCATCCTGCTGCCGGAACAACGCCATCTGCTCGAGACATTCGCCGGGCAGCTTGCGCTCGGCATCGAGCGGGCACTGCTCACCGAGGAGAGTGAGTCGGCGCGGGTGGCCGCGGAGTCGCAAAGCCTGCGACGGCATCTGTTGGCCTCGATTGCCCGCGACCTCGAAATCCCGCTCGCGCGGATCAAGGAGGCGAGCAGCGCGCTCGCCGAGGACGCCGGCATTCCGCATGACCGACACATTGAGCTGGCGAGCTCGATTGGAGCGCAGGCCGATCAGCTGGCCGACGTACTCGCCAATTCCCTTGAACTCGTCCGCCTCGAGGCCGGCGCGGTGGAGCTTCGGGTCGAACCGCACGCCGTCGCGGAGATGACCGCCACGGTGCTGGAGCGGCTCGCGCGCACTTTGGCAACGCACCGGGTCACGGTCGACCTACCGCCGGAGCTTCCGGCGTTGCGCGTCGATGGGCCGCTGATCGAGGAAGTGCTTGAAAACCTGCTCAAGAACGCCGCGCGGTACAGTCCGCCGGGAACGGCAATAAACATCACCGCTCATGCCGACAACGATTGGGTCCATGTCATCGTCGCGGACGACGGTCCGGGTCTGCCGACCGGCGATCCGGCGCTGCTGTTCCAGCCTTTCCAGCGCGGCGCGTCCACGCCTGCGGTCGCGGGCGTCGGTCTCGGCCTCGCCATCTGCAAGACCATTGTCGCGGCGCACGGGGGCACGATCGTGGCCCGCAACGGACAGGCAGGCGGCGCGGCGTTCGAATTCTCCCTGCCCGCCGCGGCGCCAGCCTTCATCAGCGAGCCCGAGCGGGTTTCGCCGTCGCGCAGCGGCCGGACGGCATGACCACCGCATTGCCCCCCGCTCTCTTGTCCCAAGTTCCCTCCCGAGGTCCATGCTGACGGTTGCAGCGGGCTGGTGGCGGCCTTCGGCCGCCACCGTCGGGTGATGACTTCTAGCTAGCAGGCCGTTGACGGCACTCGGTCGGAGCGGCCCTAATATGGCTCGAGGCGTGATTCAACGGAACGGCGCGTCCACCGACGCGAGGTGATCCGTCGCCGCCGCACCGATCGCGCTTGGAGGTACTCCTGCGACGCATGGATCCCCGGAAACCCCGGGTTGACGCTTGTGAGGACACGGTTCCTGCAGACCGCCGAGAACGCTACGCTGGCATAATCGAATCGGTGGAAAGCCATCATTGTCCCGATGTCCTTCAGACGATTAAATCGCGCATCGCCGTCACCTGCCAGATTCTCCGGACAATCTCCGAGAGCGTGTGTTGCCCCGAGCAGACATCGTTAGCGTTAGCCAGGGGGAGATCTGCGAACGCGCAGCAGACTCCGCCGACCACGATGTCCGTGCCCTGCGGGCCGGCGTTCCGGGCCGGCTGGGAGCGGCGGTGGTGAGCGACGGACCGCTGAGGTACCAATCCGAGCCGTGCGGGCCGTTCGACCCGTTACATGTCTTTGCCGCGGCGGGTCAGGCACCGCGATATTACTGGGAACAGCCGGCGGCAGGCTCTTTTCGCGTCGGCGTTGGTTGCGCCGCCAGCCTGGCGGTCGCGGGGACCGAGCGCTTCGACAAGGCTGAAGCCGGCGCACGCGCGCTGCTCGATCGGATTGTATGGGACGGCCCAGGCCCGAGAGTCGGGCATCTCGTCGGAGGCTTCGCATTTGCGCCGAATGGGCATGCAGCTGGACCGTGGCAGGGCTTTCCGGACGGTGAACTTCGGCTTCCGGAGCTGATGTATGCACGCGACGGGAGTCGCTATTCCCGAGACGTGCGCCACGGAAGCAAATGGTCGGCCTTGCAACCCCGCCCGCTGGGGCTCGGCCAGCCGGTATCCGGCGCGGCGGAGATCACCAGTGAAGAGCCGACTCGCTACGTCGAGAGCGTGCGGCGGGCGCTGGGAGAGATCGACGCAGGCCGCCTGCAAAAACTGGTCATTGCCCGCACGGCCACGGTGACGGCGCGCGCTGCAATCGACGTCGTAGCCTGGCTGGTCGCGCTCCGGGAGCGCTTCCCGCGGTGTACGCTGTTTGCCGTAGGCGAAGGCGACACAGTCTTCCTCGGCGCGAGCCCGGAACGGCTGGTCCGCGTCCGCGGCAACGAGGTGGCGACCGCCGCGATCGCCGGTACCGCACCGCGAGGCGCCTCGTCGGCAACCGATCACGCTCTGGGTTTAGCACTGTGCGGCAGCCGCAAGAACGCCAACGAGCATGCGATCGTCGTCCGCTATTTGGCATCTGCGCTGGCCGAGTGTTGCGACAGCGTCGAGGTCGATCGCGAACCGAAGCTCCTGAAGACCCGCACTGTGCAACACCTATGGACGGAGCTGCGGGCGCGACGCCGCGCACGCTCCCCCGTCTCGCTGCTCGAGCTTGTGTCGCGACTGCATCCCACTCCGGCCGTCGGTGGGGCACCGCGCGAGGCGGCGCTCGACTGGCTGAACGAGCACGAAGGTGTTGCGCGGGGCTGGTTCGCAGGTCCGGTAGGCTACCTGCAGTCTGACGGGGACGGCGAATTCGCCGTGGCGCTGCGCTCGGCTCTGGTGCGCGGACGCCGGGCAACAGCGTGGGCAGGCGCCGGCATTGTTGCCGGCTCGGAGCCCAACGCTGAGTTCACCGAGACCGAGCTTAAGATGCGCACGGTACTGGGGCCGCTGCTGTGGGGGGCGCCCTGATGGATCACCGGGTCGCGTCGCGCGACGTCGGTGCCGCCAATCTCCAATTCGCGCGCATGCTGGTCGGGGAACTCCAAGCCGCCGGCGTCGCGGCAGCGGTCATTTGCCCCGGATCGCGCTCGGCGCCGCTCGCACTCGCCATCGCGGAGCATCCAACACTGCCCCACAGCGTGCACGTCGACGAGCGTAGCGCCGCCTTCTTTGCCCTGGGATTTGCCAAGACCGCGGGGCGGCCGGTCGTCCTGCTCTGCACGTCCGGCACCGCAGCGGCGGGCTTCGTGCCCGCCGTCGCTGAAGCGCACCACGCGCGCGTGCCGCTGGTCGTGCTCACAGCGGATCGTCCGCCGGAGCTGCGGACTTGGGGGGCGCCCCAGACGATGGACCAGCGTGCACTCTATGCCGGCTTCACTCGCTGGTTCGAGGATGCGCCTTGTCCCGCTGAGCGCGATTCCGAGGACAGCTACGCCGCGGCGCTCGCCAGAAGGGCCGTGTGCGAAGCAACCGGTCCGGCGCCGGGGCCGGTGCATATCAATCTGCCGTTTCGCGAGCCGTTGGTGCCCGCAACTGTCGGCCCGTACCAGCCACCTGAGATGAACAGGACGGCGGCATTCCGGCAGGAATTTAAGAGCGTGCAGCAGGACTCCGGTGCGCTCGGACAGGATCTGCGCGGCGTGGCTCGCGGCGTGCTGGTGTTTGGCCCGGATAGTTGGGACCCGGCGCTGGCCGACTCAGCTCACGCGGTTGCGAAATCGCTTGGATGGCCGTTGCTCGCCGATCCCGCATCGGGGCTGCGCGCCGGCGCGGCGCAGGATGGGACCGTGGTGCACGGTGCCGACCTGCTGCTGCGCGACAGCCGGACCGCGGCGGCGCTGGCTCCCGATCTGATCGTACGGTTCGGAGGCCAGCCGACGAGCGCCTCGCTGGCAGCGTGGATGGCACGTCATGCATCCGTCGACGTGTGGCTGGTGGACCAGGCGGCCGGCTTCCGCGATCCACAGCACCGCGCGACGCGGATGTTTTGCACGACTGCCCGGCGGTTCTGTGAGCTCGCACGGGACCATCTGGGCCCGGCGTCCGCGGCAACACAGGAGTGGCTGATCCAGTGGCGACGGGCGGACAGCACTGCGCGCGATGCGGCCACAGCCGCGCTCGAGGCCGAGACCGCCTTTCTTACCCCCCATCTCGCGCGCTCGCTCTGGGCGCGACTGCCGGAAGCCACTACGCTGTATGCGGCCAACAGTATGGCGATCCGGGAGATCGATGCCTTCGCGGGGCCGCGCGCGCCATGGCTGCGCGTACTCGCCAATCGCGGTGTCAACGGGATCGATGGTCTGCTGTCCTCAGCGCTGGGGGCGGCTGCGGCCGTGCGTCGCCCGACGGTGCTCTGGTGCGGCGACCTCGCGTTCCTGCATGACCTCTCGGGTCTCGTCGCGGGACATCTGCTGCAAGCTGACGTAACGATCGTCGTGAGCAATGATGACGGCGGAGGGATCTTCGAGTATCTGCCCGTCGCGCGAGCTGTGTCCCGCGAGCGCTTCGAACGATTCTTCGCCGTGCCGCACGGCGTCGATCTTTGCGCCGTCGCGCGTAGCTTCGGCTGGGAGGCGGTTCGGGTTCAATCTGCAGATTCCTTTGAGACGGCGCTGTCGCGCGCACTCGCGGGTGGTCGCCATGTGATCGAGGTGCCGGTCAAGCGCGCAGCAAATACGGCCTTTCATGCGGCACTGTACGATTCGGTGCGTGCGGCTCTGCAGCGGACGACACCGGCGTGAGCGGCGAAGCACTGCAACTAGACCGTCGCGGCCACGGCCCCGCGCTCATGCTGCTGCATGGTTACACCGGCAGCGGCCGCAGCATGGCGAGCGTGGCGCAGGCTTTCGAACGGGAGTATGAGGTCCTGGTGCCGGACCTGCCTGGCCATGGTCGCTCGCCGGCGCCCGGCGGTTGCAGCTTCGAGGGCAGCGTGGACGACCTCCTGGCAACCCTGGACGCGACAGGCCACAGCCGGGCTCACTGGCTGGGCTATTCCATGGGCGCGCGGCTGGCCCTCGGCTGTGCCGTGCGCCGGCCTGAGTGCATTTCCTCGCTGATCCTGGTGGCCGGCCGGGCCGGCATCCTCGTTCCGCAGGAACGCGCAGCGCGACGCCGTGCAGACGAGGCCCTCGCAGTGCGCATCGAACGCGATGGCGTCGAAGCGTTCGTCGACGAGTGGATGGCACAACCGCTGTTCGCCACGCAGCGGCGCCTTGGCTTGTCGTTCCTTGCCCAAGCCCGCAGCGAACGCCTTGCGAACAGCGCACGCGGCCTCGCCGACTGCTTGCGCGGCATCGGGCTTGGCGCGCAGCCACCCCTGTTCGATTCCTTGTCACGCGTCACCGCGCCGACCCTGTGCATCGCGGGCGCACTCGACACGACTTTCGTCGCGGCGGCGCAGGACCTGGCGCGGCGCTTGCCATGCGCGGAACTCTGCGTGATCGCCGAGGCCGGGCACGCCGTGCACCTCGAGCAGCCTATGACGTTCGTTGGCGTGGCCCGAGATTTTCTGCGCCGGGCCGCTTGCCCGGCGCGATCCAAACGTCCGATTCTCGTCCAGGAGACCGCCAAATGACTGAGACGCGCACGGGGACGGCGCACGCCCGGCCCGCATGGAAGACGGTCCGCGCCTACGAGGACATCCGATTCGAACGAGCCGACGGCCTCGCCAAGATCACGATCTGCCGGCCCGACGTGCGAAATGCCTTCCGTCCGAAGACAGTGTTCGAATTGATCGATGCCTTCGCCGGCGCGCGCGAGGACCAGACGATCGGAGTGGTCATCTTCACCGGCGCGGGTGACGAGGCATTCTGCTCGGGCGGCGACCAGAGTATCCGGGGCGATGAGGGCTACATCGGCGACGACGGCGTGCCGCGTCTCAACGTCCTCGACTTGCAGCGGCTCATCCGTACGCTGCCGAAACCGGTGATTGCCGCCGTTGCAGGCTATGCAATCGGGGGCGGCCATGTGCTGCAGGTCATCTGCGATCTGACGATCGCCGCCGACAACGCTCGGTTCGGGCAGACCGGGCCGAGAGTCGGGTCGTTCGACGGCGGCTTCGGCTCGTCGTACCTGGCCCGCATCGTGGGTCAGAAAAAGGCGCGCGAGATCTGGTACCTGTGCGAGCAGTACGGGGCGCAGGACGCGCTCGCGATGGGTCTCGTCAACAAGGTGGTACCTCTGGCAGAACTCGAGGCCACGGCCGTGGCCTGGGGGCGGCGCATTCTCGAGCACAGCCCGACTGCGATCCGCTGTCTCAAGGCCGCCTTCAACGCCGACTGTGACGGGCAGGCGGGACTCCAGGAATTGGCGGGCCATGCGACCCAACTGTTCTACATGACGGCCGAGGCCCAGGAAGGGCGCAACGCCTTCAACGAGAAACGCAAACCGGACTTTTCGCGCTTCCCCTGGCGGCCGTGAGCACCCATTCGGCCTGGTGGCTCGCGGTCCGTCCAGCGACGCTGGCGGCCTCGGCCGCGCCCGTCGCTGTCGGCGCCGGTGTCGCCTGGTCAGCCGGTGCATTCTCGACGGGTCCGGCCCTGGCGGCATTGCTCGGCGCACTGTTCCTGCAGGTTGGAGCCAATTTCGCAAACGACGTGTTTGACTTCGAGCGCGGCGCCGATACATCCGAACGCAAGGGACCGACCCGCGCTACGCAAGCCGGCTTGATCACGCCCGCCCAGATGAGGCGTGCGATGTGGCTCGCATTCGGCGCTGCGACACTGGCTGGCGTGTACCTGACTACGCTGGCTGGATGGCCGGTGCTGGCGCTGGGTCTCGCCTCGATCGCCGCGGCGTACCTGTACACAGGCGGGCCACGGCCCTACGGCTACGTCGGCCTCGGGGATCTGGCTGTGTTCCTGTTTTTTGGCCTAGGTGCCGTGGTCGGAACCTATTATGTGCAGGCGCTGACCGTTTCCAGGCTCGCGGTCCTGGCGTCCATTCCAATCGGCGCGCTTGCGGCCGCAATCCTGGTCGTCAACAACCTGCGCGACATCGAAACCGACGCCAAGGCAGGCAAGCGGACGCTGGCGGTGCGCATTGGCGAGGGCCCGACGCGCGTCTATTACCTGACCCTGCTTGCCCTCGCCTACGTGGTCCCGCCGGTGTTGTGGTGGCGAGGTCTGGCGAGTGCATGGGTACTCCTGCCCTGGCTGTCACTTCCCCTCGCGCTGCGCCTCGTGGCACGAGTGCGACGCGAGCGTGGGCTCCCGCTGAATGGCTGCCTGGTTGGGACCGCCCGCCTCGAAGTACTGTTCGGCCTGTTGTTTGCCGTAGGCCTCGCATCGTGAGGCTGCGCTCGGCACGGGTAAACCCATTCACGCTGCGCTTCACGCGCGCGGTCGTCACTGCCCGGGGCACGTTCGCCGAGCGGCCGTGTGTGATCGTGGAACTGTGCGACACCGACGGCGTCAGAGGTTACGGTGAGGCGGCGCCCTGGCCGGGGTTCGGCACGGAGACGGCGACCGAGTCGCTGGCAACGCTGCGGCGCATAGCGCCGCTGCTTTGCGAAACCGACCTCGCACTGGGCGAGTGGCCGCCGGCCGTGGCGGCGCAAATGCGCGCGGCACCGGCAGCATGCGCCGCGCTCGAAGGCGCGCTGTGGGACCTCGCCGCGAGACGCGCCGGCTGTCCGCTGGCGGACCTTCTCGCAGCCCGCGCCAGCCATACGGGTGGGGCGGTGCTGGAGCGTGTGCAGGTCAGCGCGCTGCTGGCGGAGAGCACCACCGACGCGCTGCGTGAGGAGGCCGCACGGGTTCGTGCGGCTGGCCATCTCGCCGCCAAGATCAAGCTTGGCAGCGGCGCACTCGCCGCAGACATCGCGCGCGTGCGCGCAGCCCGCGACGGTTTGGGACCGCAAGTGGCGCTGCGCGGCGATGCCAATGGCGCATGGACCGAGCGGCAGGCTCGCACGGCGCTCGCCGCACTCGCGGAATTTCACCTTGCCTATGTCGAACAACCCGTCGCAGCCGATGACATAGACGCGCTCGCCCGGTTGCGCCGCGTCGCACTGGTGCCAATCGCTGCCGACGAGTCCGTCGCCACGCGCCTCGGCATACTGCGCGTAATCGACGCAGAGGCCGCTGATGTAGTGGTGCTGAAGCCGGCGTCGCTCGGCGGTCCCGCCGGAGCGCTGGAGGCGGCCGCTCTCGCGCGCCGAGCGGGCTGCGCGGTGGTTTTCACGCATAGCTTCGAGAGCTCCGTCGGCGCCCGGCATGCGCTTCATTGTGCAGCCGCTTGGGGCGATTCGGCCGGCGTGCATGGCCTCGCGACGGGCGGATTATTCACTCACGACACCGGCGACCCCGTTGTGTGCGCCGGTGGCACGGTCACGGTCTCCCGTGAACCAGGGCTCGCCGTCACGGTGTCGGACATGCTGCAGCCGGTGGCCGAAAGCGCATGAGGGAACGCAACTGGTTACTTCAGCGAGCGGGCCAGACGTCCGATGCGCCGGCCATCGAAACAGGCGCAACGACGCTGTCTTTCGCTGGCCTTGCCGACTTGGCACGGCGCGCTGCGGCGCACGCGCTGGCCACCGCCCCGCGGGGTGATGCTCCGCTCGCGATGCTGATGGCGGACGATGTGAACTTCGTCGCCTGGTTTCACGCGATCGCGTTGACCGGCCGCGCCGTGCTGCCACTCAACGCGCGACTGACCGCGGGCGAGCTGTCGGCCCAGCTGTCCGACGCGCGCGTCGACTGGCTGCTGGCGGACGACAGCGATGCGCGCCTCGATGAGATCGCCCGCCAAGTCCCGACCCTGCGCGTCTGCACAAGCCCGAACCTCGCGACGCTGCCGTCGCCGTCGGCGTCGCTGCCGGGTGAAATGGTCGACCCGGATGCAACCTTGGCGGTGCTGTTCACCTCCGGCACAACCGGGCGCGCGAAAGGCGCTCGGCTCAGCTGGGGAAATTTCCTAGCGAGCGCGGGGGGGGCGGCGGACCGTCTGGGCCCTGCTGTCGGCGGTCGCTGGCTCGCGTGCATGCCGCTGTATCACGTGGGAGGCCTGTCGATGCTGATGCGCGGCGCTGTGTTCGGCGGACCAGTGCGATTGCAGCCGCGTTTCGATGCCGGGGCGGTGAGCGATGCGCTGGACGGCGGCGACATCGCAGGCCTGTCGCTGGTTCCAACGATGCTGTCACGCTTGCTGGCCTATCGGTGTGGGCGACCGGTCTCCGCCGGGCTGCGCGTCGTGCTGCTCGGCGGCGCGGCGATCCCGCCGGAGCTTCTGCGGCGCGCACTCGCAGCCGGGTACCCGGTGTGTGCGACCTATGGACTGACCGAGGCGACCTCGCAGGTCGCCACTTCCGCGCCAACGCAACCGGGCGCGGCAGACTTGCCTCCGATGCGTCCCCTGCGCGGCATCGAATTGCGCATCGTCGACGCTGGTCGCGACCTGCCGCAGGGGGCTGCAGGCGAGATCGCCGTGCACGGACCGACCGTAATGCAGGGGTACCTGAATGATGCCGAGGCCACGCACCGTGCACTGCGCGACGGCTGGTTACTGACGGGAGATATCGGTTATCTCAGTGCCGACGGCGGCCTGCACGTGCTAGACAGACGCGACGACCTCGTCGTTTCAGGTGGCGAGAACGTCTACCCGGCCGAAGTCGAAGCCGTCCTGCTCGAGCATCCTGCGGTGACGGAGGCCGCCGTGACCGGTGTGCCAGACACGGATCTCGGCGCGCGCGTCGTCGCGTGGGTCACGACGCGGCCGGGCGCGCAGGTGGATGCCGCCGCGCTGGAGAGCTTTTGTCGCGCCCGGCTGGCAGGCTACAAGCTTCCACGGGACTTCCGCTTCGTGGATACGCTGCCGCGCACTGCTGGTGGCAAGCTGCAGCGGCAGCGACTCGCCGAGGCTCCGCAGTAGACGGTATCAGGTACGTCGGCGACCCAGGTCCGTTCAATGCCCGACCCCCTCTTTGCCCGCTGCGTAGGCGGGAGCGTGGTAGCAACGGCGGGCCAGGCAAATTAATCGCGCGGATTCCCCGCTGGTGCGACGCCGACCTCAGCGAACGCGGCGTCGCGTCCGCTGTCCCCTATCCCCGTTCAAGGTCGCCGGCCCGTGGAATCCACCAGTCATCTCCCCGCACGGTGGTCGCATACTCGGGCCAGCGGTAATCAACCGGCGGCTCAAAATCCTTCGGTAGCAGTGGCGGCACGAAATTCTCCCCGCCCGTGCGCTGCTCGAACTCGGCGCGCGCGTCGGTGAGCGCCTGCGGGTCGGTTAGCAGCTCGAGAAGCGTGCCGGCAATCATCTTGCCGGCAACCTGCACCGTCGGATCTATGCACGGAGCCAGGCCACCGAGCGCGTTCGCGACCCACGCCGGATAGCCTCCGTAGCCGGCAGGTACCGCGAGCATCGGCCGCGCGACGTACACCCTCACGGTCGGGGCATACCACGTCATCTCGACATAGTCGTCCGAGGTCCAGCTCCTCTGCCACGCAGGCATCTGTTCGCGGAGCTTCCGCTCTGCCTCGCGCGGTTCGATCAGTGCCTCGCACGCCGGCAGAAAAGGCCTGGCCATCGGTTCGATACCGACGCTGCGCTGCAGCTCCCGCGCGAGCGCAATGGCCTCGATCCCGTAGCGCGGTGCGCCCACCTCTGTGAGGTTGCGGTAGGTGAGTTCCGCGAGCGATCGGTTCGCAACGCCGGGACGAGTCCGCGAAACCCAGCGCTTAATGAGGCGGCAGTGTGCGACGGCCGCGGCGTGCTCCGCATTGCGATCGAGCACCTCCAGAATCGCATCGGCCATGCGGACTTCCGGGGCGCGCCAGGCATAGTTGATCTGCGCGAGCTGCGCCGGAAGGTTGTCTGCGGTGGCCTGGCCTGCGGTCAGGATCGCCTCGTTCAGCGACCAGCCGCCCGTGTGTGCGAGCATCGACTCCATCGTCGCCTTGGTGATCGAGTACATCGTGAAGAGCGCGACGTTTGCTCCGGGCGCGCGCGCCGCCGAGTGGGCCGCCGCGATCGGGCTGTCGCTCGCGGCGGCCGCCCAGGTCTCCGGCTGGTCGCAGATGAACGAGTAGACGCGGCTCGAATAGGCGCCGCAATGCGTGTCCCAGCGGGTCGTGTTGCACAGCGGGAGCATGTAGAAGGGGTGATAGCTGATGATTGCGTCGAGCCCGTCGTAGTAGCCGCGCAGGCCGTGGACGAGTTTGGAGCCTTGCACCTTCTCCGCCGGCTCGCCGAAGAACCGGAGCGTTCCGGAGATGTTCGCGACCTCCATCGCGTGCTTAGCAGCCAGAATTCCGGCCAGCGCCCCAATGCCGAGGGCCGAGTGCGGATCGGTGTGGCCCGGTGCAAATTCGCTCAGGCCGGGGCGTGGGCCTCGGTGCGTCGCCGCCGCCTGGCAGTTGCCCGGTACCGCGTCGTACTCGGCGTACCCTGCGACTGTGGGTCCCTTGCCGTTCGACCAGCTGGCCGCGAACGCGGTCGGCATCCCGCCACTGCCCGCCTCCACCTCAAAGCCTTCGCGACGCAGACGCTCCACGAACCACCCGGCCGAGCGGTATTCGCGCCATGCGGGCTCCGCGAGATTCCAGATCGTCCGGTGCCAGTCGGACAGCGCATCGCGGTGGCTATCGACCCAGTCGCGAGCCAGCTCCTTCAGTGCCGCCACGTTTCCCCCTCCCTCGCCGCGGGCGGCGAGTCATACCGATCAAGCGACGCCCGCGCCGCGACGAGGCTGCGGTACCGGCAAGCCGGGTCGCCCGGCTCTGCGCAATGATAACGACTGCCCGGAGCGTCCGGCGCAGCCTGTGACCGCGGCTGATTCGCCACCACGACACGCGCCGATCGGCTGGTCACACCCGCTAGTACAAGGGGCTGCGGCGCTGACACCGATCGGCTTCTGCGCGCGCCATCCGCCCGTCCCGGCCGTCCGGCCGGCAGGCCCCGGCCAAGCATCGGCAGACACGCTGTGTCAGCTCGCCCGCCAGGGCTGGCGGCCGCAACCGCACGACTGCTACAGTCCCGCAGGCTCTGGAGGACGCGCATGAACAGCAACCGCGGCGGCAACGACCCCGAGCCGACCTCCCGCCGGACGTTGCTGAAGTACTTCGGCGCGATCGGCGCCGGATCCGCGCTCGGCGGCCTGGCATTCAAGGCGCTCGCGACCGACGATCTGGTACGGCTGCCGTTTGACAACGGCGAACGCCGACTTGTCGCCTATCCGCAGAAGCGCCCTCTGATCGTGCTGACCAGCCGACCACCGCAGCTCGAAACCCCGTTCGCGGTGTTCAACGACGGCCTGATCACGCCTAACGATGCTTTCTTCGTGCGCTACCACTGGAGCGGCATTCCGACAGCGATCGACCCGGCCGCATTCCGGCTTCACATAGGCGGCAAGGTCGCCGCGCCGCTCGGGCTGTCGCTCGACGAGCTAAAGCGGCTGGGTGATCCGGACGAGCTGGTTGCAGTCAACCAGTGTTCCGGCAACAGCCGGGGCTTCTTTACGCCGCGCGCGAACGGCGGCCAGCTCGGAAATGGCGCAATGGGCAATGCCCGCTGGACGGGCGTGCCGCTGAAAAGGATTCTCGAAAAGGCCGGCGTGCAGCCCGGCGCCGCGCAGGTCAGCTTCAAGGGGCTCGACACGCCACCGCTAGGCGACGGGCCGGACTTCGTCAAGGCACTCGACATCGACCATGCGCTAGACGGCGAGGTCCTCGTTGCATGGGCGATGAACGGCGCCGACCTGCCGATGCTAAACGGCTACCCGCTGCGCCTGATCGTGCCGGGCTGGTACGGCACGTACTGGGTCAAGCATCTGTCGGAGATCCAGGTATTGGATTCCGCGTTCGATGGTTTCTGGGTCAAGACCGCGTACCGCATTCCCGACAACGCCTGCGCCTGCGTTGAACCCGGCACCACACCGGCGCGGACGACGCCGATCAGCCGGTTCGACGTGCGCTCGTTCATCACGAGCCTTGCCGACGGAGCGAGGCTGCCGGCCGGTCGGCAAACCGTGATCCGTGGCATCGCCTTCGACGGTGGCTATGGCATTAGCGAGGTCGCGCTGTCGACCGATGGCGGGCAGACTTGGCGGGAAACGCGCCTGAGCCCGTCGCTCGGCCGGTTCTCGTTTCGCGAATGGAAGGCGCCATTCACGCCGCCGAAGAAAGGCAGCTACGAGCTCAAAGTTCGCGCCGTCAATCGCATCGGCCAGAGCCAGCCGCCGCAGGGTCTGTGGAACGCCGCGGGCTACATGCGCAACGTCGTGGAATCCACCCGCGTGACGGCTGTCTGACGCAAGCCGCATATGACTACTCGGCACGGGTCCGCATGGCATGCCGCACTCCTGGTCGCGGCGAGCCTCGCCGTAGCTGCGCCGGCCCGCGGACTTGAGATTCAGTTGCCACCCGAGACCGCCGTCTTTGCGCCGAGCGATTTGCCCGGCTACGCGCTCGCCCAGAGAAACTGCCTGCTGTGCCACTCGGCGGAGTACGCGCAGTACCAGCCGCCGGCATCATCGCGCGCCTATTGGGAAGCGACGGTGCGTAAAATGAAGAAGCCTTTCGGAGCGCCGCTTGCGGAAGACGACATTCCAGCAATCGTGGACTACCTGGTCGCGATATATGGCGCCGCGCGCCCGGCCACACCGAGCGTCTCCGACGCGCGGATGGTTCTGGTGCCCCCCTCCCCGACCACGCCCGCCGCGCCGCGCGACGCCCAGGCAATCATCAGCGCCAGCAACTGTGGGGTATGCCACGCGGCTGATCGCAAGATCGTCGGCCCGCCGTTCCGGGACGTTGCCGCGAGATATGCCGGCCGGCCGGACGCCGCGGCGCAGATCGCGGTAAACATCCGAACCGGCGGCTCCGGCAAGTGGGGGCCAGTGCCGATGCCTCCGTTTCCCGGGCTCAGTGATGAAGAGTTGAAAACGCTCGCGGCGTGGATCGTCTCGCGCTAGCGGAATGAACCAGGTGGCGACGGCGCCGCGGACCTCGCAAGTCATTGTTTCGCTGAACCCTGATCATCCGGCACCGCAGCTGCAGGCGGGTGCGCGACGATGATGGATATGCTCCGACAGCGCGGCACAGGTACGTGGCGCTCGTCCGCATTGCTCCGGCATGTGAAGGAAGAGGACTGATGGCGACCGTTCTGGTTCCGCTGCCGAATTCAGACTTTGATCCGACCGAAGCGGCTGTCCCGTGGACCACGCTGACGTCCCGCGGCCACGCAGTCGTCTTTGCGACACCCGACGGGCGAGCAGCGCGCGCCGACGAGAGAATGCTCACGGGAAAGGGCCTCGGGATTCTCGCCCCAATGTTCCGGGCCGACGCTAATGGGCAGCAGGCCTATCGCGAACTGGAGAAGAGCCGGGAGTTCCGGCAGCCTCTTCGCTACGAGGAGATCCGGGCCCGAGATTTTGATGCATTACTGCTGCCGGGCGGCCATGCGTCAGGTATGAAACCGTATCTGGAATCAGAGGTGCTTCAGTCGGCAGTCGCGGAAATGTTTCAGGACCAGAAACCGGTCGCGGCCATCTGCCACGGGGTGCTCGTCGCGGCCCGTTCGAACTCCCGTAGCGGCCGGTCAGTGTTGTTCGGAAAGCGGACCACGGCATTGCCGAAAAACATGGAAATGACGGCTTGGGCGCTCACTTGTGCATGGCTCGGAGACTACTATCGAACCTATCCGACGACGGTGGAGGATGAGGTGCGGGCGGTGCTTGCCCGTCCGGAGGATTTCGTTCGCGGACCGCTGAGCGCGAGGCGCGACAGTCTGACGAATCTCACGGCCGGTTTCACGGTTCTCGACGGGCACTATCTGTCGGCGCGCTGGCCGGGCGATGCGCATCGATTCGGATCGGAGTTCGCGGAGCTGCTACGGGCATCTGCGCGATGATGCCGCGTCTGGACCTGATCTACCGTCACTCTACCGAATACCAACATGCTAAGCAGCAGCGCTGACCGACCGAGTTCGCCGTCCCGAAGTCGGCTGGTCCTGTTCAGCGTGCTGGCGCTCGTGCTTGCGCTGCGTCTCGCGCATGTATCGAGCTCAATGCTCAGCCCGCTCACGTACGAACTGGGGCCGGATGAGGACTACTACCAGCGATTTGGCCAGGCGGTGGCCGCCGGACACGGCCAGGACAGCTCTGAGTTCACGTTCATGGATCCCGCCTACGGCTACCTGCTGGGAGGGATTTTCAGGCTGGTCGGCGTCAACTTGTTCGTGGTCTACGTGCTGCAGGCGCTGCTGGACACCGCCACGGCCTACGCAATCGTCACGATCGGAACGCTGCTCGGGCGGCCGCGGGCAGGTCTGTACGGCGCCGTTGTGTACGGGCTGACGGCCACCAGCGCCATGTACTGCGCGGCGCTGCTCAAGGAAGTCTGGGTGATCGGCTTCCTGGCCTGGTGGGTCGTCGCAGCGCTCGTGCTGCTCCGCCCCGGGCGCACGTGGGCGTGGCTGCCCTTTGGCGTCTACTGCGGCCTCGGAGTCGCTTTTCGGTCGACGCTGCTGCTGATGGGCGCCGTCGCCCTGTTGCTACCGGTCGTCGCAGCACAGCAGCGCGTGCGCGGGACGACGAGCCGGGCCGGCGCTGTCGCACTCGTGGCTTGCGGCATCGTGCTCGGCCTGCTGCCGTGGTCACTGAGAAATGACCACGCTTATGGCAGCCTCTCACCGTTGCCGCACAACGGCGGAATCGTGCTGCATCAGCTTTATAACGACCAGAACCCGATGTCGGAGCCTGGCTGGATACCGTCGTTCGTAAATTATCCCCAACCGAGCGAAATCTGGCGAGGCTATAGGGCGGAGGCTGAAAAGCGCGCGGCGCGCCCGCTGTCGCCCCCGCAGGTGGACGGTTACTGGCGCGATGAGGCGCTGAGCTTCATTCGACAGCATCCGACCCAGGTGTTGGGGGACATGCTGCGCAAGAGCATGAAGTGGCTGGCCAATACGGAAATCCCGACTAACCGCTTTTACCTGCAGGAGAAACTCTTTTCACCCGTGCTGCGGCTGCTGCCGGCACCCGCGGCCTGGTTGCTCGCGCTGGGGCTCGCGGGGCTGGCCTGCCTCGCGTTCGACGATCGCCGCTGGCCGCTCGTTGCCGCGCCCATCGTCCTATCCCTAGTCACGGCGATCGTCTTCGCTCCTGAGGCTCGGTTTCGATTTCACGCGGCGGCCATGCTAGCGCTGTGTTCGGGTATCTGGATCGACCGGCTGGCAACGAACGTCCGCGGAATCCGCGAGTGGCGCGTGGCGGGCTTCGTCGCACTGGCCGCCCTGGTCGGCGCAGCGTCGATGTATCTGGGGACCCGATACGCGCCACCACCCATTCGCTGGGATCGCATCGTCTGGGGCTACATCAAAATGGGTAACGTCTCCGAGGCGCGCAAGCTCGCGGAAAGCATAGCCAGGGAACAACCGGCCAACGGTGCAATTCTGGAAGCCCTCGGCTATGTGGCGGTGGTGGACAAGCATTACGCCGAGGCCGAGCACTACCTCGAACGCGCGATCGCACTTCGACCCCGCTCTGACTTGGCCCACTACAACCTGGCTTGCGTGTTCCGCGCTCTCGGGGACCGCAGTCGGGCTGCTGCCGAGGCGACCATTGCCGTCAACCTCAATCCTTCACCCGACTACAAGGCCCTGCTGACCCAGCTTGGGTCCGACCCGTAGCGTGCGGCTCGCCGACCTCGATCTGGGCCGAGGATCAGGCCCCGCCATCACACGCGGATCGGCTCGCCCCCGAAGCCGTTCGGCCGGGTCTGCCGGAGACCGAGCAAGACAACCGAGGCGCGCGCGACACCATCGCCGCTCCCGGAAACTCAACGCGTCGCGTCGCAACCCGCCAGATTGCAAAGTGCCGCGCGAGCGCTCGCTTGCGCAGCGGCACACACAGCGGCGAAGCTTGTAATCGCTATGCAGTAACGCAGATAGGCCTACAGGTTTATTGTTCGCGAGGAGGGCCGCATATGTACGAGAAGAAAGTGATCGCAGTCACCGGAGCCACGGGTGCGCAAGGGGGTGGGCTCGTGCGTGCAATCCTCGCCGATCGCAGCGGTAATTTCCTTGCCCGGGCGGTCACCCGCAAGACTGGCTCGGAAAAGTCCTTGGCGCTCGCGAAGCTTGGCGTCGACGTTGTAGAAGGCGATGCCGACGATCCATCCAGCCTGGACCGCGCTTTCGCCGGAGCATACGGCGTCTTCTGCGTAACCAACTTCTGGGAGCATTTCTCCGCAGACCGGGAGAGCGCCCAGGCCGCAGCCATGGCTCGGGCCAGTCGCAAGGCCGGCGTCCAGCACGCAATCTGGTCGACACTCGAGGACACGCGACAGCGGTTGCCCCTGCACGACGACCGGTTGCCGACACTTCACGGCAAGTACAAGGTGCCGCATTTCGACTCGAAGGGTTCTACGGATCGGGTATTCGCCGAGGACGGGCCACCAACCACGTACCTACTTGCCTCGTTTTACTGGGAGAACTTCCTGCATTTTGGCATGGGTCCGCGCGCCGGGGCCGGCGGAGAGCTTGCGCTTAATCTGCCGCTCGGAGGCACCAAGCTTCCCGGAATTGCAGTGGAGGACATCGGCAAGTGTGCGTACGGCCTGTTCCGCCGCGGCACCGGGACCGTGGGGCAGCGGGTCGGCATCGCCGGCGAAGTGTTATCCGGACCGGAGATGGCGGCGAAGATGGGGCGCGCAATCGGACGTAACATCAGCTTCAACGACGTGCCGTTCGACGTCTACCGCGGGCTCGGTTTCCCTGGCGCGGAGGGTCTCGGCAACATGTTTCAATTTCAGGCGATACTCGGCGACGAGTTCGTCCGCAGTCGCGACCCCGCGGTCTCACGCTCACTAAATCCGCAGCTGCTCTCGTTTGATGCTTGGTTGAGAGTTAATATCAGCCGCATGCCGACTGGATGAGCGAATGCATCGGACGGACGTCTGGAAGTTATCGTGCCCCTCAAACCCACGGACATAGGCCCAATGAGCGACCCAATACTACTGACCCCCGGCCCTCTGACTACCTCGGCGGATACCAAGGCCGCGATGCTCTCGGACTGGGGATCGTGGGACGGTGCGTTCAATGCTATGACGGCGTCTGTATGCGGCGACCTCGTGGATCTCGTGAATGCCCGGGACGAGCACGTCTGTGTGCCACTCCAAGGCAGCGGTACGTTCGCTGTGGAAGCGGCGCTCGGCACGCTTGTACCAAAGGGCGCAAAGGTGCTGGTGCCGGACAATGGCAGCTACTGCAAGCGCATTGTGCGGATCCTCGGTTACCTGGGTCGGGAGGCCGTTGTCCTGTCACACGGCGAGCAAGAGCCGGCTGACCCCGCGCGCATCGATGCCGCATTGAGGGCCGATCCGGCGATCACGCACGTCGCGCAGGTACACTGCGAGACCGGCACGGGGATCCTGAATCCGCTGCCGGCGATCGCGACGATCGTGGCAAATCACGGCCGCGGCCTGATTGTCGACGCGATGAGTTCCTACGGCGCTATCCCCATCGATGCACGGACACTCCGCTTCGACGCTCTGGTTGCAGCGTCCGGGAAGTGTCTTGAGGGCGTCCCTGGTATGGGCTTCGTGATCGCCCGGAGGGTGACGCTGGAGCGCTCCGGTCGCAACAGCTGCTCGCTCGCGATGGATCTGGTTGACCAGTGGCAGTACATGCAGAAGACTGGTCAATGGCGGTTCACGCCGCCCACACACGTCCTTGCCGCTCTGCGCGCCGCCATCGACCAGTACCAGGTGCAGGGCGGGCAGCCGGCTCGGCTGGCACGCTACTCCGCGAATTGCGCTGCGCTTGTTTCAGGCATGCGGGCGTTGGGCTTCAAGACATTCCTGGCGGACGCGCTGCAGGCGCCGATCATCGTCACGTTTTACTCGCCACGCGATCCGGCGTACGCGTTCGGCGACTTCTATCGTCGAGTGCGCGACCGCGGATTCATCCTGTACCCGGGCAAGCTGACGGCGGTCGATACCTTCCGGGTCGGCTGTATCGGCGCGATCGGCGCCGATACCTTGAGGCAGGCCGTCAGTGCTATCGCCGACGCCCTGCGCGACATGGGTGTCCGCGATATGTCCCCCGCCTGACTCGTTTCCAACCTGCGCACATGGGCAGTACAGTCATCCTCGACCTGATGGGCGGAGTTGCGCTGCTCCTCTGGGGCCTGCACATGGTCCACAGTGGCGTCGTGCGCGCGTTTGGCGCCGATCTACGGCGCCTGCTTGGAACTGCGCTGCAGAGCCGGTTTCGTGCCTTTCTAGCAGGCGCATCCGTCACGGCTCTACTGCAAAGCAGCACGGCGACAGGATTGATGGCCGCCTCGTTCGTTACCGGCGGCACCGTCGATCTCGCTCCGGCCCTCGCCGTCATGCTCGGCGCCAACGTCGGTACGACGCTGGTGGTACAGGTTCTGTCCTTCGACATCGCGGTCGTGACACCGGTTCTGCTTCTGACCGGCGTGATCGCATTCAAGCGCGGCGGAAGAACGCGCACACGAGATCTGGGGCGCGTCGCGATCGGTATCGGCCTGATGCTGCTGGCGCTGCACATATTCCTGGGAGCGTTAACCCCGACCGAAACGGCGCCCGCCGCGCGCGCGTTTCTTAGCGTCATCACGAGCCAGCCGATGCTGTGCCTGCTAGTCGCCGCGGTTGTGACGTGGGCCGCACACTCCAGCGTTGCGATCGTGCTCATCGTGATGTCGCTTGCGACAGGGCACCTGCTCTCGCCGACAGCAGTTCTCGCGATGGTGCTGGGCGCGAATGTCGGAAGCGCTCTCAATCCCCTGATCGAAGCGAGTCAGCCTGGAAACCCAGCCAGCCGACGCCTGCCCATCGGCAATCTCCTGACCAGAATTGCCGGATGCGCGCTCGTCCTGCCGTTTCTGCATCCAATCGCAGACGCACTGCAACGCATTGAGCCGAACCCCGCGCGACTGGCGGCAGATTTTCATACCGCGTTCAACGTGCTTGTCGCGCTTGCTTTCATCGGCCCCCTCGATCTTGTAGCCCGCCAGCTCACGCGGTGGCTGCCGGACCGGCCGACGCCCGCTGATCCCGGCACCCCGCTCTACCTCGACACCACGGCCGCCGGCGCCCCCGCTGTCGCGCTCGTGTGCGCCGCTCGCGAGGTCCTGCGGATGGGCGACCTGATTGAGGCCATGCTAAGGAAGGCAATGACGGCGCTTCTTACCAACGACCGCAAGCTGGTCGCCGAGGTCAGCCGCATGGACGATGCGGTAGATAGCCTGAATGAAGCGGTCAAGCTGTATGTCACTCGAATGACGCGCGATAGCCTGGATGATCGTGACGGGAACCGCGCGATGGAGATCGTCTCCTTCTCGATCAATCTCGAGCACGTCGGCGATATTATCGACAAGAGCTTGATGGACCTTGCGTCAAAGAAGATCCAACGCAATATAACGTTCTCCGCCGACGGCAAGGCCGAACTCGTCGAGTTTCACCAGCAGGTTGTCGACAGCCTGAAGCTCGCCGTCGGCATCTTCATGTCGGGCGATATGAATGTCGCCCGCCAGCTCATCGCGGCCAAGGCCCAGCTTCGCGAGAGAGAGTTCTCGGCCGCCGAACGTTATGTGGCACGCTTGCGCCAAGCGACGCCTGAGACGATAGAGTCGTATTCGTTGGACCTGGACATTCTGCGGGATCTCAAACGGGTTCACTCGCACCTGTGCTCGGCTGCCTACCCCGTCCTCGAGCGCGCAGGAGCACTCCAGAGTAGCCGTCTCAGGGACACGGCCACTCGCCGGCACAAGACTGGCTTCGGCAAGCCGCCGACCAAGGCACCCCTTCCCTGAGCCCAGAGTGCTCTCGCCCCGATGCCAATCCGATTCGCCGGCCCCGCGGCGATTGAGGCGTATAACGCACGCGAGTCGGGGCCATCGGCCGTCGCGTACCGCAACGCTCCGGTGTCGCTGTGTCGCGCTTCGTGTCCTGCTCTGTGCGGATCGCGGCGATACCGATGGCCCGGACCTGGCGCACGCCTTGATCGGCGTGCCAGGTTCGAGTCACGGGACGAGAGAATTACCAAGACGCGGGCCCGCACTCGCTGATCGTGTCCGTCATCCCGCGCTGGTGGCCCGTGCCGGTGGGCTCTTCGCCGCACGCGCAAGTTCGAGTCCGTGACCGTTCGGGCCGCTTTCGCGCAGCCACAGCAGTACTACCGAAGACAGTGCCACGAGGCTCAGCAGGCCAAAGAACCATAGCATCGTCGTGTAGCCCGCCGGATTCGCCGGGCCCGCACCAGCCTTATCCGCCAGCCAGCCGGCGAAACGGTTGGAACTCCACAGGCCGACGTTCTGCAGAAGCGTGATGACGCCGAGGGCGGTGCCAAGGCGCCGCGGCTCCACGATGAATGTCGTCGCCGGCCAGATTATCGCCGGCACCAGCGAGAAACTCACGCCCATGAGCACCGTGGAGATCCACGGGCTGAGATCGGTGAGGCCGAGCACCACGAACGTGACCGGCAGCAGCAGCGTCCCCATGGTCAGCATCAGGGCGCGGTGCCCGAAACGGTCTGCGAGCAGGCCGAAGAACGGCGTCGCGAAGATAGCCGCCGCGAACACCCCGGAGTTCGCATTCCCTGCCTGCTGCAGCGTCAAACCCTTGGCGTGCTGAAGGTACTCAATCGCGTAGGTCTGCCGGAACGGAAAGAACACCGCCGCGTACAGCACATGAAGCGCGAGTATGTACCAATACGAAAGGTCGAAGCTCCAGATCTGTGACCATTTCAGGCGTTCGTGTACGGCGGGGCGCGCAGATGCCCGCGGGATACGCCTAGAGTCAAGCAGCCGGAACGAAACGGCCGCGACGAGGCCGGCGCCGGTGATCCCTGCACCCAGCCACAACGGTTGCTGCCAGCCTGCGTCGTACAACGAACGCGCCCACGACGGCGACGTGTCGAGGGAAAAAGACCCGACGCGGGCAAGGCTGAGGAACAGCGCCGCGGCCAGTGCAATCCCGCTGCGCGAGAACCATTGCGCGACACCCGCTATCAGGGAGATGAAAATCGCACCCTCGCTGACGCCAAACACGAACCGGCCGACCCACATGAGTTCATACGGCGTTCCGATCGCAGTCAGCACGGCACCGGTAAAACCGATGCAGGCGGCCCACAGCGTAATGCGGGCGGGACCGAAGCGATCGATCAGCAGGCCGTTGATCACCGCGAGCGGGATGTTGGGCAAGCTAATGACGGCAGTCAGGTCCCCTATCTGCGACTGCGTGAAGCCGCGCTGGCGACCGAGCATGTCCGCGATCGGGCCGATCGCATCGGACTCGTAATAACTGCTGAAGATCGTCAGGGCTGCCAGTCCCAGCGCCCACCAGCGCAGGGGTGACGCTCCACGGCCGTCGTCGGCACCCGTGCCGCCGGCGGCGTGACTCACTGGAAACGTGCGCCCTGACGCGCGAGTTCCTTCTGCACGACGCCGATGTTCAGCCTGTCGAGCGGCTCGTTGCGCCGCAGCGAGACAGCAGCGGCGACACCCGCACCCTGGCCACTCACGGCACAGCACATCATGTTGCGTGCGGAGGCATGCGACACGTTGTCGCCACCTATGCAGCGCCCCGCCACCAGCAGATTGCCTACCCCTTTCGGTACGAGCGCACGATAAGGCACGTGCCAGTAACGGCCGGTGGTCGGCAGAATCAGAATGCCGTAGCCATCGATGAACTCGGGAAAGATTCCGATGGCATCGTCGAATCGCGCTTGTTCGCGCACGTCGGTGCCTGTCAGGTTGTACAAAGCGTCAATCTTGCGCGTATCGCGAATGCCGAGCGTCATGCCGAAGTTGCGCAGCTTCGCGTCCTCGCAGCCCGGCATGAACTTGCGCAACGCTTCCATCGCATAGATTGCCTCGCGGCGGCCTCGGATCTCACCGGTCGTCAGGTCGTTAGGATCTGTGCCGTCGATTCCCGGCACATGGACGAGATTCAGATACGTCAGGTCGCCCTGGTCGGTAACCGCGCCCCACGTACCCGCGATCGTATGCAGGTACGGAGGAATGATGCCGGCGTCGAGGGCTTTTTTGAACGGCTTACGCAGGAACGGGGAAAACAGCTTGTCTTCCTTACCCGTCGTCTCGTAATCCCATTCCCCGTTTCCAGACCAGTCAGCATATGTCTGCGGATCGGCTTTGACCGCATCGATGAAGCGCCTCTTGTTGACACCGGACATCGAGAACATGACGGACACTGCCATCATCTTCTCCTTCGGCGTTTTGTGCACCGGCGCACCGGCGCGGGTCGCTATGTCGGCATCGCCGGTCGCATCGATGACGCGCTTGGCAAGTATCGCTTCTCGGCCGGCCTTGCTCTCGGTGATCACGCCACAGATCAGGCCGTTCTCCATGATCGGCGTCACGCACAGACGATGCAGCAGCGGCCTGATACCCGCCTCGTCGACGAGGACGTCGGCAACCCATTTGAACATTTCGGCATCGAGCGCGTGACTGAGCGACTGCGGCTCCGGCATTGCGGCTCCCATCGCAGTCGCCCGGGTCTCGAACTCGATCCCGATCCCCTCGCAGTCCACGGTGTGCTCGTGCCGGTACCATGCTAAGCCTTCGACTCCGACCTGCGTGATGTTGCCGCCGAAGCAGCCATTCCGGTCGATCAAGGCCGTCCGCGCACCGGCGCGCGCGGCGGCGAGCGCCGCCGCGAGGCCACCCGGGCCACTGCCGACGACCAGCACGTCCGTGTCCAGAATGACGTCGACCGAACGGGCCGCTTCAACTATCTGTTTCATCGCCGGTGGAGTCCTTCGAGTTCAGCGTGGCGAGCACCAGTGCTCCCGTTCGGCGGATATCATCGCGGCCGGTGGAGGCTATACCAGCCTCGGTTGTGATTGCTCGGCATGTGTCACCCTAGCGCCGGCGATCGCCACTGCCTAGCAGAGATGCGGCCTCGCTGGCTATTACGCTCGCCTCGTCGACCGGAATCGCGTAGATCGCGACCCGGCTCGCTGGAGCCGCAATGCTCGCTTCAACACCGACACCCGCCGCGTTTGCCTCCGCCTGCAGTTGGATTCCGGCCCACTCCAGGCCAGCGAGGATGCGGCGCCGGATGTCCGGGCAATTCTCCCCAATGCCGCCCCCGAATACAATCGCATCGGCGCCGCCCAGCTCCGCCATGTACGCCGCGACGTAGTGCCGTGCGCGCCGGCAGAACACGTCAATCGCGAGCGCAGCATCCCGGTGGCCGCTTCGCTCGAGCGCCAACAGCTCGCGCATATCTGCCGTGCGACCGGACAGGCCCAAGAGACCACTCTGTTGATTCAATTCGCGGCGCATATCCGCCGCTGACATACCGGCCCGCTCCATCACATATAGAATCGCACCCGCGTCAATGTCCCCCGAGCGGGTGCCCATCACGAGTCCCTCCAGGGGCGTGAATCCCATGCTGGTCGCGATGGCGCGGTTGCCGAGTGTGGCCGTGACCGAGCAGCCCCGCCCGAGCTGCAGGCTGACGATGCGTGTCGCCTCGGACGATCCCTGCAGCCGTGCTCGCATCGTCTGACAGAGGTAGCGGTGAGCAATGCCATGGAACCCATAGCGGCGAACCCCGAAATCTTCCCGCCACCGCGCGGGCACTGCGTATCGGTACGCGACCTCGGGTAGTTCGGCGAAAAAAGCGGTGTCAAATGCGCCGATCAGCGGCAGCATCGGATCGAGTCTCTCCCGCACGGTGGCGATAACCGAGAGGGCCGGCGGATTGTGCAGAGGTGCGAGCACCGCGAGCTCCGCCAGTGCTGCTAATTCCTGCTCACCCAGTCGCGTGGTCGTGCGGAACGCATCGCCACCGTGCACGATGCGGTGGACCGTGGCGTCCACGCCCGCGCTCAAAACGCTGCCGGGCGGGGAAGCGTTCGAGAGCCAATCGAGCACAAAGCCGGCGGCGTCGGCCAGCGTCCGGATCGCTGGCGACGGTGGACTTATATCGGCGGCCGTGCGCAGCTGCAGAAGACCGGAACCATCGGCGGTATCCACGAACGCTCCGGCCCGGAGACGGCGTGTCTGCCCGCTCGCGGATACCTCCATCAGATCGAACTTGAGCGATGAACTGCCGGCGTTGAAAATTAGCAGCTGCATGCACCGGGCCTGTTGTCGTCCAGCGCCGATTGGTGCGACGCAAGCCATCGCCAGCGCATTGCCGGGAGCTGAGCCATGGAATTCTCAAACGTTTCGTGGCCCGGTAGCTCGCCGCCGGCGGCCGCGAGCATGACCCCACGACCGGCCGAGTGCCGGGGATGAAATGGCGCAATGCCAGCCTGCGCCGCGGCGATGGCTGCGACGCCGGCTCGCCCCGTGATTCCTCGGGCAGCGCCTATGACGCAGGTCTCGCGCGGGAGCCCGCCGCGCGGCGCAGCGCGTAGGCAGCCAGCATCACGAGCACGCTTACAAGTCCGAATAGCAGCGGAGCGCGCTGCTCCGGAATGAACGCCATGGCGGCCACGATCCCGAGCATTCCGACGATCGCAACGCGCGTGAGGTGCGGGAATCCCCACATTCGCATCTTCAGGCGCTCTGGCATCTCGCGCTCCAATCGCCGGCGCAGCCGGAGCTGTGAGATGGCGATCAGCACGTAGACGAAGATCGCAACGGTTCCGTAGGAGTTCACCAGAAACGCAAAGACCTTGCCCGGCGACACGTAGCTCATCACCACGGCCACGTAGCCGAATACAGTACCTGCCAGAATCGCCGCGACCGGAACCCCGCGCGCGTCGAGTCCGGCAAATACCCGCGGCGCGTCACCGCGACGGGCGAGGGCCATCAGCATGCGCGATGAGGCGAACAGCCCGGAATTCAATGCCGACAGCACCGCCGTCAGAATGACGGCGCTCATCAGCGTAGCGGCGGCTGGCACCCGCAGCACCTCGAGCACACTGACGTATGGGCGCTCCACTCGCGCGACATCATTCCACGGCAATATGGCCACGACCAGGAATATCGAGCCGATGTAGAAGGTCAAGACACGCCAGATCACCGACTGCATTGCCTGCGCCACCGCCCTTTCTGGTTCGGCCGACTCCGCTGCGGCAAGCGTCACGACCTCTGTACCGAAATAAAATCCGGTAGCCGCTACCGCGCCGGTCAGGACTGGCACGATGCCGTTGGGCATGAAGCCACCGTCCATCGTCAGGTGCCGCATGCCACCGGCGGCACCGGGCCAGAGACCCAGCACGAAGATGGTGCCGGCGGACAGGAACAACATGATGGCGACGACCTTGATCGACGCAAACCAGAATTCGGCCTCACCATAGGACCGCACCGACAGCATGTTTACAACGGTGAACAACGCCACGAGCCCGAGGGTGAACTGCCATGGCGGCGTCTGCGGCCACCACTGACCGAGGAGCTTCGCGCCGGCCACGGCTTCAAGGGCCACCACGATTACCCAGAAGTACCAGTACATCCATCCGGTCAGAAATGCCGCGAGCTCGCCGAGCGCGAGACGGCTGTATTCGTAGAATCCGCCCACAGCCGGGCAGGCGACCGCCATCTCGCCCAGCATGCGCATCACGAGTACTACCAGCACTCCGGTGAGGGCAAACGAGACCACGGCGGCCGGCCCGGCCGCGCTGATGACGACTCCGCTGCCGACGAACAGGCCTGCGCCGATCACGCCACCGAGCGCGATCATCTGCATGTGGCGGCGCTGCAGCGTCCGGCGCAGCTCGTGCGGCGCGTCCATCAGTCAAAGATCCCATCGTGGGAGGGCCGCGGCCGCGCACCTGGCGCGGCACCCACGATGGCGGTACGCCGCGCACGGCAGTGCGTCAAGGGATTTCCCCCGTTCGTACCCAAGGTTCGTGGTGTCGCGCCCACCCGGAAGGCAGTTCCGACCGATTGGGCATCAGACGAACGTCTTGTACTTGTCCAAGAACCGCACGGGCTTACTCAGGGCATCGCGACGGAACGGATCGCCAAGTTCCTGCGTCACCATCATTTCAAGCACCGTCGTCCGGCCCTCGCTCTGCGCCCGCGCCGCCGACCGCAATGCAGCTCCCACATCGGCAAGCCGATCCACGGTAACGCCCTCGCAGCCAAAGGCGCGTGACACGGCGGCCCAGCTGGGGTTTTCGAGGTTCACGCCCTGATAGCGCCGCGAATAGAAGTCGACGTGGTTCTTCTTTTCGGCACCCCACTGGCCATTGTTGAACACCACCACCGTGACGCCGATCTTGGAACGGGCACAGGTGAGCAGTTCGTTGAAGCTGATGCCCCACGCGCCGTCGCCGACATAGGCGAAAGCGGGCCGATCAGGCGCCGCCATCTTCGCGCCGCAAATGACCGGAAATGCGTAGCCGCAGTTTCCAAAACTCATGGCTGCGAACATCGAGCGCGGCGTCTCGAAGCGCAGGTATGAGTTCGCAACCGAACAGATGTTACCGATGTCGGTCGAGACCATGCAGTTGGCCGGCAGGGCTTGCTCGAGCTCGCGCAACATTTCGCGCGGGTGCATGTGCTGGGAGTTGCGTGCCACCTCGAGCGAGTAGGGATCACGCTCGTGGGTCCAACTGTCAAGTTCGGCCTCCCAGGCCTTCTTCTCCGCAACGATCCGCGCCGAGCGCTCCGTACGATTGGCCGACGCGATGAGCGGTCGGCCCTTGAGACGCGCGATCAGGGCGGCAGCAGCCGCGCGCGCATCGCCATGAATGCCAACCGAGATCGGCTTCACCAGTCCGAGCATCCGCGGGTCAGTATCGATCTGAATGATCTTCGCCTGCGTCGGCCAGTAGTCGAGGCCGTGTTGAGGCAGAGTGCCAAACGGCCCGAGCCGCGTGCCGAGCGCGAGCACGACGTCCGCCTGCGCGATCAGCTTCATGGCCGCCTTGGAGCCTTGGTACCCCAGCGGGCCGACTGCCAGGGCATGCGCGGCTGGGAACGAGTCGTTGTGCAGGTAGCTATTGCAGACCGGCGCGCCGAGCAGCTCGGCAAGCGCAATCGCCTCTGCGGTACCGCCCGACATGACGACGCCGCCACCGGCCAGAATCACCGGAAACTTGGCGGCGGCAAGCGTATCGCCGGCCGCGTCGAGCGCGGCCGAATCACCAGGCCCATGACCGATGCGCATCGGTTGGGAGATCGTCGCGTCAATCTCGCCGTAGAAATAGTCACGCGGAATGTTGAGCTGGGTCGGGCCCATTTCAAGCATGGCGCGGTCAAAGCAGCGTGCCGCGATTTCGGCCATGCGCTTCGGATTGTTCACGTGCCCCTGGTACTTGGTGATCTTCGAAAAGATCGGCAGTTGCTCGGTCTCCTGGAATCCGCCGAGCCCTATCGACATCGAACCCGTCTCCGGCGTGATGAACACCACCGGCGAATGCGCCCAATACGCTGCCGCGACCCCGGTAACGAAATTTGTCACGCCCGGCCCGTTCTGAGCGATGCAGACGCCATGCCGACCCGACGCTCGAGCGTAACCGTCGGCCATATGGATCGCGCCCTGCTCATGCGCGACGGGCACGAACCGAATGCCGGCTCCCGGAAATATGTCGAGGGCATCCATGAAGGCAGAGCCGACGATGCCGAATACGTGTGTGACGCCGTTGACGGCGAGCGTTTCAACGAGGGCTTCTGAGGGCCCCATCCTTTGCGACTGGCTCACGGGCTTCTACACTCCTGTGCAGGCAATCTCATTAATAGAGACATTATATCTTATAGTCGGTTATAATATTTGGAGGATGCTTGGATAGCAACCATATGTCTCGCTATATGGCGTTTTCTATATCGTTTATCGGAATGGCAAACTGGAGCCCATGAACAGCCGCGCGCTCAATTTCGCGACCGAACCAGGAGACATTGCGGGCGAGACATCTTCCACGCTCAAGGCGTTCGGCGTGCTCGAGGTGCTGGTTCGCGCCGGCCGAGCGGTCACACTGTCGGAATTGATGCAGGCCACGGAATTGCCGAAGCCGACGCTCCACCGAACGCTCGCGCTCTTCGAGGAGGCCGGCTTTCTCAGCCGGGAACCGGGCGGCCGCGCGTACATCATCGGCGAACGCCTGTCACGTTTTGGACTCGACGTGCTGCGCAATGATGGCGCCGCGACCGAGCGCCGTACGGTATTGCGACGTGTGGTCAGTGAGATTGGCGAGAGCTGTAACCTCGCCGTGCTCCAAAAGGGCGCTCTGATCTATCTCGACCGTATCGAGGCTGAGTGGCCGCTGCGCTTGCAGTTTCCACTCGGCACAGTGGCGATACCGCCACACTGCTGTGCCAGCGGCAAGCTACTGTTGGCATACCGCCCTGCCGCCGAGCGGCAACGTCTTCTGGAACTGATGGCGTTGCAAAGGTACACGGAGCGCACGATTACCGACCGCCAAGTGCTGGCCTCCGAGTTCGACCGTATCGTGAACTCGGGTTACGCGGTGGACAATGAGGAATACGTGCTGGGCGTGGCCTGCGTGGCGGTGCCCGTGCGCAACCAACGCGGCGAAGTGATCGCATCGATCGCGGTGCAGGGCGCGACCGCCCGTCTGCCGCTAATGCGGGCCATCGCTTTCGTGCCGCGCCTAGAAGCCGCGGCTGTTGACATCGGAAACACGTTCGGATGAGAGGATCTCGATAAGCTGCTCCCCTCACAGCGTGAGACGGAACGCGAGATATATGGAGATCGCCATGGAATTGACACGCGACACACTTGAACACCACTGGTTGCCGTTCACCAACAACCGAGAGTTCAAGCGTGAACCGCGCCTGTTCGTTCGCGCCAGTGGCATGTATTACTGGAGTCAAACCGGCCAGAAAATCCTGGACGGCAGCTCCGGGCTATTTACCAGTGCTGCAGGCCACTGCCGCGCGGAGATCGCCACCGCGGTAGCCGAACAGCTGAAGACGCTGGACTTCGCACCGTCCTTCATGCGTGGCCATCCTGGCGCGTTCGCGCTGGCGAACGGAGTCGCCGCGCTGACTCCGAAGGATCTCAACCACGTTTTCTTCTGCAATTCCGGATCTGAAGCGGTCGACACGGCCATCAAGATCGCTTTCGCCTATCATCTCGCCCGCAAAGAGGCGCAGAGAACATACTTGGTTTCGCGGGAGCGCGCCTATCACGGCGTGAATATCGGCGGCACCGCGCTCAGCGGCATGGTTCGGAATCGCGAAGCGTTCGGTGCGCTAATGCCGGGCGTGCTGCACCTTCGCCACAGCCTGCTGCCCGAGAATCGCATGACGCGCGGCATGGGCGCGAGCGGTGCGGAACTTGCCGATGACCTGTTGCGTTTCGTGCAACTCGTCGGCGAGAAGCGCATCGCCGCGGTGTTCGTCGAGCCAATTGCAGGTTCGACCGGTGTGCTGGTCCCGCCGCGTGGCTATCTCGAGCGACTCCGCTCGATATGCGATCGCTATGGCATCCTGCTGGTGTTCGACGAGGTGATCTGCGGATTCGGCCGCACCGGCGAGCCCTTTGCAGCGACGTCATTCGGCGTGACGCCCGATGTCATCACGATGGCCAAAGCCCTCACCAACGGCGCACAGCCGATGGGAGCTGTCGCGGTACGTGACAGCATTTACCGGACTATCGTCGAGGAAGCGCCGGACGGCGCGATCGAATTCTTCCACGGCTACACCTACTCCGCGCACCCTGCGGCCTGCGCCGCGGGCCTCGCGACGCTCAAAATCTATGAGACCGAGCGCTTGTTCGCCAAAGGTCGTGAATTGTCGGGTTATTTCCAGGACGCGATGTTCGCACTACAGGATCTGCCCGTCGTGAGTGACGTGCGCGGTTACGGCCTGCTGGCAGGCGTTGAGGTCAAACCCGGCAAGGCGCCAGGTCAGCGCGGAGCGGAGCTGCAGGCCGGTCTGTTTGACCGGGGATTGCACCTCAAGACCACCGGCGATGTCGCGATCTTTGCACCGGCGTTCATAGCCAGCCGCGCGGAGATCGATCAGATGACCGCGATACTACGGGATGCGCTCTCCGAATATTGACGAGACGGCGGCCGAGGCCGGCCGGCGAAGGGGCCGCGGTCCGGATGCATCCCACTGCCGACCTGCGCGCAATCCCTTGAACGGTCGCCGCGGCTCGGCGCGCACCGCCCGTATCTTGCGTCTTGCGCAGGTAGCCGCGGCCGTCAGCACAGATCTCTCGGCGGAGCTCCGATCGTCTAGCGCCGGGCTGGCCTGCCGGGTGTGATCGCTCGGGCCACCCTCCTCGCCTTTCCGGAGCGTTTCCGCTGCGCCGATGTGTCATCCGTGAATGTTGGTCGCGCGTGACGTGGCTGGTATACGCCCAGCTTTCCGCCGCCGGGAAGTGTGAGGTGCGTGAGCAATCCCCAGCGCACATCGCGCACCGGCGAACATGCGAGCGAGTGGGCGCGCATCGACTGGACGAACGCGTTTATATCCGCGCACATCAGGTAGAACTCTTGAGTCTCGGCGCCATCGGTAGGATGGAAGGCTACCTCCGACGGTGGCAGCGCGAAGATCAACCAGCCGCTACCCACATCGACATGCGGAAGCTCGAGAATGTCGCGCAGAAAGGCACGATCGGCCTCAGCGTTGCGGCTGTACACAATGACGTGTGAACCCGTAATCATCACGGCGCCTCCCGTGTCCGCACTCGTGCGGACCAATTCGAATCGTAGTCGGTAGCATCGAGCGCTACGCGGTTGCGGTTATCTGCGGCATCGAGTTAACCGGCGATGCCTCGAGCCCCGGTCGGGCCGGCGTTCGATTCGATTTGCACTCCACACGATTATTCGATGGGTACCAAGTATGTGTGTGACGACGAGGTCAGTCCACGATTCCGTGTTCCGGGCGGCACGCCATGCGCCCATTGCTGCCGGTCCCGACCGGCGGCTTTCAGGCCTGACAATCACCATTGATCATTGTGGCACCCTGAAACCACGACACACAGCCGCAAGCTTATTTCCGTCCGCATCGCGGACGTACGCTGCGTAAAAGTCCGGGCTGTAATGCGTTCGAAGGCCGGGAGCGCCTTCGGAGCTTCCGCCATTGGCGAGCGCAGCAGAATGGAACTCATCGACCTCCCTCCACGATCGCGCTCTGAATGCGACCATGGTGCCGTTGCCTGCGGTAGCCACTTGTCCATTGAATGGCTTGCCAACCCAGAGCGCGAGCTCGCGAGCGCCGCCGCTCTCGTAGGTTCCCCAACCAGCCGAAATTCGATCCCACTCGGCGTCCCCTGTGATGCAGCGCGGCAAGCCGAGCGGTGCTAACGTTGCGTCGTAGAATCTGGTAGCGCCCTCAAGATCATTGGTGCCCAAGTAAACGTAAGTAAACATCCGGTGCTCCTCGCAGCCAATCGACGCCTTCGAATCGCTGGTCGCGACATTGAGAGCTCGTAGCACGCGCCCTCTTCTTTCGCCAGGTCGGGTTGCTCAACGATGCCGGCAGTTCTGAATCTGCTACAGAGATCGACAGTCTAGAGTGAACACATGCCTTTTGATATGCAGCCCGATTTGAGCGGCGAGCTTGTCAGACTCCGACCCCTGCGTGCGGATGATTTCGTCGGGCTGTACTCCGCGGCCGCAGATCCGCTGATCTGGGAACAGCATCCGACCAAAGACCGCTATGAAAGGGATGGTTTCCGAGATTTCTTTCGTGACGCCTTGGCGTCCGGCGGAGCTCTCGCCGCCATCGATCGCAAGGACGGCAAGATCATCGGCACGTCACGATTCCACGGGTACGATGAGGTCGGAGCTGAGATCGAGATTGGCTGGACCTTCCTCGCCAGGTCCCACTGGGGAGGAATGTACAACAAGGAGATGAAGCGCCTGATGCTTCTTCATGCCTTTCAGTATGTGAATCGCGTCGTATTTCTGGTCGATGAACAAAACTTTCGCTCACGAAAAGCGTTGGAGAAAATAGGCGGTGTTCGTGCGGGATGCCGGCGCAGCACGGATGGACGCGAAAGACTCGTTTATCAGATTATCGCTCCAGGATAAGCCCAGCGCCTTGCGACGGCGCAGCTTGGGGGCCAATCCACAGCGGAAAAGATCTGGTCGGCCGCCGATAGTCACAGCGGCGGATTGCCGTCGTTGTGGTGTTGCCGGACACAGCCATTAACGCAGTGAATTGGGGTGCTTTACCGTGCGTGCTGTATGCCCGTCGTCGACTCCGAAAAGTCGGACAAAAGTGTTGGTCGATCGCCCACGGTTCAGCTCGAACCGAGCTGCCTACCCGCGCCGCAATCGAGACTCCCTCCGG
>Ga0209415_10000927_pt1 | contig 56117 bp, 60 predicted proteins | sample PeaSoiSIISIP2007_FD_187696 | JGI IMG/M metagenome (GOLD analysis project Ga0209415, IMG submission 187696) | Peat soil microbial communities from Weissenstadt, Germany - SII-SIP-2007 (SPAdes) (version 2) | ecosystem: Environmental > Terrestrial > Soil > Wetlands > Peat | place: Germany... | reverse complement strand
AAGCCCTGAGCTCGATCGGCTCGACGCCGCGGGATATTATCGCGATTCTGCAAAGCCTGCGCGCGGCGGGCGCGCTCGAAGCCGACCTGGAAGTAATCTGATGGCGGTTTCCCCCATCTCCGAGTTCGCCCCGCTCAACTTCACGGGCGTCCCAACCTCGCATAAGCCGGACAATCCTGAAAAGATCAAGGATGCCGCGTCCCAATTTGAAGGTCTGATGATCGGGCAGATCCTCAAAGCCGCGCACGGAGATTCGGACGAAGGAGCCTTCGGCGGCGATGCGGACCCGGCGTCTGCGTCCGCCATGGATTTCGCCAACGACTACCTTGCGCGCGCTATGGCCGCGAAAGGCGGATTGGGGCTCAGCAACATGATCGTGGCGGGCCTGCAGAAACAGGCAACACCAGCACCGGCTCAGGCGCCCGCGGCGCCAGAAGAATAAGCTACTGGCCGCTTACGCACTCCAACCGCGCGATGGGACCGGAACCGCTTCCTGATAGTATTCCCCCGCACGATCGCCGACGCCGGCCAGCGGCTCCTCCGCCTGCGCGGGTTCGTTATATTGCACGGGGGACGCGACTGGTTGGTTCTTTTTGGCCACCTCGGCGCTGACACCGCTCCAGCCTTCCTGCAACGTGTTCAGGATCCCGATCGCTCGAACGAACGCGTCCTCGGCCGGTCCTTGGTGACCCTTCAGAATCTGTTGCTGCACGTAGGCGTACAGCGCCGCCAGCGTTTGCGTGAACGAAGCTCCTACCGAGTGATCCAAGGCCGCCATCAGCTCGTTAACCGCCGCCTGCGCCCGGGTGACCTCGCTCGCACGCGCCAGGGCATCGCCGCTCTGGAGATAACCTACGGCCTTCTTCAGGCTCTGAATCGCGACCTGATAGAGCAGATCGACCAGCTCCGCCGGCTGGGCGGAAAGGATGCGGCTCTCCAGATACTCGCGCTGGGCCTGCAGAACTGGGTCGGAGCTTTGCACGAAGTTCATATCGCAAATGCGCGTGCGGTTTTGAGGCTTTTCGTGGATCGAACTGTTTTGCCTGAGCTGTTTGTACCCCCGAATAGGGGTGTCTCCCCCCACATCATGCGGTACTAAGCCTTTCCCCTATTACTGGCGATCTTATTCACAGGTAAGGACTCTGGGTGGGCCCGGACCGGCGATACGAGGGTGTGCAGACGCCGGCCATGTACCGAAAGCTCTCCTGGTTCTAAGATCAATTTCCTTCGAAAGAAAGTTGGGCACAGGCGATATGCTCTGGATTAGTTCCGGCAGGGACACCGAGTTAGCAGAAGAAGTGGCGCGGCACAGTGGACTCAAGGCCATTGTCGCGGCTGCGGAAACGCAGGAGTGGAAGAGGAGGGACACGCGGCGCTGCCGGGTGATCGTGCTCGAGCTCCCGGCTTCTTCCGCGTTCGTGCAAGAAGTGATGGCGGCGGCGCAGGACGCCCTGCGTCCTCTTCCCGTCGTGATTCTGGATCGCGAAGGCGATCTCGACGAGTCTCTTATCGGGCCATCACTCAGTTTATTTCAGCATATTATCGGGGACGCCTCGGCGGAAGAAATCGGCCGTCGTGTGCTAGCCGCGCTGGCATCGGCCGCGCAGAAGTGCCCCTTCGAATCGCAGGAACCCTGGAGTAAACTCCTGGTCGGCGAGAGCCAGCCGATGCGGGAACTGCGGGCGATTATCCGCCTGGCGGGTCCGCGCCAGTCGACGGTGCTGATCACCGGAGAGACGGGCACCGGCAAAGAAAGAGTCGCCCAAGCCATCCACATGGCCAGCCGCCGGTCGGGAGCTCCGATCGTGGCGGTCAATTGCGGGGCGCTGCCGGAACACCTGATCGAGGCTGAACTGTTCGGCCACACCAAAGGCGCCTTCACGGGCGCCGTGGGACCCCGCATGGGCCGCTTCGAACAAGCCCACCGCGGAACCATCTTCCTGGACGAGGTCGGTGAAACGCCGCTGATGCTGCAACCCAAACTGCTGCGCGTGCTGCAGGAGCGGGAATTGCAGCGCGTCGGCAGCTCGGAAACGGTGAAGGTGGACGCGCGCATCATCGCGGCGTCCAACATGAATCTGGACCAGGCGGTGGCGCAGAGGCGCTTCCGCGAGGATCTGTATTACCGGCTGAACGTGATCCCCATCCGCGTGCCCACGCTGCGGGAACGCCGGGGCGATATCCCCCTGCTGGCCGCGCATTTCATCGAAGCTGTATGCCGGCGCGAAGATCTGCCACAGAAGAAACTGACGACCGAAGCCCTGCGCAAGCTGACGGAATTCGAATGGCCGGGCAACGTGCGCCAGCTGGAGCATGCCATGGAAATGGCCGCCGCCCTGACCGGCGACCGCGAAACCATTTACCTGGGCGATATCGAGATGCACCTGCAGCCATCGGCGCGGGAGTTGAGCGCGGTTACATCCAGCGGAGACGACTTCCCGATCGATGTTCCCACCGACGACCTTCCGTTCGAGGACCTCATGGGCAAAGTGGAAAAGCTTCTGTTGGAGCAAGCCCTGCGGCGCCATGGCGGCAACAAGGCCAAAGCCGCCAAGGCGTTGGGCCTCAAGCGCACCACTCTGCTGTACAAGTTAAAAGCTCAGGAGTACGTGGCCGGAGCAGCATAGTAGATGGCGCAAGCAAATTCATCAGCGGCGGTAGCAGCGAAACCCAAACTTCTGGCGATACCCGGTTCGCCGATCGGGTGGAGCGAGATGGCCGTCCCCCTCGCCGTGGTGGCGATTGTGGTCGCGCTCATCATGCCCATGCCGTCGATGCTGCTGGATTTCCTGATCGTGGTGGACATCACGCTATCGGTCATCGTGCTGCTGGTCTCGGTGTACATCCGGAAGGCCGTGGATTTCAACGTATTTCCCACCACCTTGCTCTTGCTGACGCTATACCGGCTGGCTCTGAACATCTCCTCGGCGCGGCTGATTTTATTGAACGGCAACACGGGAATCTCGGCGGCGGGCCATGTGATCGAAGCCTTCGGAAGCTTCGTGGTAGGCGGCAACTACATTATCGGAGCGGTGATTTTCCTGGTGCTGATCGCCATCCAGTACGTGGTCATCAACCATGGCGCGGTGCGCATTTCCGAAGTTACGGCGCGATTCACCTTGGATGCCCTGCCCGGAAAGCAGATGTCGATCGACGCCGATCTCAACGGCGGACTGATTGACGAGGCAGAAGCACGCAAGCGGCGGAGACAACTCGCGTCGGAGGCCGAGTTCTACGGAGCCATGGACGGCGCTTCGCGTTTCACGCAGCGGGACGCGATCGCCAGCATCCTGATCACAGGCATTAACATCATCGCGGGATTTCTGATCGGCGTCCTGCAACACGGCATGGAACTGCGCAAGGCGCTGGAAACCTATACCGTGCTCACCATCGGCGACGGTCTCGTTACGGTGATCCCCGCCCTGATGATTTCGATTTCCGGCGGCTTGATCGTGACCCGCACGGCTTCCGACGATACGCTCGGCGCCGAGTTCCAGCGGCAGGTGCTGGGCAACGCGCAACCACTGATGCTGGCAAGCGGAGTCCTGGTGGCCCTGGCCCTTTTGCCCGGACTGCCGACGGTTCCGTTTCTGTTGCTGGGCGGCGGCGTAGGCGTGGCAGCCCTGCGGCTGCGTCAGAAAACTGACAAAGAAGCCGCGGTTCTGACAGCTTCTGAACCCAAAGCCAAGGAAAACCTCGAGGGCTTGCTGAAACTGGAGCCCCTGTCGCTGGACGTCGGCCTGGGACTTGTAAACCTGGTGGAACAAGGCCAGCAGTCGCCTCTTCTGCTGCGGGTGGGCGCCATCCGAAGACAGCTCGCCAGCCAGCTGGGATACCTGCTTCCGGCCGTCAAAGTGAAGGACAACGTGGCGCTGCGGGCGCGCGAATACGTGATCCAAATGCGCGGCATGGAAATCGCCCGCTTCGAACTGATGCAAGGTCATGAACTGGCTATTTCCAGCGGAACGGCGGACACCGGGATCGCCGGAAAGCCGGCGCGCGATCCGGCGTTTGGACTACCCGCTTTGTGGGTTCGCCAGGATCAGGCGGCCACTGCCCGCAGCGCCGGATACACGGTGGTGGATCCGGTCAGCATCATCGGAACGCATCTGACGGAAGTGGTGCGCCGCCATGCCCATGAACTGTTCACCCGCCAGGACGCCAAGAACTACTGCGACCGGGTTGCCCAGGAGAATCCCAAGCTCATCGAGGATTTGGTACCAAAACTGCTCTCTCTGGCCACGATCCAGCGAGTATTGCAGAACCTGTTGCGGGAACGCGTAGCCATCCGTGACGCAGTCGGAATTCTGGAAGCCATGGGAGAAGCGGCGCAAACCACGAAGAACCCGGTCCTGCTGACGGAATACGTCAGGCAGTCGATTCGCCGCGCCATTACGCAGCCGCTGGTGAACGCCCAGGGCGAACTGCCGGCCTTCCTGCTGGATGCCTCGCTCGACCGCGCGGTGGAATCGACGGTGGAGCATAGCGAATGGAACAGCGTCGCCAGCGTATCGCCGGAGACGATTACGGACATTCTGAACCGGATGAAGCGCCGGGTGGAAAAATCCGAATCGGCGGCCATCGTGACCAGTTCCGGAACACGCTATTTCCTGCGCCAGCTGATCGAAGCCAGCCTGCCCAACCTCACGGTGCTCTCGCACAATGAAATCCCGCCCGAGATTAAGGTGCGGTCGCGGGGGGTCATTGAATGAAAGACACAAACGGCATGAAGATTAAGTCCTATTTCGCCAAGACCGTGGATGAAGCCATCGCCAAAGCCCGTGTAGAACTGGGTTCGGAGGCGCTGCTTCTGAACACCCGCAAAATCGCGGATAGCGGTGCCGGAGGGGGCTACGAAGTGGTGATGGGTGTGGCGGGATCCGCTCCCGCGCCGCCCGTCCCGACGCCCAGGCCAGCGCCCGCGCCGCAGACCCGTGCAACCGCGGCTGTGGATCGTGCAACCGCGATTCCGGAGGGCGAACCCGCTCGTCGTACTCCAGCGGGCAGCGAAGTGTCCGCCGATATGGACAGGCTCCGTGCGCAAATGGACGAGCTGCAAAGCTTGCTGGTGCGCTCCGCCAAGAATGCCTGGGCCGCGCAACGATCCGTTCCCGAGATCGCAGAGGTATACGAGCGCCTGGTGGCGGCCGAAGTGGACCCGGTTCTAAGCAAAGACATCGCCGATCGCCTGGAAGCCGTCATGGCGACCGATGCCTTCTTTGTTTCCACTGGCCCGGAACCCTCGGGAGCGCAGAATCGCTGGAAGATTCTGAAATCCGACCCGGCCCGCGTGGAGAAATTCCTGCGAGCCGAACTGGAGAGCCGCGTGGCCCTTCGTCCGCGACTGGGCGTGACTGGAGCCAAAGGCGCCGTCGCTGTGGTGGTGGGTCCTACAGGCAGCGGGAAAACCACCAGTTTGGCCAAACTGGCGATCGCCGCCAGCGCGCAACGTCCGGTGAGACTGGTGTCTCTGGACCGATCGCGCGGCGCATCGGTTACCAACGCGCAGCAGCTTCTGAGTTCGCTCGCCCAGTCCGCGATTACCTTCTCCACCGTCGATTCGCTCGAGAACCTGCCGAAACTGGTAGCGGACGCGCGTAAGAATGAGTGCGTGCTGATCGATACACAAGGCTACAGCCCTCTAGAGCAGCCTGCTGCCGAGAAGCTGGCCGCCGCGCTGACCGCTTGCGGCGACATGGATGTGCATCTGGTGGCGCCGGCCTACATGAAAGCCCGCGACCTGCGGAATGTGATCGAGCGGTACCGGGTCTTCGAACCTTCCAAGGTGCTGGTCACGCATCTTGACGAAACGGAAACGCTCGGCAGCCTGTTCTCGGAGGCGGCCCTGGCGGGTCTGGCTCTCTCTTTTCTGTCGCGTGGCCCCCGGATTCCTGACGATATTCGGGCAGCCACGGGAGCAGATCTGCTGGGGATGGTGCGGGAGCGCTCGCGATCTCGGGTTGCGGCGCATCAGGCAGCGTGATCTAACGATGGCAAGTCTCACACTCTCGTATTCCGGGGCGCCGACAGAACCGTCGAGCGAACGGGAGCGGCTCATTCTGGAGCATCTGCCCCAGGTGCGCTGGGTGGCCACGCGGATTCACGAGAAGCTGCCGGACTCCACGTGCCTGGAAGACTTGATTTCCACCGGCATCGTAGGGCTGATCAACGCCATCGACAATTTCGATCCGCAGTTCAACGTGAAGCTCAAGACCTACGCGGAGCATAAGATTCGCGGGGCAATTCTCGATAGCTTGCGGGGTCTGGATGGGGTTCCGGCTCACAAGCGCAAACACCTGAAACATATCCAAGCGACCGTGGCCGCGCTGGAGCAGCGCCTGCAGCGCGCGCCCGAGGAACAAGAAATTGCGGCCGCGCTGGGAGTCAGCCTGCAAGCCTACCAGGAATCGCTGCTGGAATTGCGTGGGGTCAGCCTGGGCAGTCTGGACGCGGCGCCGCAGCGCGACGATTCCCGCAGTCTGATCCACTTCATCGCTACGCCCGAGGAAAACTCGCCGGCGCGCGTTCTGGAGCGTTCCGAGCTGGAGAAACTGATCGCCGAGGGCTTGAAAAAGATGCCTCGCGTGGAGGGCATGGTGCTGGATCTGTACTACCGCCAGGAGCTCGGCATTCGGGAGATTGCGCCCATTCTGAATCTGCATATCACGCGCGTTTCCCAGATCAAGGCGCAGGCGATTCTGCGGCTGCGAAATTACGTGGATCGGCATTGGCCGACCTCCAAGGGGACGTACTAGGCGCACGTATCAAACCATGGACAAACACGAACTCATCTCCGGGATTCTCGAGGCCTTCGGGCGCGCGGTATCGGAAGCTCTGTCCGAATCGGGCCCCGAGGATATCCGGCTCGACTGGAGCCTGACTCCCGCAGCTCAGGACGACGCCGAAACCTGGACGTGGTGGTCCGGCGGGCTGAGCACCCATCCTGGAGCGAACTTCTTTATCGGCGCGCCGGAGGAAACCTGGGAAAAGCTCGGCCGGGGCGGCCATTCGGAGAATACGCGGGAAAATGCTGCCGCGCTCATCAGCCGCTGTTTTGCCAAAGCGGTCGAAGCGCAGTTCGGAAATCGGGCGGCAGCCGAGGACTCCGGTCCGTCGGGCGCTCCTTCCGAAGACTGGACCCGTATCTCCATCGAGATTCGCTATTCCGCCGGACAGTGGCCGAATGCGTGTTGCGTACTGAGCCCGGAATTCGAGCAGGCGCTCGCGTCGGAGAAGACAACTGCCCCACCCGTTGCCGCGCCGTCTGCGTCGACCGGGGGGCGGATGAATCCCAGCGACATGCTCATGCACGTCCAGGTGCCTGTGTCGGTCTCCTTCGGAGCTACACAAATCCGCTTGAAGGACCTGATGAGCCTGTCCGCCGGATCGGTGGTCGAGCTCGACCAGGCGTTGCACGACAGCGTGGAAGTCCGTGTAAACGATCGCGTGATCGCGCGCGGCGAGGTGGTTGCGGTGGACGGCCATTACGGAGTACGCGTGGTGGAACTGGTTTCCGGAGAAAGCCCCGGGAAGGGATTCAAGCCGTGATCAGCCGGATCGCCATTCTGCTGTTTGTGAGTCTGTCGGCGAGCATGGTCGCGGGCCTTTTCTGGAGACTCGCCCGCCGCGCCCGGGCCGGCCGGAAGCGGCGCCTGCGCCTGCTCGAAATGGAGCTGCGCCTGGCGGATGCGTCGGAAGCTTTTCATCAGGAGGTATTCAGGTTAAAGCACTATCGAGTACTACGGCCCAACGCCTCTCGGCGGAATGCCGGATTAATTCCTTCAACAAAAGTGAGTTCGCTGCGATATATAAAGGGGCGCCAGAATGAAGATTGACGAGCGCAAAGCCTTGAATACTCAGAAACCCCAGTCTGAGAAGGTCTACGAGACGAAGGCCGATGTCTCTTCCAGGACCGCGAAGAACTCTTCGCCGGCCCTGCAAGACGGCGTGGCTTTGGGAGGCCAGGACCAGCTTCGCGTCCTGGCGATGACTCCCAGCGCGGAAGATACCAGCCGCGTCGCGCAACTGACCCAGCTCGTCCAATCCGGCCAGTACCAGGTGGATCACCAGGCACTGAGCGGCGCCATGGTCGCAGCCATGCTCAAAGGTTACTGAGCACGGACTGGACATGACACTCAAAGAACGCTGCCAAGCCGGCGAGGCCAAGTTGGAGCAGGTTTCCACCGCCCTTCTCGATCCTCGCCCCGAAATCCTGGACCGCTGCGAAGCGGATCTCCGGGAGGTGATTACGCTGCTTGCGGGCGAGCCGGCGGATTCGTCCGCGCCTCCCGCTATTTCCAACCGGCCCGTCGCTTCCGATAAGAGCGACCTGCTTCGGTTCCGGCGCCGGGTCCGGCTACTGGCGCTGCAAGTGCAAAATGCCCTGAACCTGTGCCAGGGCTGGGTCCAGTTGGGCCTGAGCCAGGGCTACACCGATCAAGGAAGGCCGGCCATGCCGCCCAGCGAGCCGCTGGCCAGCTACGAGGTCTGATTCTCCATGGGCCTGTTTGCAAACTTACAAGCCAGCCTCAACGCACTCAATGCGTTCCAGCAGTCGCTCACCGTCGCGCAAAATAACGTCTCCAACGCCTCGACTCCGGGTTACGCAGCACAGTTGGCTACGCTCAATGCGCTACCGTTCCAGCCGCAGACCGGACTGACGGGAGGAGTTCAGGCGGGTGCTCCTCAATCCACCCGGGATGAATACCTGGAACAGGCCGTGCGTTATCAGCAGAGCACCCTGGGAAGCTTCACGGCGCAATCGCAGGCTCTCAGCGGGATCGAGCCGCTCTTTGATGTCACGGGGCAGTCCGGGATCGTGGCCGCTCTGAACAACATGTTCCAAAGTTTTTCAGCCTGGAGCGCCAGTCCAGATTCCGCCGCGGCACAACAGAACGTTTTGTCCTCGGCGCAGGACTTGGGCATGAGCTTCCAGCAAGCGGCGGCGACCCTTTCGAGCGTCACTTCAAACGTCAACAATAACATCGACAGCACCGTCTCCCAGATCAACACGCTCGCAACCCAGGTTGTCAACTACAATCTCCAGCAGAGCCAGCAGGGCGGGACCGCCAACTCCGGGCTGGATGCGAACCTGCACAATACGCTAGAAACACTGAGCGGACTGGCCGGCATTACGGCCCGGTTCGAGAGTGACGGAAGCGTCACACTCCTTCTGGGCGGGCAAACGCCGCTGGTGATTGGATCGCACCAATATTCCATTCAGTCGTCATACTCAGGCAGCGCAAATCCTGTAAATCCGAATGCCCCTCCGGCCGCCCATATCGTGGACGCCAACGGGCAGGACGTGACCGCCAACGTGGTGGGCGGCACGCTGGGTGGATTGCTGACGGTTCGCAATACGGTACTTCCTTCTCTACAGGGCGACAGCCAGCAGGACGGCGCTTTGAACCAAATCGCCAAGCAAGTCGCGGATCGGGTCAACCAGATTCTAGCCACCGGATTGGACTCGAACGAAAATCCCGGCACGCCGCTGTTCACATATGATGCCTCGAGCGGAGCGGACACCGCGCAGACGCTCGCGATCAATCCGAACATCACGCCCGATACCTTGGCGGCGCTCGACCCGGGCCCGCCGCAGGTAGCCAACGGGATCGCCTTAACGCTCTCCAATTTGGGCAATTCGACGGCGGCCGCGGATACCATCGGCGGCAAATCGATTCTGGACTTCCTGAGCGCGCAGACCCAAATCATCGGGCAGCAATCGGCCGACGCAACTTCAGGTCAGACCGTAGCCCAGCAGTCCGTAACGCAGGCTCAAGCCATGCGAACCCAGGTGTCCGGTGTTTCGCTGGATGCGGAAGCCATCAACGTAATGGAGCTCCAGCGCGGCTACCAGGCCGTTTCTAAGATGATCAACGTGATCGATGGGCTGACCGACACACTCATCAATATGGTTACTACTCCCTGAGTCCCGAGGTAGAAACAAGTATGCTGCAAAGTTTAGATCCCGCGCGGAACCAGTTCCTGACCGACTTGGCGTCGCTCCAAAACCGCATGACCACGACCCAAGCCCAGCTCACGTCCGGCATCCGGATCAGCAAACCATCGGACGATCCGTCAGCGGTGGGGGACGTGTTGCAACTCCAGTCCGATATCGGCATGGCCACACAGGTGACCACCAATTTGAACGGTGTCCAAAGCCAAGTGAACACTGCGTCGGGAGTGATACAGGACGCCGTGTCCCTCCTGGATCAAGCCCGGTCGCTGGCTGCCCAGGGCGCCACGGCCACGATCACGCCTAGCGAGCGAACCGCGATGGCTGCGCAAGCCCAGCAGATCCTCGAGACGCTGGTCGCCGATAGCCGAACTACATTCGATGGACAGTATCTCTTCAGCGGAGATAGCTCCTCACAGCCGGCCTATCAGGTGGATCTCGCCAACCCCAACGGCGTCGACCGGCTGATAACCGCCCCTGCAACCACCCTCATCCAGGATTCCAGCGGCGTGACCTTCGCGGTAGCGAAAACCGCTCAGGATCTCTTCGACCATCGCAATCCCGACGACAGCCTCGCCCCCGATAACGTGTTCGCGGCAGTGAACAGCCTGCGGGTAGCGCTGGCCAATAACGATCAGGCGGGAGTGGCGGCGGCCGCCACGTCCATCCAAACCGCGCAGGATTACCTGAACCAGCAGGGAGCCTTTTACGGTGCGGTCCAGAACCGGATCACCAATGCGCTGGATGTGGCGCAGAAGTTCCAGCTGCAGTCGCAGACCGCTCTCAGCAACGAGCGCGACACCGACGTGGCCGCGGCCGCGACGGACCTGACCCAGGAGCAGCTCAGCGAGCAGGCCGCGATGCAGGCCGAGGCGTCCATGCCTCGGAACAGCCTGTTCGATGTCCTGACTACAGTAGCGAGTACCTGAGGTAGCTATTCTTTCTTGGGCGGCGTAGCCTTCGCAGGCTCAGTCTTGGCCAGCGCGTAGTCATTCAGAATCACCAGATCCACGCGGCGATTGCGTGCCCGGCCCTCGGGCGTATCGTTATCCGCCACCGGGACGGTGTCCGCGTACCCGGCGATCGACAGGCGCTGGGTAGAGATTTCGAAGCGGTTCGACAGCGTTTCCATGATGGCGATGGATCGAGCGGCCGAAAGGTCCCAGTTGCTGCGGAACCGGGCAGTGTGGATGGGTATGGAATCGGTGTGGCCCTCAATGCGCACCGGATTCGACACAGCCTGAAGCGCTTTCGCGACTTTCTCCATCGTGGGCATGGTGGTCTGGTCGACGGCGTCGGTCCCCGAAGGGAAAAAGGCAGCCTGCTTGAGGCTCACCACGATGCCTCGGGGAGTCATGCTCACCTCCACCTTGCCCTGCTTGATCTCCTCTTCCAGTTCCCCCGACAGCGTCTTGAGCGAGACACTCAGCTCCATGACCTGCGGCTGTTCTTCCTTGGCGGCTTTCTGGGCGCCGCCCGGACCGTGCATTTGGGCGTTCCCTTGCCCCTTGTCGTCGACGGTGCCGCCGAGTACTTTGGCGACAGCCGGTGGGACGTTACTCACGGAAGAACCTTCCTTCAGCGCCTTCTCCACGGCTTCCGACACCTGCTTGGCTTTGCCCTTATCGGTCTGCGAGGAGGCGAACATCACCACGAAGAACGCGAACAGCAGCGTGATGAAGTCGGCATAGGACACCAGCCAGCGCTCGTGATTTTCGTGCTCGGCGTGCTTGGGGCGAGGCATTCTTGTGACGTTCCGGGCCTAGCCCTTGGCCTCGGCCGGCGCCGCGGCGCTGCTCGCTTCCGCATCGGCTTTCTTCTTGGGCTTTTCAGCATGCTGGAGGAAAGCTTCCAGCTTCACGCGGATCAGTTTCGGGTTCATGCCCTCCACGATGCTGCAGACACCCTCCAGCAGGAGCTCTTTATCCTGCGCGTCCTGGCGAATGCGGGCTTTCAGCTTGTTCGCCGCCGGAAGGAAAACCAGATTGGAGACGGCCACGCCATACACCGTCGCCACGAAGGCGACAGCGATTCCCTTGCCGACTTCCTCGATGTTCTCCAGGTGCTTCATTACCTGAATCAGGCCCAGAACCGCCCCGATGATGCCGATGGTGGGCGCGTATCCGCCGGCCCCCTCGAACACTTTGGCGGCGGATTCCCGGTGGTGCTCGGACTGCGCAATCTCCAGTTCCATCATCTTGCGCAGCTCCTGAAGATCGGTGCCGTCAACGGCCAGGGACAGCGCCTTCTGGAGGAACTTGTCGCCGGCCTTTTCCAGATCTTCTTCGAGTGAGACGATGCTGCTCTTACGGGCCTTGGTGGCGTAGGCGATGATTTCATCCACCGCCGCCGCGGGATCCAGCTTCTCTTCGAAGAATACGCCCTTGAGTCCGCCGACCGCCCCCAGAAGCGCGGAAAGCGAGGAAGTCACCATCACTGCGCCCAGGGTTCCTCCGAGGACGATGATCGCCGCCGAGATCTGCACGATGTCGCTGATCTTCCCGCCTTCCCACATGAGTCCGCCGATGATGCCGCCCAGGGCGATCAGCAAACCGGCAAAGCTCGCGATGTCCGGTTTCGAGCTCTTGAGTTTGGATTTGGGAGCGGCGGCCGCTGCTTCCTGCTTATCTGCCATGGGACTGGTTACCTACTTTGCGACGACTCGGATTCCAAACTGTGTTCGCGCGCCTCGGTCAACCTGGCCGGATCAGGACTGAGCAGCTTTTGACGAAAAACGATCACCTTTTCCACGACCTCGTCGGCCGACTCGAGCACCGTATATTTTTGTCCGGAGGTGAGGGTGACGATGGTGTCGGGCGTCATGTCGATGTGTTCGATCAAGTCGGCGTTGAGGATCATCGGAACGTGATTCAGCCTGGTTAGTCGTATCATCGGCGCCGCCCGAGTTGTGGGCAGAGTCCATATCGATGAAAAATCAGGAAAGTTTACCTGAAGTTGCAGGGACAGCCAGCGCCTTCGACTAAAGGAATCCCCTTAGTACGCCGATGCTTTCTTAGGACCAGGAATGCTCGCCACACGATCGTCCGGCGCCAAACAGTTCGAGAAACAATTTGAGATAGGGCAACCGGACTCCGCCAGCCCGCGTTTCAGAACCCTGCGGGCGGTCCATGAACGGTTCGCACCCGCCCTGGCTACCGCTTTGTCGGCATTTCTGCGCTCGGACTTCCAGGTGAGCTTCGAGGATCTCTCGGTTCAGACCAGCGGGGGCTTTCAGGCGGCCCTGCCGAGTCCCACCTGCCTCATGGTCTTCCGGCTCCATCCGCGGAATGAGCGCATGTATCTGCACATGAACTGCGCGACCGTGTTTGGCTTGCTCGAGCTGCTGCTGGGCGGCAAATGCGGTCCGGAGCCCGCGGCCTCCCGGAACCTCACCGAGATCGAATGGAGCCTGCTGGAAGAAATCGTCCGGGTGATGGTGCGTCCCTTGGGAGAAGCCTGGCAGGCCTTTGCGACTGTCGAGTTCGAAGTGGAATCGCTGGTCAGCGAGCCTGGCTTAGTGGCGCAGAACGATCCGGACCAGCCCGCGAATCAGCCCTTGATCCGGCTGGCGTTCAACCTGCGCTGCGGCGAACACTCCGGCGTTTTGGAATTAGCGGCGCCGCAGTCGTTTTTCGACTCTTCCGCGGGTACCGCTGGGGAGCAGAAAACCGCGGCGGATGCCCAGGAGCCCGATGCGCGCCAGAAACTGGCGCTGCTGAACGAGGCCGGCGTGTCGCTGGAGGTTCGCCTGGACGGACCGCTCCTGCCCGTCGCCGACCTCATGAATCTGAAACCGGGGCAAGTGATCAAGCTGGACCACCCTTTGGATCAGCCTCTCCGCGGAGTGGTCAACGGAGCGCTCTCCCTGGAAGGCTCGGTGATCGGTTCCGGGAAAAAGCGGGCCTTTCAGATCGCGACGTTGCCCTAGCCGCCGCCGGCTGGATTCAGACGCGGTTTTGGCGCCACAGAGACTCGGCCCCCGCCAAGTGCCGCAGCAGTTTCACGGAAACCCGTAAATCTTCCGCCGGCGCATCGCCTCCGCGCCGCAGCCAGTTCCGCATGGCGTCCGCGATGGTGGCCAGCATTTCCATTCGCTCGCACTCGTCTTCTCCCGTGAGCGGCCAGCCAGCCGGCCCGGCGGAGATCCAGCCTTGCATCAAGGTCTCACTCAGACGCCGCAAGTCGCCACTATTCCAGGCGGATAGAAGCATTCTGGCGCGCTGCTCCGAGGCCGGGGCGGATTTCATTTTCATCATGATGGGCATGGACGCAGGACATATCGAGCTGCCGGGCGTCCAGTTTAGACTTTTTTTGGGACCCTCGGGCCTCAAGTACCAAAAGCGGCCTATTTTCCACTTCTTAACAAAAAAGTCTGAAATACTTCGCAGGGTTTGCGAAATGACTAGCACGCTCTTGGAAGTAGGACCGGGCGGATTCGGCGGGATGCCGAAGATTTCAATTTAGAAAAAGGACGTGAGGCAATGTCATATTCGTTTCAGACTAACGTAACCTCTTTAATAGCCCAGGAAAATCTTCGGGTGAACAGCCAGTTTCAAAGCCAAACCATCACTCGTTTGACCTCCGGCTACCGGATCAACTCTTCCGCCGATGATGCCGCGGGATTGGCCGTTGCCAATGGACTCCGCAGCGACACCGCCGAACTGACGCAGGGCGTTCAGAACGCCAACAACGGCACCAGCATTCTGCAAATCATCGACGGCGGCCTCAATAACATTTCGAACATCCTGGACCGGCTCAAGACGCTGGCGACCGAATCGGCTTCGAGCACGTTCGCGGGAGATCGTGGCACGCTAAACAACGAATACCAATCGCTGCTGACCGAAATTACGCGTCAGGCATCCAACATCGGACTTGGGACGGGCGCCGTCGGCGGCCGTTACAATGCCGACCTGGGCGTTTACATCGGCGGCGGCGCAGGCGTTCAGGCCAACGGGAACGTGTCCATCGATTTGAGCGGCAACACGAGCCAAGTGGATTCCAACGCTTTAGGCATCGGCTCCACGTCGGTGAACGGCGGGGGAACCAACCTCATCGGCGGCTCTGCGATCGACCTCCGCACCGGCACGTTCCTGGCGGCCGGCACACAGGCCTTTACCTTCAACTTCGGCGGCACCCAGGTCGTTGCCACAGTGGGCGGCGGCGCAACCGGGCTCAGCGGCCAGGCGCTGGTGGACCAGCTCAATACACAGATCAGCGCGTACGGAGTCTCGGCCTCGATCGATCCCACCACCGGCCAACTGAACTTCAGCGGCGGCTCCACCGCATTTAACGTCACAGCAGGCTTGGAAACCGGCGGAAATCCGATCGCTGACGATACGGGCGCGGGCACGGCCACCAATACCGCTTTGACCACCGTCAGCGGCCAGGCCACGTACGCGAACGTCGCAGCTTCCCCCGAGGTGCTGACCTTCACGATTGGTGGCAACAACACCACCGTCAGTCTGGCGATTGGAACCACGATCGACCAGGCGATCAGCCAGATCAACGGCACCATGGGAGCGCTCGGCGTACAAGCCCAGCTCAACACGGCCGGTACTGGAATCGATCTGCAAGGAACGGCGGCCTTCACGGTCAGCTCAAACGGCGGTGGTGCCACGGGTGTGTTCCACGTCAACACCAACACCGCGCAAACAGTCACCGCCCCGGTCGCCAATGCGGCGTCGAACGGGAACGCTTTGCTGGCACTGACGGCCATCACCACGGCCATCGACCTCCTGGGCACGGTTCAAGGTAAGGTCGGTGCGGGCGAGAACATGCTAAATTACGCCACCCAGCTGGCGCAGTCGCAGATCTCCAGCTTCTCGGCCGCCGAGTCGTCGATCCGCGACGCGGACGTCGCGACCGAAGCTGCCAACCTGACCAAGGCGCAGATCCTGGAGCAATCCTCGGTGGCGGCCCTGGCGCAGGCCAACGCGGCGCCGCAAGCGCTGTTGAAGCTGTTGCAGTAAGGTGAAACTGCTGCAATAAGGCAGTCGGCAGTCTAATGTTCAGAACAATCTGGGCCGATTCTCTACCGAGAGCGGCCCAGGCTTGTTTTTAGGAAGCGCAAAGGGCGCGCTGCAAGGCAAAGAAGATTAAGAATGAGTACCACTTCCACCACCCCCACCTCCGCCGCTCCCCCGCCCTCCAGCAGCCAGTACTCGGCCGATCTGCAGCAGGTGCTCAGCCGCTCCATCGCGATAGCCTCACTCCCACTGACCCAGCTCAACAATACGCTGACTGATCTACAGAACCGGTCCACGGAGTTACAGACCATCAACGGGAAGTTCTCAGCGGTTCAAACGGCAGTGCAATCGCTTTCGACGGCGGTAAGCTCGACGACTGCGCAGGTGTCCGATAGCAGCGTGCTCACGGCCCAAAGCGATTCCACGGCGGTACCGGGTTCCTACACCATTCACGTCGTGTCCGCGGGCTCCCCCTCCAGCGCGCTGAGCCTGAGCACTTTGCCGGCGGTGACGGATCCTTCCACGCAATCCATCAGCAGCGCAAGTTCATTCACGCTCACGGTGGGCACTACTCCTATCACCATCACGCCGTCGGCCAATAATCTGAACGCTCTAGCGGACGCGATTAACTCCTCCGGCGCGAACGTCAACGCAACCATCGTCAACTTAGGCTCGCCGTCCGCGCCGAATTACCAACTGTCGCTGCAGAGTACCAAACTGGGCACCATCGCCCTTCAGCTGAACGACGGGAACGATCTGATGGGTACTCTCTCCGGAGGAGCGCAGGCCACGTACCAGGTAAACGGACAGCCGGCTACGCCCATTTCCTCGGATTCGAACACCGTGACGATCGCGCCGGGAGTTACCGTGGACCTGCTCGCTTCCGGCGATTCCACGGTGACGGTCTCGGAAAGCTCTACGGACCAGGCGAACGCCCTGTCCTCGTTTGTGACGGCCTACAACGCGGCTGTGGATGAGCTCAGTCTGAACCGTGGCCAGGGCGGGGGCGCCCTTACGGGAGATGCGCTGATCTACACTTTGTCGCAATCGCTCCGGGATATCAGCGGGTTCACCGGTGGCTCCGGATCGGTTCAGAATCTGACCGATCTCGGCCTCACGTTCGATCAAAACGGCCATCTGAATTTCGACCAAACCGTGTTCACCAGCGCGGCGGCGGCTCATCCCGGCGATGTGGGGGCCTTCCTGGGCTCGCCCACCATGGGCGGATTCCTGCAGGAGGCGACCAACGTTCTGACTGGCCTGGGGGACCCCACCGACGGCATCCTCGAAACGGCGATCAACAACTCGCAGACGTCCATCGACAACCAGAACCAGAAAATCTCAGACGAGCAGACCCGCATCACCGCTCTCACCACCAGCCTGACCTCCCAAATAGATTCAGCGGATGCCTTAATCGCTTCACTGGAGCAGCAACAGACCTACTTCACAACGCTTTTCACGGACATGAATGGACTTAACAACCTACAGGCTTTGGGATAACCTCTACGCCGCGATTCAATCCGGCGCATGGAGTACGGCGCAGGAACTTCTGGCGGCATTTCGTCTGGAAGTGGAAGCGTCCTGGCGCGCAGCCGCTACCGAGCAGGAACGTCGCGCACTTTCCCAGAACGTGACCGGCTTCTTGGAATGGGCGCGTGCAATGACCGTTACCAGCCGCGCGCACGCGCAAGATCGCTTGAACCGTCTGAACCGCCGGCACGCATACGCCGGACCGACTCCTGCCAATCCGTATCGCGGCCTGGACGCGTAAGTCGACGCCGTCAGAGATCTGACGGAATCGTCTGAATTGCGACGCCCAAACTAAATTCTTCCACTTGAAATCAGCAGTTTACGCCTTGGCACCGTAACTGCTTTAGGGCAGATATCGTGTTTGAAGCTGTCGCTGGAAATCTCGAGCGGTACATGAGTCTGTTGAGCACCCGGCAGAAGCTGGTGGCGTCCAATATCGCCAATGCCGACACACCCGGCTACCGCACCAAAGACATGGATTTTCGCGCCGAGTTCGCCCAGCAGATGCAGGAGCAGGAGTGCGGGAGCCCGCAAACCTCCGGCCCTCAGACCATAGAACCGGACGGCCTGCCGGTTAAGTCCGATGGCAACAACGTCAGCCTGGACCGCGAATCCCGCATGCTGGCCGAGAACGCGATGCGCTTCCAGGTGGCTACCAGCCTGGCCCAATCCGAGCTGCACTCCATACGAAGCGCAATGCAGGAAGGTACATCCTCATGAGCTTGTTTTCAGCCCTCTCTGTTAGCGCCTCGGGCATGTCCGCCCAGCGGGCGCGCACCGAACTGCTGGTGGAGAACCTCGCCAACGCCGACACTACGCGGACTCCGGAAGGCGGCCCGTATCGCCGCAAGGATGCCGTGTTCGCGTCGGATCCTTCGGTGGATCAGTTCTCGTCGTTATTCGAATCCCAGGTCAATCCGTCCAGTTCGGGCGTGCGCGTGGCGCAGGTGGTCACCGATCAGCGCGATCCGGAAATGCGCTATATGCCCGGTCATCCGGACGCGAACAAAGACGGCTACGTGAAGTACCCGCGCATGAATCCGGCCGAGGACATGGTGGATCTTCTGAGCGCCTCCCGCGGATATCAGGCCAACGTGGCTGCGATCAGCGCGGTGAAAGATATGATCAACCACTCGCTCGACTTGTTCAAATAGATTCCCGATAGAAGATCGCCATGAACATTTCCCCCATCCAGCCATCTAGCATCCAGCCGATTGAAGCACCGCTTGAAATCGGCGGTGCTGCTCCTTCGACCGGAGGCGGCGAATTCAGCAACATACTGCAAGGTGCGATCGCCCAGGTGGAAGGCGCCAGCAACAACGCCAATCAGAGCGTCCAGCAGTTTCTATCCGGCGACGGCGAAGATCTGCATTCCACGATCCTCTCCGTGCAGCGCGCCAGTCTCGAATTCGACATGCTGATGCAGGTGCGCAACAAAGTTGTCTCGGCTTACCAGGAAGTCATGCGGATGCAAATGTAGCAGCGGCGCAGACTGACCTCTTACCCCCATGGACCAAGTTAAACGAATCGTCGGAACTCTCTCAGGCCGTCAGCTGACGACCATCATCATTGTGGCCGTTCTGGTCGCAGGTGGAATATACGGACTGGCGCAATGGCAGCGCGAGGCCGGATTTCGCCCGCTGTACACCACCAGTCTGGCGCCCGAAGACGCCGCGCTCGTGGTGCAACACCTGAAGGAAAGCGGCGTTCCCTATCGTCTTTCGGCCAACGGCGCGATTGTTTCCGTTCCTGAAGACCGCGTCGCCGAACTGCGCCTGGATATGGCCGCCGCCGGCCTTCCCAAGAGCGGGCGCATCGGCTTCGAAATCTTCGACAAGACCAATCTGGGCATGACCGATTTCGCCGAACATGTGAATTATCGCCGTGCGCTGGAAGGCGAGCTGGAGCGCTCGGTGATGGCTCTGACCGAAGTGGAGCAGGCCCGGGTTCACATCTCGTTTCCGCAGGAATCGGTGTTTCAGGAAGCCCGCCAGCCCGCCAAGGCCAGCGTGCTGCTGCGTCTCCGCGGCGCGTCGCAATTGCCCGAAACCGCCATCCCGGCTATCACCCACCTGATCTCGAGCGCGGTGGAAGGTTTGGCCCCGGAAGCCGTTTCCGTTCTGGATATGCGCGGCAATCTTCTGAATCGCGCCAAGCAGGTGAGCGACTCCGGTTCGGGTTCGGGAACATCCGAAGCAGCGCTCGAGTACCGGCACAGCGTGGAACAGGATCTGACGGCCAAACTGAATGCGACGCTCGAGCCTCTGGTGGGGGCCGGCCGATACCGCGCCGCCGTCTCCGCCGACACCGATCTCACCAGCGGCGAGCAGAGTGAGGAACACTTCGATCCGACGCAATCCGTGATGGTAAGCTCGCAGAAGAGCGAAGATATTTCATCGCCCTCGCACACAGCCGGCGGGATTCCGGGAACCGCTTCGAATCTTCCGGATCCGGCGCCTGCTCCCGTGACCGTGGGCGGCGGCTCTTCCCGCAAGACGGAAAGCGCCAACTACCAATCCAGCCGCACGGTGAAACGCACGGTGCTTCCGCAGGGCGGCATCAAGCGCCTGTCGGTCTCCGTGTTGATCGACCACGAGGTGCATTTCGAAGGTTCGGGCGCGGAGGCCAAACGGGTGCTTACCGCTCCACCGCCGGAGCGCCTCAAAGTGATTCACGATCTGGCTGCTGCCGCTGTGGGATTCAACATGGAGCGCGGCGACCAGTTGATCGTCGAAAGCCTCCCGTTTGAATCGACCGTCAACCTCGAGCCTCCAGGACCCGCGCCCGCCCCGCCGGTCGCGCCGCTCACGCCCTTCGAGCAGCTCAAAAAGAATCCCAAAATGCTCTACGGAGCTGGCGCCGGAGTCGCCGTACTTCTCGCGGGCCTGTTCTTCCTGGTTTTCAAGATGATGAAGAGCTCACCGCCTCCACCGGCGCAGGTGCGCCAGACCGAGTCCCTGCCTGCGGCGGGTGCGGAGCCGGCAACGTCTCCAAGGATGGCGGCTGGGGCCGATACCTGGGCGCCCTCGTTGGGAGTTTCTCCTATGCCCGCGCTGGCTCCGGCTAAGATCGAAGTGCTCACGAACCAGATTCGCGAAACCGCGCAAAAAGACGGAGAGATCTGTGCGGGTGTGCTGCGCGGATGGCTCCGCGAGGAACAAACCTAAGCCATGGCCGCTCCCGCGCACGCTCCGGTTCTTTCCGGCATTCAGAAAGCCGCGATTCTGCTGATCTCCGTCGGCGATCAGGTTTCCGCAGAGTTGCTCAAGCGCCTGGGCGACGACGAAGTTCAGGCGGTCACGGCCGCCATCGCCAGTCTGCCGGCCATCTCCCGGGAACAGGCGGAAGCGGTTCTGGAGGAATTCCGTTCCGCTACGTCGCACTCCGGACAGGGTCACGGCGGCGTGGATTTCGCCAAACGCATTCTGACTTCCGCATTCGGGGCTGAAGGCAGTAAGAAACACGTGGAGCGGCTGCCCAAAGCAGCGGGCCGCAGCTCGGATGCCGGCCAGCGCCTGCAAAAACTCGATCCGCAACTGCTGGCCCGCTTCGTCGAAAGCGAGCATCCGCAGACCATCGCGCTGGTTCTGGCGCATTTGAGCGCGGGCCAATCGGCCGCCGTGCTGCGTTCGATGCCGGCCGATCTGAGGGGGGAAGTCACCATCCGGCTCGCGAGCCTGGATCAGATTTCGCCGGTGGTGATGAATAAAATTTCGGCCGTCATTTCGCGCAAACTGCAAACTCTGGGCGAGGTTAAGCGCGAGTCCTCCGGCGGCCTGCGCGCCGTGGCGGAGATTTTCAACCAACTCGACGGTGAGATGTCCAACGAAATCCTGGCGCAAGTGGGCGAGCGTGACTCGGCCCTGGTGGAATCCATACGCCAGCAGATGTTCGTGTTCGACGATCTGATGATGATCGACGCCAACGGCGTCAAAGAACTATTGGGCCGCGCCGACCGCAAACAACTCACCATCGCCCTCAAGGGCACCGGCGACGAGCTTCGGAAACACCTGCTGCAGGGCATGTCCCAGCGCGGCGCCGCCATGCTCATGGAAGACATGGAAGCGCTGGGCCCGGTGAAGATCAAGGAAGTCGAGGCCGCGCAGCAAATGATGATCGCCCTGCTTCGCCAGCTGGAGATGGAAGGCGTCGTGAGCCTGAAGGGAGGCGGCGATGAGCAATACATCGTCTAGAATCCTTCGGGATGACGAACGTTCCACGGTGACGCCCATGACGTGGCGCGGCACCAGCACGCCCGCTCCGGCTCCGCGAGCCGCCCGGGCTCCGGCCATCGATGCAGGTCCTTCGGAAGACCAGGACGAGGCCAAAAAAGAATCCTATCAGCGCGGATTTTCCGAGGGCCGAAACGTCGGCCGCGATCAGGCGGCCGCGGAGCTTCAGCCCGTGATGGACCGGCTTTCGCGCTCGGTCGCCGACCTTGCCACCGTGCGCTCCAAGGTGCGCAAGACCGCCGAGGCGGATCTGCTCAAACTGGCGGTCGCCATTGCGCGCCGCGTCCTGCATCGCGAACTGACACTGGACCCGAGCTCCATTGAAGGGCTCATCCGTGTGGCTCTGGAAAAGCTGGAATCGCGCGAACTGTGCCGCGTGCGCGTGCATCCCGATCAGGAACCCGTCATCCGGACCCTGCTGGCACGCTTCTCGGCCGCGCCGGTAGAGCTGATCCCCGATCCGACACTACAGTGCGGAGACGTTCTGTTCGAGACCGCCCATGGCACCCTCGACGGCTCTATCGAAGCGCAGCTTCAGGAAATCGAACGCGGTTTTGCCGACAGGTTAAGCCGGTGAGTTTTATGGCCGCTGAAATTCCCGATCAAGACATCCTGGCGCCGTACCTGGCGGATCTCGAACAGCTCGATCTGCTGCCGTGGTGCGGAAAGGTGACCGCCACCGTGGGATTGCTGATCGAATCGCAAGGTCCCGCTGTGGCCATTGGCGATTTCTGCGAAGTGTTCACTTCCAAAGGTCACAGCATCCGCACGCAGGTGATCGGATTTCGCAACGGACGCGTGCTCTCCATGCCCCTGGAAGAGCCGGAAGGATTGCAGTTGGGCAGCCGCGTGATCGCCCGCGTTCAGGACGCGCGGCTGGCGGTTGGACCGGGCCTGCTCGGCCGCGTGCTGGATGGATTCGGACAGCCCATGGACGGTGGTCCTCCCGTGGAAGCCGTGGAATCCTATCCACTGTATGCCCCGCCCCCGAATCCGCTCAAGCGGAAGCATATCACCGAACGCCTGGTCACCGGCATCCGTTCCATCGATAGTCTCCTGACCTGCGGGAAAGGCCAGAGAATCGGCCTGTTCGGCGGCAGCGGCGTCGGCAAGAGCACCCTGCTGGGTGCCATGTCGCGAAAGAATTCGGCCCACGTCAGCGTGATCGCGCTGATCGGCGAGCGCAACCGCGAGGTTAAGGCGTTCGTGGATCAGGAACTGGGACCCGAAGGCATGCAACGCTCGGTGGTGGTCGCCGCGACCTCCGACCGTCCCGCGCCGCTTCGTATCCGCGCCGCATTCGTGGCGCTGGCCGCCGCGGAATACTTCCGCGATCAAGGATTAGATGTGCTGCTGGTCATGGATTCCGTGACGCGGCTGGCCATGGCGCAACGCGAAATCGGATTAGCCGCCGGAGAGCCGCCCAGCCAGAAGGGTTATCCGCCTTCCGTGTACACGCTGCTGCCCAAAGTCTTCGAACGCGCCGGAAACTTTGAATCCGGCTCGATTACCGGATTTTTCACGGTCCTGGTGGAGGGCGACGATTTCAACGAGCCCATTTGCGACGCCGCTCGCGGCATCCTGGACGGCCACCTGATTCTGTCTCGCGATCTGGCCGCGGCCGGACACTATCCCGCGATCGATGTCCTGAGTTCGGTCAGCCGCCTGGCGAACAAAGTCGTCACCGGAGAGGAGACCGCGGCTGCGCAGAAAATTCGCGAGGCTCTGGCGATCTACCAGCAGTCCGCGGACCTGATTCAGCTGGGCGCGCACGTGCAGGGGGCCAATCCAAAGCTGGATCAGAGCCTTCGCCTCCGCCCGCAGCTGCTCGATTTCCTCAAGCAGCCTGCGGACATGCACACATCCCAGCAAGAGACTGCCAACAGGCTGTTCGCCCTGGCTAAGGAACTTGCATGAAGACGTTCCGTTTTCCGCTCCAGCGAGTATTGGAGTGGCGCGCGGTGCAGCTGCGAGTGGAAGAGGAAAAACTCGCGGGATTGCAGCAGCAGCTCGCTTCCCTGCTCCAGTTGCGGGAAAAACTGGAGTCGGCGCGGAACCGCTCCGAATCGCACCTGTTCGCCTCGGGCGCCGCGGCCGGATCGGACCTGCAGTCCTGGGCCCTGTATCAGGCGCGCGTAGCGAAGCAGCAGGAACTCCTGAAAACCCAACTAGTGCAATGCGAGAAGCTGACGCTGGAGCAGCGCCAGCGGCTGCTCAAAGCGCGGACGGACCATCGCGTTCTCGAAAGACTCAAGGAGCGGCGCTGGAGGCAGTGGGTGTATTTGAACGACCGCGAAGTGGAAGATACCGCGGCCGAAGTGTATCTCTCCAAGTGGGTTCGCGAAGACGGAGAAAATAAATCGGCGGAACTTCTATAGGACTAAAAGGGGACAGGCGGGCGTTTGCTCTTACGAAATTTCGCCTGTCCCCTTTTAGTCAATCATTCCTCTCCGGAGCTGCCATGGCCGCGGCCATCTGCTCGAGCTTGCGATAGAACTTTGACGGGTCCGAATCCCTGCGGCGGTCCACAATCCCGGTGGACGTTTCGATGGTCAGCATCTGCGCGACACCGCTGGTCCAGACCGGAAACGACATCGAGAGCTTGCGGTTGATTTCAGTGGAAAGCGCCATGGCGCTGGACGGATCCATGTCCAGGATCGCGCTAAAGACGTCGTCGCTCCACCGGCCGATCTTGGCTTCGCCACCCAAGATGCTGTCGAACTGCTGAACCAGAGTCCGCAGGGCATCCGTAATCACGGCAGACGAGTACTGCCGTTCGAGCCGGCGCAAGTTGCGCGCACTCACCAGAAGCACGCAAAACGGATCGTTGCGCTGGAGCAGTTGTTCGATGCGCTCATTGAGCTTCTGCCGGTTCCAGGCGCCGGACACATGATCCCGATCCAGCCGGCTGCGCTCATTGTCCATGGCCTGGTGCAGAGTGCGAATCTCATCCTGAAGCTGCGTCACCACCAGCTGATGACTGCGGCGCAGTTGGCCGTAGCTGCGGACAATCGCGCCGGTCGCGGTCTCGATCCCGCAGCGAATCTGCTCGATGTCGTCGCTCGCTGCCAGAGCTTCCAGTTGTTCCACGTCGCGGCGAAGCTGGAGATCGCATTCGTTGCCGCTGGTCGAGACGCTTTCCGCGAACACCTTCATGGCGGCGGCCGCGTTTTGCAGATCCTTGCGCATCCGGGCCATTTGCTCGCGAGCCTGGTCGCGATAATTGCGGAGTTCCCCGCGCAGGGACGCCTGCACGGCGTTGTAATGCTCGGGTGCGGAGGCCTGGCTGCATTGCACGTCCAGCAGTTGCAGCCGCTGGCGGAAATATTCGGTGCTGTGGGGGTCCAGTTCCACGGCGTATTCCGCGGAAGATTTGATGGCCAGTCCGTAGCACTTCGCCAGCGTCTGCTGCAGTTCTTCCAGACGCTCCAGTTCCGTAGCCGCCTTGCGCAAAGAGATCATAGTCCGAGCCTTCTAAATTAATCGGCGGAACCATTCCCGGACTTGAGGTCCTAAGGTAAGGCGATGAAAGGAGATATGGCAGCAAATAAAAAGGCCGGTTCGAGCTCTTGCCCGAACCGGCCAAACCACCTTGAAAAAGAGGACTGCTGTATCTTAGACGCCCACGAAAATCGTGTGCCCGCCCCGATTCACAAGCAGAAGGGTTCCGTCTTTGGAGTTTCGAACCGCGGCTTCAAACTCGGCGACGTTTTTCACCGGCCGCCGGTTGACTTCCTGGATCACGTCGCCTTGCTTCAGGCCGGCGCTAGCCGCCGCACTGCCCGGGCTGACCTCGTTCACCACCACGCCGGCGGTACCGGCAGGCAGGTTCAGTCCGCGCGCCACTTGCGAAGTCAGGTTCTCGACCGAGACTCCTTCCAGGACATCGGTCGACCCGTCGTTGTCGCGGCCGTTGCCGCCCCGCGTGCGAGCCTCTTCAGGATTCAGCTCGCCCAGCGTGACCGGGAGCGTGCGCTGCGCGCCATCCCGCCAGATTTGCAGGTTCACGTTCGAATCCGGCTGCATGCTGGAGATCATGTTCCGCAGCTGGTTCGCGTCATAAACCGACTTGCCATTCACTTCGAGGATGATGTCGCCCGTTTTCAGGCCGGCCTTTGAAGCCGGGCTATTGGGTTCCACCTCGCCTACCAGCGCGCCCTGAGAGTCTTTCACTCCGAACTGCCGGGCGATGGTCGGCGTAACATCCTGCGGAAGGATCCCCAACCGGGCGCGGGTCACCTTGCCGTTCTTCAAAATCTGGTCCATGACATTGCGGGCCAGGTTCACCGGTACCGCGAATCCGATACCTTGGTTGCCTTCCGAGCCGTGCGCGATGATGGCCGTGTTGATGCCAATCAGCTCGCCGCGGTCGTTTACCAGCGCGCCGCCCGAGTTGCCAGGATTAATGGCGGCATCGGTCTGGATGAAGTCCTCGTACGCCTCGATTTCGTTGCCTAATCCGCGGTGGGTAGCGCTCACGATCCCCAGCGTCACCGTCTGGCCCACTCCAAATGGATTGCCGATGGCCAGTGCGTAGTCGCCGACTTCAACTGAGTCGGAGTTTCCGATGGTGATGGCGGGGAGATTCCCGGCATCGATCTTCACAACCGCGATATCGGCCTTGTCGTCCTTCCCGATCACGCGGGCTTTATACTCGCGACGATCGGACAGCATCACTTGCACATCCGTAGCTCCGTCGACCACATGGTTGTTGGTCAGGATGTAGCCCTCCGGACTGACAATCACGCCTGAACCAAGACCCTCCGAGCGCTGCTCTTCCGGGATGTTCGGGATGTTGAACTGTCCGCCGAACTGGTCGCCGAAAAATTGGCGCAATTGATCCGGTATCTGGCTTTGACCTTGGCCGCGTTGTCCGCGAAGTGCTCCGGTCTTGACTACCTTGGACGATTTGATGCTGACCACGGTCGGCACCACGGCTTTGACCACCGGCGCGAAGCCCGTCCGGCTGGGCGCAATCTTCGCATCCGTAAACTTGAAAGTCGCCGGCGGATTCGCCTGCGAGCTCTTTTGGGCATGAGCCACGGTCAGGCCGCCCAATACCAACCCCAACGCTACAACTACGGCGGCGGCGATTCGCCCCCGCCCAGACGCAATTCTACTCATATGATCCTCCACAAGAATAATTCCGATGACCTTCCGGACCGGCCGCAGTCTCCGGTTTCAGCCGGGATTGTGGCTTCAGTGTATTGGACGTGGAGAGGTCGAAAAGGTTGCGAAACCGGGATGCGCCGAAAGTGGAGAGTTATTAACGTTTTGTAGCCGGTTCGATCTTAGCCCCGAGGTTAATCCAGGCACGGATCATGGCCAACTGCTCTTCGGTGAGCGCTCCCACCGGCGGCATCCGCTTATCGGTGGTGACCGTCAGGCGCGTATAGAGCAAGCTTTTTTGTGCTTTTCCGGGAATCACAGCCGGGCCGGATGCCCCGCCCTGCAACAGGCCGTCTGGAGCGTCCACTCTCAGCCCGCCCGCCGCCATCGCCGCCTGGTGGCAGGACACGCAACTGGCGTTCAGAATCGGTTCGATGTCGCGATAGTAGTTGACGGCGTCGGCCTTCGCTTTTTTGGGAGGGGCCTTTTGACCGGACGCTTGCGCCCAAAGACTCGCAACTCCAATCATTACCAACGGTATGAATCTCGTTGACATTGGCCCCTCTCGATTACGCCATGTGCAGGCCGCGGACCACTGTCGCGGCTCGCCGCATTGCGGCAAATTAAGGGAGATCGAGAGCTACCTTTACGAAGCGTTGCGCCAGATCGCCCGTAGCCACCATAGCACGTGCGCGATTTCACACAGACAAGCACGGTCGGCGGGCGCAGCCAACGCCCTTGGCCTTGTATTTTCAGTCTGCACGGTTTTGGAGCGATAAGTGCTGATTATTCACCGAACTTGCGAGGTAACTCATATGGGAAAAATCGTGGCAGCCATGGCCACCATGCATGCTCCGCAACTCTTCACGCGCCCTCCCGAGGAGGATCCTAAGCAGCTCGACGCGGGAATTGCGGCCATGCGGAAGCTGGGCCAGGTTCTGGATGAGACCAAGCCGGACGCCCTGGTGATTTTCGCCAGCGACCACATGGAGACGTTCTTCCTGCAATCGGTGCCGACCTTCGCGGTGATTGCCGGAGAGCGCGCCAACACGGCCTTCGCGGGCCGGTCCTGGAATCCGGTGATTCACCAGGGCCTGGCCGAGGATCTTCTGGAAGGCCTGGTTCGCCGCGATTTCGATATGGCATATTCGCAGGACGCTGTGCTCGGACACTCCTTCGCGGCGCCCTTCGAATGGATCCTGGGTACGCGGGACATTCCCGTGGTGCCGATTTTCGTGAACACTTATCTGCCTCCTTTGCCACGGCCTCAGCGCTGTGCCGCTTTGGGCCGGGCGATCGCGGAAATCGTGGCTGCCAAGCCGGAGCGCGTCGCGCTTCTCGCCAGCGGAGGAATGTCCCACTACCCTGGTACTGCCAAGTATTATCAGCCGGCGTACGATTTCGACCGCTGGTGCATCCGGGAGCTGGAGAACAGCCATACGGGTTCGTTCCTGAACCTGACGCCGGAGCAACTCGATGAGGTCGGCAACACCGAGATGCTGCCCTGGGCCATCGTGCTGGGTGCAGTTGGGGCCCAGCACATGGAATTACTGTCGTACCAGGAGACGTCGCATCACGGCCACGCGGTGGCGCGCTTCCTTCCCGGCGAAAAGCGGAATGCGGAGCCGTCGCAGCCGTATCAATTCCAGAGCCACCCATTTCATTACTACGACCATCCTCCCATCGCCGCGTACCGGTTGAACAAGCTGCTGTATGAGTCGCGCCATAAACCGGCGCTGAGGCAACGAATGTTCCGCGACCTGGACGCCGTTTGCATGGAGTACGGCCTGGGAATGGCGGAAGCCAGCGCGATGCGGGCGGTCTTCGAGTTCCGGCACCTCGATGGAGACCGCCCCGCGCTGGACGCGGAGCCTGCCGTAAACGTGGGCGCCCATCCGGTGGGGGCGTTGATGGCCGTCCACGTCCTGCAGCAGGAGAAGCGCGCGATGCGGATGCCCACAGTGACGTCCCACGACGTTGCTCTATCGCTTACGCACTAAGTGGAGTGCGGCTCAACTCCCTACACCGTAGGGTGGCTCGCCGCTGGTTTAGCACCGAACCGCGACAGCTATGGAGCGGCCTCTAGAAGACCACTCTCCGTCATTTTGGCGACGATACGGCGCGCAGCGGTATCCGGAGGCTCCTGATCGCCATGGATCACCACGTCAGGATGCAGCGGAGGTTCGTACGCCGCCTGCAACCCGGGCACTTCGTGACCTTGACGATAGATTCCCTTGGGATCGCGGCTCATGCAAACCTCGAGCGGCGTATCCACGTACACTTCCAGGAAGCGCGGGATCTGTTGCCGCGCCTGGTCGCGATAGGCACGGCGGTTCGCGGTCGCGTCGAAAATCACTGCCACGCCATGGCGTGCCAGTAACGCTCCCAGGTAGGAAATCTGCCCGTAGAACGCATCACGTTCCGCTTCATCGTAGCGCGGGTGTGGCGTGAAGATTCGGCGCAGCACGTCGGATTCGAGAACCTCCACGGCCACTCCGCGCGCGCCGAGTTCGAACGCGAGTGCCGCCGCCACCGTCGATTTGCCGGACGCCGGCAAGCCGGTGATCCACACCGCGAATCCGTGTCCCCCTTCACCCACCGCAATAGGCGCCCGCCATCGCCGGATCGAATTCGTCCTGCGCCAGAACCGCTTTCACGAACGCCAGTAGCTTGCCGCGAACGTTATCGGATAGCGCCGGATACCAGACCGGGCTCGCTAGCACGAGCCCACGGAATGCGAAGAAGGGTCCCGCGACCTTCAGGATCTCGCGATCGCCGCTCTCAGCGAGATAGCGCTCCCAGAAGCTCTGGAACACTGTCTTCCATGGGTCTTCGAACCGTCCGCTCTGTTGCAGGGAGAAGAACAAGTAGTTCAAGGTCAGGCAAGTAACATCGTCGGCCGGTTCGCCCCATTCGCCGCGCGAACGGTCCAGCACCCCAAACTCGACGCCTGTCTGAAACAGGATGTTCCACGGATGAAAATCGCCATGCACCTGGCGGAGGCGGTGCGTCAGCGGCTTCAGTTTCCAGCGCCAACGCACGCATTGATGTTCGAGCTCTTCCAGCACTGCCGCCGGAAACAACCGATGCGGCGGATACGAATCGGTTAGGCCCATGATGCATTCGCCCGCGCCCACCAGCTCGCGGATGCGGCGCGTATATAAGCCGGCGTCCGGCCCCGGCGTCTTGTGGATCTCGACGAGATAGTCGCACAGGGCGTCCGCGCGCTCCCGGTCGAGATCGCTGAGCGAATGCGTGTCGCTCATCAACCGCTCCAGGTCCTTCGCATAGGGAGTCCCCGGGGCATACTCGGTCAGCAGACAAAACTCCTCTGCCTTGCCCAGCGAAATCAGGCTTCCATCAAACTGGAACGCGCCCACATCCAGCGACCGCACGTGCCGCGGCAGCCGATTGAACGCGCGATGCTGCGATAGCAGTACCTGAGCCCGATCCGCCATGTGCTCATGCCCGAACGGATTCGCACTCATGGTGTGGAACACCACGCTGCTGCACGGCTCACCCGCCGGCTGATAATCCACCCGAACCGGGGTCCCATAGCCGTAGGCTTTCAAATCGCCGTCGCCCGCCTCGCCCAGCAGTGTCAGGCCAAGGACGCGAACCCGTTTGCCCAGCAGCATGCCCAAGTACCGCTCCATAGCCTCTTTGCTCAATGGGGGGTTCAGCTTGGGGCTCAGGTCCGGCATACGGACCCTAACGGATGACTTCGACCGAACAGTGCGCATGCAGCGCCACGCCTTCGGACACGCTACCCAGCATGAACCGTTCGATGCCGCGATGCCCGTGCGAGCCGACGACGATCAGGTCGGCGCCGGTTTTATCGGCTTCCTCGATGATCACGTTCTTGGGCCCGTTCAGCAGCACCGAGATCGACTCGGACACTTTGGGAAACGCTTTCGAGAGGATCTCCACGGCGCTGGCGACCGCATTCTGGGCGCGCTGCATGGCCTCCTGGCGTTGCAGTTCCAGTTGCTCGTTATCCACATAGGGCGGCTCCAGCAAAGCCTGTGCGGATCCCATAACCAGTTCCACGACGCTCAGCACCCCGACCTCGGTACCTGCGGACCAAGGCCGCTCGGCGATTGATCGCGCGGCGCGCTCGGCAAACTCCGAGCCATCCGTCGCCAGCAGGATCTTGTGAACGCCCGCGGATTTGTTCTTATTGGCCCGCACGATCTCGACCGAACACGGAGAGTGGCGCACCACCGCGGACGCGACGTTCCCCAGCAGAAAGTGCGTGAGCGCCGAGACGCCCTGCGAACCGACGAAAACAAAATCAGCCTGGGTTTCCTTAGCCCGGTCCAGGATCGTCCGCTTGGCATCTCCTTTGAGGGACACCCCGCCCGCTTCCATATCCCAGGCACGAAGCTCCTCAGCTGCCCGATGCACCAGGTCGGCAGACCGCCGGATGGCCTCCTCGGCAGTCTCGGAGAAGGTCCACATATGAGTAGGCTCCACCACATTGAGGACTTCCACGCAGGTCCTGATCGGCCAGGGCCGTGCGGCGACTTCCTTGAGGACGGCTTTACTGGCCTCGGAATGATCTACGGCGACAAGTACTTTCATGGGCGCTCTCCTTATATAAGGAGTATATGCACGTGACCTGCCGATCACACTCTGGCTGTGCGTAACCGCAACGCGTTGCTGATCACCGAGACCGAGCTGAAGCTCATCGCCGCCGCAGCAATCATGGGGCTAAGTAATAGTCCGAACAGGGGATAGAGGACGCCCGCCGCGATCGGGACCCCCAGGGAGTTATAGACAAAGGCGAAGAACAGGTTCTGGCTGATATTGCGCATGGTGGCGCGGCTCAGCCGGCGCGCCCGCGCGATGCCGCGCAGGTCCCCCTGGACCAGGGTCACTCCGGCGCTCTCCATGGCGATATCGGTGCCGGTCCCCATGGCGATCCCCACCTGGGCCTGCGCCAAAGCCGGAGCGTCGTTGATCCCGTCGCCTGCCATGGCCACGAACCGCCCTGATTCCTGGAGCCGCTGGATGTGCATGCGCTTGTCCTGCGGCAGCACCTCGGCGACGACTTCATCGATTCCTAGCTCTTTCGCCACCGCCTCGGCAGTCGTCCGGCTGTCGCCGGTCAGCATCACGATGCGCATGCCTTCGGCGTGCAGTTGCCGGATTGCCTCGGCGCTGGTCGCCTTGATCGGATCGGCGACACTGAGTCGTCCGGCGAACTTGCCGTCCACCGCGACGAATAGCCCGCTGGACTCGGCGATGTCTACGCCGGCTTCTTGCATGAGGGCAAGATTCCCAACCGCGACATCGGCTCCCTCGACACGCCCGCGAGCGCCTTTTCCAGGAATCGCCTGGAACCCGTCTGCGGAACCAAGTGAGATGCCGCGATCCTGCGCACCTGCCACCACCGCGTGCGCCAGCGGATGCTCGCTCGCCTGTTCGATACTCGCCGCCAGGTACAGCAGGCGCCTTTCATCGAATCCCGCCGCCGGCTCGACGGCCACCAGTTTTGGCTTGCCTTCGGTCAACGTGCCGGTCTTGTCGACGACCAGCGTTTCGGCCTGATGCAGAAGCTCGATCGCCTCCGCGTTCCGGAACAGCACGCCCATGGTCGCGCCTTTGCCCATCGCCACCATGATCGACATCGGCGTCGCGAGCCCCAGCGCGCACGGGCAGGCGATGATCAATACCGCGACCGCATTCACCAGCGCGTGAGCCAGACGCGGCTGCGGCCCCCATGTGCTCCAAGCGAAGAAGGTCACGACGGCGGCGCCAACTACAGTCGGCACGAAATACGCCGCCACCCGATCGGCCAACTTCTGGATAGGAGCCCTGCTGCGCTGCGCCTCCGACACCATGCGCACGATCTGGGCCAGCAGTGTTTCCGCTCCCACACGCTCCGCCTTGATGATCAACGACCCGTTGCCGTTGACCGTTGCACCCGTAACGTTCATGCCCGGCGTTTTCTCGACGGGCATCGGCTCTCCAGTGAGCATCGATTCATCCACCGCGCTCGCGCCGTCCACGACAACGCCGTCCACCGGAATCTTTTCGCCCGGGCGCACGCGCAGGAGATTGCCCATGTGGATCTGATCGATAGGAACGTCCGTTTCGGAACCATCCACCCCGATCAGCCGCGCGGTCTTGGGCGCCAGCCCGAGTAGCGCTTTGATAGCGGCTCCCGTCCGGCTGCGGGCTTTCAACTCCAGGACCTGCCCCAGCAGCACCAGCGTCACGATCATCGCGGCCGCTTCGAAATAGACCGGGACCTGTCCCGTGTCATCGCGGAATTCCAGTGGAAACGCCGGCGGGAAGAAGGTCGCTATCAGGCTGAAGCCATATGCCACCGCGACCCCGAGTCCGATCAGCGTGAACATATTAAGGTGCCGGGTTAGGATCGACCGCCAGGCGCGCGCGAAAAATGGCCGGCCTGCCCACAGGACCACCGGAGTCGCCAGAGCCAGCTCGATCCAGCTTCGAGAACCGTGAGGCCCGAGCATCGTCATGGAGAAAACAAACAAGGGCAGAGTCAGCGCGAGGCTGACCCAGAACCGCCTCTGCATGTCCGCCAATTCGGGATTTTCGGCTTCACCCAGCTGGATTTCCTTGGGTTCGAGCGCCATGCCGCAGATCGGACAGGTTCCCGGACCCATCTGGACCACCTCGGGATCCATCGGGCAGGTGTACTCCACCCCGTGCGCTTCCGCCGCGGGGACCACTGGCTTCGGCGCGAGGTACTTCAGCGGATCGGCCTGAAACTTCGCCAGACAGCTCTTGGCGCAGAAATAGTAGGTCTGGCCCCGGTACTCGAAGCTCCCCGCAGCCCTGGCGGGGGTAACCTCCATGCCGCAAACCGGGTCCTTAACTTTAGGTCCCGTCGTTTCGGGCCGGGATGACGCGGGATGGATCTGGAAAGGGTTGTTTGTGCTCACCGCAGCCCGTCCATATTTCATGTTCGCACGTCGGCTTTAGTACCGCCTTGACTTCGTATGTGTTTGAATGTACGATCAATGCCGGTATCGTGTACCCGCTGTGCAGCGGGCTAAGAGGAGACTGCCAAGGTGCAAATCCAGTCGGGAAAAAGGCGATGGGGAAGCTGGTTGTTGGTTGGTACCGCCGGACTTGCGCTTTTATCCCTGGCCGTGTTGCCCACTCCCGCGCAGGCGCCGGCCTATAAAGCTCCCAAAACCAAGGACGGAAAGCCCAACCTGAACGGCATCTGGCAGGCCATGAATGAAGCCAATTGGGACATCCGCCCGCATGCCGCCTCGCAGGGTCCCGTTTATGCGCTGGGCGCGGCCTACTCTGCACCGGCCGGACTGGGTGTAGTCGAGAGCGGCGAGATTCCCTATAAACCGGAAGCGGCCGCTAAACAGAAGCAAAATTACACCGATCGCCTGAAGCTGGATCCGGAGGTCAAGTGCTACATGGGTGGAGTCCCCCGGTCCACTTATATGCCGTATCCGTTCCAGATCATCCAGGGCACCGGCAACGTGATGATCGTATACGAATACGCCGGCGCGGTGCGCGTCATTAATATGGGTGCGCCCACCAAGGCTCCGGCCGATAGCTGGATGGGATGGTCGAACGGCCATTGGGAAGGCGAATCGCTAGTGGTCGATGTGACCAGTCTCAACGATCAGACCTGGTTCGACCGCGCCGGGAATTGGCACAGCGACCAGTTGCATGTGGTCGAACGCTATACCGCCATCGGGCCGGACGCGCTACAGTATGAAGCCACCATTGACGATCCCAAGGTATTCACGCGCCCCTGGAAGATGAGCATGCCGCTGTACCGGCGCATGGAAAAGAACGCGCAGCTTCTAGAATATAAGTGTGTGGAGTTCGCCGAAGAGGTCCTGTACGGGCACCTTCGAAAGCAGCCGCTAAAAGGAGACAGTAAATGAGACGACACCTTCTCTCTTCGTTGATCGCCCTGGTCGCCGTCGGGTCGCTCGCCATTGTGCCGCTCGCAGCCCAATCGCAGGTGGCCGCGAAGCCTGCTCCCGCCGCCAAGGCCTGGACCATGCCGCGGACTCCGGATGGCAAACCCGATCTGCAGGGCGTGTACTCGAACGCCACCAACATTCCCGTGGCGCGGCCGGCGAACCTGGGAGCTAAGGAATTCTACGACAGTGAAGCCGACAAGGCAGCCTCTGCCGCGGCCGGCGGTGGTGGCCGCGGAGGACGTGGAGGACCGGCGCGCCCCGCGGCTGCCGCCGATCCAGAGGGCAACGGTCTCGCCGTGCACTATGACACCAGCCAATTCGGCCTCGGTGGACCCACAGTGAAGAGAGCCGCGAGCCTGCGCACTTCGATCATCACGGGGCCCGAAGGCCGCGTGCCGGCAGTGCTTCCCGAAGTAGCGAAGGCTGCTCAAGAGCGCCGCGCAAATCAGCAGGCGCACCAGTGGGACAGCGCCCAGAATCGTCCGCTCGCCGAGCGCTGCATCACGTGGGGATTTGAAGGTCCGCCGATGATGCCGGTGGGCTACAACTCCACGCTCGAGATCGTGCAGGGGCAAGGCTACGTCGGGATCGTCCAAGAGATGATCCATGACACCCGCGTCATTCCGACCGACGGCCGTCCGCACGGTCCCGCGGAGATCAAACGCTGGATGGGCGATTCCGTCGGCCATTGGGAAGGCGACACGCTGGTGGTCGAGACGGTCAACTACAATCCTCTGGTTGTGATCCAGCAACAGCAGGTCAGCGATGCCGCCAAAGTCACCGAGCGCTTCACGCGCATCGACGCCGACACGATCACATACCAATTCACTGTTGACGATCCCAAGACTTGGGTGAAGCCGTTCTCGGGCGAATACAACATGGTGCACATTGATGGCGGCCTCTATGAGTACGCCTGTCATGAAGGTAACTACGGCATGGCCAACAACCTCAGCGGCGCCCGCGCCACTGAGAAAAAGTAAAGAAGTAGGAGTTAAAACGATGCGAAACAAGCTAGCCCTGGTTCTTGCTGGCGCAGGAATGCTCCTCGCCGTAGCACCCGTTCGCGCACATCACGCCTTCGCGGCGGAATTTAACGAGAAAGCGCCGCTCAAACTGCAGGGCGTCGTCACCAAGTGGGAACTGGTGAATCCCCACTCCTGGATTCACTTGGACGTGAAAGGTCCCGACGGTACGGTGGTCCATTGGATGGTAGAAGGCGGCAGCCCCAATTCGCTGTTCCGCAACGGTTTCACCAAGGAATCGCTGCCCGAAGGAACCGAGATCATCGTCGAAGGTTACCGCGCCAAGGACGGTGCCGATCGCGCGGTGGGCGCCAATCTCACCTACGCCAAGGACGGCAAGCGCCTGTTTATGGGCGGCTCCGCTCCGGGCGCGAACGGCGACGGAAAATAACCCGATGTCCCAGCGAATCGCTGGCGTGAATTTGTGGGCGGCTGCAATCGCAGCCGCCTTTCTCGTTTCAGGGACCGCCGCCGGCCAATCTGCGAAGGTCAAGACTGCATCGAAGCCGTGGGCCCTTCCGCGTACTCCGGACGGCCAGCCGGATCTCCAAGGCGTCTGGACCAACGCCACCATCACTCCTCTGGAGCGCCCCGCCGAGCTCGCCGGCAAGGAGTTCCTGAGCGAAGCCGAAGCGCGGGATTTTGAGAAGAGCGCGTTCGCGCAGATCAATAGCGAACGCCGCGACGGCGGCCCGGAAGTGGACGTCGGACGGTCGTACAACGAATTCTGGCGAGACCGGGGGACCAAGGTCGTGGCCAACCGCCGAACCTCGCTTATCACCGATCCGCTCGATGGAAAAATCCCCGCGCTGACCGCGGCTGCGCAAAAAATTCAGGCGGACGCGCGCGCCTATCAGCGCCTCCATCCCGCCGACGGACCCGAAGACCGGAACCTGTGGGAGCGTTGCCTCACCCGCGGCGTTCCGATGATCCCCGGTCCCTACAACAATGATTTTCAGATCATCCAGGCGCCCGGATACGTGGTGATTTTCCACGAAATGATTCACGAGGCCCGCATCGTTCCTATGGACGGCCGCCCCCACGTGGAAAAGGAAATTCGCGAGTGGACCGGAGACCCGCGCGGCCACTGGGAAGGCGAAACGCTGGTCGTCGAGTCCACGAATTTCTCCGAGAAAAGTAACTTCCGCGGATCGAGCGCCGGCCTGCACCTGGTGGAGCGCTTCACGCGCACCGGACCCGACACCATCCGCTATCAGTTCACGGTCGACGATCCGTCCACGTTCACCAAGCCCTGGTCGGCGGAGATGCCCATGACCACGCTGGATAGTCCGATCTACGAGTACGCCTGCAATGAAGGCAACTACGCGATGCTGGGGCTGCTGGGCGGGGCTCGCGCCGATGAGAAGAAGAAGTCAAAGTAGTAGGATAGTTGCAAGCGGCAAGGAGCAAATCTTATGCGTAAGAAATTAGCAGTTTTGTTGGGGATCGCCGGCCTTCTGATGGTCGCGGCGCCCGCATGGGCCCATCACGCCTTCGCAGCCGAATTCGATGCCCAAAAGCCGGTGAAGCTGAAGGGCACGGTGGTCAAGGTGGAGTTCATCAACCCGCACTCCTGGATTCATATGGACGTGAAGGACGCGGATGGCAAAGTCACCCGCTGGATGGTGGAAGGCGGCAGCCCGAACGCTCTGTTCCGTCGCGGCGTCACCAAGGACGCTCTGCCGCAGGGAACTGAGATTATGGTCGACGGCTACCAGGCCAAGGACGGGTCAAATCGAGCAAACGGTAGGGACATTACATTCGCCGACGGCAAGAAGCTGTTCGTCGGTGGATCGAATCCGGACGAACAGCCGAACGCGAAATGAGCGGTAGAGAATTCGCGCTGGCCGCCGTGATCCTGGCCGGATCGGCTTTGGCGCAAACCAGTAAATATACTCCTCCACGCACTCCCGACGGCCAGCCCGACCTCCAGGGCGTCTGGACCAACATCACCATCACGCCGCTCGAACGACCGGCCAATCTCGCGGGCAAGGAGTTTTTCACTGCGGCGGAAGCTCGCCAGTATGAGAAAGACACGGTCGAGCGCAACAACGCCGATCGCCGCGATGGCGGCGCCCAGGCCGATCTCAGCCGCGCGTATAACGACGCGTGGTACGACCGCGGCACCAGAGTGGTCGAGACGCTGCGGACCTCGCTGATCATCGATCCGCCCGACGGACACATTCCCCGGAGAGGAGATCAGCCCGCGGGTCCGCCGCCTGGATTGGGCAGACCTCCGGAAGGTCCGGAAGACCGGGCCCTGACCGAGCGCTGCATCCTGTGGCCCACCGCCGGGCCGCCGATGATGCCCAGTTTCTACAACAACAACTACCAGATCGTGCAGGGGCCGGGATACGTGACCATTCTGGTCGAAATGATCCACGACGCGCGGGTAATTCCTCTAGATGGCCCTCGCGACGTCCGCCCGCATATAGACGCGAACGTTCGCCAATGGATGGGCGATCCGCGCGGCCACTGGGAAGGCAACACCCTGGTGGTTGAGACGACCAACTTCAACGATAAGACCCGCTTCCAGCGCGCCGGTCCGAATATGCGCTTGGTGGAGCGCTTCACGCGCACCGCGCCGGACACCATCATGTATGAGTTCACGGTCACCGATCCTTCGGCGTTCACCAAGCACTGGACCGGGCAGATCCCGATGAAGAGAACTGAAGGACCCATCATCGAGTACGCCTGCAACGAGGGCAATTACGCGATGGAAGGCATGCTGGCCGGCGCTCGCGCCGACGAGAAAAAGGCCGCCGGCAAGTGAAGAAGTGAAGACCCGCCTCGATTGACACTGGGTCGCTTCGAATGTACGATTGAAAGCCGGCGGCGCATCGACGCGCTGCTGCGGACAATCCCCTATGCGCAAATCGCTCACTCTCTTCTCGACCGCCGCCGCTGCGGTGGTTTGTATTTCGCTCACGCTGACTCCCGGTAAAGCCCAGGCCCCAGCGGCTCCCGCGAAGGCTGTCGCTAAGGCAGTCGCGAAAGGCCCCCGGATGCCCGACGGCAGGCCCAACCTGAACGGCGTGTGGGAGTACATTGGCACGGCCAACTGGGACATTCAGGATCATTCCCCAGCGCCCGGTCCGATGTGGCAGCTCGGCGCGATCGGAGCGATCCCGGCCGGCCAGGGCGTGGTCGAGGGCAACGAGATCCCCTACAAGCCTGCGGCGCTCGAAAAGAAAAAACAGAACAAAGCGAGCGCGCCCGCTGAAGACCCGGAAGCAAAATGCTACATGCCCGGCATCCCGCGCGCCACCTACATGCCGTTCCCGTTCCAGATCATCCAGTCCAATAAAGACATCCTGATGGCGTACGAGTACGCCAGTGCTAACCGGCTGATTAATATGGGGAAACCGATCGAAGCCGGTTCCGATACCTGGATGGGCACCTCCAACGGACATTGGGAAGGCGATACCCTGGTAGTGGATGTCACTGGATTAAACGGGCTGGCCTGGTTCGACCGGGCCGGCAACTGGGCCAGCGACAAAGTGCACGTGGTGGAGCGTTACAAGCGCCGCAGCAACGACGTCATGGACTATGAGGCTACTATCGACGATCCGAGCGTGTTCACCCGGCCTTGGAAGATCAGCTTGCCGCTGTACAAGAGGGCCGAAAAGAACGCCCAGATCCTGGAGTTCAAGTGCGTGGAGTTCGCCGAGGAGCTGTTGTACGGTAAGTACAAGAAACAGCCGACCAAGTAATGTGCGGAGCAAGTAAAGGAGACCCCGTATGAGGCAGCGAGTCCTGACGTCTCTCATGGTTCTGACAGCGGTGCTGGTTTCCACGCTGATGGTGACCGTGCCCGTCATTGGCCAAGCTGGCCAGGCTCCCGCTAAGGCTAAGAAGGCCGCATACACGCCTCCCAAGCTTCCCTGGGGCGATCCGGATCTCCAGGGCCTTTGGCCCGGAACCGACCTGATCGAAGTACCGATGCAACGCGACGCAAAAGCGGGAGAACGTACCGAGGTCACCCCAGAGGAATTCGCCCAGCGACAGGCCAAGGCGGAGCGAACCGCCGAGAACGACAAGGTTGCATACGTCGCCAAGGACTCGAAAGTCGGAATCAACCCTCCCGGATATTGGCTGGAGCACGGAAGGCCGCAAAAGATCACATCCCTGGTGGTCGATCCGCCCAACGGAAGAATCCCCGACCTGACGGACCAGGCCAAGCAGAAAGCGGCGCAGGCCAAGCAAGCCAAGCAGGGGCACGGTCCCAACGAATCGCCGGAGGACCAGAGCCTGTATGACCGCTGCATCTCGCGCGGCGTGATGGGATCCATCCTGCCGGTGATTTACAACAACGGCACCCAGATCGTGCAAGGTCCCGGCTACGTCGCCATCCGCTACGAAATGATCCACGAAACCAAGATCATCCCTCTCGACGGGAGCCCGCATCCGAGTTCGAACATCAAGTCCTACATGGGCGATGCGCGCGGCCATTGGGAAGGCAACACGCTGGTGATCGAGACGACGAATTTCCTGGGCGATAAGAACGGGATCGGCCTAAACGGCGGCGGCACTCCTCACAGCGCCGACATGGTTCTCACGGAAAAGTGGACGCGCACGGCGCCCGACATGATGGAATACACGGCCACCATCAACGATCCAAAAACGTGGGTCCAGCCGTGGACCATCCGGATGCCGCTGCGGCTGAATCCGGAATTCCCGCTGTACGAATACGCCTGCCACGAAGGCAATTACGCGATGTTCAACATGCTCAAGGGCGCTCGCGCCGACGAGGCTGCGGCGGAAGCGGCCAAGGCCGGCAAAAAGTAGATTCAGGACAGGAGATTATCTCATGCGAAGAATTCCTTCAGTGGCGGCTGCGGCAGTGGGGTTGTTACTGAACGTGTCGCTGGCCGTGTCGCCGGCGTGGGCGCATCACGCCTTCGCGGCCGAATACGACGGCAAGAAGCAGGTCCACCTGGAGGGAGTGGTCACGCAGATGGAATGGATCAACCCCCATACCTGGATCCATATCGACGTCACCGAACCAGACGGTAAGGTGACCAGCTGGATGGTGGAAGGCGGCAGTCCGAACATTCTCCTGCGCCGCGGCTTCAACAAAGGTTCGCTCGAAAAGGGCCAGAAGATCGCCGTCGATGGCTTCCAGGCCAAGGACGGTTCGAATCGCGCCAACGGCTCGAACATCACCTACCCCGACGGCAAGAAGCTGTTCCTGGGATCCTCAGGCACAGGCGCTCCCGCCGATCCCGGACCGGGCAAGTAGGAACGTTCTGACACTTTCGCGCAGAGTGGTCCGCGCCGCGCGTGGATATTCCGATCTATCGCCTGAGGCGATCGAAAAAGTCAAGATCGCGCTGCTGGACTTTCTTTCCTGCGCGTATGAATCGCTCGATCTTCCGCCCAGCCGTCAGGCCATCGAGATAGTGGGGCGCGCTGGTTCCGGCCCGGCGTCGGTGATCGGCACGCGCGTGCGAGCATCTGCTGCTGAAGCTGCATTCGCCAACGCTGTCCTGGGCCATGGATTAGTCCGCGAAGACATGCACACCGGCTCGGTCAGCCATCTGGGAATCGTGATCTTTCCGACGCTTCTAGCGCTGGCGCAATCGCGCAAGGTCTCCGGACTCGAGTTTATTCGGGGCGCCGTGTGTGGCTATGAAGTGGGCGCATCGGTGGGCCGCGCGCTGATGGATCAGGAGACGGTGCGGATTTTCCGGCCTACCGGCATCACGGGCCCGCTGGGCGCAGCCGTCGCCGGAAGCATGTTGCTCGGGTTCACCGAAGATGCTGGCGTGAGCGCGCTGGGCCTTGCGGCAAATGCAACGGGCGGCCTGAACGAATGGCCGGCCTCGGGCGCCGACGACATGTTCTTTCACGCGGGATTCGCCGCGCGCAACGCAGTCACCGCGGTCGAGCTGTCGGAACTGGGCGCGTTTGCATCGGAAACGGCTTTGGACGGGCCCGCCGGCCTATTCGCGGCTCTTAGGAGATCACACCGGGTGGAGGCCGTCGCACCGTTTACCGGGGAACTTGAGATTCTCTCTGTGTATCACAAGCCCGCCCCGGCCTGTAACTACGCGCAGACGGCGTGCCAGGCGGCTCTTGGGATCGGCGCAGCCAGCAAGGAAATAACGAGTGTTCGAGTGAAGTGTTCAGCCGCGGCGATCAACTATCCGGGCTGCAACGCTTCAGGTCCCTTCCAGCGCGTCCTGCAAGCCAAGATGAGTATCCATTTCTGCGTGGCGGCGACGCTGGCCCGGCGCGCGATCGAGGAAAGTAACTACCGGCTGCTGGACGATCCGGAGATCGCGCGGCTGATCAGCGTCACCAAACTCGAGGAAGACACCGAATTCACGCAGGCGTATCCGGGCGCGCAGGGTTCGGAGGTAATCGTCACTCTACGCGATGGTGGAGTGCTGCGAAACAAAATGTCCGACCTGGTTCCGGCGACGCCCGACCAGATCCGCTCGCGATTCCGGTCGGCAGCCGGCACAGCGGCAAAGCCGGTCGAGGAAATGATTGAGACGCTGGATCGACTGGAAGATGCGGGCTTGTTAGCGGCCCTGCTCGGCAGTGCGAGTAGCGGGAGCGGCGCGTAACTGGGCTTCTTCCAAGAGCTTAGCTTCCTGAAAGGTGAACACCATGCGGTGCACCACCGTCAGGTTGCCGAGCACCGCGATCACCCACAACACCGGCGCCATGCGATCGAACAGCGCTCCGATGATCAGCAGCACCACGCGCTCGGGGCGCTCCATGAATCCGACTTTGCACTTGGGAATCGAGTTTTCCGCCCGCGCACGGGTGTAACTGATCATCACCGAGGCAGCCATCACCAGCGCGGTCAGCACCACGTAAAAGGGCCGGTTGATCGATCCATACCAAACCAGCAAACCCATCAGCAACGCGAGATCCGAATAGCGGTCCAGCACGGAATCGAAGAATCCGCCGAAGCGCGTCACGCGGTTGGTTTCGCGGGCCACGCGACCGTCCACCATGTCGAACAATCCCGCACCGATGATCACCACACCCGCCCAGCGGAACTGGCCGGCGGCCAGAAGAACCGCCGCGCCGATGTTGATCACCAGGCCCAGGAAGGTGAGCACATTGGGATGGATCCTGGAGAGCGCGAGCGCGCGCACAATCAGCCGGATGACCTTGTTGCACGCCCAGCCGATCGCGTGAGTGTAGCTCATGGTCTACTTCGTCTCCGCTTGCTGATGAATGGTGATCAACTCGATGACCTCCATTTCACGGACGCCGCCCGGGATCTGGATTTTCACGGTATCCCCAACCTGCTTGCCCAGAAGGCCTTTGCCGATCGGGGAAGTCGTGGAAATCATACCATTCTTGGCATCCGCATCCTCGGTCGTCACCAGCTTATAACGGATCTTCTCGTCTTTGTCGAGGTCCAGCACGACGACCGTAGAGCCCAGACCGGCGCGGTCGTGCGGGATCTTGGACATATCGATCATCGAAAGTGTCCGCAGACGGGCATTGAGCTGATTCAGGCGGGCATTGACCATGCCCTGCCGTTCCTTGGCCGCGTGATACTCGGCGTTTTCTTTCAAATCGCCGTGAGCACGGGCCTTCAGGATCTCTCGCGGGAGCTCGATGCGGAACTCGTTTTCGAGCGCCGCGATCTCGTCCTGCAGTTTCTTGATGAGCTCTTGCATTGTTACTTCTCAGTAAATTATAGCGCGCGAGACACTTTAAAACCCTCTATACGAAGAGATTCCCTTGCCCCAGCAACTGTTGCGGATCGAAACGGCGCTTCACCGACCGCATGGCCTCGATCGCATCCGTACCGTATTGAATCGACAGAAGATGTGCCTTGCGTTTGCCCAGGCCATGCTCCGCGCCCACGGTACCGCCCATGGCCACGACCTCTTTGGCCAGCTCCACGGCGATCTCAGTGGCGCGCTTCCATTCCTGGTCGGTTTCCGGCAAAACTTCAGTGTGCACGTGGGCGTCGCCGATATGCCCGAACATCACGAACTTGTCGCCGAAGTTCTTCTCAAGCACGGAACGATAGATCGCCAGGATGTCGCGGTTGCGTTCCAGGGGGACCGCGTAGTCGGTGGCCAGAACCACGAATCCCGCGCGACGCAGGCGCTCATGAATGCGCTCCGGCAGGCGATGGCGGAACTGCCGGAATCGCTCGCGATCCGCTGCCGAGGACCCGAACCAGGACTCGTCCGCGAGAGCCCCGGTCATGTCTAGCTCAGCGTCGCCTTCTATCTCAATCAAGACGGCGGCCCCGTAGGGCTGCTCCATCAGTTTCATGGAACGAGAGTCCAGAAATTCGAGCATCCGCAGACCGGGCGTGGGGCGCCAGCGATCAACAGCATCGAGCGCAGCTTCTTCCGTGGGGAAGAAGACCACTCCGCCCAGGATCTCGCCGGGCGCGGGCAGCAACTGAAGCTCGGCTTCGGTCACTACACCCAGGGTTCCTTCGCTGCCGATGAACAGATCGACGTAGTCCATGCCGGGCTCGAGGCGATAGCCGGCGGAATGCTTGCGAGTGCGGGGCAAAGGAATGCGGGGCACGTCGAAGTCGACTTTCTCGCCACGCCGGTACTCTGCGATCCGCCCATCCATGTGGACGACCCGCAGCGCCTGAACATGTTTTCGGGTAGCTCCGTAGCGGAAACTGCGCGAGCCGCTGGCGTTGGCTCCGATGTTGCCGCCGATCGACGACGTATTCTCCGTGGGATCGGGTGCGTAGAACTGTCCCGAGGCGGCAGCCGCAGCTTGCACGTCGCGCAGCAGCACTCCTGTGCCTATCCTGGCCTGGCCAGGGTACACATCTAATTTTCGGAACTGCGCCATCGAGATGGCCCATCCGCTTTTCGGCACCGCGCCGCCCGCCAGTCCGGTGAGCGCGCCCATCACGGTGACTGGAACTCCTTCGGAGGAAGCACGGGCGAGAATCGAGGCGACTTCTTCTTCGCTGCGAGGAGTGAAAACCTGGTCGGCCCGGCCGGCGTAGCCGGAAGCGTCGGTAATCTCCATTGGAGTTAAACCGCCTTGCGCTGGCGCGTCAGGCCTTCCAGCAACATGCCGGCGATCTGTTTCCCGTTTTCGAAGGCGTCTTCATAGGTGCTGCGGCGCTCGGCGCGAGTGAAACCGTACCCCAGGCGATACAGACGTTCGAGCGACAGCCCCGCCACGAAGGTTCCGGTCCAGGCGATAGCGGCCTTGGGAATCAGCCCGCCACCGAAGGGTATTTTCGCCACCGCCTCGCGCGCCAGAGCTCGCCATCCGAACGCCCCCATGGCCATCGAAGCAATCTCCGACCTTTGCTCGCGATATCCCACCGAACGGTCGCTGGCCGCGGCCAGCAGGAATCCCATACGGATCTGGTTCATGGTGAGGAACGCCGCGTCCGATCCGTATTCTCCCGCTATCCATGGGATCGAAGCCAGACTGGGGACCACGTCCGGCAACGCAGTCACCAGGCAGAACAACGCGTTCTCTTTGGCTACCGCGCGGATCACGTGGTGGGCGACTTCTTTGCGAAACGGATCGAGCCGGCGGGCAAGCGGCAGCATCAGGTTCTCGCGCTTCCGCACGATGCGGCGGACGCAATCCTCGGGAGCATCCAGGTCGAGGGAAAACGCCTGGGCGGGGCGGAGCAAGGATGATTCGTAGATCTGGACGTCGCAGGACGATCCGCCGCCGCGGATCAGCATCTGCAGGGCTTCGGCACGGCGCTCCGGGGAAAGATGGTGCGGAGCAAAAAACGTCTCCATCCGCCCGAGCGATTCCTGGGAAGCCGCGACCAGGCCCAAACGCACGGGCCGTTCGGCCTCGGCCCGCACTTCCGCCGGGTTCAGATTCACGAGCGCTTGTCGGATCTGCCGGAAGACTGCGAGGGCCATAGCTGCGAGGCTGACGGAGCCCGGAACATAACCCGCAGCTCCTGTCTCCATTGTATCCCGACACCAATCCGTGCCACCTGGATGTCGGAGGAAAAGTACCGCAGTACCGTCTCATTGGACGGATGGAAATCGAGCGCGGGCGCGACCAGCAGCAGACGCGGGGGGTCGGGACGGAGCTGAATGCCGGGGAAATATCCGCGGTTTTCGAACTCGTCCCGTTCCAGGTGCCATTTGACGCGCATCCAGTAATCCAGGGCCTGGAGCGGCAGATGGATGTCCTCGCTGGCCTTCACTTCGACCACCACCAGCCGGCCGTCGTAGTCCACGGCGAGAACGTCCAGAATGCCGCGAGCGCCCGCCGCGAACTGCGGGGCTTGGCCGTAGAGAGGCGCGTCACGGATCGTGGCATCCAGGCGGCTGGCCGACGAGCGAACCTGCGATTCAAGCCAGGCTTCGGGATGACGGAGGTACAAAGGATTGACACGATCGGGCGCGCCGGCGCAGCGAAGACGGGCGAGCCCGCGAGCCAGCGCCTCGATCTCCGGAAGCTGCTTTGCGCCGGCGACGCTTTGGCGCCCGTCGATCCCGAAAAGCAGAGTCGAGCCCGAGGTTCGCGCGAACTCCAGACCTCGCACTGCCAGGCTGACGGACCCGTCGGGACGAGGGCGGCGCTCGACGCCATCGATGGATGCGAGGCGTTCCACCCACTCGGCGAGTTCGGGATCGGCAGCAGGCGCGCAAAACGGGTCGAGGCGAGTAGAGAAGTTCGTGTAGTCGCCAGGATCGACGGGCTCCTCCAGAATCCCTGCTCCGTGGACGAAGACCCGGTACTGGGCGGCATTTTTGTTTAGATAACGGACACGGTGACAGGTGGTGTTTTCGGCGCCTATAGGGACGAAAATCGCCAACGTGCCGACCGATAAACGCGTTTCGCGGTGGCGGAGGTAGTCCAACCAAATCAGCCCGAAACTCAGGACGCCGTCGGTATCCGTCGCATCTTCGCCGACGCCGATGGCTGCGATCGCCTGGTTGCCGTGGCGCAGCAGAGCCCGTGGAAAGGCCGGTGACAGGCTGTGGTGCAGATCGGGCTCGGTGCTCAGCTCGACCAGCTTCCAGCCGCTGAACTGTCGCCGAAGCGACATCCGGAATCGCTCGCGGTACTTGAGCCGGTCACCGCGCCGGGCGATGGCGGTGTTCGAAGCTTGCGCCAGATCGATCAGCTGGAGAACGCCGGTCCGGCCTCCAAAGTGCTCGACTTCCAGTTCGAGGAATCCGCGGCGGACCTTGCCGACCGCGCGAATCCGGCGCACCAGGTTACGAGCGTCATCCCAGCATTCGAGCGTGCAAGCGTCGCCTCGGCTCCCCAGCACGAACTTGTCAGGATGAACCGGAAGCGGATCTTCGCCTGGTTCCATCAGAGCCGGCTGCGCGGCGGTCTTGAGGAACTGTTCTATGGTTTCGCGCACCACGCCAAATTAGTGGCGGCAACGCGTCAGAATATCAATTCTTTCTTCGTTTCTTTCTTAGGCGAGAGGTGTTTTTCGAGCTCCTTGCGGTCCTCGAAATAGGTGGGCTTGGCCGCTCCCTTGCTGAACAGCTCGCGGGCCTGATCGTCGAAATGTCCGGACTCGGGGTAGTCGCTTTCGCCCGGCGCCAGGATCGAGACGGAGTGCGCGGAACTAGAAAGCTCCACGACCTGCGTGGCGGTCTGGCCGCCGCTGCCCATCATGACGGCGCCCGCTCGTTGGAAGTTAATCGCGCGAGGCGTAATCATGCCGGCTTCCACCAGCGTTCCGCCGCTGGCCGGAATCGACTGCACCGCGCCATCGCGGGCCACGCGAAACATGGTGCCGTAGTCCGCATGATACGGCAGCTCCGTTTCGACCTGGTCCTGGGCTTTACGGAGCGCCGCGCGGATGCGATTGTTACTCAATGAGTCCGGCGGTTCTAGCGCCGCCGCCTCGGGCTGGCCTAGCGCCATCTTGAACAGGTAGAAGGCCAGCGCCTCAATGGAAGTGGCGTCGGTGCGGCGGTTCCATCCGGTGAGCATGCGCACGAACGGCAGCTCAGGCGCCACCTTGACCAGGCGTGCCTGCCAGGTTTCCGCCTTGTAGACATCCGCGGAAAACGCCAAATCCACGGCGCGTCCGAAGGGCCACCTGTTTTGCGCGGCGAGGAGCCCCTGAATACCTTGCTCCGTTTGCGCGACGCTTCGTTCGCTGAGCAGAATTCCCTGGTCGGGCACTCTTCCGGCACTATCGTACATCTCGCCCTGCGCCGTCCCGACCATCGCCGAGCCAGGGATCTGTCCCATGCGGAGCGCTGCCTGCACTTCGGCCAGGCTGCGAGCCGTGATCATCGCCCAGGCTTCTTCCAGCGCACGCGGACCTGCTGTTTCCGCCGACCCACTCCATCCAATGGCGACCGAAGCGCCATGACCAATCAATGGAAACGGAACTCCGGGCGGCGCGACGCCCGAAAGCGCAAGGTGTTCATCGGACGCGTACCACCGCATCTCATACGGCCGGCCGTCGTCATTCCATCCACTAAGCGGATCGAGGATAGCGATGACGCTTCCGGTGGAGCTGCGAGCCGGACCGATCAACACGTCATTCGATCCATGGATTGTGGCGAAGGCGCGCCGGCTGAACGCCACCACCATGGCAGGTGTGACCGGAGCCCCGGGAGCGGGGTTTTCGGCCAGGTAGCGATTGATACCCGCGCAGAACCCATTGACAACTGCCTGGAGCCGCAGAGAAAGGGGCGTATCATCACTCCCCGCGCCGCGTAGATTCCGCAGAAGTGCATCTTTCCGGTCTTGAGCTTGGGCGTATCCGGCAGCGTAAGCCGCTCCGGCGGAAGTGTGGGCGAAGATGTGCGGGGTGCCGAAATTATCGCGGAGGATTTCTACGGGTTCGGCTCCGAAAGCGCCCAGGGCTGTCAGCAGACACGTGACAAAACCCAGCAGGAAAATTCGCACGAAAGCAGCCCTCTAGCGGCTGTCTTCGTCGATGGCGATCTTCAGTGCACGCAGGAACTTCTGATCCTGCGAGGTGAGTTTGATCTTCCCCACCCGGCGCCGTCCGGTTTCGGGTTGGGATTCCAGTTCCACCGTTTCCTCGGACTCGTCGCTTTCGTCGCCTTCAGCGCGTTTGTTGAATCCGATGGTGGCTTCCAGAACCAGGAAGACGTCGTAACCGGCGCGTTTGATCTCCCCAATCGCGGCGGCTATACGGTCGGAATCAGAAAGCGACTCGTTGATCGCGTTTCCCAATTCCTGCATGAGATCTCGCAAGCGATCGTCCAATTCATTCCTCGTTTCTACCGAGCGAACCCACGCCTGCGGGTCCGATGCCACCTTCAGCATACCACCCGTTTTTCGGGAGGTCGATCTGTTGCATCATACCTCAATATCGGCGGCGGTGGCACGGTCTGTTAGGATGAGGATTCGGGCCGATGAAAATCGACAAACGCAGCAAAGTGGGCCGGTTTATAGAGCACGTGGTCCCCGGTGTCGTGCGTCCCATGCGCGTGCTTTGGAATGAGATTATCGGCTTTGTTTTCCTCTGCCTGGCCGCATGGGCCGTACCCTCCGCGATCCGCAATTTGCGCAGTCTGCAGTCCGAGCAGACCGGTGTGGGACGGGCGGCCCTTTCGCTCGGATTCTTCGCCTTGATGGCGTACTTCGGAATCAGCTCCTTCCTGCGAGCCAGGCGAATCTCGCGTTCATGAACAACCCAGCCGAACTGCCGGGCCAGTATCCGTTCACGCGCGGCATCCATCCTGGCATGTACCGCGGCCGGCTCTGGACCATGCGCCAGTACGCCGGGTTCGGATCGGCCGAAGAGAGCAACCGGCGCTACCGCTTCCTGCTGTCGCAAGGAATCACCGGACTATCGGTGGCCTTCGATCTGCCCACGCAGATGGGCATGGATTCGGATCACGCTCTGGCCGCGGGCGAAGTTGGCCGCGTGGGCGTCGCCATCTGTTCGCTGGCCGACATGGAAAGGCTCTTCGAAAGCATTCGGCTGGACCAGGTCACCACGTCGATGACCATCAACTCCACGGCCGCGATCCTGCTGTCCCTTTATGCACTGGTCGCGCGGCGCCAGGGCGCCGATCTCCGTAAGCTTTCGGGCACCGTCCAGAACGACATTCTGAAGGAGTACATCGCGCGCGGGACCTATATCTACCCGCCACGCCCGGCGATGCGAATCGTCACCGACCTGTTCGCGTGGGCCGGCACGGAGCTGCCGGAATGGAACACGATTTCGATCAGCGGCTATCACATTCGCGAAGCGGGCTCGACGGCGATCCAGGAAGTCGCATTTACGATGGCGAACGCCATCGCCTATATTGACGCGGCGATCCGTGCCGGCTTGGACGTCGACGCGTTTGCCCCGCGAGTGTCTTTCTTCTTCAATGCGCACAGCGATTTTCTGGAGGAGATCGCCAAGTACCGGGCCGCGCGGCGACTGTACGCGCACATCATGAAGGAACGCTTCGGAGCGAAGGATCCCCGATCGATGATGATGCGGTTTCACACTCAGACGGCCGGATCGACGCTCACGGCGCAGCAGCCCGACGTGAACGTGGTGCGCGTGGCGCTGCAAGCCATGTCGGCCGTCCTGGGCGGAACCCAATCACTGCATACGAATTCTCGCGACGAGGCCCTGGGGCTGCCCACCGAGGAATCCGCCAGGCTCGCACTGCGCACACAGCAGATCATCGCGCATGAGAGCGGGATCACCAAGGTAGCCGATCCCTTGGGCGGGAGCTTTTACATCGAAGAGCTGACGGACAAGATCGAACGCGGGGCTCGTGACTATCTCGACCGGATCGACGCCTTGGGCGGTACGCTGGCCGCGATCGAGAAGGGTTGGATCCAGGCGGAAATCCAAAACGCCGCGTACGACTTCCAGCAGCAGGTGGAACGCGGGGAGAAGATCGTGGTCGGCGTGAACCGGTTTCATCAGGAGAATGAGCCGTCCGTGACGGCTTTGCGCATTGATCCGGAGATCGAGCGAGGGCAGATCGAACGCTTGCGTGCTGTGCGCGAGTCGCGCGATGCGGCGGCTGTGGATCGGTCGCTTGAAGTTCTGGAGCAGGCCGCCCGTGGTTCCGATAATCTGATGCCGAAGATCATGGCGGCGTGTGAAGCGTTCGCCACCGTCGGGGAAATTTCGGATCGTCTGAGGAAAGTTTTCGGCGAGTATCGTGAGGGCTGAAGTTCACATTATCGGCGGCGGACTTGCCGGGTGCGAGGCGGCTTGGCAGGTAGCTCGCGCAGGGGGTCACGCAGTCCTGTATGAAATGCGGCCCGTGCGGTCGACACCAGCGCACAAGACCGAGGCGCTTGCCGAGCTGGTGTGCAGCAATTCGCTCAAGAGCGAGCAGGAAAATGGCGCTCCGTGGCTGCTCAAGGAAGAGCTGCGCCGATTAGGGTCATTGCTGATCGGGCAAATCGCGCCTCGAACTCGAGTGCCTGCCGGCCACGCCTTGACCGTCGATCGCGACCTCTTCGCCGCCGAAGTGACGCGCGCGCTCGAGGCGGACCCCGCCATCGAAATCCGCCGCGAAGAAGTTACGACTCTCAATCCCGAGCACGTCTGGATCATCGCCAGCGGACCGCTGACATCCGATGCGCTGGCGGCTGAAATCGGACGGCTGACGGGATCGCAACGTCTGTTCTTCTATGACAGCATCAGCCCCATTGTCGATGGCGAATCGATTGACACCTCGATTGCATTTGCAGCGTCGCGCTACGGCAAGTCGCTGGACGGAACGGACGACTATCTGAACTGTCCCTTCGACAAGGCCGAGTACGAGGCGTTTCTGGACGCGTTGCTGGCGGCGGACAGCGTGCCCGCCCACATCGGCGAAGACAAAGTTAGTTACTTCGAGGCCTGTCTGCCGATCGAAGAGATCGCACGGCGAGGACGCGACACGCTGCGATTCGGGCCGATGAAGCCGATGGGATTGACCGATCCGCGCACCGGCCGGCGGCCCTATGCCGTAGTGCAGCTTCGAAGTGAAAACGCACGCTCAGGCAGCTTCAACCTGGTGGGATTCCAGAATCACATGCGCTTCGGCGAACAACAGCGCGTGCTGCGAATGATCCCGGGACTCCAGAACGCCGAGTTTTTGCGTTATGGGCAGGTGCACCGCAACACCTACATTAATGGACCTGCTCTGCTTACGCCGACGCTGCAATTGCGGACACGCCCGACCGTATTTTTCGCGGGACAGATTTCGGGAGTGGAAGGATACGTCGAATCGATTGCAACGGGGCTCGCCGCCGGATTGGGCGCGGCGGCGCTTGCGGCAGGCGAGCAAGCACGCATGTTCCCCCGCGAAACCGCCGTCGGATCGCTGTGCGCCTACGTTACCGGGGCGGATCCAGCCAACTACCAACCCGCGAACATCACCTTCGATCTGCTGCCGAAACTGGAAAATCCTCCGCGCGACCGCAAGCTTCGCCACGCGGAAGTGTGCCGCAGAGCGCTGGCTGCGCTGGAGCAGCATCTGTACTCGCATGCCTGAGGAGCACACTTCAGAGCTGGCGAAGGCAATCGATCGTTACCTGGCCGATCTGCGTTTACAAAACGCATCCCCGCACACGCTGCGCAACTATGCCAGCGACCTGGAACAGTTCGCCGGCTATTTCTCTCCACCGGGCCAGCATCCGCCCGCGCCAGCCGAGTTCACGGTGCTCCAGATCCGCGAGTGGCTGGGCGATCTCTACCGTCGCCGCTTGAGCCCTGTTTCCGTCCGGCGCAAGCTTGCGGCAGTACGCTCGCTGTTTCAGTTTCTAGCGAAGCAAGGCAGCGTGCCTACGAACATCGCAAAGCTAGTGAAGACTCCCAAAGCTCCGCAACGTCTGCCCTCGGTTCCGACCGCCGAGCAGACCAACGACCTCATCAACGCGGTCGCTGAAGATCGCCTGGAGCGGCCGTTTCCCGAGCGCGACCGCCTGATTTTCGAGCTGCTATACGGCTGCGGCCTGCGCATCAGCGAACTGGTCGGGCTCGATCTGGACGATTTCGACTATCGCGAGCAATGGATTCGCGTGCGCGGCAAGGGTCGCAAGGAACGTCAAGTTCCATATGGCGCGACCGCTGCTGCCGCGCTCGAAAAGTATCTCGCGGTTCGTGCCGTCAAGCCACGGGAGAAAGGACTGTTCGCAAATCACCTCGGCACACGGCTGTCCGACCGGGGCGCGCGCGGCATCGTGAAACTGTACGCCCGCTTGATCTCGGGCGACGCGTCGATGCATCCACACAGCCTGCGCCACGCGTTCGCGACACACCTGTTGGCCGATGGCGCAGATCTTCGTGCGATCCAGGAATTGCTGGGGCACGCCCGCCTGGCGACCACACAGAAGTATACGCAGGTCTCCCTGACGGACTTGATGGCCGTGTACGATCGCTCGCATCCCAAGGCGAAGAATCGGCGCTAGAATTTAAGATACAAACCGTGCTCGCCAACACTATATTCGAGGGTGCTGTGGAGCAAATCCTAGACGTCGCGGCGCGGTTCACGGCCCTGCTCGAAAAAGCAGGGATTCCCTGTCGTGTTGTCGGCGGCCTTGCTTCCTACCTTCATGTGGATCAAGTGGACCCTCTTTCGGCTAGACTGACTCGGGACGTGGATGTGGCGATTGACCGTGCACGACTGGAAGCAGTTCGAGCGGCTGTCGAACCGCACGGATTTCTATTCCGTCACGCGGCCGGCGTGGACATGTTTCTGCTGGCCGAAAATCCAAACGCTCGCAGTGGCGTGCATCTGATTTTCGTGGGTGAGAAATTCCGTCCGGAAGACCTGGAGCCTATTCCCGCATCCACGCCCGTTCGCGCCAAACAAGGCATCCTCATCGCCCCGGTCGCCGACCTGGTTCGCATGAAGCTCACCAGCTTCCGGCTCAAAGACAAGGTCCACATTCAGGACCTCGACGGAGTGGGACTCATCACGCCGGAGATTGAGCAAGGCCTTTCCGAACCGCTTCGCCAGCGCCTGGCGGAAGTCCGCGCGACAGAGTAGTATCCCATCCACGCGCACAGAGTCCCATAGCCGAACACTTCCTTTCAGCCACACACGCTGAATTCACACGACTTTTTCACGGCACGAAACCTGCCTCAATTTCGTCAGTAGATCATGCAGGCAAGTTTGGAATCTCCGGTTATGGCAGCTCCCGCCGCTGCACGGCCTTATCAGGTCCTGGTCTGCGACGATCAGCCCGACGTGCTACACGCCTTACAACTCCTGCTCAAGGGTCACGGATATGAAGCTGTAACCGTGGATTCGCCGCGAGCCCTGTTGCGCGAAGCCCGATCGGAGGAGTTCGATCTGATCCTGGCGGACTTGAATTACACACGCGATACGACATCGGGTGAGGAAGGACTTGATCTGCTCGCGGGATTGGAATCGCAGGGTAACACCACGCCCGTGATCGTGATGACCGCGTGGGGCAGCATCGACCTTGCCGTCGAAGCCATGCGCCGCGGGGCTTGTGACTTTGTGCAGAAACCCTGGGATAACGAGCGCGTGCTGGCGGCTATTCGCAAGCAGGCCGATTCGCTGCGCCGCAGGCAGTCGGAGCTCGAAATCGCGGCTACCGTGCAACAAAAGCTCTTTCCACGCGCGGCGCGTTATCTGCGCACGATCGATTATGCTGGCCAGTGTGTGGCCGCACGAGGCGTCGGCGGCGACTACTACGACTTCCTGGACCTGGGAGGGGACTTGGGATTTGTGCTCGCCGATGTATCGGGGAAAGGCGTTCCCGCGGCGCTGCTGATGGCGAATCTGCAAGCGAGCTTCCGGACCCAGGCCGCCTCCGGGATTCGCCGTCCGACCGAGCTTCTGAAAGCCGTACATAAGCAGTTCTACTCATCCACCGGATCGGACCGGTTCGCTACGCTCTTTTTCGGCTCTTATGACGACCGCACGCGGCGGATGCGCTACGCCAATTGCGGGCATTGCGCGCCTCTTCTGCTGCGAGCCAACGGAGAACTGATGCGGCTGGAGCCAACCGCGACGATGCTGGGCGCGTTCGAGGAATGGAACTGCGGCGAAGACGACGTGACGCTCGCGCCGGGCGATACACTTCTGCTTTATTCGGACGGCGTAACGGAGGCTACCAACTCCGCCGGCGATGAATTCGGCGAGGATCGTCTAGTGCGGGCGTTGCGCGAAGGCGACGCGTCCACGGCAGAAAATCTAGTTCGAACAATCGTCGGTGCGGTGTCCGCATTCAGCGGAGCGTCACTCATGGACGACATCACGGTCGTTGCGATTCGCGGAACGTGATTTCCGGCACTACTCGACGGTAACCTGGTTGGCGAACCACTGCACGCTTATTGTTCGGGTCACCTTCAGAACTCCTTTGCTGAAAACCATCAGCACATACTGTCCAGGAGGCAAGGATTCAAAGGCAAATTTTCCGTTATCGTCGATCTTGCTGCTCCAGTTGATGTCTTTGTAAACACCGGCAAGTCGGACCCACGCTGGAGCCGAGCCCCGAAGTTCTTTGCTAACAGTCCCATTTAGGCTGGCTCGAATCTCAGTGCCTTCGATCGGGGCAACGGTAAGAGAAAAAGGGAGGAAAACATCCCTGTCAGTCAGCGTTAGCTGCTCGACGCTGGCGAGGAATCCCCTGGCTTCAACAACGGCTGTGTAGCGCCCGGCAGACAAGTCGATTCTTCTGTTTTCGGGATAGTTGAGCCAGTGCGATGAAGTTCCGCCATCAGAAATGATGTGAACCCTCACTTCGCTCGCGATTGCGTTTCCGTAACCGTCCGTCAAGAAGAATTCAACGGACGGGGTCTTGGGTTTCTGCCAGGCCGACCCGAGGAATGGCAGGAGGCCGACTACAACCACTGCTCTCCAAATCAACATGCGGACACCTCGCTATGAGCCACTGTACAGCCCGGCAAGACGTCTTTCAAGGAGGAGGAATTGTTACGCCCGCGCTTGGTAGGACGCGTCGGATGTGGAAACCCGGATCTTCTCGCCCTCGTTGATAAACGGAGGCACTTGCACCACCAGACCGGTCTCCATCGTCGCGGCCTTGGTTACGTTCGAAACCGACGCACCCTTAATTCCAGGTTCGGTTTCCTTCACCGTCAGATCCACGGTAGCGGGAAGCTCCACACTGATGGGTTTGCCTTCGTAAAACTCAACCGCCACCTTGAGATTCGGCGTCAGATAATCGGTCGCGTCCCCGAGCAGGTCCTTCACCAGGTGCATCTGCTCGAAGGTCTCGGTGTTCATGAAATAGTAGTACTCGCCGTCGTCGTACAGATACTCCATCTCCTGCTCGTCGAGCGAGGCCTTCTCCACCTTGTCTTCCGACGAGAACCGGTGCTCGATCATCGTCCCGGACTTGAAGTTGCGCATCTTCACCTGGACGAAGCCGCGCAGGTTGCCCGGCGTGCGGTGCTCCATCTTGAAGATGGAGAACAGGTCGTTGTTGAACTTCACTACCATGCCCGGGCGGAGTTGTGTTGCGGG
>Ga0209415_10000926_pt1 | contig 56135 bp, 50 predicted proteins | sample PeaSoiSIISIP2007_FD_187696 | JGI IMG/M metagenome (GOLD analysis project Ga0209415, IMG submission 187696) | Peat soil microbial communities from Weissenstadt, Germany - SII-SIP-2007 (SPAdes) (version 2) | ecosystem: Environmental > Terrestrial > Soil > Wetlands > Peat | place: Germany... | reverse complement strand
CACAACAGGTCGCGGACCCCCCGCCGGACCAGCTCGTGGTCATCGAGGAGGAAGACACGCACGGCCACGGGCTTCATACTGCCATCGGATCGTGCACGGCGTGGGCGCCGAGCGCCACCCACGGGCCTCTCTCAGCGGACGACGAGGACCGGCAGGCTCCCCAGGTGGAGGACCTTGTGGGTCGTGCTCCCGACGATGAGACCCGTCAAGTCGCTCACCCCCCGGCACCCCATGACGATCACGGAGGCGCCGCACTCCTCGGCCTCCGCGAGGATCTCCAGAGCGACGAGGTTCGACGAAGTGGATCGGACGGTGCCCGTTGCCTGCACCCCGGCGTCGGCCAACTCCGCCACCGTGGTCTTGAGCAGGTTCGACGCTTCATCGCGCGCCTCCAGGACGTCGCTCTGCCGGACGTGGACGACACGGACCCACCCTTCCCCCAGTCGGGTCAACTCCTCGGTGGCGGCGAGAGCCTTGCGGTCGTAGTCGGATCCGTCGACGGCCAGCAGGATGTGCTCGAACATCTCGGCTCCTTCAGTCAGGGACTCGGGACGTCGGTGCGGTCGACGCGAGCCGTCAGGGACGCTCCCCAGACCCGTGCCCGCTCGACTTCGCCGGGTACGAGATGGTCCCTCTTGTCGACCAGGAAGCTCTCGGGTGGCGCAACCACGGTCAGTCCGTGACGCTCGAGCTGACGGCTGATGCCTCTGGACGCCCGACCGGTGAGAATGAGGGGCTCCTTGATGCGGGTGTCGAAGGCCGCCGCGTCGGTACGAATCGGCTCGATGGAAGAGAGCCACTCGCGTATGCCGGGTCCGGAGTCGGCACCGGGTTCGAGGACCAGGTCGCTCTTGGGGTCCGAGGCATGAAGCGGGGCACCCCGGCGGGTGGACGGCCGTGACATGCCCCATGCGTGAGTCGGACCACCGACGACGACGAGATCGGCACCCTCGAGCACGGTCGGGCCAGCATCGGCGACGGGGACCAGCCGGACGTCGGCCGTGCGTCCGAGTCCGTCGGCGACCGATTCGGCGATCAGACGCGTGCATCCGAACATTGACTCGTAGACGATGACGGCTCGCATGATCGCTCCTCTCATGATTCGCGTACCACCTCGTACCGTTCCACGACCCTCCCGGAGGGGATAGGGTCGAACGTCCCGTCTGGCAGCCCGCCGGTGCCCCATAGGGTGGGAACGTCGGCCACCGACGCTGTCGACCGAGAAGCCTCTCGAAGGAGAGAACCGTGCCGAGCACCCCATCCGAACCCGCACGCCGAATTGTCGTCGGAATCGACGGCTCGCCGACGTCGGTGGCCGCCCTGGAGTGGGCGGTGCGCCAGGCCGAGCTGACCGGATCCGCCGTCGAGGCGGTGACGACCTGGGAGTGGCCGACCAACTACGGATGGGCCTTCCCGTTTCCTCCCGAATACGACCCCGCCGAGGACGCCGGGAGGATGCTCAGCGGTGTCCTGGAGCCGATACGGTCCGGCCATCCCGACGTTCCCGTTCACCCGACCGTCGTCGAGGGCCACCCGGCACCCGTGCTGGTGAAGGCGTCCAGAGGGGCGGATCTCCTCGTCGTCGGCAGTCGCGGCCACGGCGAATTCGCCGGCATGTTGATCGGCTCGGTCAGCGAGCACTGCGTCACCAATGCCCACTGCCCCGTCTTGGTCTTCCGACGCCCCGACGTCGTCTCCTGATCCCCTCGAGCTCCGTTCGTCGGCTCGTCGCCAGCCTCTGTGAGGACTTTCGACCCTACAAGGCCCCCAGGGGATTGCCTACTGTGACTGGTGGAGTGTCGAGCCCTGGATGAGGATGGGGGAGGAAGGCATGGCCGGTTCGTCCCACGTCGGGTACCCCGCAGAATCGGTGGGCAAGGCCACGGCCGAGTTGACCCGCATCGCGGCCATGATCGACAGCCTGTCGGAGTCGTCGAGCCCGTCGATGGAACTCCTCGAGGCCGAAAGGACGGTTCACGGCGCGCTCTTGGCGCTGTTGGCGTTGGACACACTGGGCGCCTCACTGACCGACATTCCATCGGCTGAGAGCCCTGAGCTCGTCGGGATCGATCGTGACTCGATGCGTGTGTCGATTCTCTACGACGACCTGGTGGTCCCCACGATGACGGTTTCCGTCGCCCCAGAGGGCGCCGTTGGTCACGCACAGTCGCCTTCGTGACCAACGACCCTTGGCGACCGGTCCGCCGGCCCGTCATAGTTGTGGCATGTGGATTGACCAACGTGGGTCCGAGATCCTCACCATGCCTGAGTGCCTCCGATTGCTGGCCCTGGCCGCCAAGGAGGATCACGTCGGCCGGTTGGCCGTGGTCAGCGATCAGTCGCCAGTGGTGGTCCCCCTGAACTTCACCTTCCACGACGGCGGTGTGCTCGTCCGGATCGGCCCGGGTCGGCTCTCGGAGCTGGTGCCGGACGCGTTGGTCGCCTTCGAGGTCGATCGGGTCGAGGCCGACCGGGGACAGGCGTGGAGCGTCCTGGTCCGGGGGCTCGCCTCCGTCCACGACCCCGGCGACTCGCCGTCCGACGGCGGCGCCGTGCCCGAGCCGTGGGTGCCCGAACCCGGACACCTGATGCTGTTCATCCGCCCCGACGTGGTCTCCGGACGCCGCTTCCGCCTGATCGTCCGCGGCGGACCCGGCGTGTCGGCGGGTTCGTCGGGCGCCGCTTCCATGTGACCGGCCGCCGGTCCGCCCGTCACCCCGCCCGTCGACCATCGGCCCCGCCGCCCCCCGCCGAGGGCCGCGTGGACATGCGACCGGGGCTCGACCGGCGCTTCGAAGCGGTCCTGGTGTCGAGCACCGCACCGGAGGTCCTGGCGCGTGCGGCGCCGTCCCTCAGAGCGCTGGCGGGGGCCGGCGTCCTCGTCGGGGTGACGACGCCGCTCGCCGTGGACGAGCTGAGGCGAGTTCTGGCCTGGCCGTCGACCGGGGCCGCCGACCTCGTGGTGGCGGACAGCGGCGAGTCGGGACTCGCCGTCATCGACGAGAGCGGGTCCCACCCCGTGGTCGACCCGACGTCCATCGGGAACCCGGGCACGGACCCCGCCTGGGGCCGGCCGGAAGAGGCGGTGGTCGAGACGCTCGACGAATTGTGGCGACGCGGGGTCCACACCCGGGATGTCGTCGTCCTGATCGACGGGGCGTCGGGACAGGCTCCGGGACCGTCGCCCACACTCGTGCCCGACCTCCGCGTCGTGACCGAATTCCTGGCCGCTCGGGAGACCACCGCACCCGTCGGCGTCGTCTCGCTCACGGACGGGCTGGCACAGCTGCACGAGGTCCTGGAGGACCAACGACGACGTCGGCGTCGGCGGGACCTTCCCGAAGCCACCACCAGACCGGGGTGGGCCCTCGTCGTCGACGGCTTCGACGTCACCCACGAGCGTGTCGAGGAGGCGCTCGTCACCCTGGCCGACGGCCTCATCGGCACCAGCGGCGCGTCTCTCGCCCCCCATCAGGCCCAACACCCGTGGGTGGTGGCCGCTGGTGTCTACGACGAAGATGGTGCCGACACCCATCTGCTCACGGGACCGAGGGTCTTCGAGCTGGCCGGGATGGCCGACGGTGCGCCGCTGCGCCGGGTCCTCGACCTGCGTACGGGGGTGCTCCACGAGCGGACGAGCTCCGGGGGGAGCACTGTCGACAGCGTCCGCTTCGCATCGTTGTCCGAGCCGAGCACCTCGGTCCTGCGGGTTCGGTGCCCGAAGGGGCTGCAGTCCGGACCACCGCTGATGGCGCCCACCGCCGATGCCGTCCACGACCAGGGTCGCTCCGGTGCCGCCACGTGGATGCAGGTCGCCGCCTCGACCGGCGGGATCACCGCCGCCGCCTGCCAGACCCGCACGCGCGGTGGCATGCTCGACAGGATCGCCGCCTACCGGTCGGGGACCGATCGTCTCCCCGGCCCCGGCCCGGTCGTCGACGCTCTCGATCAGGCCGCCACGGTCGGCTTCGATCACCTCATCGGGCGGCACCGTCGGGCCTGGGCCCGACGGTGGGAGGACGCCGACGTGGTGGTGGAGGGGGACGACGAGATGCAGCTGGCCGTCCGGTTGGCGCTGTTCCATCTGATGGCGTCGGTCGCCGATACCGGGGAAGCCGCTGTCGGCGCCCGGGGGTTGACGGGGACCGGCTACCGCGGCCACGTCTTCTGGGATGCCGACACGTTCGTCCTCCCCTTCCTGGCCGCCACCCATCCGGCGGCGGCCCGGGCCATGCTCGAATACCGCGTCCGTCGGATCCCGGCGGCCATGGACGCAGCCCTGGCCGCCGGCCGGGCCGGGGCCCGTTTCCCGTGGGAATCGGCCCGGAGCGGTCGCGACGTGACGCCGACGAGCGCCCGCGACAGAACCGGTCGGATCGTCCCCATCCGCACCGGTCAGCTCGAGGAGCACATCGTGGCCGACGTGTCGTGGGCGGCGTACTGCTATGCGGACTGGTCGGGCGACGAGGAGTTCGTCCGGGGGTCGGGCCTCCGTATCCTGGTCGAGACGGCCCGGTACTGGGCGTCACGGATCCGCCTCGAGTCCGATGGCCGTGCCCACATCTACGGTGTCATCGGGCCGGACGAGTATCACGAGCCCGTCGACGACAACGCCTACACGAACGTGATGGCCCGTTGGAACCTGCGACGCGCCGCCGCCGCCGAAGGTGCCGACGACGTGGACGTCGGCGAACGGCAGAAATGGCTCCAGCTGGCCGATGCCCTGGTCGACGGGTACGACCCCGGCACCGGTCTCTACGAGCAATTCGCCGGCTTCGGGAGACTCGAGCCTCTGATCATCGAGGACGTGGCACCCCGGCGCCCGATCGCCGCCGACATGCTGCTCGGAGCCGAGCGGGTGGCCCGGGCGCAGGTCATCAAGCAGGCCGACGTCCTGCTCCTGCACCACCTCGTTCCCGATGAGGTGGCTCCGGACAGCCTCGGGGCGAACCTCCGCTTCTACGAGCCCCGCACCGCCCACGGCAGCTCTCTCTCGCCGGCCACGCACGCCTCGCTCTTCGCCCGGGCGCGCCAGTGCGACAAGGCGCTGGAGGCGCTGCGCCTCGCCGCCCGCATGGACCTCGATGACCTGACCGGTTCCACCGCCGCCGGCCTGCATCTGGCCACCATGGGCGGCCTCTGGCAGGCTCTCGCCTTCGGATTCGCCGGGCTCCGGCCCCGGGACGGGATGCTCCATGTGGATCCCGTCCTACCCACGTCGTGGTCCGCGCTCGAGCTGCGGGTGCGGTTCCGTGGCGGCAGGGTCCGCGTCCGCGCCGACCACTCCCGGCTCCGCATCCACGCCGACCAGAGGACCGCGGTCGTCGTCGGTGGTGCGCCATGTCTGGTCGGTCCGGGCTCGCAAGAGTTTCGCTACCGGAGCGGGCGATGGGAGCGGAGCTCATGAGCCGGGTCATCGCCGCCGTCGACAATTCCGACGTCTCGGAACCAGTGGTCGTGATGGCCCGGGCTGTCGCCGACGCCCTGGGCGCCTCGGTCGAGGTCCTCCACGTGGTCGAGGACGAAGACGAGGCCGAACGGCGGCCCGTCCTGCCGGGCGACCCCGCTGTACGTGTCCTGTCCGGTGATCCGGTCGATCGTCTCTCCACGGTGGCGGCCGAGGAGGACGTGGTGGCCCTGGTGGTCGGCGCCCGCTCCCGCCCCGGCGGTCCTCGTCCCGCCGGGCACGTGGCCATGGGCCTGGCCGGTCTGACCGACAAGCCGGTGGTCCTGGTGCCGCCGGGATCCCATCCGTCCGGGCAGCTGCTCACGGCCGTGGTGGCCATGGAGGGGACACCGGGCAAGGCACGCGCCCTCCAGAGGACCGTGGCCCTCTCCGCCCGTGCCGGTCTCGAGATCGTCGTCGTCCACGTGCACGACGAGGATTCCATTCCCAGCTTCTCGGACCAGGTGCAGCACGAGGCCGAGGCCTACGCCACCGAATTCTTCTCCCGACACGTGATCAGCGCACCGCGGATGCGGCTGGAGCTTCGCGTGGGGATTCCGGCCGACGAGGTCCTGGCCGCCGTCGAGTCGGCCGGGGCCGAGCTGGTGGCTGTCGGTTGGCCGCAGACGGAGGATCCCGGTCGGGGTGCCGTGGCCAGGGAGATCCTCGCCCGGAGCCCGGTCGCCGTCCTCCTGGTGGCCTTGGCGTGACCGGTGACGACGTCAGCCTCCGGAGCGCCTGAGGAGCGATCGCACCTCGGCGGCGATCTGGAGGTCCTCCCGGGCCTCGACGACCACCGTACGGACGCGAGAACCGGCGGCGGTGATGTCGGCGTCGAGAGCGGGGCCCGCATTGGCCCGTTCGTCGATCCGCGTTCCCAGGAAGCCGAGACCGGCCACGGCACCGGCCCGGATCGACGCCGCGTTCTCCCCGACACCGCCGGTGAACGCCAGGGCGTCCAGACCGTCCATGGCGCTCGCCATGGAGGCGATGCCGGCACGCAGTCGGTGCAGGTAGACGCCGACCGCCAGTCGACACCGGGTATCGCCCCGGACCGCACCCTCCTCCACCGCCGCCATGTCGGACGATCCTGACAACGCCAGGAGGCCGGATGTGTGTTCCAAGGCGTCGGCGACCTGATCCACGGTCATCTCGGTGTTCTGGAGCAGCCAGGTGACGAGCCCCGGATCGATGGTTCCCGAGCGGGTGGCCATGACGAGGCCCTCCAGAGGGGTGAAGCCCATGGTCGTGTCGACCGATCTGCCGTGCCGTACAGCGGCGAGCGACGCACCGGCTCCCAGGTGGCACGTGACGATCCGCAACTGCTCGACCGGCCGCCCGATCAGCTCGGCCGCCCGCCGGCTGGCGTAGGCGTGGCTCAGACCGTGGAATCCGTAGCGGCGGACGCCGTAGCGTTCGCGCCACACCGCCGGGACGGCGTAGGTGGCGGCCGCCGCCGGCATGGTGGCGTGGAAAGCGGTGTCGAAGCAGGCGACAGCGGGGACATCGGGCAAGAGGTCACGGACGACGTCGATGCCGGCCAGGGATTTTGGCTGGTGCAGGGGGGCGAGATCGGCGAGCAGACGCAGCGCCCGCTCCACGGCGGCGTCGATCACCACCGCGGCCGTGAACGTCGTTCCCCCGTGCACCACGCGATGGCCGACGGCATCGACCTGCCCGGCGATGCTCGTGATCGCCGTCTCGACGGTCCCGGGGTCGAAGCGGCCCTGGTGGGCCTGACTGTCGGTGAACAAGACCTCGTCGTCGGACCCGAGGAGACGCAGCTTGAGGCTGGAAGAGCCGGCGTTGACGACGAGCACGCGCATCGGTCGAGGATTACGGAGTCCAGGTCCAGGTCGTGATCCCCGGTGGATCGTCGCCGTGTTCCCGGGTGTAGGCGCGCGCCTGCAGGCGGGCGTCCTCCATGTCCTGGCGGACGTGCTCGGCCCTCCCGCCGAGCGATGGCACCCGGTCGATCACGTCGATGACCAGGTGGAAGCGGTCGAGATCGTTGAGCATGACCATGTCGAACGGCGTGGTGGTGGTCCCTTCCTCCTTGTAGCCGCGGACGTGGATGTTGTGATGATTGGCGCGCCGGTAGGTGAGACGGTGAATGAGCCATGGGTAGCCGTGGTAGGCGAAGATCACCGGTCGGTCGGTGGTGAACAATGCGTCGAATTGGACGTCGGGCAGGCCGTGGGGATGCTCGGTGTCGGGCTCCAGGCGCATCAGGTCCACGACGTTGATGACACGGACCTTGAGATCGGGGAAGAGGCGGCGGAGCATGGTGGTGGCCGCCAGTGTCTCGAGGGTGGGAATGTCCCCGGCACAGGCCAGCACCACGTCGGGCAGGTCGTCACCGTCACTGCTCGCCCATTCGAAGATGCCCAGTCCGCGGGTGCAGTGGAGGATGGCGTCGTCGATGCTCAGGTAGTTGAGGGCCGGCTGTTTGCCGGCGACGATGACGTTGACATAGTCCCGGCTTCGTAGGCAGTGATCGGCCACCGAGAGGAGGCAGTTGGCGTCCGGTGGCATGTACACCCGCACCACCTCGGGTTTCTTGTTGACGACATGGTCGATGAACCCCGGGTCCTGGTGGGAGAAGCCGTTGTGGTCCTGGCGCCAGACGTGACTCGACAGCAGGTAGTTGAGCGACGCGACGGGACGACGCCACGGGATCTCCCGCGTGGTCTTCAGCCATTTGGCGTGCTGGTTGACCATGGAGTCGACGATGGGTATGAACGCCTCGTAGGAGTTGAACATCCCGTGGCGGCCGGTGAGGAGGTAACCCTCGAGCCACCCCTGGCAGAGGTGCTCGCTCAGGACCTCCATCACCCGGCCGTGGTGCGCCAGAAACTCGTCCCCGGGCACCATCTCGGCCTCCCAGACGCGGTCCGTCGCTTCGAACACCGCCGACAGCCGGTTGGAGAGCGTCTCGTCCGGTCCGACGATGCGGAAGGAGGTGGGATTGGCCCGGATCACGTCACGCAGGAAGCGGCCGAGGATCCTCGTCGGCTCGACCGACTCGACACCGGGGGACTCCACCGCCGTGGCATAGCGGCGGAAATCGGGCAGTTCCAGGTCCCGGAGCAGCAACCCGCCGTTGGCGTGGGGGTTGGCGCTCATCCGCCGCCGACCCGTCGGCGGCAGTGCGGCGAGCTCGGCCCGGAGGCGCCCCGCACCGTCGAACAGCTCGTCGGGACGGTAGCTCCGCATCCAGGTATCGAGCACCGCGAGGTGGTCCGGGTTCGTCCGCACGTCCGCCACCGGCACCTGGTGGGCCCGGAACGTCCCCTCGACGGGAAGGCCGTCGACCTCCTTCGGTCCTGTCCACCCCTTCGGCGTCCGCAGCACGATCATGGGCCAGACGGGACGGGAGGCGTCACCGTCACGGCGGGCCGATTGCTGGATCCGGGCGATGTCGTCGAACGCGTCGTCGAGGGCGGCGGCGAGCTGCTGGTGCACATCGGACGGTTCGTCGCCCACGACGAAGATGGGGCGATGCCCGTAGCCCTCGAGGAGACGGGTCAGTTCGCGGTCGCCGATCCGGGCCAGCACCGTCGGGTTGGCGATCTTGTACCCGTTGAGGTGCAGGATCGGTAGGACGGCGCCGTCGCCGACGGGATCCAGGAACTTGTTCGAGTGCCAGCTGGCGGCCAGCGGTCCCGTCTCGGCCTCACCGTCGCCGATGACGCAGGCCACGACCAGATCCGGGTTGTCGAGCGCGGCGCCATAGGCGTGGACGAGGGAGTACCCCAATTCTCCGCCTTCGTGGATCGAACCCGGCGTCTCGGGTGCGACGTGGCTGGGGATCCCGCCGGGGAAGGAGAACTGGCGGAACAGCCGGCGCATGCCCTCGGCGTCCTGGCCGATATGGGGATAGACCTCGCTGTAGGTGCCTTCGAGGTAGGCGTTGGCCACGATGCCGGGGCCGCCGTGACCGGGGCCGATGACGTAGATCATGTCGAGGTCACGCATCTTGATCGCCCGGTTGAGGTGGGCGTAGAGGAGATTCAACCCCGGAGTGGTGCCGAAGTGTCCGAGCAGTCGAGGTTTCACGTGCTCCGCCCGCAACGGTTCGGCGAGCAACGGGTTGTCCAGGAGGTAGATCTGCCCGACTGAGCAGTAATTTGCCGCCCGCCAATAGGCGTCGATGGCCGCCAGCGCATCGGGATCGAGAGGCCCGGCCGTTTCGAATCGTGACGTGGAACCCATGGTAGGTCCTCCGTGGGTCCTCGCCGGCCATCCGGGACGCAGGTCATCGACATGGGGCTGGGCATCCGACGGGCCCACGCCGCCCCGGGGTCCGTGGGATGGCGGTTGTCTTCAGCGATTGACCGACCGGTCGATCTTCAGGGCACGGAACCTACCTGGGTCTGCGAAGGGACGTGGGTACCGGTGTGAGTTGCGTTGAGGCCATCGACGACGACCGAATTGCAGTCGTCATGCCAGGCGGCGGTTCGCAGCCCACACCTCCCGAAGTGGCTCGTAGCTCGGGAGAACCATGCCCTCCCGTTCGATGGTCTCTCGAGCATCAGCGGAGAGCAAGAACCCGTAATCAGTGTGGCGAACCTGCCAGCCGTCAGGCTCCATTCGTCTCAGCTCGGGTCCATCGAGGGCAAGATGGACCAGCACCACCGGGCCCGGCGGTGGTCTCACCCTCAGTTCGCCGTGGCCGTTCCTCGATCCTTCCCGGGCGGTCTCGGCGCCCGAGCGCCGCTCAAAGCGGTCCCGCCGCAAGAACTCGGTGACCTCGGCCTCGAAGGCGATCTGCAAGAGGAGGCGGGCGCCGATGCGGGGGACCTCTTCCAGGATCCCACCGAGGTGGCGTTCCCCGTCGAACCCTCCGAAGAGGTCGTGCATCTCGGCACGGAGGTGTTCGCTGGGCAGTAACTCGCGTGGACACGGTCCTCCTTCTGAGTTGCGAGCTCTGGAAGGAACCGACGGCGCCGTCTCTCCAGACCACGGACCGGACGCCACCGTAACGGAAGGATTCTCCCGTGCCGGTTGCCCAGGTCGGGCATGATGATCGTCATGCGGGAACCCTTCCGGAGGGTGAGAATCGGGCTCGGAGCACTGGGGCTGGTGGTCGTGGCGGGAACCTGTGGGTACCTGCTGCTCGGTTTCCATCTCCTCGACGCCATCTACCAGACGGTCACGACCGTGACGACGGTCGGCTTCAATTCCCCGCACGTCCTCGATGCGGGCGGAAAAGTCTTTACGATCATCCTGATCCTGGTGGGTGTGGGCACGGCGTTGTACACGTTCTCAGCCGTCCTCGAGGTGCTCATCGAGGGTCATATGCGAGACCTCGTCAGGAGGCGCAAGATGGAGCGGGATATCACACGCATGTCCGCACACGTGATCATCTGCGGGTGGGGACGCGTCGGCCGTGAGGTCGCCTTGTTCCTGTCGAACGCACGACGACATGTCGTCGTGGTCGACCGGGACGCCGATCGGCTACGCGAGGTCCCGTACGCGTCGGTGCTCGGTGACGTGACCGACGACGAGACTCTCCGCCAGGCGGGGATCGACCGGGCGGCCACGTTGGTCGCCGCCCTGGACACCGATGCCGACAACCTCTACGTGACCGTGGCCGCCAAGTCCATGCGGCCCGACCTCCAGATCATCGCCCGGGCGCGCAACGAGTCGTCGGAGCCGAAGCTGTTGCGCGCTGGTGCCGACCGGGTGGTGAATCCTCAGCAGCTGGGCGGCGATCGGATGGCGTCTTTCGTGACCCAGCCCCACGTGGTGGACTTCGTCGACATCGTCATGCATGACGGCTCACTCGAGTTCCGACTCGAGGAGCTGGCCGTTTCGGCGGCGTCGTCGCTGTCGGGCAGCACACTGCGATCGGCGCAGCTGCGCGATCGTACCGGCGCGCTGGTTCTGGCCATCCGCCGGCCTGATGGGGGATTCGTCACCAACCCCTTGCCTGAGGATGTCATCCGAGCGGGGGACGTCCTCATCAGCGTGGGAACCGCAGAACAACTCGGAGCACTGGCGCGTTACGCCGTCCGGCGGACGTCGTAGCCGACGATCGGGTCGCCCCGGTCCCCGGTGGCCCGGGGACGGATCGATCTTGTCAACGGCCTGAGGAGCCCACGGGCAGGGCCGTCGCCTCGGCGAGCAGCTCGTCGGCGAAGCGTTTCAGACCGTCGATCGTCTGGCGCCCACTCGACCACGGCCTCACCAGGGCACGCCCGACGCCGGCGGTGGCGGCCCGTCGCAGCACGTCGAGATCGGCCTCAACTCCCATGGTGATCTCGACCGTCCCCGGGCGACCGGCTCGGTCGCGCAGTTCGGCCAGGCGGGCGACGCCGGCGGGAATCTGCTCGACGGTGTGGTTCATGGGGATCCATCCGTCGCCGACCAGAGCGGCACGACGCAGGGCGGCGGCCCCGTCGCCCCCGATGTGCATGGGGGGCCACGGGGACTGGACCGGTTTCGGTTCGAACATGACGGGACCGAAGTCGAAGTTCTCCCCGTGATGCTCGACGACCGGATCGCTCCACAGTCGCTGGCACACCGAGATGGCTTCGTCGACGCGTCGTCCCCGGGTGGTGAAGTCCAGTCCGACGGACCTCCATTCGGCTTCCAGCCAGCTCGCCCCCACACCGAACTCGGACCGGCCGCCGGAGACGATGTCGAGCGTGGTCACGGCCCGGGCCACCACGAATGGGTGGCGAAGGCCGATGTTGTAGACGTGGGTCCCGAAGCGGATCCGGTCGGTACGGCCGGCCAGATGGGAGAGATAGGCGAAGGGTTCGAAGATGGGGACGTCGGAGGGGATCGGGGGATGGTCGGCCCCGGCATAGGGACTTCCGTCCGACGCCACGGGCAGGACGAGATGTTCGGGCATCCAGACCGATTCATACCCGAGCCGGTCCGCCTCGCAACTGACCTCGGTCCACCGCTCGGGCCGGACGGTGCCGAGTGCGATGCCGATCTTCATGGCCTCGTCGCTTCGAGCCGGCTCACGTCGCCATCTCGACGACGGTCCGTCCCACCGCCCTGCGAGCCTCATGATCATCGAGCGCACGGCCGGCGTCGGTCATGGCGACGCGCCGGCCCACGAATGGACGAATCGTCCCCTCGGCCGCCAACCGCAGAAGATCGGCGTGGACCTCGTCGGCGACGTCCCGTCCGAAGGGATTGAAGCCGAACCGACGCATGCCCGGGTCGACCGGCTCCACCCATGCCAGCATCACGCCGACGACGTCGATGTTCCCGATGCAGGCCATCCGCAGCGGCCGGCCGGTCATGCCGTTATCGCCGTCATCGGCGAATCCCACGGCCAGGTAGCGGCCACCTCGTGCCGTGCACCGCCACGAGCGCTCGACGAAGTCGCCACCGGCCAGGTCGTAGACCACGTCGGCGCCGACGTCACCGGTGGCCTCCAGCACCGCTTCGACGAAGTCCTGCGCCGTGTGGTCGATCACCACGTCGGCCCCGAGCGAGGCACAGAGCGCCCCCTTCACCGGTCCGCCGGCGACGGCTATGACGCGGGCACCGACGGCCTTGCCCAGCTGGACGCCGGCGGTGCCGAGCCCGCTGGCGGCGCAGTGCACGACCAACGTCTCACCGGCCCTGAGCCGTCCCCGTCGGAACAGCGCCAGATGGGAGGCTTGAAAGGTCAGCACGAAGGCGGTCGCTTCGGCGTCGTCGAAGCTCTCGGGGGCATCAAAGACCGAGATGGCGTCGGCCAGCGCGTAGTCGGCGATACCGCCGAGCGCCGTCTTGGTGATGGCGACGACGCGCTTGCCCAACCAGGGTTCGGCGCCGGCACCGACCTTGTCGACCAGCCCGCAGACGTCCATCCCCAGCGTGAACGGCGGGGGTGTCGGAACCGAGACCAGCTTGCCTCGGCAGCGATCTATGTCGTTGAAGTTCAGTGAGGCGGCGCCGACCTTCACCCGCACCTCACCGGGACCGGGCTCGGGACGCTCGATGGTGCGGACGGCCAGGACGTCCCCCGGTTGGCCGTGGCTCGTCACTTGCAGGGCCCTCATGTCCGTCACGCGTCGACCCCCCTCGAGCCGCCACCCTCACACCGCCGCGAATCGAGGGCCGATCCCCGAGCCGGTGTCCGGGTCGGACCTTACTGTCCCGTCGGCGACGGGCAGGCACGTCCGCCGGACGGTGCCCTCGGAGCCGTCGGTTCAACGGCGAGCGGCCCAGGCGAAGAGTCGAGCCGCGATCACGGACCGGCCACCCGCCTGATGATCCATTCCCGAGAGCGGTCCGGCAGCAGGCGGACCAGGAGGCTCTGCACACGGGCATCGACGCCCACGACATAACGGGTCTTCGGTCGTGGGTCGAACAGGGCGTGCTCCACCGCTTCGGCCACCTTCCCGGGTCCGATGCCTTGCCGGTCCTGCATGTCGATACCCTTCCGGATGGCGGCGATGTGGCGGGCGTACCGGGAGGATGCCTCGGGTGGCAATTCGCGCTCGAGGCGGTCGGCCGTCTCCCGGCCCTTGTCCCATATTTCGGTCTTTATGGCCCCGGGCTCGACAACCGAAACGCCGATGTCCCACGGGTGGAGCTCGTGGCGAAGCGACTCGCCGATGGCCTCGATGGCGAACTTCGACGCGTTGTAGGGGCCCATCATCATCGTGGCGACCTTGCCCCCGATGGATCCGATGAAGACGATGCGCCCTTTGCCTTCCCGAATGAGCGGCAGCATCGCTCTCGTCACGGCCACCTGACCCAGGACATTGACCTCGAATTGGTCCCGCCAGACGTCGTCGGGCAGGTACTCGATCGGGCCCCCACGTGCGACACCGGCATTGTTGACGACGCCGTCCAGACTGCCCGCCTCCTTGGCGATCTGTTCGGCGAGGGCGTCGACCTGGTCGTGCTCTGTCACGTCGAGGAACACGGGGACGAGATGGGCTGCCCCCTTGTTCCGGAGACGGATGGCGTCGGACTCCTTGCGGACACCGGCGAAGACGCGGTGCCCGGAGTCGGCCAGGCGCAACGCACAGGCCTCGCCGATCCCCGTCGACGCTCCGGTGACGAGAATCGATTTCATGGACGCAGCCTGTCCGATCCCGTGCCTCCGGTCCAGCGGTAGTCAGGTCACCACTCTGCGTAGGCTAGGGTGGGCGCGTGCGGAGGGGTGTGGCGCCCAGTCGGCAGGCTCGGCGCGACCGACGTGGGCCGGGGAGCGCGAATCCGACGATCGATGCGCCGGGTGGGTGGCCATGCCGGGAACTTCCCTGATTCAGGATCCGGACCCGATTCAGTATTCAAGCGGTGTCGGCCGACAGGCGCAGGAGACGATGGACGAGGGTCAGGGTACCGACGTGGTGGCCACGGCAGAGGACTCTTCCGCTCCCGTCTTCGCAGTGGGAACGAAGGTCTCGGTACGCAGCCGGTACCTGGGACAGTGGAGCGGCGGGTTCGAGGTGGCTGAGGTCATGGACGACGGCTACCGCATCCGGCGGCTCTCGGACGACCACGCCTTTCCCGATGTCTTCTTGTTCGAGGATGTTCGCTGGGAGCGCCGCCGGCAGCCGGAGCGTGGGATCGGGTCGTCGTACCTCGACCGGCGTGCCTGACGGCGCCGGGACACCCTCGTCGACCTAGTGCGGTGACGCCTCGACGAGTGTCTGCACCGGCGGCTTTCTCACACGATCGGACGCCCGGCCCAGCCGGCTGATGAACTGCACCAATCGGTTCCGCGCCGCCTCGGCCGACGGGGTCAGACCGTCACGACCGACCACGTCCCAATGACCGAGGACGACCGGGCGGAGAATGGCGTCGTGGTGGACCCCGAGGTCGTAGATCCCCGCTCGGGCGATGGCCTTGGCGTGCTGGGCGAAGCCGGGTATGCCGGTACCGGGCATCTCGAAGGTCAGTACCTGGCGTTTGATCGCCTCGATCATCCCGGAAGGGTCGATCTCCAGTGCCGCCGACACCAGATCCCGGTAGAAGAGATAGTGGAGGTTCTCATCGGCGGCCACCCGCTTCATGACGGCGTATCCCTCGCCGTCGGGTAGCGCTTTGCCCGTGTTGTAGTGGGCGATCTGGGTGGCCAGCTCCTGGAGGGCGAGGTAGGCGAAGGCGTCGGCGATACTGGTGGGCTGAGGGGACACGCCGCCCGTGACCTGTGCCATCCGGGCCCGCTCGAGACCCACGGGGTCGATGTGCCCACTCATGATCAGGTAGTCCCGCAAGACGATCGAGTGCCGCCCCTCCTCAGCCGTCCATCGGCGAGTCCAGTAGCCCCAGGCGCCGTCGCGGCCGAAGAGATTGTCGATCGAGGCGAAGTAGTACGGCAGGTTGTCCTCGGTCAGCAGGTTGACGAACAGGGCGCTGGCCACTCCGTCGGGCAGGGGACCGTCCCGCTCGGCCTTCCCGGCCTCCGGTGGCGGCCGCCACTCGACGACCTCGTGGGGAAACCACTCCTTGGCCATGCCCAGATGGCGCTCCACCAGGCGCTCCGCCGTCGGCAGGAGCTCACCGAGCATCGTGGCGTCATCCATGTCTCGGAACCCCTCTCCGCCCCCGGTGGTGGTAGCCGCCCGTTTGACCCGCATGCACCCGAACATCGTCGGGCACCCGGAGGGACGAGGCTGTCGCTGGGCAACGAACGATATCGCAGCCCCCTCGGCGCGTGTCGGTGTGACAGGACGAAACACGGTGGAAACGCGACGCCGGTGCCAGGGTGACCCGGGTCGGCGTCCCACCCGAGGGCGAACCTCGGGCGTGAGCTCGCCTCCGACCAGAGACCGGCGGTTGCACGACACGGGCACCCACCGGACTCCCTCCGTTGACGGACGGCGGTGCGGGAGCTAAGACAGGATCGATGCGGCTCTTGAGGAGTCTTCGGCAGGACAGGGTGGCGGTCCTGGCCGGCCTGTGTGTTCCACCGGCCATCTCCGCCGCTCTGGTCCCGTTGCGTTCCAGCGTCCCGAACACCGATGCCGCCCTCGCCCTGGTGGTCGTGATCGTCGCCGTGGCGGCGTACGGTCACCGCCCCGCTGGTCTTGTCGCTGCGCTCTCCACCGCGGTGTGGTTCGACTTCTTCCTGACGAAGCCCTATGAACGGTTGACGATCGCCCGTCATACCGACATCGAGACCACGGTCTTGCTGCTCGTCGTGGGGCTGGCGATCACGGAGATCGCCGCCCGTAGCCGTGCGCACAGGACCACCGCCATTCAAGAGGCTGACTTCGTCGCCCGCATCCACTCCGTCGCCGCCATGGTGGCGACCGGGGAACCGGCCCAATTCGTCGTCATGCAGGTGGCCACCCAACTGGCCGATCTCCTGTTCCTGCGCGATTGCCGATTCGATCCGGCGGGATCGGAACAGAGCGTGGCCCGACTGACGCAGAACGGAGACGTGATTCTGGCCGGGATGCGCTGGGGGGTGGATCAGATGGGACTCCCGGGAAGCGAGGTCGAGCTTCTCGTCGAGTACCAAGGGCGTTTCTACGGTCGATTCGTCATGGTGCCGACACCGGGGAGGCCGGTCTCGCTCGAACGCAGAGTGGTGGCCTCCGCCCTGGCCGACCAGGCCGGCGCCGCCCTTGCCTCTCGGCACGCCATCGGTGCGTAGGGGGACGCTGCGCAGGGGGGGGTGTGCACGCCTATCGCTTCGATGCCAGCGGTGCCAGTCGACCGTTGGCCGACACCCTCTCGGCGGCTATGACCCTCGCTCGTGAGGAGCTGGGGATCGAGTTCACGCAGGACGACGCCGGCTTCCCCAACGACGGGACGGCGGACCCGGCCTCCTCCCTGGAACAGATGCGGATGGGGGCGTCGCCACCTTCCGGTTCCGACCCCGGTCGACCTGTCGACGGCTGAGTCACATCATGGTGGCCAGGATCTCGTCCACCATCTCGACCGTGGTGTTCGGGTGGAGGAAGGCGAAGCGGGCCGTGGTCTCGCCCTGCCACGTCGTGGGCGTGACGAAGCCGACCTGGGAGGCCAGCAGCTCACGCGACCAGCGGTGGTAGTCCGCCGCCTGCCACCCGCGTCGACGGAACAGCACGATCGACAGACCCGGTTCCCGGACCAGCTCCAGGTGGTCGGCGGCGTCGATGCGGGCGGCCGCCCGATGGGCCATGGTCAATGCGGCCTCGACGGCGGTGCGGTAGGCGTCGATGCCGTGCACGGCGAGGGAGAACCACAGCGCCATCCCACGGGCTCTGCGGGTGAGGTGATAGGCGTAGTCGCTCGGGTTCCAACCGGGTTCGGCGTGAAAGACGTCGAGGTAGCTCGCGTGCTGGGAATGGACGGCCTTGGCCAGCGTCGGATCCCGGTACAGCAGGGCGGCGCAGTCGAACGGGGCGAAGAGCCATTTGTGGGGGTCGACCACGAACGAATCGGCACGCTCGATCCCGGTGAAGAGATGACGGGCACTGGGTGCCAGCAACGCCGCCCCGCCGTAGGCGCCGTCGACGTGGAACCACAGGTCGTGCCGGGCGGCCACGTCGGCGATCCCGGCGAGGTCGTCCACGATACCGGCGTTGGTGGTCCCGGCGGTCGCCGCCACGGCCACCACCTCGGAGCGGTGGCGGTCGCCGGCCAGGGCGCGGCGCAGAGTGTCCCCGGTGAGGCGGTGGTCGGTCGTGGGCACCACGAACTCTTCCATGTCGAGAATGCGCAGGGCGTTGCGGATCGAGGAATGCGTCTGGTCGCTCACCGCCACCCGGAGACGCCGCCGCCTCCTCCGACTGCTCTTGTGTGCCGTGTCGCGCGCCACGGCCAACGCCGAGAGGTTGGCGGCCGATCCTCCCGACACGAACACCCCGCCCGCCTCGGACGGGAGTCCGGCCAGGTCGGCCAGGACGCGCAGGGCTTGGTTCTCCGCGGCCACCGCACCGGCTGCCTCCAACCAGGACGAACCCTGCAGCGACGAGCAGGAGACGATCATGTCGAAGAGCATCGACGCCCGGGTGGGAGCGGCCGGGATGAAGGCCAGGAACCGGGGACTGTCGCACGAGATGACGGCGGGTGCCAGATGGTCGACGAAGACCTGGAGGACGCGTTCGGGATCGTTCCCCTCCGGACACATGAGTCCGGCCAGGACGGCGTCGAGAGCCCCCTTCTCACCCGAGAAGTCCAGGGTCACCGGATCGAACGACAGTCGTTTCCGGCAGTAGTCGAAGATGAGTTCGCCCATCCGCTCGTCGTACTTGAACATCTCGTTGTCCATCGATTGCCACACCTCGCCTTCGGAGTCCGTGGCCGCCGGCGCCTGGGCGGATCGTAGAGCGCGCCAGGGGCGTCGGTTCTCCATGACCCCACGACCGCCACGGCGGTGGACGACTCCTCATGGGGCGAGACACACTGAGGACGTGTCGCGGCGCCCGTCTCCCCTCGTCGTCATCCTGGTCGTCATCGCGGGGGGCACCCTCATGGCTCGGCTGCTCGGTTACAAGGTGGGTGGCAACGTCGTCGTGCGCTGCCGCCAAGGACATCTCTTCACGACCATCTGGATCCCCGGGGTGAAGCTCAAGGGGCTGGACCTCGGCGTGGCCCGGCTGCAACGCTGTCCGGTCGGAAGACACTGGTCCCTCGTCACTCCCGTCCGCGCCTCGGCCCTGACCGACGAGGAGAGGCGGAGGGCCGAGGCCCACCACGACGTGTGGATCCCCTGACGAACCTGGCGGCGCTCACCGGCGGCCCATGGACTGTGCCGCCGTCTGCAGCTGGGGCCTGAAGTCGGGATGGGCGATGTCGGCCAGTGCTTGTGCCCGCTCGCGGACGGTGAGACCGGTGAGCTCCGCCGCCCCGTATTCGGTGACGACGACCCGGTGTGATGGCGCGGGGTGGAGACGACGGAACCCTCGGGTAGCAGGGGCACGATGCGCGAACGGACGACACCGCCGGTGTCGACGGTGGAGGGAAGGCAGATCAGGGAACGGGCATCGAGGTGAAGCTCGGCTCCGGCCACGAAGTCCTCGTGGCCACCCACGCCCGAGATCTGCTTCCCGTCGATGTTGTCCGCCACCACCTGTCCGTACAGGTCGACGCACAGTGCCCCGTTGATGGAGACCAGCTTGTGGTTGCGCCCGATGACGGTGGGGTCGTTCACGATGTCGACCGGCAAGAAGGCCACCTCCGTGTTGCCGTCGAGCCAGCGGTAGAGCTCCGACGTGCCCAGAGCGAACGTCGTCACCGACACGCCGTCGAAGAGTCCTTTGGCGTCGTTGGAGACCTTGCCCGCCTGGTACAGGCGCATCAGGCCCGTGGTGAACATCTCGGAGTGGACGCCGTAGCCGCCACCGGCGCAGTTGGCCAACGTGGTGGCCACCATGTTCGGCACCGCACCGATGCCCGTCTGCAGGGTGCTGCCGTCGTTCACGAACCGCAGCGCGTGGGCGGCGATCGCTCTGTCCTTGTCCGTGGGTTCCGGATCCTCGAGCGCATAGGGCGCACCGTCGGCCTCCACCAGGACGTCGATGAGCTTCTCCGGAATCGTGTTGTCGAAGCGGGGCGGGAGGCTCCGTGTCCGCGGCAGGTGGGGATTGATCTCGACGATGAGCACCCGGTCGGGATCGGTACCGGCCTCGATGAGCTCGTGGCGTGTCGCACCGAGGTGCAGGGACAGGTTGACCCTTCCGTGCGCGTCGGGCGGCGCCGCCTGGGCGGTCATGATCCGGGGGGCGAAACGGGCGAGGATGGGCGCGAATTGCCGGAACCCCCCGGGCACCAGCTCGACGTCATGGCCCTCGGCCAGCAAGACGCGCTCGGCGGGACCGAAGAACCCGCAGCGGTAGGACACGCCCGGTTTGGTCAGAACGGTGTAGTACCCGAGCAGGAGCGCGCCCCCGAGCACCAGGTCCTCCCAGTCGTCGCGTTCTCCGAGCGCCGTCAGGAAGGCGTCGGGGTTGCCCGGACCGAGCCCGAAGCCGATGGTGTCCCGCCGTCGGACGAGGGCGGCGGCCTCCTGCGGTGAGCACGTCACGGTCACGGTGCGAGAGTCTGCCTGCTGCCCCGGGTCCCGGGAGCCCCGGTCGGGTGGCCCGCCATTAATAACGAACAGCTGTTATGTTCCTGCGGATGGGCCGCATCGCCGGGATGACCGCCGAGGAGACGCGCGCCCGCTTGATCGAGGCGGCGTCGCGTTCGTTCGCCGAACGTGGCTACGACGGGACCCGGATCGCCCAGATCGCCCGGGAGGCGGGTCTGAGCAGCGGGGCGATCTATGCCCACTACCGGTCGAAGGCGGAGCTCCTCCTGGCCTCCCTCCAGGCCCGGACCAGGGGCGAGATCGCCGGCCTCGTCCGGTCGGACATGCGCGCCGACCTGGTCTCCACCGTCGTGGCCCTGGGGTCGAGGCTCGACGTCCCCGACGACCGGGATTCGGGCCTCCTGATCGAAGCGATCGTGGCATCGCGCCGTGACACGGAGCTGCGGTCACTGCTGGCCGATGGCATGGACGGGCGTGAACGGTTCCTGGCCGATCTGATCTCGGTCTCCCAGCGCGACGGGGCGACGGTAGGGGACGTCTCCCCCGAGGTGGCGGCGCGGTTTCTCCTGATGGTCCGCCTCGGGTCCAAGTTGCTCGGCCTCCTCCGACTCCCACCGCTGAACGAGGACGACTGGAGGGCGTTCATCGACCGACTGGTCGACGTCATCCGCCGGCCGTCGTCCGAGCCCGTCGTGGACGGGGCGAGCACGGCATGATCCGGTTCTTACCGCACAGGAGGGAATGCCCATGAGACGAATGAGCCTGCCGCGAGGTTTCCTGGCGGTGATCGCCCTGGCGTCGGTGGCCGTCGCGGCGTCCAGCGGCGTGAGCTCGGCCGGCACGCCGGCCAAGCCGCTGGGCGTCACCTGGATGAAGAGTTTCGCCGCTCCCGGCACGCCGTCCAGGTTCGACAGGGTGGGCGTGATCAAGGTCGGCCCGAGCAGTGCGAAGAACGTCTTGGTCCTGGAGCCCGGCACCTCGGCCGGAGCGGCCTATTTCGTTCCCTTGGCCAAGTGGATCGTCTCGAAGACGAAAAGCTGGCAGGTGTGGTCGGTCGAGCGCCGGGAGAACCTCCTCGAGGACCAGTCGGAGCTGAACCTGTTCAAGGAGGGCAAGGCGACACCCACCCAGCTCTTCGACTACTACCTCGGGTACCTGAAGGACTCCAGCGTCACGCCCCATTACCAGGTCGTCGCCAACGCCAGCGTCGAGTTCGCCAAGCAGTGGGGCATGAACGTCGCCGTCCAGGATCTCCACACGGTGATCACGGCGGCCCAGAAGCTCGGCGGGAAGGTCGTGCTCGGCGGGCACTCGCTGGGCGGGGCAGTGGTCACCGCCTATGCCACCTGGGACTTCAAGGGTCGGGCCGGAGCCGACGCCCTGGCCGGCCTCGTCTACATCGACGGTGGCAGCTCTCCGACGCCGGAAGCCGCCAAGACGGCCACCAGTACCCTGCAAGGACTCGACTCCCCCGGTGTCTCGCCCTGGCTGTCCTTCGGCGGTATCGCCGCCCCCTATGCCGGCATCTTCAACGCCACCGGATCGGCGGCCGCCCTCCTCGACCCGAACGGCCCGTCGCTCGGTGAGTCCTCGGGGCTCCTGCCCTCCGACATCGTGCCCTCGGTCCCCGTCACCAACGTCGGCCAGTACGGCTATGCGCTGAACGCGGCGACGTCGCCGGAGAGCCTGCTGGCGGCGCAGGCGCACCTCGGCACCGGTCTGACGGCGACCGGACCGGTCTACGGTTGGAACGGCGCCGGCGCCCTCACCCCGATCACGCGCTTCGCCACGATGTTCTCGGGCTATCCGATGAAGAACGTCGACGGGACCGAGTGGTACTTCCCGCAGCGCCTCACCGACGATTCGGCGGCCGTGGACAACGGGAACACCAATCCGGCGCAGAAGGTGCTCGACGTCGACGCCACCATGGGCCACAAGCTCCCGAAGGGCCTCCGGATCTACGCCTTCGGCGCCCGCCTCGGGGGTCCGGAGGTGCTCCAGGACGCCCGCCTCCTGGCCCGGCAGTCACGTATACCGACGAGCAACCTGACCCTGGTGAACCGTCAGAGCACCTACTCCCACAATGACCCCGCCGGTGCCTATCCCGCCAACGTCTTCTTCGCCCACCTGGTTCCCTTCCTGGGCAAGATCAGTTCGTAGGGCCGACCTCTACAGCCAGCCCCGCTCCTCGGCCATGCGGACGGCCTCAGCCCTGGTCCGCGAACCGGTCTTGGCGATGGAGGACGACAGGTAGTTCCGCACCGTGCCCTCACTGAGAAAGAGCCGGCCGGCCACCTCGCTCACCGTGGCCCGCTCGTCGGTGGTCATGGACCCATTGTCGGTGGACGCCGTCCCCGCCGGTACTAGCGGGTATCACCATTCGGATGTGACAGATGTCACGACCGGAGCTTCTCGGCCATGACGATGAGCTCGTCGCCGTAGTGCTCCAGCTTCACCGGGCCGATCCCGCTGATCTCCAGCAGCCCGGCCTCGTGGGTGGGCAGGAGGGCGGCGATGAGCCACAGGGTCTTGTCGTCGAAGACCACATAGGCCGGCTTGCCGGCGGCACGCTCGTGTCGCCACCCTTTGAGGAGGTCGAACGCCTCACCGAAGCGTGGATGGACGAGAACGACTGGTCGACCGCCGACGTCCACGGACGTGCCCAACCTGATCACGGTGGATGCCGGTCCACCTCCGATGAGGGCTCGGGCGCCCTCCCCGGTGAGCTCGACGATCTCGTGATCGTGGCCCCGATGGGTGAATCGCGCTCCGACCGATCCGAGGAGCACCTCGCCCCCGGGCGCCGTCTGCCGGTTGGGTGCCGTCCGGGAGCGGGTCCGGGTCGACGTCGCGCCGGCCGGCGGCGCCGCCGCCGCTGCTGCTGCTGCTGGTGCCGGCACCCCGGGAGCGTCGAGCTCGAGCAGAAAGGGGGACGGCGGAGATCCCGGGATGATCGACACGCTCGACCGGCACCGGGTGAGAGCGACGTGGAAGATCCGCCTCTCCTCCTCGACGTCCTCGGACAGACGGTGGGGAAGCAAGCCGGCGGTGGCGTGGTGCACCACGACATGGGGCCACTCACGGCCCTTCACCGAATGGATCGACGCCAGTGTCACGCCACCGTCGTCGGCCGGGGCGCTCAACTGCTCGGTCAGCCATCCCGGAAAGCGGCCCGGATCGTTCTCCAGCTCGGCCAGCTCCGCCAGGGCGTCGAGATCGTCTCCGTGGGCCGATCCCGTCCCGTGGCTCCACCGGTCGAGGGCCGTGGCGCTGGCGTCGAGTCCGCCATCACCGATGTGGGACCGAAGCACGGCCAGCACCCCGGCGGTCGTCCCGCGCTCGGCCACACGCCGGACGCGCGTCACGTCGTCGGACAGGTCACGGACCTTGCCGGCCTCGCGATCGCTGCCCTTGCCCTCGAGCCAGTCCGCCAGGCCTCCCAGTTCGTCGACCGAGCCCTTCCGGCCCACCAGGTCGAGCAGCGACGCGCTCATACCGCGTTTGGGGCGTCGGGCCACCTCCCGGAGAACGGAACCGGGGAGGGCCTGCGCCGGGGCCGTGGACAGTGTCATCCACGCCAGCGCCGCCCGGACGGCGCCCCGTTGCAGAAACCGTTGGCTCACGCCGCCGTCGACCGGGATCCCGTCGTTGCGGAGAAGGACCTGGACGGGTGCCAGCGAAGCGTTGACCCGGGCCAGGACGGCCACTTCGCCGGCGGCGGCGCCGGCGTCGAGAAGGGCGCGCACCCGGTTGGCGGCCCGGGTGGCGGGGCCGCCGTCGCCGGCCAGGACGGACAGGCACCCGGGGGCGTCCGACCGGAGGTCGGGGGCGGGAGCGGCCCGGATCACCTTGGCCACCCGGAGGGCGTTGCGGGTCAAGAGGTTCGACGCCGAGGTGACCACGGGAGCCGGGCAGCGGTAGTTGACCTCGAGCGGGTGCATGGCCGCGCCCGGGAACCAGCGGTCGAATTCGACGAGCCAACGCGGGGTGGCCCCGGCATAGCCGTAGATGGTCTGGTCGTCGTCGCCCACGGCGAACACGGCGCCGGCCGGTCCGGTGAGGAGCCTGATCAGCAGGAGATGGGCCGGCGTGAGGTCCTGGAACTCGTCCACCAGCAGGACCCGGGCGAAGCGCTGCATCCGTCGCCGGAAGGCCGGATCGGCCAGCAGCCTCTCGATGGCGCCCGTCACCTGCTCGTCGAAGTCGACGACCCCTCGTTCGGCCAGCCGCGCCCGGTAGGTCCGGGCGACGCGCTCGAGATCGGAGACGTCGGGCATCTCGCCCTCGACGGCGGCAGGGTCGGCGAGCCCCAGCCGCACCCGCCCGAGCGCCTCGATCCACGGCGCCACGGGATCGGTCTCGGCCCGCTTCGGGAAGGTGACGAGATCACCGAGGACCCGGCGGACCTCCATCTCGTCGATCGTCGTCGTCCGCCCGCACAACCGCAGTCCCAACGCGTTCAGCGTCCGTATCCGGACCTCTCCGACATCGCCGAGCCGGGCGCGCATCTCGCCGGCGGCCCGCACGTTGTAGGCCACCAGGGCGACGGCGTCCGGGGGGAGACGCCATCGCTGGAGAAGGAGGCGGCCCCTCTCGGTGAGCACCCTCGTCTTTCCCGAACCCGCCGGGGCGATGATCCGGGCCCCGGCGCTCGGCGCCGCCACGGCCGCCCGCTGATCCGGCGCCAGCGCCACGCCGCCGGGATCGTTCGGGCCCAGAGGCTCGAGCCGTCCGTGCTCGAGGGAGATCCGGTGGACCACGGCCATGCCCGCCCGTCCGACCACATCGGCGTCGAGCGGCCCCCCGTCGCACAGGGCGGGTGTTCCGTCGGGCAGCACGACGTCGGCGCCACCGCCGGCCGGGGTGGCCCCGAGGCGGCAGGCGGTCTCGGCCCAGTGCCACCGGGCGTCGGCGCCGTGGCGTCCGTCCACGGCGTTGGCCCAGACGGCGTGGTGCAGCCGCTCGCCCACGAGGTCGAGATCGACGGCCCACTCCCAGGGCTGCCGACCGGTCACCACCTCGTCCGGTGGCGCCTCGGGATCGTCGAGCCCGAGACCGGGGGTGAGCTCGATGACCACGGGGCGCCGCTCCCGCCAGGCCGAGCCGAGCTCGTCGGCCGTCGCCGCGTCCACGGCGGCCACCCGCACACGAGCGCAGGACGACCACGGGCCCGGGGCGGCGTCGCCCGGCCCGACCACGACGGACCGGCCGAGGGCTGTCGGGTCGGGCATCCCCTGATCTTGGCTCACCGCTGTGTCGGCCCCCCGGATCGTCTACCGGAGCGTCACATCGGCCGGCGCCCGGACGGCCCATTCGGCCGTCGGGTCGCGACCCGTCATGAGACGGGTCCCGGCCAGAACGAGAGCGGTGCCCAACGAACGGCGGACGGACCCGATCGGCCTCGGCGTGGCGTCCACGGAAGACGCCGGGGTAGCGGCCCGGCGGTCTCGGAAATGTTGTTGGCGGAGCAGCTCCGCCCGGTGTTGGCGCGCCAGCGCTTCCATCAGATAGGGATGCATCAGAACTCCTGATCATGGGCCGAGACCTGGTCAGGCCCCGGACGAATGGGGACGGGATGAACTGCTTGTGACGGGATGAGCTGCGATCGAATTGCCGACGAGCGCCGACGACCGCCGACGAGGACCCCGTCGTCGGGAGGGTGGACGCGTGACCGGACGGCGAACCGCCGCTGACCGGTTACCTCAACGCTGAGAGAACAGGTTGAGTCAGGTCCACATGGCGAGCGGGGAAGCGCCCGTCGTCATCTGCATCGCTGGTTCGATCGTCAACGCGGCACCTCCTTCTTCACTCGCGGTGGAAGCCGTCATCATAACGAATCCGGTGGTCGGTTGCTAGACATCGCCTCGGGTGGTGCCCGGCCCGCCGTGGGGCGGATCACCCAGGAACACCCTCGACCGGCTGCGTTAGCCTGACCGGGGTGGCGGAGAGGAGGTCGGGACGTGTCGGACGTCGTCGGGGACCGGCTGACCATCGACGCCGGGCTCCGGGCCCGGGCCCGCACGGTCATCCCCGGCGGACTCTACGGTCACCAGAACGTCGCCCTCCTTCCCCGGGGCTATCCCCAGTTCATGAGCCGGGGACTCGGGGCGCACGTGTGGGACGTCGACGGGAACGAGTACGTCGACCTGATGTGCAGCTACGGGCCCGTCCTTCTCGGGCACCGTCATCCACGTGTCGACGAGGCGGCGGCGCGCCAGGCGGCCCTGGGTGACTGCCAGAACGGCCCGTCACCCCTGGTCGTCGAGCTGGCCGAGGCCATGACCGCCACCGTCGCCCACGGCGACTGGGCCATCTTCTCGAAGAACGGGACCGACGCCACGACGCAGTGCGTCACCATCGCCCGGGCGGCCACCGGGAAACGGAAGATCCTGGTGGCCGCCGGCGCCTATCACGGTGCCGCGCCGTGGTGCACCCCCGGCCCGAGCGGCGTGGTCCCCGAGGACCGCGCCCATCTGATCGAGTACCGCTTCAACGACGTGGCCTCGGTGGAGGCCGCCGCCGACGCGGCCGCCGACGACCTGGCCGGCATCATGGTGAGCCCCATCCGCCACGACATCGGGGTCGACCTCGAGCTCCCGGACCCGGTTTTCGCCTCCGGCCTGCGGGCCCTCTGCGACCGCACCGGTGCGGTCCTGATCCTCGACGACGTCCGGTGCGGGCTCCGTCTCCACCACGGCAGCAGCTGGGAGCCGCTCGGGGTGGCCCCCGACCTGAGCGCGTGGAGCAAGGCCATCGCCAACGGCTACGCCCTCGGGGCGGTGCTCGGGAGGGACTCGCTGGCCGGTGCGGCTCGGTCGATCTTCACGACGGGCTCGTTCTGGTTCGCGGCGGTCTCGATGGCGGCCTCGCTGGCCACGCTGGAGGTCCTCCGTGCGGAGGACACCGTGGGCCGGACGGTCAAGACCGGCGCCCTGCTGCGCCACGGCCTGGCCGACCAGGCGGCGGGGCGCGGGCTCGACGTCCGGTTGTCGGGCCCGGTCCAGATGCCGTTCATGACCTTCGCCGGCGACCACGACTTCGCCCTGGCCGACGTCTTCGCCCGCAGCGCCATCCTCGGGGGGGTCTACCTCCACCCCCGTCACAACTGGTTCGTCTCCGGCGCCATGGACGAGGCCGACGTCGACCGCGTCCTCCAGGTCACCGACGCCGCCTTCGACGACGTGGTGGCGGCCGCCTCCTGACGTTCCCTGGTCGTGCGTCCGGTCTCGCCGTGCCGGGGTCCGGTCGTCACGGGAACGGAGGGGTCTGGTCGTTCATGGGGTGTTCATCACGCCGAAATGTCCGCGTCACAGGGCGCTGAGAGGGTGACTGTGTCACGGATGCCGAGGGTGACGCCCTGGCGGTACGACATCGGAAATGGCGATCGAGGAATCGGAGGACCGCGTCCCATGAGCTATCAGGCCGAGTACATCTGGATCGACGGCACCGAACCGTCGCCGTTGCTCAGGAGCAAGACACGGATCGTGGCCGACGGGAAAGAGCCGGGCATCTGGGGCTTCGACGGCTCCAGCACCAACCAGGCGAGCGGGGACGACTCGGACTGCGTCCTCCAGCCCGTCTTCGGCTGCCCCGACCCCCTGCGGGGCCCGGACGACAAGCTCGTGATGTGCGAGGTCCTCCTGACCGATTTCACGCCCCACCCCTCCAACACCAGGGCCGCCTGTGCGGCGGCGGCGGAGAAGTATGCCGACCAGGAACCGTGGTTCGGGATCGAGCAGGAGTACACGTTCCTGGAGACCGGACGACCCATGGGATGGCCGGCGCAGGGCTTCCCCGCTCCCCAGGGGCCGTACTACTGCGGTGTGGGCGGCGACAAGATGCCCGGCCGCCAGATCGTCGAGAGGCACACCGTGGCCTGCATGAAGGCGGGGCTGGCCATCGAAGGCACCAACGCCGAGGTGATGATGGGCCAGTGGGAGTTCCAGATCGGCGTCCTCCCGCCTCCGATGGTCGGTGACCAGCTCTGGCTGGCGCGCTGGCTGCTCTTCCGGATCGCCGAGGACTTCGGGGTCTTCGCCACCCTCGAGCCCAAGCCGGTCCTCGGTGACTGGAACGGAGCGGGCGCCCACACCAACTTCTCGACCAAGGCCATGCGCGAGGAGGGGGGTTGGGATGCGATCATCGCCGGCTGCGAGGCCCTGGGGAAGAACGTGGACGAGCACGTGGAGAACTACGGCGTCGGGATCACGGATCGCCTGACCGGGGCGCACGAGACCGCTCACTGGTCCCAGTTCACCTACGGGACGTCCGACCGGGGCGCGTCGGTCCGTATCCCCTGGGCCGTGGCCAGGGACAAGAAGGGTTGGCTCGAGGACCGGCGACCGAACGCCAACATGGACCCCTACGTCGTCAGCCGTCTGATGGTGACGACGGTGTGCGGAGACGCCGCCGGCCAACTCGACGAGACCTGACGGAACGTGGCCGAACGTCCTATCGTCCCGGCGCTCGATCCGGCGGCCGAATCACCGGTGTTGGCGCCATCCCCGCTCGAAGGGTAGACGCCAGTTGCGCGGGGCGATCAGGTCGTTGATCTGCGACGGCCCCCAGGATCCGACCCGGTAGAGGTGCACCTCGGGAGGCGCCTCGATGAGGGGGACCGAGACCTCCCAGAGCCGTTCGATCCCCTCGGCGTTGGTGAACAGGGTCTGGTCACCGCACATGGCGTCGTGGATCAACCGCTCGTAGGCCTCGAGGACACCGTCGGCGTGGTCGGTCTCGTGGAGGGCGAACTGGAGGCTCAGCTTGTCGAGCTTCATCCCCGGTCCGGGCTGTTTGCCGTAGAAGGACAGTGACAGCCGTGAGGAGTCGGCCAGGTCGAACGTCAGATGGTCCGGACCCTGGGCCCCGACCCCCGACCCCGGTGGGAACATCGACTTGGGTGGCTCGCGGAAGGCGATCGACACGATCCGTGCCCCCTCCGCCATCTGCTTGCCGGTGCGGAGGAAGAAGGGGACGCCGGCCCACCGCCAGTTGTCGATCTCACACCGCAGGGCCACGAAGGTCTCCGTGTCCGAGTCGTCCGATACGCCCCCGCTCCAGCGATAGCCCTCGTACTGGCCGCGGACGACCTGCGACGGATCGATCGGACGCAGTGACCGGAAGACCTTGTTCTTCTCCTCGTTGATGGCCCGGGGTTCGAGGGCCGTCGGAGGCTCCATGGCCACGAAGGCCAGGATCTGGAACAGGTGGGTGACCACCATGTCCCGGAACGCCCCGGTCTCCTCGTAGAAGGCGGCACGCGAGCCCACGGACAGGGTCTCGGGGACGTCGATCTGGATGTGGTCGATGTGCTCGCGGTTCCAGATGGGCTCGAAGAGCCCGTTGGCGAATCGGAAGGCCAGGATGTTCTGGGCCGCCTCCTTCCCCAGGAAGTGGTCGATCCGGAAGACCTGCTCGTCGTCGAAGACCTCTTGGACGACGCCGTTCAGGCGCTGCGCCGTGAGCAGGTCGGTGCCGAACGGCTTCTCCATGATGATCCGGGCACGGTCGGTCAGCCTGGCGTCGGCGAGCGTGCGCACCACGGTGTCGGCGGCATGGGGCGGGATGCTCAGGTAGTGGAGACGACGGGGCTCGCCGCCCAGCTCGGCCTCGGCGTGCTCGACGGCCTTGGCCAGTCCGGCTGACCCGGCCGATCCCGGCGCGTAGCTGATGCGTTCGCGGAACCGGTGCCAGTGGTCGTCGGTGACCTCGCCCCGGGCGAACTCGTCGCAGGCGGCACGGGCCAGGACGTGGTACTCGTACTCGTCGAGCTCCTCGAGCGACGTGGCCACGATCCGGCAGTCCGGCAGCATTCCGGCTCGGGAGAGATGGAAAAGGCCGGGCAGGAGCTTGCGGCGGGCCAGGTCGCCGGTGGCCCCGAAGAGCACCACCACGTGCGGGGTGACCGGCGGGTGGTCGTGGTTGGCCGTCGACGGCGAATGGCCCTTGGACGGACGCGATCCGACCGTCGACCCGGCCCCGGGCCGACCGGGGAGTCCGCCCGTGGCCGTCACGCCGTTGCGCTCCCTGGTTCGGACGCTGACATCGGTCGGTTCCATGCTCTCCCTCGGCTCAAGACGGCCGACGGGCGTGCGCCCGTGGCCGTGGCCTTGAACCGACCCGTCCCGGGACCCACCGTTCGGACCAAACGGTGGATCCCGGGATCGCTGGGCCGCACCCATCCCTTACCGGTTCAAGCTACGGACAATTCGTTTCCACAAGATTGCGGCTGTGAATGCATCGTGTGAACGCGGCCGGAGCTTGAACAAAATGAGGTCCTCCCGGCCCGGCGGGGGGTTCCCTCGGCTTCCGGGGAGCAGGACCGCCCCACTCTCAGTGAGCTGGGGGCCGTTCCCCGGTCGGGGCCGTCCCCCGGAGGCTCAACGGGGGTCGGCCCGGTCGAGATTCCAGTGGAGGGCGATCGAGGTGATCCATTGGTCGTCGTGACCGGGGAGGAGCGTGAACCGGCTGATCGTCCGTTGCCCGCCCTCGTGGTCCCGGTACAGCAGGTCGACGGTGAGGGGGAGCCGTCCGGTGACGGCGTCGCGGGCGGCGGCGAAGACGGGATCCCGTGTGTCGCGGAAGGTGCCCTCCCAGAAGCCGAGGCCACCGGGTGGGATGTAGAGGTCGCGTGTCAGCCGCCGGAAGGTCTCGGGCTCGTTGTGGCTGAGATTGCCGGGCTCCCGGCCGACGCGGAAGTCCCAGCGGTCGAGCACGGCCAGGCCGTTGCCGACGTTCCGGCGGCCGTGGCCAGCGAGGCGCCGACGGCCCAGTTGTCCATCGGTCGATTCTATGGATCGTGGTCGCCGGGGAAGAGGTCGTCGACCAGGACCGCCGCCGACGTCGACGCCCACGGAGCCGCTTCCGGTGGTGGGTACACTTCGGGGCCGTGGACACGATTCTCGTCGTCGACCGTCGCGTCCTGGTCCGCTACCGGTTCATGGCGTACACGACGGCCGTCCTCCTCATCGTGCTGGTGTTCGTGGCGATCCCCCTCCAGTTCGCCGCGGGGAAGCCCGAGGCGGCCAGGGTGGTCGGGACCCTCCACGGGTACCTCTATCTCGTCTACCTCGGTGTCGCCCTCGACCTGACGCGCAAGCTGCGCGTCCCGCTCGGTTGGATGCTCCTCGTCCTCCTGGCCGGGACCGTTCCCTTCTGCGCCTTCGTGGCCGAACGGAAGCTGACCAAGCTGTACGACCGGTCGGTGGCCCCTGCCAGGGCGCTCGGCCACGTCGTCACCGGCGATCAGACCGGGCGGTGACCCGGCAGAGCCGACGTCCGCCCGCGGGGCGCTGGTCGAGCCGGCGGGCACTGATCGCGCACGGGGTCCTCGCCATCTGGGTCCCGGGGTGCGTGCTGGCGTGCTGGTGGCAGGTGACGATCGCCCTGTCGGGCGACGCGCTGGGTTGGGTCTATTCGGTCATGTGGCCCTCCTTCGCCGTCTTCGGTGTCGTCCTCTGGTGGAACATCGTCCACGATGATCCCCAGACGGTCGGCGCCCGTGGACTGCGCCGTCTGCGAGAGGAGGCGGAGCGGGCACGGCCCGTCGAAGAGCCGGCGACGGACGACGCCATCTCCCGGGCCGAGGCGGAGGACGCCGAGCTCGCCGCCTACAACGCCTACCTGGCCGAGCTCCGGCGCCGGCCCGACACCAAGACGTGGCGGCGCCGCTGACGGCGCCGCCACCCGGCGCCGGCGCGGCGCCTACAGGGTCGCCGGCAGGACGTTCGTCAGGGCCTGGAAGAGCAGAAAGAGCCCGGCGATCCAGATGGGGACGAGGATCAGGACGGTGAGGAGCCGGCGTCGACTCGACGGTCGGCGGTACGCCAGTCCGAGAAGCACGAGGAGGGCCACCATCAAGGCGACGAAGGGAATTTTGTCCAGATTCCATCGTGACGTCTGAGCATCGGTCAGCGGCCCCGGTGGAGGTCCGGCCGTCGGCGTCGGCGTCGTCGTCGAGCCGCTCGCCGGTTGCTCGAGCAGGGCCACCACCACGAGACGCTGGACGGCGGAGTATTTCGGGTTGCTCGTGCTGAGTGTCAGCCGGTTGTCGCCGGCGTCGTCCAGGATCGCCGTGTCCGTTGTCGACACGATCTTCGGCCGCTCGGCCACGTCGTAGACGAGCGTCTCCCCAGCGGTGGTCGTCAGCAAGATGGATTGGCCCGGGTGCAGCTCGTCGAGCCGGTCGAACGGCGCCCCGAAGGTCGTCCGGTGCCCGGCGATGGCCACGTTGCCCGCCTGGCCCGGAACCGCCGTCCCCATGTAGTGACCGGGTCCCTTCTCGAGGTCCCCCGTGGTCGTCCCCTGCACCACGAACTGGTTGACGTCGATGGCCGGGATCCTGATCCGGGCGATGACCGATCCTCCGGGGGGGCCCACCACCCTCTTGGTGCCGGACAGGAGACCGAAGGGGCGGTCGTCAGCGGGGGTGGTCCCCGTGTCCTTCAGGAATTGCCGGGCCAACTGCGACTGGGTGTGGTGCTGGACGAGCGCCGTGCCCCAGACCTGCCAGGCGGCGAAGAGAATCACGATGACGGCGATGTTGCGCACCCATGCGAATCCGACGGACACACGGCGCCGCCGCCGCTTCTTTCCGGCGGCGCCGTCGTCGGGGGGCGCCACGGCGTCGGCCGGCTCCTCGCCGCCGTCCGTCGCGGTCGGGACGACGGGCGGCGGCGGGGGAGGAGCGAGCGGTGACGGAGCAGCGTTCTCCCCCGGCGCGTCAGGCGGCACCGGTGGCACGGGCGGGGGTGGCGGTGGTGCGCCTGTGAACCTCTGCGTGGCGATGGTCCGGGGCTCTGGTGGTGGCGGAGACGGTGGCGGTGGTGGCGGGGCCGAGGTCAGGGGTGGCGGTGGTGGCGCCGGCGGCGCCGGCGGCGGCGGCGGCGGGGCGGCCGGAATCACCCGAGGCGATGGAGCCTCGGCCGTTGCCGGAGAGGGATCTCCGAGGAGGGCGCCGGCCCTGGTCGCCGGGGCCCTCTCGACGAGCTCCGGGGTGCCGGAGATGGTCTGGGCGACACGGTTGGCGGCGAGAACCATCCGACCCGCCGCCCGCTCGGGCGAGTCCACGCCGTCGGCGGACTCCCAGATGGCCTGCCAGTCGATCGGCGGATCAGGGGCGGTCGGCTCGCGCACGCGTCCGGCGACGACGGCCTCCGCCACCAGCTGTTCGACGAAGCGCCGGGCGAGATCGACGGAACGACCCGATGACGCGTGGACGGGGGGGGACGGGGCCGGATGTCCTCGGGGCTCGGCCTCGCCGGGCCCCTGTCCGGCCGGGTCCGGGTCACCCGAGGCGTCAGTGTCCACCGATGCCACTGTAGGTGCCACCGCTCGGCGGATCCGGTACTGACCACGCCGGCCCCGGTCCGGCACGACCGATTCGTCACCGCCGTCACACGCCGCGGGCCGCTGCTGGTGGCCGCCACGCAGGGGCACCCGATGGGGTCGGTCAGGGAAACGAGTGCGCGGCGACGAGGTCGGCCACCGTGAACGTCGTCAAGGTGGCCCGGACATGATCGTCGAGGGCCTGCCAGAAGTCGTCCACCAGGTCCGATGGCCGATCCCCCCGTTCGGAGGGAGTCGAATGGGGAGGCCATTGACCTGCGCCGTTCGAGCGCCACGCCGGTGCGTCTTCGGCGCTGGCGGCCGTGATCACGGCGTGCAGCGGGATCTCGTGCGGCGGCCGGGCCAGCCGGAAGCCGCCGTGCCAGCCGGGGCGGGACTCCAGGATCCCGGCCGATCGGAGGTTCCACAGCACCGTGGCCAGCATCTTCGTGCTCATTCCGCCGCCCTCCGCCACGACGTTGGTGGTCAGGTAGTCCCCCTCGTGCCGGGCGAGAAGAAGGACCGCTCTGAGCGCGTAGTCCACACGCTCGGTCACGCGAAGTGGGGCGGTCACTCGTCGGTTGGCCATCTCAGGACCTCCGGCCCTGGCAGGAACGCCGCATCGCTCTATGCTACAATGTCTATCAACTCGATAGGAGAAAAGGAGGGGGTACCACTCTCCGTATCGAAATTGGGGGTTGATCCCTCCCACCGTGACTCTGTACCCTGCCAGGGAGTGAAGTCGACTAAATCAATCGACTTTCTAGACAAATAGGCCGGTCGTCATGTCCGCGAAAGGGAGCCCGAAATGAAGGCAGTATCGAAACTGATCTCACCCCGAGTCGTCGCCTGCCTGGCGCTGGCGAGCGGGATGCTCGGTGTCGCCAGCCTCGTGTCGGCCGGGGGGACAGCCCAAGCGGACCCGGCCTGGACCAGCTCGTTGGTAGGCGTCGGTGCCGACGTCACCCAGGACCTCTGGGCCGCCTACACCGGAGCCTCACCGGCACCGAACCTGGGCCAGAGCAACACGACCTTCTACACCCCCCTCAATGCCGGCTCCGCCAACAATTTCCTGACGGTGTCGTCGTACGACGCCAACCCGCCGGGAGAGCCGACGACCACGGCCGGCTGCATCATCACCAAGGCCGGTGGCAACGCCTGGGATCGTCCCAACAGCAGCACGGAGGGGATCAACGCCCTCTACGACTCGGTCACGGGCAACACCTGGGAAGGCTCCCCGACGTGCACCGGGACCCCGGAGAGCATCACGGGCCAGCTCCAGTTCGCCCGGTCGGCCCGCGGCGTGAAGACGGCGGGAACGACGTTGACGTTCATCCCCTACGCCCGTGACGGCATCGGGATCCTCGTCTACACCCCGACCTCCGGTAGCCCGCTGGCCAACCTCACCGAGAGCGAGCTGGCCGCGCTGTACTCGACGGACAACGGCCAGGAGACCATCAACGGTGTGACGGTGTATGCCTGCACGACCATCCTCGGATCCACCCCGAACAGCAACCTGGCCACCGCCCTCGGCATCAGCACCACCACCGAGGACAACGCGGCGGCGGACGCCGACTCGGCCAACGTCACCGGCGGTCTGTGCCCCGCCCTCACCCAGAACAGCGGCAACGCCTTCTACTCGGCGGTGTCCGGCCTCACCAGCGGGTTCGGTGCCGTCGTCCCGATCTCCGCCGCCAGCTGGGAGTCGCAGTCCAACCAGGTGGCCCTGGACCGCAGCGCCACGGCCCGTGCCAACGGGGTCGATCTGGCCGACATCACCAATGCCAGCAGCGTGAACCTGGGGAAGCCGTACGTCTCGGGCACCATCGGCAGCGGGCCGGACGCCGGTGACACCGGAGAGGTGCCCAACACCACCTACTACCAGGACTCCCTCTGGGGTTACAACGTCTACACGGTGGTGCCGACAAGGACGCTCTCGGGTATCAACTTCAGCGCCCCGTTGAACGCCCTGTTCGTCGGGTCCGGCTCGTCGCAGTGCGCGGCGGCTGCCCAGAGCACCGCCCACGACTTCGGGTTCGACAGCCTGACGGCCGGCGAGGGCACCTGCGGATCCACCACGGCGACGGGCAACGGCTGATCCCGCCGGGGACCGAAGCCACGCCGAAGAGTTCGGGAGAGTTCGATGCAGAGAACGAAAGGCACGATGATGAAGACCCGTACATCGGTACGAGGTGTGGGCATGGCGGTGGTGCTGGGGGCGGCGATCGCCCTGTGGGCACTCCCGGCGGCCTCCGCCTCGGCCTCCACCCTCGACGGGACCGCCACCATCACCAATCCGGTGAGCAATACCGCACTGACCTCGGGAGGGTCGACGACCGTGTTCACCGTCGTTCTCACTCCCGCTCCGCCCGACTGTTCGGGAGACACCGCCACCAACGGGTACCACGTGTACAGCTACCTGCTGCCGGAAGCGACGTCCATCACGTCGAACAACTTCTCGAGCGGGTCGCCGTCGGAAGGCCTGGGCCTGGTCGACGGGAGCGGGTACTACGGACCGGCCAACACCGCGCCCAACACGGGCCAGATCATCAGCATCCCCACCGACTTCGAGTGGGCGGACCTGCTCAATCTGGGCGAGACGGCGCCGGAGCTCGATGGCGGAAGCAGTGCCGTCTGGAATGCGGGCATCGCCTGTGCCAACTCGAGCGGTGCCGTGACCGACTACTGGAACACCCAGGTCACCTTCACGGCCAGCGGCAGCGATACCCACGGATTCGTCTGGTCGGCAGGTCCCGGTGCGTCCACTCCGGAGGTGACCTGGGCAGCCACACTTCCGATAGCCGGTGTCGTCGTTCTCGGTGGAGGGCTGTGGTTCTCGCGTCGACGTTCGAGGAGAAAGGCCCTCCTTGCGCACCACGCGGCTGGGTAAGCCACACCACTTTCAATCTTGTCGACGTGCCAGTGGACGGGGCCCATCGCGGGTCCCGTCCACTGTCTCGTGAAGCACTCATGGCCGGGGGGCACGTGCGAAGAGGAACGGTGAGCCTGCTGCTCATGGTCACCACCGGCTGGTCGCTGTCCGTCCTGATGCCGGCCGTCGCCGGTGCGGCGACGGCGGGGGCGGCGGAGATCACCAGGCCGAGTCAGGCCACACCGCTCGACTCGGGGGGATCGACCACGCCGTACGGGGTCTGGCTTCCCGACAACGCCCGCTGTTCGGGCGACACCGAGCACGAGCAGTACCACGTCTTCACGTTCCTTTTCCCCAAGGCTCTTCCACCCACGGAGGTGAGTTTCAAGACCGGCGTGCCGCAGGGGTTCGGAACAGGGGGCCGGCTCGGCTTCTTCTCCGGCGGGCAGTACGTGGGAGCGCTCAACACCGCTCCGGGGACCGGGCAGGTGGTCGGCCTTCCGCAGTCCTACTCCTGGACCCGCCTCACGCCGAAGTACCTGTTCCCCGGGGGCGCCACTTCCGCCACCTTCGACGGAGGGGTCGCCTGCGCCAATAGAGACGGCGTGGTCACCAACTACTGGGACACCGAGATCGTCTTCAAGACGAGCACGAGCGATCCTGGCGGCTACACGTGGTACGTGCCGAAATCGGCACAGATAGCCGTGTCGGACGGCCACTCCTTCTCCGTCGGGATCGTCCTCGTGGCCGTGGCCGTCGTGCTGGCCGTCATCGCCGTGGTGATGACTCGTCGCCGGAGGACGGAAGGACACAATGTCGATCGTTGAGTCTCCCGTCCTCCGCCCCGCCTATGACTGGCACAGATCCAGTCTGGCCGAATGGAGCGCCCTGGAGGAAAAGACACGGACGCGGTGCAAGGTCGTCGTCCTCGTCGGTCTGGTCGTCCTGGCGTACCACTACTCGTTGCTGTCGCTGGTGCAGACCATCGGACTCGACACCCCCCTGGCCTACGTGGGCCTGGTGCCGTTGATCGCCGCCGGCCTGGCGTGGGTGAACAGGAGACCCAGGGCGGTGGAGCCGGCGATCCACGATCGCCAGCTCGACTACATCATCGGCCTGTTCCTGCTGTCCACGGCGGTCGCCGCCGCCGCCGTTCTCCCGGGCCGGATGGGCGACATGTACTGGGTCAACCGCGTCGATCTGCTGTTCCTCCCGCTTTTCGTGGCGGGAGCGACCGTCCTGCTGTTCGGGGTCCGCGTCGCCTGGCGGCAAAAGGTGGCCCTCGGCTATCTGTTCCTCGGATGGCCCTGGATCTACTCCACCGTTCTGCTCGGGACACTCGGGGGGTTCACCTCCTTCACCCTCCAGGGGCTGAACGCGTCGTTGCGGGTCTTCCACGTCGCACAGACGGTTCCCGGTAACGCCGGTCTCTACCAGGTCGTGCACGACGGAAGGGTCTTCCCGATCAGCGTGGTGACCGCCTGCTCGGGTGTCGACGGGATGGTCGGGTTCTTCCTGATCGGAGCGGCGCTCGCCGCGATCGTGAGCGGGTCCCTCGTCCGCAAGGTCCTGTGGTTGGCCACCGGCCTCGGCCTGTTGTGGGTCACGAATCTCGTCCGGTTGTTGCTCATCTTCTGGACGGGGGAGAAGGCGGGGGAGCGCGTCGCCCTGGGCGTCCTGCACCCCGTCGCCGGACTGGTCATGTTCTGCGTGGGCGTCGGCCTGATGGCCCTGTTGATGAGGCCGTTCGGGCTCAATCGGGTGGTGGCCGCCGCTTCGTCGAAGCAGTACACCAGGACCGGCGTGAGCGCCGCGCCGCGCGTCTTCGCCGCCGTGGGCGTCCTGCTCGTCTCCGCCGTCGTCCTGTCGGTGGACAACTCGAGCCTGAAGTCCTATGACCTGGTGGCCGGCGCCACCGGTGAGCCCAAGATCGGCTCGTTCCTGGCCGACCCCGCCAATCCGGCCGGATGGACGGCGACGTTCGAGACCGAGTACACGATCAACAAGCCACTCTTCGGCGAGGATTCACGGTGGTTCCGGTACCTCTACGCGTCCACCTCGCCCGGCCTCACCGACCTGCACAGCACGTTGCCGGTCACGGCCGACGTCATCGATGCCGGAAGCCTGAGCGGTTTCAATGCCTACGGCGTCACGGCCTGCTATTCCTTCCACGGCTACACGTTGCGGGACGTCTCGTCGGTCGATCTGGGTGACGGTGTCAACGGTCAGGCCCTGTCGTACTCAGGAGGATCGTCCGACGAGAACTGGTCGATCGTCTACTGGATCGTCCCCGTGGCCACCGGAAGCGGAACACGTTTCGAACGGGTCATCCTCTACCTGCAGAACACCCCGGCGGGGACGGTCTCGATGGCCCCGCGCACCCCGGGTACGGCCCCGTTGACGGCCGCCGTGAAGGGTCTCGATTCCGTCCAGAGGCGCCTGCTGACCAACCAGGCATTCCTGGTCGCCTTCGCCCGTCAGGTGATCGCCGGTCAGACCCGTCAACAGGACGCCGGTGTGTTCATCGACTCCGTGCAGACTCCGGGCACCGCCCCGGCCGTCACCGGCCAGACGAGCGTCGTCCAGAGCGTGGCCAGCAACAATGCCGGGCCCATGAGCTTGACCCAGGCGAACCGTGTGTTCGTGCAGGCCATCGAGCGTTCCCGTGCCCAGGCGCCAACCTCCACCGGCACGAGGGTCGGGGGAAGATGACAGTCGACACACCCGCACTGTCGGTGAGTGGTCCGCTGAAGGCGGAGCGCCGCTCTGTCCGATCGGTCCCGGGGGCCGGTGACCGCATCTTCCGCGGCAGCACACGGCTGGCGGCTGTCGCCGTGGTCGGTGTCATCGGAGCGGTGGGGTTGTTCTTGACGATCAGGGCATACCCCGCCCTGGCCGTCGCCAAACTGCACTTTCTCACCACCCAGACGTGGGAACCCGACAGTCACCGATTCGGTGTCGGCGGGATTCTCACCGACACGATTCTCATCGCCCTGGTGGCACTGGTCGTGTCCGTCCCCGTGTCGTTGGGACTGTCGCTGTTCATCTCGGAGATCGCTCCGAAGCGGATTCAACGAGCCATGATCTCCCTGGTCGACCTGATGGCCGCCGTCCCGAGCGTCGTCTACGCCCTCTGGGGGGTCAACTACCTCCAGCCGCACGTTCTGGGAGTGTCCCGATTCCTGTCGTCATGGTTCGGATGGATACCGATCTTCAAGGTCGTGGGTCCGGCGTCGTCCAGCATCTTGAACAAGGGAACCTCGTTCAGCGCATCGACCTTCATCGTCGGGTTGACGGTCTCGCTGATGGTGATCCCGATCCAATGTTCGGTCATGCGCGAGTCCTTCTCCCAAACGCCGCTGGGCGAGCGAGAAGGCGCCTATGCCCTGGGCGGGAACCGCTGGGGGATGATCACCACCGTCGTCCTCCCCTTCGGCCGAGGTGGGATCATCGGGGGAACGATGCTGGGGCTCGGTCGAGCCCTCGGTGAGACGATCGCCGTCTATCTCATCATCTCCACCGTCTACGGCATCAACTGGCACATTCTCCAGTCCGGGGGTAACTCGGTCTCCGCCCTGATCGCCCTGCAATACGGCGATGCATCGAAGTTCGGGACCTCGGCCCTCATGGCGGCGGGTCTCACTCTGTTCGCCATCACGTTGATCATCAATTTCGGTGCCTCGGCCATCGTGTCACGCTCCCGATCGGGTGCGGAGAGCTGAGGTTCAGTCGATGATCCTCGATTTCCCCGTGAAGCAGGAGGAGGCTCCGATTGACCAGAGCCCCACGCCCGTGCGCCGACGGCGCACCGGCGGCACCTTGTCCGGTGACAACGGGTTCTACCTGGTGGGTTCGGCCGCCGCCGCCTTCTCGGTGACATTCCTGCTCGGCCGTCTCACGGCACTGTCGGGGTTGATCGGGCTCTTCTTCGTGGGCTACGTCGTGTTCCTCGTCCTCTACGCCGTCCTGGTGTCGTTGACCGAGGAGGGCATCGCCGTCAGGGACTCCGTCATGACCGTCTTTCTGTCCTCGGCGGCCGTCATCGCGTTCGGCGCGCTGGGCCTGGTGATCGTCTACACGATCTTGAGGGGATGGCCGGCGCTGCACCACCTCAACTTCTTCCACGAGGACATGTCGAAGGCGGGACCGCTGGCCCCCTTGACCGTGGGAGGGGTGGCCCACGCTCTCGTCGGGACACTGTGGCAGATCGGGATCGCCCTGGTGCTGGCCGTCCCGCTGGGCATCGTCTGCGCCGTCTACCTCGACCAGACCCGGAGCCGGTTCGCCAACTTCGTCCGCACGATCGTCAATGCCATGACGGCGTTCCCCTCGATTCTGGCCGGGCTCTTCGTCTACGCCTTCTGGATCCTGACGTTGGGATTCCAGTTCTCCGGTCTGGCCGCCGGTCTGGCCCTCAGCATCATGATGCTGCCGTACATCATCCGGACGTCGGACCTCGTTCTCCGCCTGGTCCCGGCGGGACTGCGCGAATCGTCCGACGCCCTGGGTGCACCCCGCTGGCGCACCATGTGGCACGTGGTGCTTCCCACCGCCCGCTCGGGCCTGGCCACCGGAGTCATCCTCGGGACCGCCCGCGGCATCGGCGAGGCCTCCCCGGTGCTCCTGACGGCCGGGTTCACGACCTACATGAACGCCAACCCCCTGCACGAGCCGATGGTCTCCCTGCCCCTGGAAGCCCTGGAATTGGTCCGGTCGGGAATCCCCGCCTACGCCGATCGCGGCTACGCCACCGCCGCCCTTCTCCTGGTGGTCATCCTCATCCTCTTCGTCATCGCCCGGGTGATCGGAGGCTTCGGCCCAGGTCACCTGAGCCGTCGACAAAGACGCCGGGCTGAGCGACATTCCGCCCGCGAACTCACTAGAATTACTTCTTCCCAGGGATTTACTGGAATTAGTTCCCCCCCAGGGGGAGGGGCCCCATCGGCGAGGAGTGCGCAGTGAGGTTGGTGAAGCGGCTGTCCGGCGTGGTGGGCGCCATGGGGATGGTGGCCATGGCGATCATGGTGGTCGGAGCCGGCCCGGCGACGGCGGCCACCAGCTACGTGCCTATTTCGGGGCAGGGGTCGACCTGGTCGGAGAATGCGCTCGATCAGTGGATCTCCGACGTCCAGCAGTACGGGATGCGGATCAACTACGACGGCGACGGCTCGACCCAGGGACGCCAGGCGTACATCGCCGGCACCACTGACTTTGCGGCAAGCGACATTCCGTTTCAGACCAATCCCAACGACGGGTCCGCTCCCGAGAACCCGACGCCCAACAGCTACGCGTACATGCCGATCACGGCCGGCGGGACGGTATTCATGTACAACCTCACTATCAACGGCCAACGGGTGACCAACCTGAGGCTCTCCGGTCAGAACATCGCCAAGATCTTCACCGGGCAGATCACGAACTGGGACAACCCGGCCATCGCCGCCGACAACCCGGCGCTGTCCCTTCCGAACGAGCCGATCGTTCCGGTCGTCCGCTCCGACGGCGCCGGGTCGTCGTACGAATTCTCGGAATGGATGATCAGCCAATACCCGTCGATCTGGAACGCCTTCTGCAACGGCACCGGCCGGGCCCCGACGTGCGGCCCGACCTCCTTCTGGCCGACCACTCCCAGCATTCCGATGATCGCCCAGGCCGGCGACCTCGGGGTGGCCGGGTACGTGGCACAGAACTATGCGGCCGGATCGATCGGATACGTCGAGTACTCGTACGCCCTGAACGCCCACTTCCCCGTGGTGAACATGCTCAATGCGGCCGGCTACTACACCGAGCCCACACCGCAGAATGTCGCCGTGTCGCTTCTGCAGGCGCAGATCAACATGGACTCCGGCAATCCGGCCGTGTATCTCACCGAGAACCTGAGCAATGTCTACACCGACCCCGATCCCCGGACGTACCCGTTGTCTTCCTACAGCTACCTGATTCTGCCTACGACGGTCCAGGGTCAATTCACCAATGACAAGGGGAAGACGCTGGCCGCCTTCTCCTATTACGCCATGTGCCAGGGTCAACAGGACTCGGCATCGCTCGGGTATTCACCGATGCCCATCAACCTGGTGGAGGCCAGCTTCGCCCAGATCGCCAAGATCCCGGGCGCCGACGTGCAGAACATCAACATCCAGAGCTGCAACAATCCGACATTCACCCCGAGCGGGCAGAACCTCCTGGCCGTGGACGCTCCCCAGCCGCCGGCCTGTGACAAGCAGGGTCCCACCCAATGCACCACGGGCACGGGCGGGGCGGCCACGGTGTCAACCCCGGTCAGCGGCAACAAGAAGGCGGCGGCCACGCCCGTGGGACCGGCCAGCGCGGCCAAGTCGTCCACCAGTGCAGCCACGCCGGGAGGCACGACGACGAGCACCACCGTCCCGGCCACGGGCTCACCGGGCTCACCGGCTTCGACGGGCACGGCTGTATCGCATCCGGACCAGGCCCTGGAGCGGATTCTCAACACCTCCCCGTTCCCCTCGACCGTGACCTTGACGGCGGCCCACGGTTGGACGTTGAACCAAGTGCTCATCGGACTGGTGACGGTGGCCGTCCTGACCGTCATCATCGTCCCCGGGCTGGTGTCGCGTCGCATGCGGAGGCGACGAGGGTGAGGACGCCAGGCGCGGTCGGGTGGATCAAGAGGACAGGCTGGCGGGGCGGTGTGGCGCTGGCCGGGGTGGTCTCGGTCCTCGGCGTCGTGGTCTTCGTGCCCGGCAGTCAACCAGGCGCCCAGGCCGACGCCGTGGCGGGACAGCAGGGGACCGACACCTCGTTGCCGACGACCGCCTCCGCCGTGACGGTGAGCGGGCGCGGCCCGTTCTCCGGCCTGCAGGTGACGGTCAACCAGACCCAGAACCTGGAGAACCAGGATGTCTCGGTGACGTGGACGGGAAGCAACGCCACCGAACAAGCCAACGTCTTCACGGACAATTACCTGCAGATCTTCCAGTGCTGGGGTAACCCCGACCCAGCCGACCCCCTCGACTCGGTGAACCCCGGCCCGCCCCCCACCCAGTGCGAGTTCGGGGGATGGAGCATCAACACGTCGTCGTACCCGATCGGAAACCCCACCTTCTCGTACACGCGGAACCTGTCCAGTCCCGGCTGGAGCAATTACAGCCAGATCCAGACCCCGGTGGCCGGCATGACCCAGTGGACCAACCAGATCACGGGTCAGGCGGTGACGCCGTACGAGGACAGCACCAACGGCAACCAGCTGGTGGAACCGTTCGTGTCGGTCGACGGGACGGAGGTTGACCAGCAGGACAACACCAACTACGAAGCCCATATCAACGATCCGCAGCAATTCTGGTTGAACCCCTACTTCAGCTTCAACACGACGAACGAGATCGATTTCGCCCGCACCTACACCACGCCCGGCGGGGGGACCGAGGGTCAGCAGAACTTCCAGGTGGACACCGGGCTCGAAGCTCCGGGACTCGGCTGTGGGCAGGACATCGAGACCCCGTCGAGCGGTCCCGAGCAGATGCCGCAGTGCTGGCTGGTCATCGTGCCGCGTGGCTCTCCCGCCGACGAGAACGCCTCGAACGACGGCGCCGCATTTGTCGACACATCCCCACTGACACCCGAGGCGTGGAACAACAGGATCGCCATCAAGCTCGGCTTCAACACGGTGGGATCCTCCTGTGCCATCGGCGCCGACGAGCAGCGCATCGTGGGCAGCGAGCTGGCCCAGCCGGCCGTCCTCAGCTGGCAACCCACACTGTGTTCCACGCCGGGGGCACCGCCGTACAGCTACTCGACCGTGTCCGACGACGAAGCCCGTGACAACATCACGAACGCGTCCTACGGAGCGGCCGGAATGTCGGTCTTCTCCGATCCCATCAATCCCAGTGAGACCGATCCGTCGAATCCGGTCGTCTACGCGCCACTCACCCTGTCGGGTGTGGTGGTGGCGTTCAACATCGATCGAGATCCCGCTCTGGTGAACGGCTTACCGGAACCGTCGGAAGTTCCTCTGGCGGGAACGCAGGTCCAGAACGTCTACCTGACACCGCGCCTGGTGGCGAAATTGCTGACCGAGTCCTACAAGGACGACTTCCAGAATGTGACCGGGGACAAGTCCAGCAAGTACTCGTGGGTCCAGAACAACCCGGCCACCCTGGTGGACGATCCGGACTTCCTGCAGTACAACCCGGAGTTCTCCCTCCTCACCACGGCGCAGCTCACCGCCGCCGCCTCGTTGGTGATGGAGGAGACCTCGTCCGACGCGGCGACGGCCGTCTGGAACTGGATATTGTCCGATCCCGAGGCGGTGGCTTGGCTCGACGGTCAACCGGACCCGTGGGGCATGAAGGTCAATCCCCTCTACAGCGCCAGTGCGTCCGGCAACCCGTCGGGCGTCGCCTTCGGAACGCCGGTACCGGAGAACTATCCGCAGAGCGATCCCTACTGCTGGAACAGCGGCTACATCACACAGACCACGCCCCCCGTTGCGGCACGGCCGTTGTGCATACTGGACTGGTCTCCGTATGCGCTGACCATGAACGCGGCGGGACAGGATGTCGCCGAGTCGAACAATCAGGCGAAGGCCTCCTTCAACGACGAGGCGTTAACGTCGGACACGGCGTGGACGTCGAACGGCCCGCAGGTGACGGGAACGAGCTTCATCATCAGCATCACCGACTCGGCGTCGGCGGCGCAGTACGGGGACCAGGTGGCGAGCCTCAGTCCGTCCGGCGACGACAGTCCCGACCGGCCCTTCGTCACTCCCGACGACCAGAGCCTCCTGGCCGGTGCGCAGGCGATGACCCCCAGCTCCGTGCCGGGGGTCCTGGCACCCAACCCGTTGTCGACGGCGACGAACGCCTACCCGCTCACGATGCTCACCTATGCCGCCGCCACGCCGGAGTCGCTGGACCAGACGTCACGGCAGAACTACGCGACGTTCCTGCAGTACGCGGCGGGAGCCGGCCAGACACCTGGCGTCAACGTGGGACAGCTGCCCGCCGGGTACGCGCCGTTGCCAGCCGCTCTCCAAGCGGAGACCCTGGCCGCCGCCGGCACCATCCTCAACCCGCCGTCGCAGGCCACGACAGCCACGACCACACCCACGCCGACGACCACCCCGCCGGTGGTCCAGTCCACCCCGCCGCCCCCGACCCCCGAAGTGGCCACTCCTGTGGTCAACAGCGTCACCACCACCACGACGCCGGCCGCACGAACGCTGGCGACAGCGAGCCTGGCCCTGCATGCGAGCGGTCAGCCGTATTTCGGAGTGGGCGCCGTGCGTTGGGCGTTCCTGATCGTGCTCGGGATCGGCTTCGCCGCCACTCTCGGCACGGTGCTCGTCGAGATCAGAAGGCGAAAGCGCATGGCGACACCACCCTGAGGCTCCGACTCATCGGGTGGGTGATCGAAGACAGAAGACGGCACGCACATGACGTAGTGCGAGAGACGAGTGAGAACGATGCGAAGCGTGAGGAGACGACAGATGGGTACCCTCGGCAGACGGCTGATCGTGGGAATGCGGGCGGGCGCGGGTGTCATGATCCTGGCCGGCTGGTGGTCGTTGTATGCCGCCATGTCGGCTCCGTCGGCGTCGGCCTCCACCTTGGGTGGAACGGCCACTATCACCGACCCGGTGTCGAACGACCCTTTGTCCAATGGTGGATCGGAGACGATGTTCACCGTCGTCCTGACACCCGCTCCGGCCGACTGTTCGGGAGATACGGCCAAGGACGGCTACGAGGTCTACAGCTACCTGGTCCCCCAGGGAACGGACGTCACGACGATCTCGTTCGCCGGCGGAACGCCGTCCACCGGCTGGGGCCTGGTCGACGGGAGCGGGCTGTTCGACGCCATCTCGACCGCTCCCAACACCGGTGAGATCATCAACATCCCCGCCGACTTCGAATGGGCCGATCTCCTCTCTCTGGGTGAGACGGTGTCGGACCTCGAGAGCAAGGGGACGTGGGAGGCGGGCATCGCCTGTGCCACCTCCGCCGGTGTCGTGTCGGACTACTGGAACACCCAGGTCACCTTTACGGCCAACGACGGCGACCCCCACGGATTCGTGTGGTCGGCGGTGCCCGGAACGGGGACGACGACCACGACGACCACGTCGCCCAGCTCGACGACCACGTCGCCCAGCTCGACCACCACGTCGCCTAGCTCGACCACCACGTCGCCCGGTTCCAGCACTACGTTGCCCGGGTCCACGACCACGTCGCCCGGGTCGACCTCGTCGGGGAACGCGACGTCGACCACGGCGGCGGCTACGGCGGCGTCGTCGGGCTCGTCGGGCGGTGACGGCTCGGGAGTGACCGCCGCCTCCGGCTCGTCGCTGGCCTTCACCGGGGCATGGATCACCCGGGGTCTAGCCGTCGGAATGTTGTTCATCGGCTTCGGCCTGATCCTGCTGGGACTCAGCGTGAAGGTGCGACGCGACATAACTCCCAGGGTCGCCCTGAGGTGAACATGACGATGTTCGACCGCCAGCGTGCGCCGCTACCTGCCCCGTCCGGGCTGGGCCGCGCCGGCGGAGCGCTCGCCGGGGCATCTGCGAGGTCGGCGATCGAAACGGACCGTTCCTCCCCGGGGACGGATCCCCTGCCCCCCGCCAAGGGCGACGTCGTCTTCTCGGTCGTCCGCGTCGGACTGCTCATGGTGACGGCCCTGACGATCGGTGTAGCGCTCAATCTGACCCTCGTGAGTCGTCTCGAGCAGAGTGCGACGCAGTTCAAGGAGCTCGCCCAGTTCCGTGAAACCCTGGCCGAGGGGACGGGACCGATAGGTCCTGTTCAGAACCACGAACCTCTGGCCCTGGGCACGCCCATGGCGCTGTTGACGATCCCGTCCATCGGGATGAAGGAGGTGGTGGACGAGGGGACCAACAGCGAGGTGTTGCAGGCCGGTCCCGGGCATCTCCCCTCGACCGTCTTCCCCGGGGGACTCGGAACGAGCGTGATCTACGGCCGGGCGAGCACCTACGGCGGTCCCTTCGCCCGCATCGCACAGCTCCCCAGGGGCGCACGGATCGTCGTGACCATTCAGAACGGCCCCACCAACACCGCCGTCTTCCGCGTGACCGACATACGACGGGTCGGTCAGAGGATCCCACCCATAGGTCGGGGTGGTGCCCGTCTCACGCTGGTGACGGCCCAGGAGTCCAAATTCGTCCCGTCGGGGGCCGTCTATGTCGACGCCAACATCGTCGGTACTCCGCTCCCCACACCCCGTCCCGTGGTGAAGGCCAAGGACATCCCGGCCGACGAGTTGCCCTTGGCCCTCGACACGAACGACCTGTGGATCCTGGCGCTCTGGACGATCGCCCTCGCCGGTGCCGCCGCCGGCGCCATGTGGACGTGGTACCGGAAAGGTCATGCGCAGGCCTGGATCATCTTCAGCGGTCCCCTCGCGCTCATCGGCTATTTCCTGGCCAACCAGATCTCAGTCCTTCTGCCCAATTTGATGTGATGACACCGACGAATAGAGGCCAGGGGTTGTCGTGAGCACGATCGAACAGACCTTCACCAGGGAGCAGGTGGCGACGGCGCGAACGGCGGCGACGCTCGAAGCGTGGGACATCTCCGCCTGGTTCGGCGACCATCACGTGCTGGACCGCGTGTCGTTGACCATGGTGGCCGGAGAGGTCACGGCCCTGATCGGCCCGTCCGGGTGCGGGAAGTCGACTTTCCTGCGGATCCTGAACCGGATGCACGAGCTCACACCGTCGGCCTCCCTGGCCGGCGGTGTCCGTCTCGACGGCATCGATATCTACGATCCGGGCAAGAAGCTGACCGATGCACGCCGCAACATCGGGATGGTGTTCCAGAAGCCGAACCCGTTCCCGGCCATGTCGATCTACGACAACGTCCTGGCGGGCCTCAAGCTGACCGGGACGCGGGCAGATCAGGACAACAAGGACCAGATCGTCCACGACTGTCTCGTCAAGGCCGGTCTGTGGAACGAGGTCGCCGACCGGTTGCGCCAGCCTGGTGGGGCGTTGTCGGGAGGACAGCAGCAGCGTCTCTGCATCGCTCGCGCCCTGGCCATCCGTCCTCGCGTCCTGCTCATGGATGAACCCTGTTCTGCTCTCGATCCCACCTCGACACGGCGTATCGAGGCCACGATCGACGATCTTCGCGCCGAGGTCACCATCGTGATCGTCACCCACAACATGCAGCAGGCGACGCGGGTGTCCGATTACACCGCTTTCTTCCTGGCCGAGCAGGGGACGCCCGGCTACATCGTCGAGCACGGTCCCACGGACGCCATGTTCAACGAGCCACAGGACCCCCGCACGGCTGACTACGTTCACGGACGGTTCGGATGACGGGCGGCGCTATTACGGTATAGCTCAGTGGGGATACGAGATCTCCCGGGCTTGCATTCAGCGATGCCCATCGCACTAGTAGAATCTGAACGGGCTCATGAGCCTGTCTGTTCGACGAAGGACCGTCATGACCGAACCATCTGAATTCCCCGTGACCCGTGGCTACACACGGCAGGCGGTCGAGGAGTATCTCGAAGGCGTGGCGGCGCAGCGCGCCGAGCTCGAGTCGGCCATCACCCATGCCCGTGCTCGGACGGCGCGGGCGTCGGATCTGACGCAGCGCATCGCCGCGCTCGAGCACCGGGTGGGGGAGTGGATCGTCACGGCCCACGCCCAGGCGGACCCCCGGCAGCGGGTGCCGGCGGCGCCGGGCGGCGGATCGGTGGTCGGATCGACACCCCCGACCGGCTCGCGGGCCACCGGGTGGGAGCCGGATCGTGGCTGATCAGGTGACGCCGGGCGATCGGCTGCCGAAGCCCGGCATCGTCGATGTCCTTCCCGTGGAGACGGTGGAACCGATGATGGCCCGCCACGAAGAGGAGCTCCGGGCGATGCGCGGCGAGCTCGAGGTGGCGCTGCGTGAAGCCGAGGCGGCCGAAGAACGACTGAACCGGCACCCGGCGGCGGTGGTCTTCGACGACGCCTTCGAAACCGAGGTGCTCGCTCAGGTGGCACGGAGCGTCGCCACTGTCCAGCAGGACGCGAGCCAGGCAAGCGCACCCAGCCTGGTGGGATCCACTCCGCCCGCTCCCGTCGGGTCCCCGGGAGACACGACAACGGCTGGCGCCACCCCTGCCCCCGTCCCTGCCACCACGGTCGTGAACCCGGCCTTCGAACCGCCGCGTCGACCGTCGGCTGCATCGCCGACGGACAGGCCGAGAACGGTGGTGGTGGACCGCAGCGCACCCCGGACGGTCGTCGTGGACCGCGGCCGAGCGTCGTCAGCGGTGTCACCACCCTCGACAACCCCATCGCCACCGCGGAATCCTTCGACGTCCGTCTCCGCCGCCGATCCCGGTGCCGAGCAGTTCATCACCGCCCAGGCGGAGGGAGGGGCACAGGGCGAAGCTGATCGGAAGGCTTCCGTCCGGCAACGGGGTGGAGCGCGCCGGACGAGGAACGGCCATACGTCGAGACTGCCGGCCCGTCTCCTGATACAGGCCGGCGTGATCATGGTCATCGTCGCACTGCTTCTTCTGAAGCTCGGGTGATCCGGCCGCCGCCGGTTCAGACGATCTCGGGATCCTCGTCCTGCCGGAGTCGGGCCAGTCGGACGTCGAGCTCTTCGAAGTAGTCGTAGTCACGTTTGGTTCGGAGTGTGAGACTTTCGGGATCCTCGACGAGGGGGGCCGGCGCGACCGGTACCGTCACGTCCGGAACCGCTGTCGTGATGGCCGATGGCAACGGGCCCGGCGACGCCGGGATGGATGCGGCCGGTGTGGGTGCCGCCGGTGTGGGTGCGTCGGGGGGGGAGGCCGGCTGACGCAGCGCCCCCGCGGCCGCCGGCCACTGCGCGTGCAGTTGACGCACGACGGCGAGCATCTCCCGCTGGCGGTCACCGAACCGGCGCAGGACCTCGTTCAGATCGAGGAGCAGGGCGTGGTCGGGGCGTTCGACATCGGACATCCTGAGTTCCAGTTTAGGTGGCAAAATGCCTGGTCGTAGGCCATATGTGGAGAAAATGACTGATACACTCGAGAAGTGCGCCGCGCGCTCATAGGTGACTCCGAGGCGCGGCTCCGGCTGGATGCGAGCGTGTCGGGGCTGGCCGAGAAACAGCCGTTCGTCTCGGCCCGCGCCATCCTCTCGACAGGCCAGAGGAGGGTTCTTCTCACCCTGCTTCTCTCGATCGTCATCAGTGTTGTCGTATGGCCGGCCCCCACGATCATCGCCCTGGTGGCCCTCATCACCGTCGCCTACGTGTCGGTATCGGGCTACCGGATCGTGTTGTTCGTCAGATCGGCACGACCGGGGGTGGTGATCGCTGTCAGCGACGCCCAGGCACGGTCGACAGCCGATGACGATCTCCCCCTCTACAGCGTTCTCGTCCCGGCCTTCCAGGAGACGGAGGTCATCAACACCTTGCTCGACCGGCTGTCGCGGATCGAGTATCCGCGCCACCTCTTGGACATCAAGCTCCTGGTCGAGGCCGATGACGACGCCACCATCGCGGCGGTCGCCGATGCCGATCCAGGCGACCACTTCGAGCTCGTTCTCGTTCCGCCCGCCGAACCGCGGACCAAACCGAAGGCTCTCAACTACGGACTGACCCTCGCCCGCGGGCAATTCGTCGCCGTCTACGACGTCGAGGACGACCCCGATCCGTTGCAACTTCGCCGGGCCGCATTCGCCCTGACCCGACTGGGGCCCGATGTCGGTTGCCTCCAGGCCAAGTTGTCCTACAACAATCCGAACCAGAATCTCATCACGCAGTGGTTCACCATCGAGTACGCCATGTGGTTCTCGTACCTGCTGCCCGGCCTCGCCTCCCTGGACGGCCCCATACCTCTGGGCGGGACATCAAACCATTTCCGGCGGTCGGTTCTGCGTTCGATGGGCGCGTGGGACCCCTACAACGTGACCGAGGATGCCGATCTCGGCATCAGGATGTTCCGCGAGGGATACAAGGTGGGCATTCTCGACTCGGTCACCCTGGAGGAGGCCAACAGCGATTTCGTGAACTGGGTCAAGCAGCGGTCGCGTTGGTACAAGGGATATCTCCAGACCTTCTTCGTCCACATGCGGGCCCCGGTGAAGCTCTACCGCGAGATCGGACCAGGGGGCATGGCCCAGCTCTTCCTCTTCATCGCCGGCACGCCGCTGCTCGCCCTCTTGAATCCGATCTTCTGGCTCATGACCCTGATCTGGTTCCTGGTGCATCCCGCCTTCATCCAGTCGCTCTTCCCCGCTCCGCTCTATTACGGGAGCCTGGCCTGCTGGGCCCTGGGTAATTTCCTCCTGCTGTACTTCACGGTGGCCAGTTGTCGGCTGAGTCGGCGATTCGAACTGCTGTGGGCGGCACTCCTCGTGCCCCTCTACTGGGTCATGATGTCCGTGGCCGCCGCCAAGGCGTTCTTCCAACTGATCGGTGCCCCCAACTTCTGGGAGAAGACGGTGCACGGGCTCCACCGAGATGCGGAGGATGTCGTCGTGGGCGGCGCCTCCGATCCTCCATCCTGAGAATCAGGACCGACACCGGTCGGTGACGGCGCCGTCCGGCGGCGTTCGGGGGCGGCCGCTGCGGCTGAGGATACGCCGTCGTCGGGGTCAAGTCTTCGGCCCCGCCGTCCGATGCCTCTCTCAATGGTCTTCCGGCCATCTCGTCTCGCGCCGTGCCTGTGGAAGCCCCGTGCGACGCCGACCAGACACAGCCTGGCGTCTCGTGACCCATCGGCCCGATGCGCCCCCCGAGAAAGAGGCGACGGGTGAGGAGACTCCGAGGCGTGGCGCGGGTGCTCGCTTCCTTTCCCCCGTCGCTGTCGTTGGGGTTGCGTGGCGCCACGGCTCTGCTCGGCGCCGTGGCCATCGCCGTCGTGGTGCTGTACCCGGTCATGGGACCGCCTCTCGACGGTCACGCCGGCACCGGGGTCTCGAAGAGCACCAGAGCCGGGGCCGGCTCCGGTGGTTCCCACGCGTCGCGCTCCTCCCGGTCCGCTCCGCTGGCGGGAGGAGGGCCCTCCGGTCCCGCCATCCCGACGAGCACCATCCCGACGGGCACGGCCGCGCCCACGCCGGGCGGGTCGTCGTCGGAGGCGGCGGTTCGCAGTGCCGCCGCCGCCACGGTCACCCCGACGACGTCCACCACCTCGCCGCACCCCGGCGTCCCCGTCGGGGTCATCGGAGCCAGCGGTGGCAACCTCACGTTGAACGGTCAGATCTACCGGTTCACCGGCGTGAACGCCTACGAGATCGCCACCGATTGGGGTTCCAATGCCGGATGCGGCGCCGATGTCACCGATGCCCAGCTCGATCAGTTCTTCGCCTCCCTCCGTCCCGATTCGCTGGTGAGGTTCTGGGCCTTTCAGGGCACCATGGCTACGGACGTCAACACGGGTCAACTCGACTGGGGTCCCCTCGATCGCGTCTTCGCCGCCGCCGCCGCCCACGGTCAGCGGCTCATCCCGGTCCTGACCGACCAGGGCGGCACGTGTGACGGAAATCACTGGCAGGACCCGGACTGGTACAACGGAGGTTTCGAGCAGGTCTTCGACGACCCCTCTCCGACGAACGGGGTCAATCTCACCCCGCTGTCGTACGGGAACTACCTGCAGGCCATCGTGAACCGGTACAAGGACTCGCCGGCGCTCGGCATGTGGGAGCCGATCTCCGAGGCGGAGGCGTCGACGTGCCCGCCCCAGGACGAGCCCCTTCGTTGCAGCGGGAACCAGACCTGCCCCGACGAGGCTGCCGCCGCCCGGTCACTGAGGTCATTCTTCGACGTGGTGGGAGCCGAGATCCACTCCCTCGACCCCGCTCACCTTGTCGAGAACGGGTTGCTCGGCGGTGGCCAGTGCGGCACGTCGGGATCCGACTATCAGTACGTGTCCGCCAGTCCCGGTGTCGACGTGTTGTCCTACCACGACTACTACGGTCCCTCGGAACCGGTCGGTGGTGACCAGTGGAACGGGCTCGCCGTCCGCTTCTCCCAGGCGTCCGCCGTGGGGAAGCCCATCATCGGCGGCGAGGCCGGGATCGTCGCCGGATCAGGCACGGGCTGTCTGAGTGGGGTGGAGCGTGCCACCGACGTCTCGAACAAGATCCAGGCTCAGGTGGAAGCGGGGAGCAGCGGCGTGCTCGTCTGGAACTGGGTGCCCACGTTGACGCAGGCGTGCAGCTATGACGTCGCTCCGGGTGATCCCGTTCTGACCGTTCTGACGACCGCTCCTCTGTGAGCCGCGGGACCTCTGTGAGACGCCGGTCCTCAGTGAGACCTCTGTGAGACGCAGGCGGATTCCCGCCGCACCACCATGGCGGTCGGCCGGAACCCTCACGTAGACTGTCTCGGTGGGACGCGCTCTCCTGTTTCACGCATCTGCCCCGAGTGTCCCTGTACGAACCCACCCGTGACCCTCGTCGCCGATGCACCCGCCCCGCCCCCGGGGCACGAGATGGCGGACGAGAGATGGCCGTCTGCGCGTCCGAAGGAATCAGCGCGATCCCCGCTGTCGCGCCTGGGTCGCCGGATCGCCAGCGAGGGCGTCGTGGTGGCCATCCTCTGCACGGCCGGCTATCTGACTGTCGCCTTCATTCTCGATTTCAAGACCCTTTCGTTCAACGGCGACGCCGTGGCCCGCATGGCCAACGGGTTCTACGTCCTGTATTCGAGAGATCCCCATCTGGCCGCCATGGGGTTCGTCTGGAACCCTCTGCAGTCGATTCTCGACATGGGCCCCCTGCTGTTCAAGGACCTGTGGCCGTCGCTGGCCTCGCACGACATGGCCGGCAGCATCGTGTCGGTGCTCTGCATGGTGGGTGCCGTCCACCAGGTGCGCTGCGCCCTCAGGGACTGGGGCGTGGCCCGCGGTCCCCGACTGGTGATGACCCTGATCTTCGCCGCCAACCCGATGATCATCCTGTACAGCGCCAACGGGATGAGCGAAGCCCTCTATCTCTTCACGTTGGTGGCGACCACCCGCTATCTGGCGCGGTGGCTTCGTGGCGACGACCTCCGCTCGCTGGTCTACGCGGCCGTGGCGCTGGGATTCTGCTATCTGGCCCGTAACGAGGCCGTCCTGCCCGCCATCATGGCCGCCACCATCGTTCTGGTCGTGAGCTACCGACGCGGGAGCGGTCTTCGGCACGACCGGATCATGCGGGCCCTCACGGACGGCACCATCTTCGTCATGCCGTTCGTCACGGGCTTCGTCGGATGGGCCGTCGCCAGCGATGTCATCACGGGCCAGTTCTTCGCCCAATTCACCTCGCAATACGGAACGAAGGCGCAGATCGCCGCCGGAGGCGGTGCCGGCCAGCGATACCCGTTGGGTGCCGAGCTGCGGCTGGAGGCGCACGCCCTCGAGTACCTGGCACCGTTGCTCGTCCTCATCGTGGTGGCCGCGCTGGTCATCGCCTGGCACCGGCGCGATCCACTGGTCCTGGTCCCGATCGCCGTCGTCGGTGGTGGACTGGCGTTCGACCTGGGGGGATACCTGACGAGCAGCATCATCTGGTCTTTTCGATACGTCATCGCCACCGTTCCCCTCGAGGTGTTGTTGGTCGGCGTCATCCTCGCCACGCGGCCGCAGGTGGCGACCGCTTCCCGCCGGGCCGCCACCGGCGCCGGCGGGGTACCGGGGCACGCCACCACGGCCTACCGGTCGACGAGGCGGTGGCGCCCGGGGATGCTCAGCGCCATGGGCGTGATCGTCGCCGTCGTCGCCCTGGCTCCGTCGGTTCCGGCCACGGCGGCCGGAATGTTCGACCCTCACGTCGGTATCGAGGAGCTCCAGGAGCTCGGCTACGTCTTTCACCGCCCCCTGTCTGCGGCGGACCGGATCGACAAACAGCATTTCGCCGCCATTCAGGCCATCAGCACCTACCTGGCCGGTCTGCACCTGCCCGACGGCGACATCATCGTGGACAACTCATCGGGGTGCGTGCCGGAGATCATCACCACCGTGCCCGATCCGCGGATCTTCGTGATCCCGAACGACCGGGACTTCCAGAGGTCGTTGGCCGATCCCCTCACTTTCGCCGTCCATTTCCTCTTGGTGCCGCCACCGACCGGGCTCAACGTGAACACGGCGACGAACAGGTCCTATCCGTCGCTGTACGGCACGGGAGCCGGGTTCGCCGACGAGGTGCACCAATTCCCGGCGCGCGGGCTGTGCTCGGCGTTCCGGTTGTACCGGGTCACCGGGCACCCCACCAGCTGAACCGAGGGTGGGGGAGGGGTCCGCGAAGGAGGACTCCCTACGCCGCCAAGGCGGTGACGCCGGTCGTCTCGGCCGGGGCCGATGACCTCGTGTGGGCGCGGAGCACCCACGCCTGGAGGAGCACGAACCGGACCACCGCTCCCGTCACCGTTCCGAGGACGATGGCGGCCGCCTCCGCCATCGGCGACGTCGCCCCCAGCCACTGCCCGAGTCCCAGACCGATGCTCGTGAACCCGACGCCGATGGCGAAGCCACCGACCCCGGCGACGATGGCCTGATGGACCGGGATGGTGCTGTTCGAGGCGAAGGTGAAGCGGGCGTGGGCGATCGTGTTGCCGACGGTGCACAGGGCGAGGGCCAGGGCGTTGGCCCCGTAGGTG
>Ga0209415_10000925_pt1 | contig 56176 bp, 56 predicted proteins | sample PeaSoiSIISIP2007_FD_187696 | JGI IMG/M metagenome (GOLD analysis project Ga0209415, IMG submission 187696) | Peat soil microbial communities from Weissenstadt, Germany - SII-SIP-2007 (SPAdes) (version 2) | ecosystem: Environmental > Terrestrial > Soil > Wetlands > Peat | place: Germany... | reverse complement strand
CTGGACCAGTATGGTGGGGTTGGTTATTTATGGTGGTCGGCGCTTTATCTGCTACCGTCGGGATACTCTCAGCATCGGTGCAGTCGGATCTTAAGAAATTGCTCGCTTATTCTACTATAGAAAATGTGGGCATTCTTGGTATGGCTTTAGGTAGTGCTTTTCTGGCCAGGTCTTGGAAAAATGATGTGGCCATGGATTTAGCGCTCATTGCTTTCTTTTGGCATACGTTGCAACATATGCTCTTCAAATCGTTACTTTTTATGGGTGCTGGGAACATAATCCAGGCGACGCATACACGAAATCTCGAGCGGTTGGGCGGATTGCTCAAACGAATGCCGAAGACGGGTCTTGGAGCGCTGATTGGAATAATAGGCATTACTGCCTTACCTCCTTTAGGTGGATTTTGGGGAGAATTGATACTATTTCAATCTCTCTGGGTGAACACCTCGAATCTTCTCAATGGTTGGAGTAAAGTCCTATTACCCATGTTTATTGGAATTCTTGCTTTGGTGGGAGGATTATCTATGGCCACATTTGTCAAGTGGTTTGGAATTTCCTTCCTCGGACAAGCTCGGTCTCCAGTAGCAGAAAAGGCTAAAGAAGTAGTCCCTGTTCAATATATAACTCCATTAATAGTTGGCGGGTTAGCATTTTTAAGTGTCCTTTGGCCCTCAGCGACATTAGCCTTAATTAATTTGCCTCTTACAGTTTTGAGAAACGGTGAAGCTCCAGGGATCGAGTCGGTTCTAGGGAACTCAATCCACATGGCTTCAATTTATCTGATTATCTTTGGTTTAATTGCAGTGGCTGTTGTGATTCTAAGCAAACAAGGAAGGCGGAGAGTGACGGCAACTTGGAATTGTGGTGGGCCCTTAACTCAAAGTATGCAATATACCGCTGGCGGATTAACAAATCCCATTCGAGTCCTTTTTGCTAAAGTATTGGGTTCGCGCCGGCACGTAGAAGTGGATTTTGCTGAAACGCGTTACAGTCTGCGTTCTCTAACGTACGAAGGAAGAATCAAAGAAGTTTTTGAGGATATCTTCTATCGACCTTTAATTCACGGGTTGCTTTGGCTAGCGTCCCAAATCCGAAAACTGCAAGAGGGGAGTATCCATCTATATCTAGGCTATCTATTAATCACAGTAATCGTCGTTTTAATTCTAGGACGTTAGGAGGAGAAGAGATGGATGAACTATTAATAATGTTAACCCGTCTGCTGATGGGACTTGGACATTTGGCTCTGATTTTAGTAGCAGCTCCGCTTCTTCAAGGATTCATTAAAAAAAGCAAAGCGTTCTGGCAGATGCGACAAGGCCCTTCAGTGCTACAACCCTACAGAGATTTAAGGAAATTGCTGCAAAAAGAGGAACTGATCTCGGAACATGCCTCCTGGATTTTTCTTCTGACGCCGCGGATCGCCCTAGCAGGCACCTTAATGGCTGGGCTCGTTATTCCCAATGCTTGGGGCTGGGCGCCGTTGAACGGTTGGGGTGACCTATTTTTATTCGGAGCCAGTCTTGGTTTAGTGCGCTTGTTTCTAACCCTTGCGGGTTTAGAAGGGGCCGGAACGTTTGGAGGTATGGGCTCGAGTAGAGAACTTTTTGTAGGATTATTAACTGAACCTGCCTTGCTTCTTGGACTCATCGTGTTAGCGTTTATCACTGAGACGACCTCTCTGCAAGGGATTACGTCAGCCCTAGTCGGTGTATCGCCCATTTTTGCCCCTCGGTTATTGGTCCTATTGGCTTTGGGGATCGTTAGTATCGCGGAGATGGGACGAATTCCGGTGGATAATCCGGATACTCATTTGGAATTAACCATGATTCATGAAGGGATGTTGTTGGAGTATTCAGGGACTTCACTTGCTCTTCTTAGTTTCTCTGAACAGATTAAACAACTTTTATTGCTTTGTTTGTTGGCTCAAATCGTTTGGCCAAGCGGGCTGATCTCCGGGAGTATCGGGTTAGTAGGATTACTTTGGGCTTTAGGTTTCGCTGGAATAAAAGTTGCCGTTTTGGGGTTCTTTTTTGCCACAGTGGAAAGTCTCTTTGTTAAGAGGCGACTTTTCTTGCTTCCAGGTTACCTGGCAACAAGCACTGCCACGGCCATTTTGGCCTTAGTGTCACTTTGGTTTATAAGGGGGCAGATTTAAGTGGGCATTTCTGAAAATGAGCTCAACCTATTATTATTTGTGCTTTTGACGAGCGGACTAAGCATTGTCTATAGCACACGGGTGAAAAAAGCCCTGATTTGGTGGACCTTACAAACCTTCGCTGTTTCTATACTTATTTTAGTTCAAGGTATTTATAGCCACGAATTATCGGTCATCATAGTTGGTGTATTATTGTTAGTCGGCAAGGCTGGAATCATCCCCGTGCTTTTAGGACGTGTTTTGCAAGAATCAAAGACAGAGTGGGTGGGCGAAATCTACTTAAAGCGCACTTCCTCGGTAGTGGTTGCAGGAGCCTTAACCCTCCTAGCTTATGAAGTGACAAAGCCCTTGATGGCACTGCCGCAGCCAGGTTTTCGTAACGGTTTAGCCGTCGGCTTAGCACTGATTTTCTATGGTCTACTGCTTATGATGATCCGTAAAGTCGCGATAGTACAAGTTCTGGGAATCTTGCTAATCGATAATGGAATTTTCCTCGCTGGATTTTTCTTAACCCAAGGTATGCCTTTGTTAGTGGAAATGGGCAGTATGTTCGATATTTTAGTTGGGATTGTCATCATAGTGATTTTGTCTAAACAAATGCTAGAAAATTATGATTCACTGAATGTTGATCACATGAGATCACTGAAAGGATAGTATGCGATGTTTATTGGAGTGGCTGTAATCGCGGCGGTGGGAATGCTGGTTTCGGCAAAGGACACCTACTTAAAACTATTAAACAGTGTAGCCCTAGTCTTGCTAACCTTGAGTGGAGGATGGACGGTAAGACAAACGTTCTTGCAAGGGTCTTATGCGTCTTGGTCAGGCATCTTATATTGGGATGCCCTGAGTGCTTTGCTGCTTGGCGTCATTATTATTATAGCTGTTTACGTTATTTTATTTTCGTTTGGATATATGGAAGAAGAAGTCCGTGAGAAGAAACTGCCGCGAACGAGGTTGAAGTGGTACTATTTCTGGATATGGACCTTTATCGCAACGATGCTTCTGGTTGTAAGTACACCAAATCTAGGAGTTATGTGGGTGGGAATTGAGGGGACAACTTTAGCCACTACTCTCTTGGTGGGCTTTTATCGGAACAAGCAGGCAGTTGAAGCCGCTTGGAAATATGTGATCTTGTGTACGGTAGGGATTAGCTTTGCTTTGTTGGGAACAATGTTGCTTTTCGCGGCTGCTGCACCGCTTTTGGGTCAGAGCCTAAGCGCGTTGGATTGGCGAATGCTCCCCAAAGTAGCGAGTCAGTTAGACCAAAATTTAGTGCGGCTCGGTGTTTTGTTCGCGGTCGTTGGCTTTGCGGCAAAGGTCGGTTTTGCTCCTATTCATGCTTGGTTGCCTGATGCCCATAGTCAGGCCCCATCGCCGGTCAGTGCCTTGTTATCTGCTGTATTACTTAACTGCGCGCTCTATGCTATTCTGCGTTGGTACAGTTTGGCTCGTCTGACCACTTTGGGTCCGCATTTCGTAGGGACGATACTTATGTGTTTCGGATTTTTATCGTTGGCACTTATGGCAGGGTTTATCTTATTGCAAAAAGATATTAAACGTTTATTGGCCTATTCGAGTGTTGAACACATGGGAATTTTAGCCATAGGTTTTGGGTTGGGCACTAAAGAAGCTGTCTGGGGGGCATCGTTGCATCTCTTGCTTCATGGCCTAACCAAGGCTAATCTATTTGTTATTATTGGGAGTTTGGTACAAAAGACAGGAACAAGACAAATTTCTAGGATTCGTGGGGTCTTTAAAATCTGGCCTTTTACCGGGATAATCATGGTTTTTGGCTTATTGGGCATTACTGGAACACCACCGTTTGGAACGTTTCGCTCAGAACTGAGCATTTTATCGGGTTTGTATAAAACAGGGCATTCGCTACTGGGTTTTTTAACCATTCTGTTCCTAACAGTGATCTTTGCAGGGTTTCTCTATCATTTTCTCCAGATGCTTTATGGGAAGCCAAGCGGGCGGTACCAGCCTGGAGAGAGTGTAAGCACGTTGATCCTTTCGATCCCCCTTTTGGTAGTTCTTTTCTTAGGCTTGTTCATTCCCCAAAGTTTGAATCAGGCGCTAAATCAGGTTGTCAAAGTTATATTGGGAGGAGTATAGGATGCTAGGCTTACAGGAGTATCTACAGAGTTATTATAGTAATCCAGCTGTTAAGATTGAACAGTGGGAGAAACACGAGGGCTTAGTTGAGGTGCCCCCTCATGATCTTCCGGGAATCTTAGCATATTGTATAGCAATGAGGCCGCATCCAATCTGGTTAACTCATGTTGTCAATGATGAGCGCCAATTGGGAAATGGATTTTGTGTTTACTTAGTGCTTCATTTTCCAGGCAAAGATTTTTCGCTTACTCTAGTCGCTAAAGGAATCAAATCTGAATTTCCATCGCTAGCTTTAATCTTTCCGGCCCTGAACTGGTCAGAGAGAGAAGCGCAAGACCTTTTCGGGCTACAGGCAGACGGACATCCTGATCCGCGCTCTTTGGTCTTACATCCAGGTTGGCCGAAAGGATTCCATCCCTTGCGTAAGGATTACAAAACTGGGAAGGAAAGCAAGGACTTTAAACGGGCACCTTTAGTGTTTCCGGAAATGCATGGAGACGGGATCTTTCAGGTTCCGGTTGGTCCAATTCATGCAGGAATCATTGAACCTGGGCATTTTCGTTTTTACGCTATCGGGGAACCCGTTCTGCATTTAGAAGCCCAGCTCTTTTATACTCACAAAGGAATAGAGAAACTCATTGAAGGAAGAAGCATCGAAGATGGTTTACGCATCATTGAACGAGTTTGTGGCGTATGCACTGTAAGTCATGCTCTTGCTTATTGTGAGGCTAGTGAGAAGCTCGCAAATTTTGAAATTTCCCGTTCGGTCTTATTATGGAGAACGATCCTCGCGGAATTAGAACGAGTTTACAATCATGTGGGAGATATCGGAAACATGTGTGCTGGAGTTGGATTTGCATTAGGCAATGCCAATGGTTCACAATGTAAAGAAGAACTTCAAAGACTAAATTTGGAATTCTTCGGCCATCGTTTTTTGCGGGGTATAGTCGTTCCAGGGGGAATGAAGTCAATCCCCGGACCAACGGAAAGTCAAACCATTCGGAGTCGATTACAAGAACTGTCTGACGACTTTGAAAAATGGATACCCTTACTCATCAGACATGACGGCTTCAGACAGAGGGCGGTTACGACTGGAGTATTAAAGCCGGAAAGTGCTGTTGATTTGGGAGTGACAGGACCAGCTGCGCGAGCATCAGGTTTACCTTATGACTGGCGAGAACTCCATGCCCACCTTCTCTATCCCGAACTGAAGGTTAAAGCAATGATCGAACATAAGGGAGATTGTTGGTCTCGCCTAATGGTACGGGTTAAGGAAACCAGAGAGAGTTTCCGATTCCTTCATATTTTACTGAGTGAAGGAATGAAGAAATCAGAGCATAGGCCGGAAATTCAAAAATCTTTTTCTGAACATAGAATGCAACCTTGGCAACCGGCCTGGGGATGTGTTGAGTCCCCGCGAGGTACAGATGTTATTTGGCTCATGTTGGATGACGAGAGTAAAATCTATCGCTGCCGAGTTCGCTCAGCCAGCTATGCCAACTGGCCTGCCGTACCGCTCACTGTACCAGGCAATATCGTGCCAGACTTTCCGCTCATCAATAAAAGTTTTGAGTTGTGTTATAGTTGTTGTGACCGCTAACCGAAAAGGGGAGATAACATGTGGAGTTTGCTGCTCCGGAAGTTAAGTATGGGACGTCTCACACAGAAGGGCGGAAATTCGTTAAGATCGCACAAGTCGTCCAATTTGCCATCGAGTTTTAGAAAGTCCCTGCAGATTCGTCACCTTGACTGTGGTTCCTGTAATGGGTGCGATTGGGAACTTACTGCTTCAATTAATTCCATTTATGATCTTCAACATTTCGGAATTGACTTCGTGGCTTCCCCTCGCCATGCAGATTTATTAGCGTGTACTGGGCCGGGTTCCACCCATTTATTGAATGCTGCCCGTGAAACCTATGAAGCAATGGCCAAACCAAAATGGGTTATGGCGGTGGGGGATTGTGCGATTGATGGTGGGGTATTTAAGGGAGCATATGCGAGCGAAAGGGGCATCGGGAAAACTTTGCCCGTGGATATCAAGGTTCCGGGGTGCCCGCCTACGCCGGATGATGTGATCAAGGCTTTGCTGGAGTTTATGGGTAAGAAATAGACTGCTCGGGGAGCGGAATTTGAGGTCTAAACAACCAAAAGAGCCTTAGGGCTCTTTTGGTTGTTAGACGCTTATTAATAACTTCCAGGGAAGAACTACGAAACAGAAGAAACGTGTTATAGCTTAATATCCAGATCCTTTATCTTGCGGTAAAGTGTATTTCGTCCAATGCCCAGAAGTTTTGCGGCTGGAGCAATTTTTCCTTTGGTTTGAGTGAGTGCATAGAGGATTGCATGTTTGGTCTGTTGATTCAGTAAAGGTTCTGGTTCGGTTTCGGTTTTTAAAATGGGCTGTCGAAATTCATCTGGTAAGTCTGAAATGGTAATAACTGGGCCTTCTGCTAAAGCCACCATGCTCTCAATACAATTCTCAAGCTCTCGAACATTACCAGGCCAAGGTTGAGCTAATAAATAAGCATAAACTTCTGGCTGGATTCCTAAGATGGGACTGCCAAAAGCTGTACATGCTTTGCGAATAAAGTAGGGAACTAAATCTTGTATGTCTTCTGTACGTTCGCGTAGTGGTGGTAATTCTAAAGTGACGACTTTTAGACGATAATAGAGATCTAAGCGGAACTTATCAGTTGCCACAAGGCTTGAGAGGTCTTTGTGTGAGGCGGCAAGGATCCTGACATCAATTTTAACAGCTTTGGTATCGCCGACTCGAGAGACTTCCTTTTCTTGTAGTACTCGAAGGAGCGCGACTTGAACATTTAGTGGCATATCACCAATTTCATCGAGGAAAATGGTTCCTTTATTGGCCAATTCAAATTTTCCTGGTTTACCACCGCGGCGTGCTCCTGTGAAGGCGCCCTCTACATAGCCAAATAACTCACTTTCAACCAAAGAAGATGATAGCGAGGCACAGTTCAAAGCAACAAATGGGCCTTCGTTCCGTGGGCTGAGTTGATGGATAGTCCGGGCAATAATTTCCTTACCAGTTCCGCTTTCACCGTGGATAAGTACTGACGAGTGAGTTAGGGCAACTTTCGCAGCACGTTCGAGAGTTCTTAGCGTAGCAGGGCTATGTCCAATCCATAAAGTACTAGTCATAAGGGTATCCTCCGTGACTTGATGAACTGTTCCTACGGCACCGAGCGACTGGCCGGTCTCGTTAATTACGCGCGTTAAATGAGAGGAAATTGCTTTCCCAGTGTGATCTTTAATACGGAGATCTAGAGATTGACCACTTAACATCCATCCTTTTGGTGAACTAAAGATATCCCCCGCGGGCTGCCCAATGATGTCTTCTGTTTTGCGCCCTAGAAGTGCGGCACCAAGAGGGTTGATGTTAGTAATGGTGCCGTTATGATCAATGGCGAGGAAGCCTTGGTGTAAAAGTGAGGAAGCTAACTTGAATCCTTCCTGGTAAAACTTCAGTTGACTCTCCAACTCGAAAAGGCGTAAATTTTTCTCGATCATACTTGCGCCCATCATCACAATACTTAAGATCCTTTGTCTGTCAGGACTGGCTTCTCCGCTGATATCTAAAACGCCCATCGGTGAACCAAGACTGTTCTGAATTGGGGCAGCCCAACATGCTAAAAAGTGATTATCTTGGACAAAATGTTCCCAGCCGAAGACAGATATAGGGGTATTTTCACGGAGGGAAGTTCCAATAGCATTGGTTCCGCGAGTTTCTTCACGCCAATCGGCTCCAGTACGTAAATTTACTTTTTGAGCTTTACTCATAAAAGGAGCGTCTCCAATGGCTTCGATGATGTAACCATCGTTGTCACCTAATAAAACGGTATAATCCACGCTTCCAAGTAAGCTGAAGATGTATGGTAAAACAGGTTCCCCCGCTCGCAGCAGAGATTCCTGAGCATTTCGACGTTCGCTGAGAAGAGGGGGAGACAGATTGTCCATGTTAGCAACTAACGCGTGGTTTATTTGATAATCCAAGCTTCTCTGCCATGAACGATAGATCGAAGGAGTTACTTCCGATTCCACGTTTTCTCCATTGATGAAACGCTTCCAATGGTTGCTCATATAACTCTTCCCTCTCCTCTCGCGCATAGATAATTGATTGTCCCATTCTTAACAAGAATATCATACCTATTTCAATCAAACAACTGTAAGAAGAGAACACTTTCAAAGTGTTCCAAAATGGAACAAAGTTAAAGACATAACGCTCGAAAAAGGAACATTGGTTAGGCAAGATAGCAAAACTGTCCTGCCTAACAACTTTCGTAGACCTATAATACCAATATAAAAAGCACCTGCTCCAAATCGGGGAGGTGCTTTTTATATTGGTATTGTTTATAGATTAGGTTAGAGTTGTTTACTTGCCGAACGAGCAACGAGGGTATGTGCAGATCGGACAGTCAAGACAGAGACCACCGTGTCCAAGTTTGGTCAGGGCTTGGCGCATCAGTCGTTCTCCTGTCAGCAGGCGTGGAGCGACTAAATCAAAGACGGTGGTCTTGGAATACATAACGCACCCGGGTAAACCCATGATTGGAACATCTCCGAGGTAGGCAAGCAGGAACATAGCTCCAGGTAAAACCGGTGCACCGTAAGTAATGAGTTCGGCTCCCATTTCTTTGATCGCAGTGGGGGTCACGTCATCCGGATCGACCGACATGCCACCACTGACTAAGATCATTTCAGCTCCTTGTGTGAGATGATCTCGAATGCAGCTTTGAATTAGGTGTATATCATCGTTAGCAAACGTTTGACCGATAACAACAGATCCCCAGCCTTCAATCTTGGCACGTAGTACGGGGCCGAATTTATCTTGGATTCGGCCAGAATAAACTTCACTTCCTGTTGTGACGATCCCAACCTTCAACTGCTTTAGAGGCCGAACATCGATAATAGGATTTAAAAATGTACTGGCAATTTGCTCGGCTTCGAGGATCACCTTTTCGTTAATCATTAGAGGAACAACACGTGTGCCAGCGAGTTTATCTCCCATTTTGACAGGGTAATAATTGTGAAGTGTGGCGAGGATGATATTTTCTAAAGAGTTTAAGGCCCAGATGCCATCTTCGGAAAGATAGAGAAGGCCGTCGTGGGCAGCTGTTAGCGTGATTTTTCCTTCTTTAGGCTCGTCTGAAATGACTCCTAGACCGGAAACCGCAGATGCGAGTCGTTCTGCCGCTTCATTTTCATGGATGAGGCCGGGCGTTGAATCCCAGGCGTAAATATGTTCTTTCCCCATGCTTAGGAGAATTGGAATATCTTCTTCCCGAACGACATGACCCTTGCGAAACCTGGGACCCTTAATTACACCAGGGATAATTTGCGTCATATCATGGATAAGGACAGCACCAACAGAATTCTGTACTTTAATTTTTTCCACAGCGTTAGCCTCCAATTCATCACCAAAAGCGTGTTTGAGTTAAAACACACCCTGGCGGAGTTAAAACTGCCAGCGGTTCAGGAACAGACTGAGGGGGGACAATCTGCTCCTCCTTGCATGGTATCGCATTCTTAACATTAGGTCAAGGTGTCCGCACATTTCTGAGGTAAGCTTCATAGCAAGAAATTAATGATCTAGTTGTCAAAACAAATATAATAAGGGTTCGTGGCAAAATAGAATTAACAGTAAATATTTAAATAGTGTGAATTATTGGCATGAATCTTGCAAATAATATATGACAGCCACGTAAAGCAAAGCTAATCAAAAAAGTAAAGCAAGCCGAACTTATTAGTAAAGCCATTTCTGGCAACCACAAAAAAGAATGGGAGGAACAAATTTGCCAGTTGTTCATTAGATGATAGGCGGGGAATTTGCTTTACTGGTGATCGGACGGTAGCCACTGTAAAGATAACAATAAAAAGGAGCGAAAATAAATTGATTAAAAAAAATGTAGTCATTAATGGTGTTTCCCAAACGTTACTGGTCGATGGGGAAGTTACCCTGGCAAATGTATTGCGGGGACAGTTGCACATGACCGGAACTAAAATAGGGTGTGGAAAAGCGCAATGCGGTGCATGTTCCGTCATTATAGATGGAAAAGTTATCCGCTCCTGTGTTACTAAAATGAAACGGGTTGCCGACAATGCACAAATCACAACAATTGAAGGTGTAGGCACAGATAAGCACTTACATCCCTTACAGCTGTCTTGGATGATTCATGGAGCCGCTCAATGTGGTTTTTGCAGTCCAGGATTCATCGTGTCAGCTAAACAATTATTAGAGGAAAATGTTAATCCGACGAGAGAAGATGTTCGGAATTGGTTTCAAAAGCATAGAAATGCCTGTCGTTGCACAGGGTACAAGCCTTTAGTTGACGCAGTTATGGATGCTGCTCGGTTAATTCGAGGTGAGGTTACTGTTGAAGAGTTATTCGTAAAATTACCAGCCGATGGCAAAATCATAGGCACTGAATATATTCGTCCGTCCGCTCTGGCTAAGGTTACTGGTACCTGGGACTTCGGCGCTGATGCAGGGCTCAAAATGCCGGAAGGAACTCTACAACTCAAACTAGTACAAGCCAAGGTTTCTCATGCGAATATTATTTCTATTGACACTTCAGAGGCTGAAAAAATGCCTGGCGTTTATAAAATTATTACGTACAAAGATGTTGTCGGCAAAAATCAAATTACTGGTTTAATCACTTTCCCGACCAACAAAGGGGATGGCTGGGATCGTCCAATTTTATGTGAGAAAAAAGTGTTCCAATTTGGTGATGCCATAGCCATCGTTGCTGCTGATACTGCTGCCCATGCTCAGGCTGCAGTCGATAAAGTAAAGGTAGAGCTCGAATTACTGCCTGAATATATGAGCGCTCCTGCCGCCATGGCGGATGACGCCATCGAAATTCATCCTGGAACACCAAACGTGTATTTTGAAACCCAGCTTGTCAAGGGTGCTGATACTGTTCCACTAATGAAAACTGCCGATGTAGTTGTTGAAGATAGTTTTTATGTCGGCCGTCAACCGCATCTACCCATCGAGCCCGATGTCGGATATGCTTTCTACGACGAAGATGGTAAATTGATCATCCATTCTAAGAGTATTGCAATTCATCTTCACCAAGCTATGATCGCTGCAGGGATTGGAATTGAGTCGGAAAAACTGATTTTAGTCCAAAATCCAACCGGCGGAACCTTTGGTTATAAATTTAGTCCTACAATTGAAGCCTTATTAGGGGTGGCGGCAGTCGCGACAGGTAAACCTGTCTACCTCGAGTTTGACTATTTCCAACAAACGACTTATACCGGAAAACGTTCGCCGTTCTTTATTGACCTTAAATTCGGGGCTACTAAAGAGGGTAAGGTAACGGCTATGGAATCAGACTGGACAGTAGACCATGGTCCATACTCCGAATTTGGGGACTTGCTCACCATGCGCGGCACCCAGTTCATTGGCGCTGGTTATACTATCCCCAATATTCGTGGTAATGGTCGAACTGTGTGTACAAACCATGCTTGGGGTTCCGCTTTCCGGGGTTATGGATCTCCTCAAAGTGAATTCGCTTCCGAGGTTTTAATGGATGAACTTGCTGAGAAACTTGGTATGGATCCGTTCGAACTGCGCTATAAAAACGTTTACAGACCTGGGGACACCACACCCACCGGTTGCCAACCAGATGTTTATTGCATGGTTGAGATTATGGATAAACTCAAGCCAGCTTACGAAAAGGCACAAGCATGGGCTAAACAGCCAGCATCAGGTGAAGACAAGAAACGCGGAATCGGAATGTCCATTGGTATCTATGGGTCAGGCCTGGACGGAGCGGACAGTTCAGCTGTCAATGCTGAGCTCACTGCCACGGGCGTTACAATTTATTCCTCCTGGGAAGACCATGGTCAAGGCGCGGACATGGGAACCTTAACGATCGCTCATGAGACTTTACGTCCATTAGGGATTAAGCCGGAAAATATTAAACTTGTTATGTGTGATATGGCCGTAACCCCTAACAGCGGACCTGCCGGCGGAAGTCGTTCTAATGTTTTGTGCGGTAACGCCACTCGTGTTGCTTGCGAATTGTTGCTAAAAGGGATTACCAAAGCAGATGGATCTTTCCGAAGCTATGAAGAGATGATCGCTGAAAAATTACCAGTATATTTCGAAGGTACTTGGACCGCTCCCGCTAAGGAGTGCGATGTTACGACTGGACAAGGGAATCCGTTTGCAGTATATATGTATGGAGCCTTTCTGTCTCAAGTTGAAGTTGACATTACGACAGGAAAAACTGAAGTTGTCAAAATGACTATGGTAGCAGATGTGGGTAAAATTATTAATAAATTGGTAGTCGATGGACAACTTTATGGCGGATTGATTCAAGGTCTTGGTTTAGCTCTGAGTGAGGATTTCGAAGATCTGAAGAAACACATAGATTTGGTCGGTTGTGGACTACCGTATATCAAAGATGCCCCGGACAATATTGATCTCCTCTACGTAGAAACTTATAGACCTCATGGTCCATATGGCGCTGCTGGTTCTGGAGAATTGCCGTTGACATCTCCCCACGCTTCTATCATTAATGCTATTTACAATGCATGCGGAGTACGAATTACTCACTTACCGGCTCGTCCGGAAAAGGTCCTTGCCGGACTTAAAGCTAAGTAATAATTACTCAATTTTTAACCCGTAGAACCTGGAACTGGAACCTAAAATTGGTTGATCCAATTTTAGGTTCCTACGTTTATAGCAGTCATTCGTAAATAGGTTGATTTCATGTTATAAAAGGATTAAGGCGCAGCGCAGCCGAGAATAACATAAGGAAGTGGGTGCTGCTTTATGGAACAGGATGAACTAAAGAGACAGGAAGATAAGTGTACTCAAGAAAATCCCCCCGCTTGTACAGCGGGTTGTCCAATTCATTTAGATGCTCGTAAATTGATGCTGGACATTAAAAATCAGGACTTAAACAGTGCCTTAGTAACCATGCAAAAAAAACAGCCCTTCCCTGGAATTATTGGCCGTATTTGCGATCATCCCTGTGAAGATGTTTGTAAACGCAGAGATGTAGGATCGTCTATCACTATTTCTGCTTTAGAGAGGTTTTGTGTGCAAAACTTCTCTGGAAATATTATCAAGGCACTGAAGGTTCCCCCCAAAAGTCAGACAGTTGCAGTAGTTGGTTCGGGACTAAGAGGCTTGACTGCGGCCTATGACTTGGCTAAAAAAGGATATAAGGTTAGTCTGTTTGAGAAAGAAGATCGCCTTGGCGGAAACCTCTGGAAATTTTCAGAACATCAATTACCCCCGGAGGTTATCATCGAGGAACTGTCTGTCTTAAATCGGCTTAACATTCAAATAGAGTTGAGCGTTGCCATCACACGCCAAGAACTATCCAAGCTTCAAAAAACATTTAATGTGGTATATCTTGGCTTCGCAAAGCTATCTAAAGATGTCAACGAGCTTCTGGGTGATCAGTGCGAGGTCGATCAAATCACATGTGCTACGCCTATTCTAGGAGTATTTCGCGGGGCCATTTTAGGCAATAATTCCCCTATTAACGCTGTTGCTGATGGTCGTAGAGCTGCGGTTTCGATAGATAGATATTTACAAGGTGTTTCCATGACTGCTTCTCGTGAAGGAGAGGGCCCACATGAGACAAAATTATACGTCAATACCAACGGGATCTCCCCCTTGCCAGCAGTGCAAATGAGTGATCCCTCCAGTGGGTATACACCTGAAGAAGCTGTACTGGAGGCTAGCAGGTGCCTGGAGTGTCAATGTCTCGAATGTGTGAAGGCTTGTAAATATTTAGAAAATTACGGTAGTTATCCTAAAAAATATTTAAGACAAATTTACAATAATGATACGATTGTCATGGGTATGCGCCACGGAAATAAGATGATAAATTCCTGCAGTCTGTGTGGACAGTGCGCTGCAGTTTGTCCCCAAGGGTTAAACCTAGGAGAGACCTGTAAAGCGACGCGTGAGAGTATGGTCAGCAAAGGAAAAATGCCCCCTTCAGCTCACGATTTTGCTTTGCGAGATATGGCCTTTAATAACAGTGAAGAATTTGCCTTTTCCAGACATCAACCAGGCCATCATTCTAGCAAATATGTGTTTTTTCCCGGTTGCCAATTAAGTGCCTCGTCGCCGGAACAGGTTGAAAAAGTTTATGCTTTTTTGACAGAGAAACTCTCAGGTGGGGTTGCACTGATGTTACGCTGCTGTGGTGCTCCAGCTGATTGGGCTGGTAATCAAGATCTATTCCAGACCAGTTTGAAGGCTTTAATTGCGCAATGGGAAAGTTTAGGCAAACCTCAACTGATTGTAGCTTGCTCCACCTGTCACAGCATGTTCAGGGAAAGGTTTCCAGAGGTAGTCTCACTATGGGAGGTAATGGACAAGCTGGATTTACCCGTTCAGGGAGTTCATGTTGGGGGTAAAGTAGCAGTACAAGATGCTTGTACGACGAGGCATGAACAGGTTATTCAGGAGTCTGTCCGACACATTTTAACCAGACTAGGTTATGAAATTGAAGAATTACCCTATAGCAAAGAACTGACTAAGTGTTGTGGTTTTGGAGGACTAACGTCCTTCGCTAATCCAGAATTAGCGAGTAAGATCGTTGAAGAGCGAATCAGTGAAAGTTCGACAGACTATGTAGCCTACTGTGCAATGTGCAGAGATAATTTTGCTTCTAAAGGTAAACGAACGTTTCATTTATTAGACCTAATTTTTGGGGCGGACCTTGAAAAGGCTGCGATCAGACCAAGGGTCGGATTATCCTATCGGCATGAGAACCGAGCAAAACTAAAAAGTAAGTTCTTATATACGCTGTGGAAAGAAGCTTCACCGGCAAAGGAAGGGGCCTATCGGACGATCAGCCTGCTGTTAAATGAAGAAATCTTAGAGATTATGGAAGAGCGGCGCATTCTGATTGAGGATATCCAAAAGGTTATCGAACAGGCCGAGCGTACGGGCAGAAAGTTTATCAATCCAGACAATGGCCACAGTTTAGCTAACTTCCGCCCGGTCAAGGTGACCTATTGGGTTGAATATCAAGCACAGGAACAAAGTTTTGTGGTGCTAAATGTTTATAGCCATCGCATGGAAATAGTGGAGGAAAGCCATGAATAACACTTTAAAACAGGCGCCAACACCCCTTTGGAAGTGCGGAAAATGTGGGGGCGAACTCAAGCGTGGTTTGGTTAAGGCGTCATACCTAGGCAATAATTTTGAGGTAGAGGAACTAAAATGCCTTAACTGCGGCTTAGTGTTGATTGATGAAGAACTTGCTTTAGGGAAGATGTTCGAAGTAGAACAAAGTCTAGAGGATAAGTGAAGAGAGGGGGGAGCAAGATGGTGGTTGATGCCTTTCGCATGTTTCAATTGGCCACTCAGGGGTTCTGCTGTAGTCAAATTATGCTAATCTTAGGAATGGACGAACTAGGTAAGGAAAATCCCGATTTAATTAAAGCGATGCAAGGTTTATGTGGTGGAATAGGAAGGTCGGGAAAAACTTGTGGCGCTCTAACCGGGGGGGCATGTTTGATTGGTTTAAATGTTGGTAAGGGAACTCCCAGCGAGTTTGGTCACGCCAAAATTAATTTGATGATTAACGAATTGATGGAGTGGTTTGAAGGAACCCAAGGCAGTATCGATTGTGAAGGGATCCTAGACCACTCTCTGGATGCGGGTAATGAGTATCCAGTGCAATGTGGCAATATAGTCTCAGCGACTTTTAGTAAGGTCCAAGAGATTTTGGCGGCCTATGCTGACCCGGACGAAGATGAAGAGGAATAGCAGGAGTCAGAGGCCAGAGGTCAGAAGCCAGAAATCAGAAATCAGAAGCTAGAGGCTGAGTCGAAAGTAGGAGTCTAGGAAGTGGATGAATTGTGAAAAACGATCTCTTTAAATTATATGAGAGCGACCTGCTGCGCCAGACGACTGGGGCTACTTTAAGACCGGGAGGATTTTCCTTAACAGATCTAGGAGTTGAAAGTTGTGACTTTTTACCAGATGCGAGGGTATTAGACGTGGGTTGCGGTAGCGGTGCCACGGTCGAGCGTCTGGTTGACTTGTATCACCTCCAGGCCATAGGTATTGACCCTTCAGAGAGATTGTTAAAGAGTGGGAAAAAAAGAAATCCTAGTTTAAATTTGATTCGTGGGTTGGGAGAAGACCTACCTTTTCCAGCTAACTCCATGGACGGGGTCTTCGCTGAATGTGCTTTGTCCGTCATGATTGATCCAGATAAAACTCTAAAGGAAATTTTTAGGGTGCTCAAACCGGGTGGATGGTTGATCATTAATGATGTTTATGCGAGAAATCCTGACGGGCTCAAACCCCTGCAGGAACTCAACCTCGACTCGTGTCTACGCAGCGCATTGCCTAAGCAACAGTTAGTGGATCAGCTTATCAGACAAGGGTTCAATCTCGTCGATTGGAGCGATCATACCAACCTTTTGACACAATTAACGGTTGACCTTATCATGACCCACGGCTCTATGACGGAGTTTTGGCTTAAGTCTTCTTCCTGCTCTGTTGATCCTATCTTAGCTAAGGCTGCGATTAAACAGGCGAGGATGGGATATTTTCAACTGATCGCCCAAAAGAATCTAGTTGTAGATAGAGAGGGATAAGCACTTGGAAGTTAAGGACGAATGTTTGATTTCTACCACAGAAAGTTTGTGCCCGGAATGCTTGCAGAGGATTCCAGCTCAGAGAGTGGTTCAGGGAGAAAAGGTCTATCTGGTGAAACAATGCCTTGAACATGGGGAATATCGAACTCTACTCTGGCGTGGTACTCCTCAATGGGACTCGTGGGTTAGGCCCACAATCCCAACCCCACCCAAAGAGTGTTTTACAGAGGTCGAGAAAGGCTGTCCCTTTGATTGCGGTCTATGTGCAGACCATTACAAGACGACTTGTACGGCTTTGATCGAAGTTACGCAGCGTTGTAATCTGCACTGTCGTTTTTGTTTTGCCAATGCCGGAAATGAGCTTGACGAACCATCCTTGGCTAGGATAGAAAAGTGGTACAAGAACGTCCTAGCAGCCAGTGGCCCTGTTAATATTCAGTTATCCGGCGGCGAGCCAACTCTCAGGAATGATTTGCCGGAAATCGTAGAAATGGGAAGGACACTGGGTTTTAACTTTATCCAACTAAACACGAATGGCTTGCGACTGGCTGAGGATACTGTCTTTGTGAGACGGTTGAAGGAAGCTGGTCTAAGTTCCGTGTTTTTACAATTTGACGGTACGGAGGACCGGATTTATCAGTCGATAAGGGGGCGTAGTCTCCTGGAAATCAAGACTAACGCTCTGAAAAACTGTGGTGATCATGAGATTGGAGTGGTTTTAGTGCCAACTTTAATACCAGGCATAAACACTCATAATATTGGTGGGATCATTGAGTTCGCTTTGGAAAATCATCCCGTTGTCCGAGGGGTACACTTCCAACCTGTAAGTTATTTCGGAAGAATTCCCAAAGAACCGTTGGACCAAGATCGGATAACCCTCCCAGAAGTCATTCAGGCTATTGAAGAACAGACGAATGGGTTAATTAAAGCAACTAGCCTGAAACCCCACAATGGACGTTGCTCGTTCAGTGGTAACTTTACTAGACAATCGGATGGGAGTCTAAAGCCTATTATTAATAATTCGTGTTGTTCCGGGCCAGAACAAGCAGACGAGTTAGCTCGCAAAACACGAACCTTTGTGGCTCGGCAGTGGTCGGGCGCAGTAAAATTGACAATTCAGTCTCCATCCTCCAACTCTTGGGACAACCTAATTCAACAGCTAAAAACCTATGCTTTTTCTATCAGCGGCATGGCTTTCCAAGATGTTTGGAACGTCGATATTGAACGCTTAAAAAACTGTTGTATTCATGTGGTAAGCCCGGAAGGCAAGTTAATTCCCTTTTGCGCTTATAACCTTACGGATAAGTTTGGGCACTCAATTTATCGGAGGGAGAGATAGGGCTTGGGTATAAAAACTACCTCGCTTGAGCCCTGGATAAAGCGAAAAATTACCGGAGACGGTTCAGGAAGTTTAACTCGCAAGCAGATTGAGGCCTACCAGTTGGCAAAACTTCAAGAAACGCTGGATTGGGTAATCCGTAAAAGTCGTTTCTATACAAGATTATACTCAGGACTAGAGTGTAAGATATCAAGTCTTGAAGATATATGTAGGTTACCTTTTACCACGTCCGAAGATATAAAACACAATCCCCTGGATTTCTTATGTGTTTCCCAAAATGACATTAGCAGGATCGTCACACTACAGAGTTCTGGCACTACAGGTCAACCAAAACGCCTGTTCTTTACAGAAGCAGATCAAGAGTTGACCATAGATTTCTTTCATCATGGCATATTAACCCTCGTAAGCCCTCAAGATAGGGTCTTGATCATGTTACCAGGAGAAACGCCGGGCAGCGTCGGGGATTTATTGCGCTTAGGTCTAGAAAGAGCGGGTGCAACAGGTATAGTTCACGGTCTAGTTAATAACCCAGAGGATGCTCTTGAGCATATTAAACGAGAAAATATCAATGTTTTAGTTGGGATACCCACTCAAGTATTGGGGTTAGCTAGAGTTAAAGACTCTCAAGGGTCCAGTTCCTCCCTGAGCTTGAAAAGCGTTTTATTGAGCACGGATTATGTACCGCTGGCGATTGTTCAAGAACTTGAAAGTACCTGGGGATGTAAAGTGTTTAATCACTATGGCATGACTGAGATGGGACTAGGCGTTGGGCTGGAGTGTGAGGGTTTCTGTGGTTACCATCTCCGAGAAGCAGACCTCTATCTCGAAATTATCGATCCTAATTCCGGACTGCTCGTTAGGGACGGTCAACTAGGTGAGGTCGTCTTTACTACTTTGACCAGATCAGCTATGCCCTTGATTCGTTATCGTACTGGTGATAGATCAAGGGTCATTCCAGGCCCCTGTGCATGCCAGACCGTCTTAAAGCGCTTGGAACTGATTAAGTCTAGAGACAGGATATATCTGACAAGGACCGATTATCTCACTATGGCGGATTTTGATGAGGTTCTGTTTGAGTTAGACGATGTTCTCGATTTTGAGGTAACCCTAACAAAGGGTATGGAAGCCCAAGTAACCCACTTACAACTCGATGTTCAGTTGCGGAGACTTGTTTCTTGGGACGTGAAACGAACTATTCAACTAGCCTTAGATAAGATCCCTGTAATAACAGATGCTAGAATGAACGGGAGCTTGAGAGTGTTCTTTTATTTTGAAGCAAGCACTGAAAAAATGATCTTCAGAAAAAACCCCGCTAAACGACAGATCCGAGACAAGAGAGGGTGTATCTTGAGTGTTGATTGAAAAAGAGCACAATCAGGATAAAAGTTCTTTAGTGGCAATCATAGTTGCTGCAGGATACTCTTTGCGAATGAAACACTTTAAACCACTGTTAGCGTTAGGCGGAAGTACTGTCTTAGAAAAGGCAGTACACAGTTTTCAGAAGGGCGGGATTTGGGATATCCGAGTGGTCGTTGGGCATCGGGCGAACGAATTGCTGCCTATATTGCAAAGGCTAGGGGTTCAGTCTATAGTTAATGCTAATTATTCTGAAGGGATGTTCTCATCGATTAGCGCTGGGGTTCGAAGCCTAAGCCCAGAGGTATCAGGTTTTTTTCTATTACCTGTCGACAATCCGATTATTAAAGGGGATACCTTGGTAGCACTTCGGAATACTTTTTCCTCCACTGAATTTGGAATTGTCTATCCCACCTACCAGGGAATGAGGGGACATCCTCCTTTAATCTCAAATCATTATGTGAAAAAAGTACTGAACTGGAACAACCCTGGAGGAATGAGGGCTTTATTAGAACAATATGAATATGATGTAATAGAGGTTGAGGTTGTTGATCCGGGTATTTTGCTCGACATGGACACACAGGAGGACTATCATCAGATGCTGAAGTACTGTGGTGATTGCCAGGTTCCCTCGGAAGAAGAGTGTTATGCTCTACTCAAACATGCCAACACACCTGTCAAGGTGATTAAGCACTGTAAGCAGGTCGCCATGTTAGGTTGTGCAATAGGTAAGCATTTAATCAAGTCTGGCTGTCAAATAAACCTTGGATTAATCAGGGTAGCTGGGTTGTTACATGACATAGCCAAAGGTGAAGCTCATCATGCTGTTGTTGGAGCTAGAATGCTTGTGAATTATCCAGAAGTAGCGGAAATTGTAGCCGAACATATGGACATTTGTCTGAATCTTGACCGACCTTTAACAGAAAAGGAAATCGTCTATTTGGCGGATAAACTGGTCATAGACGAGCAGGTTATTTCACTTCAGGTCAGATTCTCAGGCCCACTGGAGCAGCATAAGGACGATCAAGAGATTTTTAGCAAGATTAAGCGACGATTTTATAATGCTGAACTAATCCAGACCAGAATAGAACAAATAATTGAAATGCCTTTACACGACATAGTGAAGGCTGATCTAGGGGGGCAAGGCTAATGGATAATGAAATATTCTTGGGGTTGAAAAAAGTATTTGACCAAAACCTGGAGGCCGCTCTGATAACTGTAACTAGTGTGCTAGGGTCGACTCCCCGTAAGCCAGGAGCTAAAATGTTGGTTCTAGCTGATGGGACGACTATGGGCACTATCGGCGGCGGGTGTGGTGAGGCTGAAGCTAGGCGGGAGGCCTTAAATGTTTTAGCGGCCTACACTCCTAAGATACATTATTTGAATATGACCGCTGACATTGCCCAAGAGGAGGGTATGGTTTGCGGTGGTATCATGGGATTATTTATTGAGTATCTGGGCCCACAAAGCCCCGTGGAACAGACTGAGCTTAACAAAAATTATCTCTTAGCCTTAGAAAACTGCAATAATCCCATACTTGTAACTGTGATCGAAGCAAACGAGGAACGGTTAATAGGAAGAAAAATGTTCGTCAAGAATAATGGGGACGTTTCTGGGGACCTTAACTCAGGAGAACTGAATCGAATTGCCCGTGAAGGTGTTGAGACAGGCAGCAGAAGATGCCAGCCCTTATTAATTAGCTTAGATTCTGAGTTTATGTTATGTGAAACCTCAGTGACAAAAGCAGCTTTTCGGTTATTGATTGAGCCCCCAACGACAGTTGTAAAATTGTTGATCTTAGGCGCGGGGCATATAGCACGTCCCCTGGCAACCATGGCCAAAATTCTTGGGTATGAGGTTGCAGTAGTGGATGATCGTCCATCGTTTGCTAATTCAGCCCGATTTAATACGGCTGATACGATTATATGCAATGATTTTGAACGAGCATTAGATGACATTAACATCAATCCGCAAACCTTTGTTGTAATTATTACTAGGGGGCATCGCTATGACAAAGCATGTCTGCGAAAAGTAATTGATCAGCCTGCTTCCTATATTGGCATGATTGGCAGCCGTAAAAGGGTTAAAGCCTTAATAGCCGAATTGGAGGAGGAAGGGTTTTCTAGCGATCTGTTACAAAAGCTATATTCTCCAATTGGTCTAAAGATTGGAGCAGAAACCCCTGAGGAAATAGCTGTGAGCATTCTTAGTGAGTTGATTAAGGTCCAAAAGGGATTGAATCAAAACGGAAAGATCCGGTGATGCGAACGAACCATGGATAAGAAGTTTATTTATCTAGTCCGACATGGGGATATCGGTTTAGGTAGAGACAAACGCTATATTGGTCGGTCGGACCTCCCTCTAAGTGTTCGCGGAGAGAATCAGGCTGCCTTGTTAAAAGACTTTTTTTGTCAGGTATCCTTAGCTAACATATATTGCAGTGATTTAAAAAGATCGCAACAAACAGCCGAAGTCATCGCCTCCGCCCACCAAATCGTTCCTACTGTTTGTGGGGAATTACGGGAGCTAAATATGGGCAAATGGGAGGGCAAGCTTTTTTCGGAAATTAAATTGAAATTTCCTCAGGAATATAAAGAACGTGGTGAAAATATAGCGTATTACAGCTCGCCGGAGGGAGAAAGCTTCGCTGATTGCTCTAAAAGAGTAATTCCGGTCTTCGAACATCTGACTCAATTTGATGAAACTACAATTTTAATCGTTGGGCATGCGGGTGTAAACAGGGTCATTCTCTGCCGAATACTGGGAATACCCTTAGATAACGTTTTCCGCCTTGAACAAGCTTATGGTTGTGTAAACTTAATTTGCAAGGTGGGTTCTGAATACCAGTTAAGTTACCTGAATCATACAATACTTGATGGCTTATCATAAACTAATATTTGAAAGGGGAATGTTTATGCCTAAATATGTTATTGAGCGAGCGATATTAGGGGCAGGGGAACTGTCTCAGAGTGAATTGCAGGGCATATCCCAGAAATCCCAAGAGGTTTTAAGAGAATTAGGACCGGGGATCCAATGGGTACATAGTTATGTCACTGGAGATAAGATCTATTGTGTCTATATCGCTCCCAACGCGGAGATCATTCGTGAACATGCCCGGATTGGGGGATTTCCGGCTGACAGCGTAGAGGAAGTAAAATCAATAATTGACCCAACCACGGCTGATTAGTAAAATATGCCTAAAAAATAGATGATTGCAGGACCAGGGCTAAAAGTCTTGGTCCATTTTTTTTCTCATAAATGCATGAAAGTAAGAACGCAGGGCGTGAAATTAGAGTGATTACGATTTATTACAACATTATTCCCCTTTTTATTCCTTATATAGATACCAAATTCTTTAAGAATAGTGTTCCGAAACGAAACTCTGTACGGAACAAAGTGCGTCAAACTAGGGCAATAGAAAGGACACCTTGAGGAACAAATATTATAACTGTATTTCCAGGAGCCTTCAATTCAGCGATATGTATAGTGTTTAGAGTATATTATAGAATATTCTAATTGTTGGCGTGATTCTTGCAATGAATAAAGATAAGCAAAAGTGACAATACTGAAAAGGACAAGGACATAATGAGTCACGTCACTATTGAAAAACAAATTATGGCGAACGCCAAAAAGAAATGGGAGGAAACAAAAATGTCAGTTATTCATCAAGTATACGGGTATTTCATGCCAACAGTAAATCTCATGGGAGCTGGAGCAGCTCAAGAAACAGGGAAACAAGCCAAATTATTGGGCGGAAAAAAAGTACTATTAGTAACCGACGCTTACCTCGAAAAGATTGGCATGGCTCAGGAAATTGCTGACATTATCACTAAAGAAGGCGTCCAAGTTGTCATTTATGGCGGTGCTGAACCGAACCCTACCGATAAAAACGTACATGATGGCTTAGACATCTATAATAAAGAAGGTTGTAACCTGATTGTATCCATGGGCGGAGGATCTTCACATGACTGCGCCAAAGGAATTGGACTTGTTGCAGGTAATGGCGGAAGAATTAATGACTATGAAGGCGTAGACAAATCTAAATTGCCGATGGCTCCAATGATCGCTATTAACACAACTGCGGGTACAGCCGCTGAAATAACTAGATTTTGTATTATTACGGATGCTGCACGTCATATTAAAATGGCCATTGTTGACTGGCATGTCACTCCAAATGTATCCATCAATGATCCCTTGTTAATGATGAAACAACCTCCTAGCTTAACCGCTGCTACAGGAATGGATGCCCTTACCCATGCTGTTGAAGCATATGTTTCCACAATTGCCACTCCAGTAACTGATTCGGCTGCTTTAATGGCTTTCAAAATAATTCCGAGATATCTGCGTCGTGCCGTAGCTAATGGCGACGACTTCGAAGCGCGTAACCAAATGGCTTATGCTCAATTATTAGCTGGTATGGCTTTTAATAATGCCAGTTTAGGTTATGTCCATGCCATGGCTCATCAATTAGGTGGATTCTATAACTTACCTCATGGTGTATGTAACGCAATCCTTCTCCCTCACGTTTCACGCTTTAACATGATTGGCAATCTCGATCGTTTTGCTGAGATCGCTGTAGCAATGGGCGAAAATATTGACGGACTTTCAGTTAGGGATGCAGCAGAAAAATGCTTAACCGCTATCGCTACGTTGTCTACTGACGTCGGAATTCCTTCCGGACTAAGTGCACTGAATGTAAAAGAAGAAGACTTCGCTCTGATGGCTGGAAATGCAAAATTGGATGCGTGTCAATTCACCAATCCTCGCACAGCAACCCTCGAACAAGTAATTCAGATCTATAAAAACGCAATGTAATTTTATTGTCTGGAATTATTGAATAGACCAAGAAAAGGCTCTTTGGAATAACCAAGAGCCTTTTCTTGGTCATTTGTCCCTCTGTTTCTTGGCAGTAAACTAATTTGCCAACAGATTCTCTAAAGCTAACAATGGACGATGTTCAAAGGAATGTTTTAGACCATATAATTTATTATGAAGTAAAGTTGAGTATAATGAAGCGAATATGAGCAGTTACAAGGAATCTGGACTTGAGCATGCCTTAGCCTGGAAAAACTACAATCTAGCCACGGATATCCCGAAAATATATATTTTTTTATTGACAACACCGAACTTTGTGCTAAAATTTAACCTGATGGAAATTTGGGGTAACTGGAGAAAGAGGCGACCAGCTCAGATTCTTTCCTATTTTTTGAGTAGAAAAAGGGGGCAACGATCACAATTGGCAAATTCTCTTGGACGTCATGTGTTGGCTGAAATTTATGGGTGTAGTTTCGACATTTTAAACGATCGTGAGAAAGTCGAAATGCTAATGGTCAATGCAGCTTTGGAGGCTGGTGCCGAGGTGCGTGAGGTAGTTTTCCATAAATTTAGTCCTCAAGGGGTGAGTGGTGTCGTCGTAATTTCTGAATCGCACCTTGCCATTCACACTTGGCCAGAACTCGGATATGCAGCTGTAGACGTCTTTACTTGCGGGGACCGTGTCAATCCCTGGGATGCCTGTAACTATTTAACGGATCATTTCAAAGCAGGTCATATGACCGCAACGGAAATAAAGCGGGGAATTGTTGAGGATCCAAAGGAAGCGGTAAATATTTAGGAGGGATATTTATTTTACTCCGGACTAAGACAAGTGCGGATAATGAAATCCAGGTGTTATACTTTCTAACTGGTACTCGATAGACCTTGTGACTGAATAAGTTGCAAGGTCTATTGTATTTCGGGCCGTTTACATACTATTGCTGCAATAATGTCATATTATCAGAGTAGATATTATAAAATGGGCAGGACTTTGGATATGTTTAGCGAATATGTAATAGGTTAATGGTTAATGTCTGAATGGATGACAAGGAGCGATAAGATGGTTCCGGTAGAATTCAGCTTCATCGAGAAACTGGACATAGTATGGGCGCGGTTGCGCAAAGAATTGAACTTTAAGCCAGCTGATTTTGAGGAATTAGTTCAGCTGGATATGGATGAACTTGATCGAACAGTTTATCCGGCGCTTGTTTTAGCTGTAAGTGGGGCCTGTGGAGATCATGGGCAAAAGCCCGAAGCGTTGGCAGCCATCGTTCAATTTGTATTTATGGCAAATAAAGTTCATAAGTTAATGAAAGATGAGAGTAATATGGCGGAAGAGCTGCGACAGTTTCCAGTGCTTGTCGGAGATTTATTATATGGAAAGTTCTTTTTAGAGCTCTGCCGTGAGAAGCTACTTCCCTTTCTAGACCCTCTGGCTCAGGTAATAGGAACGATGAGTGAGGGGGGGATTTCACGTTGGCTCGCTCGTGATACAAAACTAAATCGAGATGAAGGGCTTCGAATTATTGAGATGGAATGTGCGTCACTAACGGCTTTAGCGGCGCGTCTTAGTGCAGAGCTCGCCGGTGTTTCACTTCCGTTACAGCATCGGCTCGAGGCGTTTGGTTGGGAATTGGGGTTAGCATGGGGAGTATGGAAGGAACGTATGGAGAACACCATGGTGCAATCAATTCTGCAACAGGCGAACAATATTTTAGATGAAATAGCGTCAGGATCCCAGCTTCAGTTACAGCCTCTCCGCGAAGTTTATTACTACCTGGCGAAGCAGCTGAACACAGATTACAATCCCCAAGAGGCAGGATCGTAATGAACGGAGTAGAGTATGCATAAACTAAAGGTTTTCTTCGAAATGATTAAATTTGAACACACGCTTTTTGCCCTTCCATTCGCCTATTTAGGTGCCTTTTTGGCAGCTAGGGGTGTTCCGCCTAGTTCAAAACTGTTCTGGATTACATTGGCCATGATAGGGGCGAGGACGGCGGCTATGTCCTTGAACAGACTGATTGATCGACATATTGATGCCCGTAATCCCCGCACGGCTCAGAGGGCACTGCCGGCAGGTCAGCTTAGGGTGAAGGAAGTTTACTTTTATACGGTACTGTCTTTCTTGCTCCTTGGCTATTCAGCGTACAAGCTCAATCTCTTGGCTTTGTGGTTAATGCCAATTGCCGTGTTCTTCCTTGTTTTGTATTCCTATACAAAACGCTTTACTTGGGCATGCCATCTCGCTTTAGGGATTTCGTTGGGCTTGGCTCCGGCGGGGGCCTGGATCGGGGTAACTGGTCATTGGGCTTTGGCACCGATTCTTTTAGGATTGGGAGTCATGACTTGGGTTGCGGGTTTTGATGTTGTTTATGCTTGCCAAGATGTAGAATTTGACCGTAAAGAAGGGCTGCATTCGATTCCAGCTATTTTTGGAGTGCAGAGAGGGTTAGAGATCTCGTCGTTTCTGCATATCCTCGCGCCGCTCTTCTTTATTGCCGTCGGAGTGGTTATGGCCATGAGTTGGCTTTACTACGTGGGTGTTGCGATTGCGATCGTCTTACTCTTTCGCCAGCATCGCCTTGTCTCGGCAGACGATTTCTCTAAGATTGGGGTTGCCTTTTTTGACCTCAATGGGTACTTAAGTCTCTTGCTCTTTATATTCTCAATCTTGGATCTGGTCTTATTACGAAAGTGAAGGAGGGGGACAATATGCTCTCACTGTTTGCTCAAAGTGAACTCAGTGACCTGATAGAAAAAGTGGAAAAGGGCGAACGCTTAGATTATGAGGCTGGTGTTCGCATGATGGACAGTCAAGACATCTTGGCCCTTGGGTATATGGCTAATCTTGTGCGCGAACGGAAAAACGGTAACAAAACCTATTTTATGGTCAATAATCCTTTGGATCATACAAATTTTTCTACTGATCGCACCAATGCAACAATGCTTTACGGGGATATTGAAACGACTGAAGAACGGATTGACCATTTGATACTACTCCGAGCAATACAGGACAGAATTGAAGGGTTTCTAACGTTTAGTCCACTTCCCGCAGACAGCGAAAAGACACAAGTTGAGGGAACTATGGGCGTTGGTAGTACAACGGGTATGGAAGATTTGAAAGTCTTGGCGGTTTCACGGATTCTTCTGGACAATATTGATCATATCAAAGCGTTTTGGATGATGCTCGGCCACAAATTGGCCCAAGTTTCTCTGGCTTTCGGCGTGGATGATTTAGATGGCACCGTTGTGGAGGGAACAGGAACAAGTGATGCCATCAGTAAGCGAGCTTTGATCCACATGATTCAAAAGGCAGGACGAGATGCGGTAGAAAGAGATACACTCTATCGTGTCCTTAAACCTATTTAGGGCCGGAAGGAGGAGAAGCACATGCCAACGGAGACCTTGAGAATTATTGAGCGACGATTATCCGGAGAACGGTTATCCTGCGCGGATGGGGTAAAACTATTAGAAGATGCCAATCTTTTGTCCTTAGGTCAAGGCGCGGATCTCGTTCGAGGACAAATGCATCCGAAAAAAGTGGTCACGTTTGTTATTGACCGGAATATTAACTATACCAATATCTGTTCTTGTCAATGTAAGTTTTGCGCTTTCTACTGTAAACCCGAAGATCCGGAAGGATATATTTTGTCACGCGACGCATTACATGCTAAGATTGAAGAAACAATTGCGGTTGGAGGGACTCAGCTCTTGATTCAAGGGGGATTGCATCCCGATTTGGATCTGCTCTACTTTGAGAATCTTCTGCGCGACATTAAAGCCCATTATACCATTCACATTCACTCGTTTAGTCCTCCAGAAATATGGGATCTGGCGAACAAATCCGGATTAAGTCTTGAAGAGGTCATCCGTCGCCTCCGCGAGGCAGGTTTGGATTCGATTCCTGGGGGAGGGGCAGAAATTCTGGATGATCGTGTCCGTCGTCTCATCAGCCCTAACAAAATAAGCTGGCAACAATGGATGGACGTGATGACCATAGCGCACAAGCTGGGGATGAAATCTACTGCGACTATGATGTTTGGGCATGTCGAGACGTTTGAAGAGCGGGTCCTGCACATGATTCGTGTTCGGGAGGCTCAGGATCAAACGGGTGGCTTTACGGCCTTTATACCTTGGAGTTTTGCCCCAACGAACACTGAGCTCGGGGGAGAGGGTAGTACCGGAGTTGAGTACCTGCGGACACTCGCAGTAGCACGCTTGATGCTCGATAATGTCCCCAATATCCAAGCGTCATGGGTCACCCAAGGGGCCAAGATGGCCCAAGTCGCTTTGCGTTTTGGAGCTAACGATTTTGGAAGTACTATGCTTGAAGAAAACGTGGTTCGGGCGGCAGGGGTGCAAACGCGTGTCCCGTTACAGGAAATAGTCCGTTGTATTGAAGACGCTGGTTATCAAGCTGTTCAACGCAATACACACTACGAGTGGCTAAAGGAGTACGGGAAGGAAGTGTAGGTGGATGCGCAGGCGCAAGCGACAGCTCGATGAGGGTAATTTGCCGCTAATAGAACATGTAATGGCCCTACGCAAAGTGTTGGTTATTTCCGCTTATGCCATTGCGATAGGTACTATTATCGGTTGGTTTATTAGTGACCAAACGTTCGCCTATCTGGCAAGCCCAGTGACCCAGTTGAAAACTATCATGTTCATTACGACAACGCCGATGGAACCAATGTTAGTTAAGCTAAAAGTATCTTTGTTCATTGGTGTCGCTTTAGCGCTGCCGATCCTGATGTGGCAGATCTGGAGTTTTGTGCTCCCAGCGTTAAAGCAAAATGAACGGAAATATTTATATATTATTGTTCCCAGCTCGGTACTTCTCTTTCTTGGTGGGGCAGCTTTGTGCTTTTATCTTGTCATGCCGATCGGGGTAAAATTTTTACTCTTTTACACTGGTGGGGGTGTGCAATCCACGCCCTTTGTAACCAAAACGTCTTACCTTGGTTTTCTTCTAACTTTTCTCCTGACCTTTGGGTTAGTGTTTCAACTGCCGATTGTTTTATTGATCCTTATTCGTATAGGCTTGTTGTCGCCCAAGACGTTAGCGAAAAAAAGGCGCTGGGCGATCTTGGTGATTGTCATAGCGGTGGCTATTGTCTCCCCATCACCAGATCTCTTGACGCAAGCTCTCATGGCTGGACCAATGTATCTCCTTTATGAAATTAGCATCTGGCTGGGGTATCTGATCGATCGCAGAAGAAATAAAGACCTAGTTTCGGAATAAGGGGGCAAAGATATGGGTATTACAGAAATCATTTTGATTATGGCTATTGCTCTTATTTTGTTTGGGCCTGAGGATTTGCCAGAGATCGCTCGGACGATGGGAAAAGTAGTTTTTGAAATTCGCAAGGCAACCCATGAACTGACCAAGGAATTTCAAAGTTCATTTGATACCCCTAGTAAAGTTTTGAATAAAGCTTTTGAGCAGACGACTTCACCACGCGTAACCAACCAAGAAACACCAGTTCTGCCAAGTGAAGCAACTGAAATTAATACAAACATCGACTTATTAACGTACGAAGATGAAATTCCAGATGATCCACTAGCGGAACTACCATTAGATATGGTATCTTATGAAGAAAAGGGTGCAAGCAGGTGAACCGCTTTTGAAACAACTCTGGCTCTTCAATCAGATAAATTCAGATTTGCAACGGGTGGAAAAGGAACTGACAAAATTCGTGGAGACGGATTATCCGATTCTCCAGGATTCGGCCGTCCATTTATTGGCTGCCGGAGGGAAACGATTGCGCCCGGCGTTTACGCTCTTAGCCGGGAAATTTTATGGTTATTCTTTAGAAAAGTTGATGCCTGTAGCTATGGCCTTAGAGCTAATTCATATGTCCTCACTCGTCCATGATGATGTTGTGGATGCGTCGCTGACCAGAAGAGGACGACCCACTGTTAAGTCCAAATGGGGCAACATAGTTTCTGTGGAAACTGGCGACTATCTATTTGCTAAATCCTTGGTGCTGATTGCTAAGATCAATCATCCGGAGGTTGCCCGTATCTTGGCAGAAATTAGTGTTGAAATGTGCCAAGGGGAGATTCAGCAGATTAAATCTTCCTTTGATGTTGAACAAAATCGCAAACAGTACTATTACCGCATAAAACGCAAAACTGCCCTGTTGATTTCTGCTTGTTGTAGAATAGGAGCCTTGGTTTCGGGAGCTCCCCAGCGTCAGGTGTGGGCAATGGGTGCTTATGGACATTCACTGGGAATGGCTTTTCAGATTGTCGATGATGTCTTGGATATAACGGCCAAGCCCTCCGAATTTGGCAAGCCAATTGGGGGAGATTTGCGTCAGGGGATTATGACGTTACCTATGATCCTATCTCTGCAATTGTCCCAGGAACCTTCGCGTTTACAGGTGTTGCTCGGAAAAATGGACAAAACGGATGGTGAAGTAGCGGAAACTATTGAGCTGATCAAAAACTCAGGAGCGATCGACGAGTCGATGCAACTGGTCGACCTGTATGTGCAGAAGGCCAAAAAACATCTTCAGGATCTTCCCCCGGTTCCAACGCGTAAAGCCTTGGAAGAGTTAGCTGAGTTTATACGCGTTCGAAAGTTTTAGATCCCAATTGAAGAGAATAAATACCTCTCCCGTAAAGCCGACGGGAGAGGTATTTTATTCTCCCAACTAGACTAAGGTCCTTGCGGCCCTCGCACACAAGTTGGTAAATGAAAAACTTGGGCAAATAACCCTAGAAAAGATAAGAACTCGAAATGGAAAATGTTGCGCCTTGACTTAATTAACAAAACAAATACTATAGGTGATGGCACTCTAATAAGGTAATGGATAATTTGCTCTAATTTTTGGGGAGAGGTGTAAGTGCATTTGATTCACATATTACGGCCAATCACTCAATTCAAACTGCGGTAATTATTAAAGGTGGTAGAGTTATGGGATACAATGTTGCAGATATAATTAATAAAGCTGTGAAAATTGCAATTAGAAGAAGAACAATATACGAAAATATAGGACAGGAAAAGTGCGATAACTTACCCGTAAAAATAATTTCGAAGGTTCTATTAAAAGAAGTGGATAGAACTATTGAATATTACGAAGAATTCTTGAAAGAAATAAATAATGACGTGGAATTCGAGGAGATCGATTTTTCGATATATGATAAAATGTCATTTTTGATAAATGATTTCAATAGAAGAATTGATACAGCAGAAATTAACAATGTCAAAGAATATTTATTGTTTTCCCTTGGTTTTGAAAAGTCTGTATACTCTTTGCTAATAAATATACAAGGTAGATTTGTAATAAACGCCAATGACATTCAAACAAAAACATATAAAATATTGGCTGCTATTATTGACAATAAAGCTAGACTTATCGCAATGCTTGACAAGGCTTTACAGTAAATTCGGCCGTCATATTCTTTCATTTGGCCCCAACGTTCAATCTGGTAAGGGCCATCTTGTTTTACCTTCTTTAGATAGAAAAGCATATCCAGGTGGCGGGATATTAATTTCCATTGATATTATCAAAGAATATAGCTATAATAAGAACACTAGTTCGTAAAAACAAATATATGTACTGTAAGGTGGTTGGAATGAAAGAAAACAAGCTCATTCACTTTGGTGGTTGCACGGAGTGTATCACTGGTGATTGGACGGAAAGTACTAATGAAACCCATTGAGATGATTGCGTGGTTTAATATCACTGGTACGCTGCGCCCCATCCGATTCCGTCATGATGGAATCGTTGTTAAGGTCGAGCGGATTGTCAAAGTTACTGAAGAAAAACTCGCCGGAAACCGAATGAAGGTTTATGAGTGCCAAAGTGAGATTCATGGGCAAATGAAGTGTTTTGAGCTTAAGTATGAGCTGAATACCTGCAAATGGTTCTTGTTCAAAATGTAGAGAATAAACGTTCTTCCCGTCCTATATACTAGACTTATGACAAAATTCATTTTACAAAATCATGTTTTAGCTTTAGTGAGTGTACACGTTCCGAAGAACGCACCAGTTTGGAATTCCATTAAAAAAACGGCCTTCGCTTTAAGGAACATTACACCTTCAAACGAGGCCGTGGTTTATTATAGAGAGGTTTTTGAAATGGCAAATATGACAGTAATTCCGGCAAAACTAAGACAAGCATTGCATGCAACTGTAGTAGCAAGAGAGTATGGAATACCTGCAGTTGTGGGTTTTCGGAGGCTACAAAATAATTAAAACAGGCCAAAAGATCAGAATAGATAGCAATATCGGATTTGTAACGATTATAGAAGAATAGAAGGTGATTCGTATAATCAGAGAAGTGCGTGACTATCAACCCCTTCTTGACCTCTCAGCATGGAATTCATAGCTTAGATAGAGTACAATATAGGTCAGGCTTACTCTTCTGTCGCATATAACGATAAATTTGTGTGAATAGTACTTGAATAGGTCATAGACTGGGAGGGCAATTTGATGGTTGAAAGTTCGAAGGGTTTGATTGATCGACTTTGGAGTACCTTTAGTTCAATGAAACTTGGACTAGCTCTGTTGGGCATTATTGCTTTTGTGGCTGGAATTGGAACTATAATACCACAGTCGGAGCAAGATCCTGAAAAAGCTAAAGCTGTGGGCCAATTATGGCAGACGATGGGCTTTACTCATCTTTATAATACCGTCGGTTTTCGCTTGTTGCTGGGGTTTTTGTGTATTAACCTCATAGTGTGTACTATCCAGCGTTTGAGAGGCATTTATCATCGGACGTTTAACCTGACCCCCCCATTAAGTCTGGCACGAGTTCCGCAAAAGAATAGAATGGAACTTCAAGGTGAGCTTGAGCCGCTGCGGGAAGCGATCCAAGAGGTCGTAAAACAGAAAGGATATCGCTTCACGCATATCGGCCAAACTGATTCTTGGAGTTTTATTGCAGTAAAACACAGATTGGGAAACTGGGGATCGTTAATCACCCATCTTTCGTTTGTGGTTTTAGTGATCGGAGCCTTATTAGGATCTGTCCTAGGATTTAAAGGATACTTGATGGAAGGGGCCGGAAGTACTATCCCTATTCAGGCAATCCAGCTCTCAAAGGGGGCGGTTTCCGAAACGTTCAGTGTGCGCATAAACTCTGCTGAGGACCGCATGTTACCTAACGGCGAACGGGATAATTGGTATACAAACCTGAGTATTTTAGAAAATGGACAAGAAGTGGCTAGGAAGACTTTGTCGGTGAACCATCCATTTGTGTATGAGGGAATTACCTTCTACCAAGCGAGTTTTTCCAAGGGCGCTCATTTTTCGGTGGATATGAACGGTCAGATCATACCGGTCGTTTTGCAAGATCAGGGACAAAGCTACTTTCAGGCCCCTGGGACTGACCTTTATCTCGTTACAACTATTGACCCGAGTTCTTCTGCACAGAAACCAGACGTTCTTTATCAGGTATATCAAGGTAATGGTGCAGATCCGATCCAATCTGGCAAGCTTACGTCTCTGCAAACGGTCGATGTACAAGGAAAATATAAGTTAACGTTGGATGGCTTAGTTGGATTTAGCGGATTACAGGTCAAAAAGGACCCAGGGGTCGCAGTTATTTGGTTAGGTTGCGCGATGTTGATAGGTGGGCTACTACTGGCCTTTTACTGGCAACCTGTGGTTCTCTCTGGGATCTTTCAAGCTGAGAATGGAAGACAAGGGACTTTAACGGTAGGAGCATTATCTGGTAAAGTGACGGTAAGTACCCGCGAAGCGTTAGAACAATTCGTTAATTCTGTCACAAAATTGTTGAGATAAGGAGAGTACTGAATGTTAGAAAGTCTCGAAACAGCCATGTTTTATTGTTTGGTAATAGCCTGTACCGTATGTATGCTGTTGTACTGGGTTAGGTTAGGCTCGAAAAAAGAATTTGTTGGGCGATTAGCAACGTTTTTTACGATCATCGCAGTGATCGTTAACACAGTTGCCATCATCCTGAGAATGGTCACTTCAGGTCATCCGCCACTTTCTAATGGCTATGAATTTCTCTTGACGTTTTGTCTGGGGATTATGGCGGTTTATCTATATGCCGAATTTCGCTATAAACTAAGATCCCTGGGCGCCTTTGTTATGCCCATTCCTTTCTTCCTTTTGATGTTTATTATTATGACTATGGGGCCTGAGGAGAGAATTGCCCAAGCAGTTCCTCCCGCACTTAAGAGCCAATGGCTCACCTTCCACGTTGTCACAGCAATGTTTGCCTACGGTGCTTTCGCCGTATCCTTCGGGCTAGGGCTTATGTATCTCCTTAAATTAAGTAAAGAGGACAATGGATATACATCGAGTCCACAGGGGATTGTCTCTCGGTTCCCAGCGTTAGAAGTATTGGATGCATTGGCTTATAAGGTTGTCGGATTTGCGTTTCCGCTTCTGACACTCTGCATTATAACTGGTGCAATTTGGGCAGATTATGCTTGGGGCACATACTGGTCATGGGATCCCAAAGAAACGTGGTCTCTGATTACTTGGATTATTTATGCAGGCTACTTGCATGCCAGATTAATGTATGGCTGGAGGGGGAAAAGGGCAGCCTGGATGGCTGTATTCGGTTTTGCAGCGGTTTTGTTTACGTTTTTCGGAGTTAACTATTTTTTACCGGGCCTTCATTCTTACGCCCAATAATTTATCATAATAGCGGTAATTTGTTTTTTAATTTATAATTACGGAGATATTTTATTTATTACAAGGAAAATGTTAGAATAGTGAGTCGAAACAAGTATCAAAGTTGGAGAAGGTGACTATTTTTTATGCCACAGTATTATCCAATCTTTATGGACGTAGAAGCTCGGCCGGTTTTAGTCGTTGGAGGCGGGAATATTGCTTTTAGAAAAGTTCAGACCCTCATGGATCATGGAGCGATCGTTCATATTGTCTCCCCAAAGCTCATTCCAGAGTTGAAGGGTCTGATCAATGATACTAATTGTCTTTGGTCAGAAAAAGAATACTCGACAGAAGATATTCAAGAGGCTATCCTAGTTTTTTCATGCACTGAAAAAGAGCAAGTTAATGCGAGGGTGTCTCGTGATGCTAAAGCTCATCATCGACCAGTCAATGTCGTTGATGACCCGGAGAAGTGTAGTTTTATTGTTCCGTCGATCATGGAACAAGGAGATTTGAAAATTGCCGTCTCCACCGGAGGTAGCAGTCCTATAGTCGCGAGGCAAGTTCGCGCAGAGTTGCAAACTTATTATGGCAGGGAGATGGCTGAATATCTCACCTTGCTGAAAACTTGGCGAAATACTGTTAAGTTACGCTTGTCACCCGAAAAACGGAGCATTTTTTGGAATCGGGTTACGGACGGCGAAGTGAGGGAACTCATCAAAACCCAGCAATTAACTGAGGCGGAAGGAGTGGTTGAAAAGTGTTTCCGGTCGCTATTGGATTAAATTATCGCAGTACGCCAATCGAAATTCGGGAAAAAATGAGTTTTCATCCCTCCCAAATGCAGCATATTTTAAAAGAACTGAGAAGTTATCCAGGACTTGAAGGAATTGTGGTTCTCAGTACCTGTAATCGTACTGAGGTCTATGCTGCTACAACAGATGTCGAAGTGGGGATCCGCTCTATTAAGGAATTTCTGGCCAATCACCATGGAGTCGAGGAGAACGTTCTTGAACAGTATCTATGTGTGCATACCTTGTATGATGCCGTGCGCCACTTGTTTCGTGTTGTCTCTGGATTGGATTCGATGGTTCGGGGCGAGACTCAAATCCTTGGCCAGGTCGGGGACGCTTATCAACTGGCAAATGAGGCTGAAGTCACGAACAAGACGATGAATGTACTTTTCCAGACCGCTTTAGCGGTGGGTAAACGAGTACGCACGGATACTTTGATTGATCAACATCCTGTTTCTATCAGTTACACAGCGGTAGAACTTGCCAAACAACAATTCGGAGAACTTCAAGGCAAGGGGATCTTAATCATGGGAGCCGGAGAGATGAGCACCCTAACCGCTAAACACTTAGTTGCAGCAGGAGCTACCACCGTCTTAGTTTCTAACCGATCTTATGATAAAGCAGTTATTTTGGCCGAGGAATGTTCTGGGCGGGCGGTGCGTTTTGATGATATGAATCAGTACCTTGAGGAAGTTGATATTGTAATTTCGGCAACGGCTTCGACACATTTTGTCTTGTTGCCGGAGCGCATGCAGGAGATTATGACCAACCGCAAGGGACGTCCTATGCTTCTCATTGATATTGCGGTGCCGCGTGATATTCACCCTGATGTGGGGGAGATTCCTTTTATTACGTTATTTGACATTGATGATTTGCGGGGGGTGGTTGACCGTCATCATCAAGAACGTGAAATTGCGGCAGTCAACGCTGAAAAGATTATTGAAGAGGAGATGCTGCTTTTTCTTAAATGGCATAACTCTTTGTTTGTGGTACCAACAATTTTAGCTTTACAGCAAAAAGGGCAAAAAATTAAAGAAAGACAAGTTGAGCGTGCCTTTGAGCATTTAGGAGAGTTAACCCCAAAACAAGAAAAAATTATCCGAGCAATGGCTAATTCCATCGTTAACCATCTCTTGCATCAGCCCATTACGAATCTCAAAGAGTATGCTACTACAAGCCAAGGGCATCTCTACACAGAAATTTTGCAAAACCTTTTTGATTTAGATGTCGAAGAAGGAGCCAAACGGACGAGCTTGACGGTAAATCAGAATTCAGGACAAGTGCATCATCATAGGAGGGCAGAATGAAGAATATTCGGATCGGGACTCGGGATAGTCAACTAGCAATGTGGCAAGCCGAGTGGGTACAAAATCAACTAACTATTAATTATCCTCATATGAGATTTGAGGTTGTCTCTATGAAAACAAAAGGGGATAAGATCTTGGATGTTCCCCTTTCTAAAATCGGAGATAAAGGATTATTTACGAAGGAGCTGGAACACGGCCTTCTGTCTAATGAACTTGACATGGCTGTTCATAGCCTTAAGGATATGCCGACCATGTTACCCATAGGGTTAACAATTAGCGCCTTTTGCGAACGGGAAGAACCTAGGGACGTTTATTTAAGCAAGAATGGAATCCTTCTTGAAGAACTGCCTGCCGGCTCCATCATTGGGACAAGCAGTCTGCGTCGGAAATCACAGCTTAAACACTATCGTCCGGATCTTGAATTTATGGATTTGCGTGGGAATCTTCAAACCCGCTGGAAAAAGTTGCTGGAGTCCGATATGGATGGGATCGTTCTTGCTGCTGCTGGCGTGAAACGGCTAGGTTGGGATGAGAGAATCACTCAAATTCTGTCTGAAGAAATGATGCTTTCTGCAGTCGGACAAGGGTCAATTGCTATTGAAATTGTAGAGAATCGTTCAGACATACATGAGTTATTAGCTCGGTTAAACCATGATGATACAGAACAAGCTGTACGTGCCGAACGTGCTCTGATGCGCAAACTTGAAGGTGGCTGTCAAGTCCCCATTGGAGCTTTAGCACAAGTGGTCGAAGGACAGATTATTCTGCGTGGGATGGTGGCGAGCTTAGATGGGGCTCGCTTGATTAAAGCGGAAGTCAAAGGCACTGATCCTGAAGAGGTAGGTTTTGATGTGGCCTGTCGTCTAATTGACTTAGGAGCTAGGGAGATATTAGCGGAAATACGAACGTAAGGGACTATGCTTTGTAAGATGATTGAATAGGAGTGTTCAGTTTGACTAAGGGATATGTATATTTAGTGGGTGCCGGTCCAGGTGATCCGAAGTTGATAACTATTAAAGGGTCGGAATGTATTGCCAAAGCAGATGTATTAGTCTATGACCGCCTAGCTTCAAGGCGTCTATTAATGTTAGCTCGCCCAGATTGTGAATTGATCTATGTAGGAAAATCTCCGGATCGTCATACCCTTAGACAAGAAGAGATTAACCAACTGCTGGTGGATAAAGGACTCGCAGGGAAAATCGTGACCCGTTTAAAAGGGGGGGATCCTTTTGTTTTTGGTCGTGGAGGCGAGGAGGCAGAAGCGTTACTTGAGGCGGGTATTCAGTTTGAGGTCGTACCAGGTATCACCTCCGCAATTGCAGTGCCAGCTTATGCAGGTATTCCAGTGACGCACCGAGATTTAACAACTTCGTTTGCGGTCATCACCGGACATGAAGATCCAACCAAAAACGAGACAACCATTCACTGGGACCACCTCGCGCTATCGCACGGGACGCTGGTTTTCCTCATGGGCATGCAAAACCTTCCCCTAATTGCTCAAAAATTGATCGAAAATGGTAAAAAGCCCACGACTCCAGTCGCTATTATTCAATGGGGTACTAGACCAGAACAACGTACGCTCGTGGGGCAACTGGGTACTATTGCGACAGAGGTTAAAGAACAAGGCTTTACAAATCCAGCCATTATTATTGTCGGTGAAGTCGTTTCTCTAAGGGAAAAACTCCAGTGGTTTGAAAATAAACCATTGTTTGGTCAACGAATCATCGTGACTCGGGCGCGCCATCAGGCAAGCGAGTTGTCTCAGGCGATTGAATCGTTAGGAGGAGAAGCTTGGGAATTTCCGACGATTGAAATTGCCCCTCCTTCGGACAAGTCTTATTTAATTAAAGCAATTGAAAATTTGAAAAAATTTGAATGGCTGATCTTTACCAGTGTTAACGGAGTTGAAGCTTTTTTTGCTGAGCTTAAGCTTCAAGAGCGAGATGTTCGCGATTTGGTTGGACTTGAACTTGTCGCCATTGGTCCAGCAACTCAAGCGGCTTTAGAGAAAAGAGGGCTACGAGTTGCCTTTGTACCGGAGGAGTTCCGAGCAGAGAAAATCATTGAAGGTTTATCAAACCGTGTTTTGTCCGGTCAAAGGGTATTACTGGCTAGGGCCGAAGAAGCACGTGATATATTGCCAGAAGCCCTGAAGGCTAGAGGTGTGGAAGTCTGGGACGTGCCAGCTTATAAGACGGTAATCGGTGGCGCTAACCGTGAAGAATTGCAACATATGCTTCGCGAAAAAGAGATCCATACGGTTACCTTTACAAGCTCTTCAACCGTGCGAAATTTTGTAACGCTCTTAGAGGGAGATATTTCCTTGCTCGAGGATGTCTTGCTTTATTCTATCGGACCTATTACAAGTGCAACGGCACAGGAACTTGGTCTGACGATTTTCAAAGAAGCAGCTCAATACACAATAGCTGGATTGGTTGAAGCATTATCTGGAGGGAAATAAAACATGATTAGCGTCACAAAGCTTTTATTTGATACCGAATATTTCGGAGACTCTCTGCGCTATAATAAAGACTCTCACGGTGCGCGAAATGGAACGACAATAGGTTCTGGTCCTGTTGTTGTCTGGAATTCAACTAAGACGTGTAACTTAAAATGTGCACACTGTTATATGGAGTCAGATTCACAAAAATATCAAGGGGAAATGACTACCGAAGAAGCAAAGCACTTTATCGATGATCTGGCTGAATTCAAATCTCCCGTGCTACTTTTTTCAGGAGGGGAGCCTTTAATTCGTCCTGATTTTTTTGAACTTGCCGAATATACAATCTCGAAAGGACTACGGGCCACGCTTTCAACTAATGGTACGCTAATAACGCCTGAAGTTGCTAGGCGCATCAAAGACATTGGGATCTCCTATGTCGGCATCTCACTTGATGGGCTTGCAGATGTCAATGACAAGTTCCGAGGTAAAGAAGGAGCTTTTCAGGCGGCAATGCAAGGGATTCAAAACTGTGTAACCGTAGACCAACGAGTAGGACTTCGTTTTACAATTAATCACCATAATATTAAAGAACTGGACAAGATCTTCGATTTCATTGAAGCAGAGAAGATTGATCGCGTCTGCTTCTACCATTTGGTCTATTCAGGCCGAGGTAACCAAATGATTGCAGAAGATGTGACAAGGGAAGAATCCCGTCAAGCAATGGATACGATAATTCGCAGAACTCGGGATTTTGAAGAACGTGGTTTGAAAAAGGAAATCCTTACGGTAGATAACCATTGCGATGGCGTTTATATGTACATCCAAGCGTTAAAAGAGGATCCAGCTAGGGCAGAAAAGATCAAGAGCCTTATCGGGTTCAATGGGGGCAACCGTTCAGGTATAGCCTTTGGAGAAATTGATCCAATGGGAGACGTGCATCCTGACCAATTTACCCAGCATATCTCGTTTGGAAATGTCCGCGAACGCAAAATTGGAGAGATCTGGTCCGATGTGTCCCATCCCATCATGGCGGGACTCAAAGATCGCAAGGGCCTGCTCAAAGGACGTTGCGCGGCTTGTCAATACCTAGACATGTGTAACGGTAACTTCCGGACACGTGCAGAAGCCGTTACTGGTGATTTTTGGGAATCGGACCCTGCTTGCTATTTGACTGATGAGGAGATTGGACTCAAATAACGGAAATGAAATTGAGATGCGCAAGGTTCACTTACAGTATGCAAAAAAGAACCGTCCCTACTTGCACGCTACTTGCATGGAAATGAAATTTACGTTATTAATGCAACCAAGAACCGTCCCCATTTGCACACAAGGAGGCACTTAGAATGGAACTAAAGAGGCGCCCGCGTCGTTTACGGGTCAATGAGGCGATACGAAGCATGGTTCGAGAAAACTATGTCAGAGTTGAGGATTTAATTTACCCCATGTTTGTTATGCCTGGAGAGAAAAAGAAGGTGGAGATTTCTTCTATGCCAGGCGTCTTTAATTTTTCCTTGGATGAGTTTGTATTAGCGCTTGGAGACGTCGTAAAGCTAGGGATCCCCGCGGTTTTGTTATTCGGAATTCCCGATAGTAAAGATAGTGTCGGGACAGGGGCTTACCATGAGCATGGGATTGTTCAGGAGGCCGTGCGCTTGGCCAAAAAGCATTTTCCTCAACTCTATGTCATCACAGATGTCTGCCTGTGTGAATATACCGATCACGGGCATTGTGGGTTGATTGGAAATGGGCAAATTCTGAACGACCCGACGCTTGAGTTACTTGCCCAGACGGCTCTTTCTCATGCAAGCGCTGGTGCGGATATGGTTGCCCCGTCGGATATGATGGATGGGCGAGTTGCTGCCATTAGGGAAGTGTTAGACAAAGAGGGATTCTCTCAGATCCCGATCATGGCCTATTCAGCCAAGGTAGCCTCCGGATTTTACGGTCCTTTCCGTGATGCGGCAGGGTCTACACCTCAATTCGGAGATCGTAGAACCTATCAGATGGATCCAGCGAATGGTAACGAAGCCATGCTGGAAACTGAACTAGATATTGAAGAGGGAGCCGACTTAATTATTGTGAAGCCGGCCTTCGCGTATGGAGATATTATTTATCGTACTAAAGAGAGATTCGGAGTGCCAGTTGTCGCCTATAACGTCAGTGGAGAGTACGCAATGGTGAAAGCAGCCTCAGCGCAGGGGTGGATTGATGAAAGACGAATTGTCCTAGAGGCTTTGGTGAGTATGAAACGCGCAGGCGCGGATTTGCTGATCACGTATCATGCCTTAGATGTAGCGCGCTGGCTTAGAGAGGGGGGGCACGTATGATAGTTTCCTGGAATACGACAAATGCCTGCAATATGTACTGTGACCACTGCTATCGTGACGCTGGCTGTAAAGCTGAGGATGAACTCAGTACCACTGAAGCAAGGACCTTGCTAGAGCAGATTGCTAAAGCTGGTTTTAAAATTATGATTTTTAGTGGGGGAGAACCTCTGCTGAGGACGGATATCGTTGAATTGGTTTCTCATGCAACGTCTTTGGGGTTACGCCCTGTTTTTGGGACCAACGGCACTCTACTCACGTTAGACTTGGCCCGGCAACTTAAAGAGGCTGGTGCCATGGGAATGGGCATTTCCCTAGACTCTTTGGACAAAAAAAAGCATGATGAATTTCGTAAATTTCCAGGTGCCTGGGATGGAGCGGTTCGAGGCATGAAGATCTGTAAAGAAGTTGGTCTCCCGTTCCAAATTCATACGACGATAATGGATTGGAATGCTAATGAAGTGGAAGCGATTACGGATTTTGCGGTCGAGCTGGGCGCGGTTGCTCACCATTTCTTTTTCCTTGTTCCGACCGGTCGAGCCGTTTCGATTGAGGAAGAGACTCTAAAGGCGGAGGCCTATGAGGAAGTCCTAACTCGAATTATGAAAAAACAGCAAACCGTCGATATAGAACTAAAGCCAACTTGTGCCCCTCAGTTTATGCGTATTGCCAAACAAATGGGGGTTAATATGCGCTTTAGTCGCGGTTGTTTGGCAGGGACAAGCTATTGCATCATTGGACCGAAAGGGCAAGTTCAACCCTGTGCTTATCTGAATATCCCGTTAGGAGATGTTCGTGAGACTCCGTTTGACGAAATTTGGCGGAATCATGAAGTGTTAAAGACCTTACGAACGCTCGATTATAAAGGCGATTGTGGAACATGTGAGTATAAGCAGGCCTGTGGAGGTTGCCGGGCGCGAGCTGCTTATTACAATGAAGGGGATTACATGGCTGAGGAACCGTGGTGCTTGTATCACGGAAGGAAGGGGTTCTAGTATGGATTCAACCGATCGGGCCCTACTAAATGCCATTCAAAATTGTTTTCCAATCGCGCTTCATCCCTACCAGAGTCTGGGCGAAGCCGTGGGAACGACAGAAACAGATGCTTATCAACGGATTCAATGTCTTCGGCAAGAGGGCATTATTCGTCGTTTAGGTGGTGTCTTTGATTCTCGCCGCTTAGGATACTATAGCACCCTATGTACAAGCAAAGTTCCTGAAGCGAAGATTCCCATCTTAGCGAAACTTTTAGAGAAAATTCCTGGAGTGACTCACAACTATATTCGCAATCACGAGTATAATGTCTGGTTTACCCTCATAGCTCGCTCACAGGCCTTAGCTGAAAGCATACTTCAAAACATTCGTGAGGTCTCGGGAGTTGCGGATGTCTTTAGCCTTCCTGCCACTCGGCTATTTAAGATCAACGTTAATTTTGATTTAACAGATGAGGACACATTGGAAGAAGGCGGCGACATATTTGCAGACACTGATTTGCGCGTTGTGCAGAGGAGCAAAGATGTCTCTCCTTATGACTTAACTAATGAGGATATAGCGCTTATTCAAGTACTGCAAGGGAATCTGCCGGATTCCCCAACTCCTTTTACAGTACTCGCTGAAACTCTTCAGTGGCAGGTAGAAGAGGTTATCTCTTGTGCCAATCGATTATTGGAGGTAGAAGTCATACGACGTTTCGGGGCAGTACTGCGGCATCAAAAAGCTGGCTTCGTGGCCAATGCTATGGGTGTTTGGCAGGTTGATCCAGAACTGGCTGCAGAGGTTGGAGAAACTATGGCACGTTTCAAGGAAGTGAGCCACTGTTACCAAAGACCGACGTTACCCGATTGGCCTTACAACCTCTTTACCATGGTTCACGGACGAACTATGGAAGATTGCGAGGACGTCATGAAGAGAATTTCCGTAACAACAGGAGTAAAGACGTATTCCATGCTTTTTAGTACCGCCGAATTAAAGAAGAGCAGTATGCAATATTTCCTAGAAGATGAGACTACTAAGAAAGGGGACATTCGCTTGAGTTTTGAGGATGAAAAAAGCCGACAAGCCTTTGCTGTGGCTCAGAGGGTCATTCCTGGTGGTGTGAATTCGCCGGTAAGGGCCTTTAAATCTGTAGGGCGCGACCCGGTATTCATAGACCGAGGTGAAGGAGCCCACATCTGGGATATCGATGGCAACCGTTACTTGGACTTTGTTGGTTCGTGGGGACCATTGATTGTTGGTCATGCTCACCCGGACGTGGTTGCGGTAATCAAACGGGTGGCCGAGAGAGGGACGAGTTACGGTGCTCCTACGGAAGTAGAGACCGTATTAGCTGAAGAAGTCCTGAAGGCGTACCCTTCCATGGATATGATCCGCATGGTTAACTCCGGGACGGAAGCTACCATGAGTGCCTTGCGTTTAGCGCGTGGTGCCACTGGGCGGTCGAAAATTGTTAAGTTTGAGGGCTGTTATCACGGGCACTCGGATCAACTGCTGATAAAGGCGGGTAGTGGAGCTCTGACCTTTGGTGTTCCCACGTCTCCAGGGGTTACTGAACAAACTGCTTCATCCACAATTTCGGCTCGTTTTAATGATCTTGAAGGTTTAAAAGAAATCTTTCAACGTGAAGGGGAAGAGATCGCTTGCGTAATTCTCGAACCCGTCGCTGGGAACATGGGTGTTGTCTTACCGGACGAAGGGTTCTTACAAGGAGTTCGTCAATTAACGAAAGAGTACGGAACATTACTAATCTTTGACGAAGTGATGACCGGTTTTAGAGTTAGTTATGGAGGCGCACAAGGCTTTTTCGGAATCGATCCAGATTTGACTTGCCTAGGTAAAGTGATCGGAGGAGGTCTTCCAGTGGGAGCATACGGAGGTAAACGCTGCTTTATGGAACAAATTTCTCCTAGTGGCCCTATCTATCAAGCTGGAACCCTTTCTGGTAATCCGTTGGCGATGAACGCTGGGTTAGCGACCTTGAAATTGTTACAGCAACCAGGCACCTATGAAGCGTTAGCAAATAAAACAATTCGACTGGCTGAAGGGTTAAAGCAGCTTGCCCAAGAGGCCGGACTTCCTATTTGGGTCAATTCCATCGGCGCTATGTTTTCTGCTTTTTTCACTGACGAATCAGTTAGAGATTATGCCAGTGCGTGCACATCGGACGTAGAGCGATTTGCCAAGTATTTCCGCGGAATGTTGGAACATGGCATCTACTTAGCCCCTAGTCAATTTGAAGCAGTCTTTTTATCGACGGCTCATTCAGATGCAGACATCGATTATACGCTGGAACAGGCTCGTACAGTCCTGAAGACACTTTAACGAAGTTCAATACACGATGTTCGATCGGATGTTTTCTTTTGAAAACAAGTTGATATTAGTTGTTATTCTGGTATTTGTTTTGAAATTATGTCGGGTTGCTCTAAAGAGTGAAAAACCTTAGTTAAAGGGGTGCTTTCTTGTATGGAGCGCAAACGCATCATAAGAACACTCATTACGTTCAGCTTATTGGCTGCCTTGGTAGCAGTGCTTGTTATCTCTCAAAATCGCGATCCGACAAATCCCCATAACGGGGTGTCTAAGGATACTTGGATTCATGGACCCAATGGGCATGGGTATGCCGTTTTAAATAACCAGCAACCGTGGAAACAATGCTATACTTGTCATGAAAAGAAAGGGCTAGGCGGAGAGGCGTATTGCCAGAGTTGCCATGACCAAGCAGGTGTAAAAGTGGATATTCCCAAAAAGCCTTCGTAACTTTTTCCTTCGTTCCAAGGTAGTCCTTCTTTCATTCTTTCTTTCTTTCGTTTGTATGGATCAGTAGCTAGTTAATAATTTGGAAAAAAAGAAAAATAAGGTACTCCCAAGACTCACCCTAAAAGCCCACTTGGAATATTATGGCTTATAAGGAATGGGCTGGGAGGGGACTTGGTTTGAATGCAGATGAACGGATTGGTTTTATTGAACGATTAGAACAATTGCGAGGTTCCAAAGTCTTAGTTTATTATTCCCATACGCCCCTAGATGACACTATTATAGTTCCCCTCTATAAACAACTGAAGGAAATGGGTCACACTAAAAAGATTGATCTCTTCTTGCACAGTTATGGAGGAGCGGTGGATACACCTTATAAAGTGGTAACGTTGATCCGAGAGTTCTGCGATGAGTTCGCCGTCATTGTTCCGTTTGTTGCCAAATCGGCAGCTTCAATGCTTGTGCTCGGAGCAGATGAAGTTGTTATGGGGCCGATCTCCGAACTTGGACCCATTGATCCTCTTGTCATACATCCGGTTTATAAAGATATATTGGTACCTGTGCAAGCGGTTTGGCATTGCTTAGATTATCTGCAACGCTCTATTACCAATAGTTCTGACCCGGAAGTTGCATCCTTTATGGTAACTCCGTTGTTAAACAAGTTGGACCCGTGGCTTATTGGGGACTACGAAAAAACCATCAAGGCATCTCAGCAATATGCAGAAACATTATTATCGAACTATATGCTAAAAGATGACCTGGAACGGGTTCCAATCGTAACACAGGCTTTAACTGAAGGATACTATTCTCATGGATATCCGATTGGTCGTCGGGAAGCCAAAGAACTCGGAATTAAAGTAACTGATGCACATGGAGAACTATGGGATGTAATCTGGACATTATATCTCGGATACGAAGAACTTTTCAAGGTCAAGGAAGAGGAGACTGTAGAAACGGAGACTATAGATGAGGAGACTGTAGATGAAGCGACCAATAAACTTTAAGGTTTATTGGGTTCATCTATTGCTTCTAAACAGACTTTTTTGTATTCCCATAAAAAACATATTGCGTGTCGTCCTTCTATACGGTAGTATAGGCTTGAGCTTGATTTGCTAATAATAAGAGTTGAACGCTCAACTTTTCAATCAGGGTACTATAATAATGGAGGTGGGACGATTATGCTTACTACATTTGGACTTTTTTCTCCGTTAGAAGCAGGAATTTTTCTTGTGATTGCTTTGGTTATTTTTGGGCCAGGTAAGTTACCTGACGTAGGGAAAGCCTTAGGTAAAGGGATAAGAGAATTTAAATCGGCAAGTGAAGGTGAAGAGAAAAAAGAAGAGAAAAAAGAAGAAGTAAAGAACGTGAAAATCGAGTAATTTTATAAATTTTATTTCTGATGGATTACCATCTGAGAAAAAATCAAAAAAGATGGAGCCTGTTTTGGCTCCATCTTTTTAAATTACAATTACCTTACCCTTGCAGTGGTTTGAATCTTCCTTTAACTTTTTGAACTTCAAGAGCTTCAGCGTCCGTCGTTGGATACCAGCCCTTTTGGTTCATGATATTGTAAAGGTTTTCATGAATACTATGTTCCTCTGTGAGGATACTTTTTAAGTTTTGCGTTAAATTAGCACATGTTGATTCAGTAATAAATGTATTGTATGTGGCAGTAGAATGTTTTTCACTTGTCAATAAGTCAGCTAAAATTTCTTGTTCTGACATCGTATTTTGCATATTCAACTTGATCCCGTCCTTTCCAAATTTACTGATGGGCATTCAGATAATTGAGTAGGGTATCATAATGTTTACGATGTTGCGCAGAAATGGAAGAAAGTTGAGAACTGATAGCTTGATCCTTGACAGATTGTGAGGCTTGGGCAAACTTATGGACTAATAAAGCTTCAGCCCCGAGTTGATCATTTAAGATGGTTAAATTTTTGGCGGTTAATTCAGGCATTGAAGTGGTCATAATCATTCTCCTCTCGGTACTATTTAAACGACATTTATAGAATGCCTCGTTGAAGATGAATTATGCATGTTAAATAATGGGAAGTTAAAAGCAGCGACGGTAGATTATAAATAGCGTAATAGGGGGGTTGAGTGGGAGCCATTTTTGGCAACACTATTATAAAGAAGAAAACCACCATTGGCACGAATGAAGGAGAAATTAGGTTATGAAGACAGTGGTTGTCCTACCCATGAATCGTGGAAGGTTAATTTATTCTTTTGTTTCGAAAGTTTTTCCGCTCGTTAAACAAGAATTAAATAGATGGCAACAGATAGCCGTGCAGTTACCTGATACCAACCTAAGCCAGCAAGCGACAGAGAGTATTCGCTCGAAAACATTTCATTGCCAAGGGGGAAGTATTTTCGCGCTTTATCCAGGCGTAAATGAGGTTGAAGCAGTTCGATTTATTGTCGCGTATCAAACCATGAGTGATTATCTTGATAATTTGGTCGATAGCCTCGAAGTCCAAGATGAATTGGCCTTTGCGCAGTTGCATTTAGCCATGCAAGAAGCCTTAATTCCTGACACAGTCCCATCAGATTATTATTTATATTATCCTTATCGAGAGGATGGAGGGTATCTAGAACAGTTGGTGACGACTTGCCAAGAAAGCCTTAGAAAGTTACCATCATACAATCTAGTCCAAGAAGAGGCTATTAAGTTTGCACGACTCTATTCCCACTTACAAACTTACAAACACCTGGCGCTGGAAGAACGGGAAGCGAAGATGCTAAATTGGATCAACCCTCAATTAAGGGAATATCCTGAGATAAAGCCTTGGGAATTTGCCGCTGCGACAGGGTCAACCTTAGGGATTTTCTGTCTTTATGCTATTGCCTTTAATCCCCAATTGACGACCAGGCAAGTACAGGCGATTAGTCAAGCCTATTTTCCGTGGATATGTGGTCTCCATATCTTATTGGATTATTTCATCGATCTACGCGAAGACAGGGAGACAAGTCAGTTGAATTTTGTCGCGTATTATGAACATATGGGTATGACGTTTCAGCGGTTGCATCAGTTTGTAGAAAATTCCTTAACGCAGACGGAGAGCCTGGATCATCCGAAGTTTCATCGGGCGGTTGTCCAAGGACTTCTTGCCATGTATTTGTCCGACGAAAAAGGCATGGACACGGATATTCGCTCCATCACGAAGCAACTGATAAGGGGGAGCGGGTTAGGAGTTAATCTTCTGTACTGGATGTGTTGCCAAATGAGAAAAAATAGGTCTCTTTAAAAATAGTCGAGATAATTTACGTAATATCATTAGAAAAAATCACAAGGGACCAAGATTGGCTGATTACAATTGCCAGTTTGGTCCCTTCGGGTTATGTACCTATTTTGTACGTTGTAAGATCGAATCAGGCAAATTCATAAGGGTCGATTGATAAAGGCCCCCAGGAATTTCATCCAAGCAAGCTTTGGCCTTACAGATACATTGAGCAGCTGTTGCATAGGCTTGCTCGATGCATCCTGAACTAATAAGAGCTTCTTTAATGCTTTGCAGATCTTGACGTGAGATCTTACGTGTTTGCATAATTTTTGCTAACCAGTTTCCATAAATGGGGTCATCCAAGAGATAAAGGATTGGGAGAGTTATGTTTCCATTAATAAGATCGGCTCCAACAGGTTTCCCAAGCGATTCTGTATCCCCACTGATATCCAAAATGTCATCAGTGATTTGATAGGCATAGCCGATGTTTAACCCGTAGTCACGCATGAGAGCCAAATCATTCGAATCAGCACCTCCAAGGATAGCACCCGCTTGACAACAGGCCCCCAGAAGAATTCCTGTTTTTTTGGCAATTCGGTTAAAATAATGTTGTGTTCCAACTAAAATTGAAAATTGTTCACCTGCTTGATTCACCTCTCCGTCACACATGGCTTGGATTGCTTCGACGAGGTATTTCATACAATTGAGCAATTGATGCGTAGAGAGGATATTAAAGGCTTCCGCAAATAGGTAATCCCCGGTCAGAATGGCTGCATGATCCCCATGGAGGGAGTTGACGGTCGGTTTTCCTCGTCGGGTAGCCGACTCGTCGATCACATCATCGTGAATAAGAGAAGCCATGTGAATAAGTTCTGCAGCTACAGCCGCTTGGATCATCAATGGATTTAAGGGAGAAAAACACATACCACTATAAAGAGTAAGAAGCGGTCGGATTCTTTTACCACCAGATTGCAACAGACTAACGCAGGTTTGTTGAATGAGACCATCGGCTTTACTAAGCACGATCTGCAACTGATCTTCAACAAATAGCAGTTCCGGAAATTGAAGCGTGGAGATAGACATGTCCGCGGTGTTATACAGTTGTTGGATACTCATGCATCAGCCTCTGCCCTCTATCTAAGATTATTACTAAAACTTTATATATTATGTCATAAAGGTGAGGATTGGATACCTCGTTTTTAAAGATTTTTAACCTTTTGACTGTGTACAAAAGAAAATTTAAAATGAGTAGGAAGGTTTAGATAAGGGAAATCTAAAAGTGTTTAACGTAATAACAGGGTTCAAATAAGCTGGTAATAACGATCACACAACTCCGCAGTATGGTATTAATGGGCGCAAAAATGCTAAAGGAGGAACTCTTACGTTAGAAGTAGATGATGTGTTTCATAATAAAGGAATTATAAATGAGATATAGGAAGATTAATTAAGTCCTCAGCTGTATCTTTCTGCTCATAATAGAGAATATTATTTATTCATCAGCGGATGGGGTCTGACTGGTAGATAAAAACCGGCTTGTGAACAGAGAGCGGACACGAGTCGGTTTTTCTAATACATAAAGGACGGAATCGTCAGTATAAAGGTGTTGGGAAAAATAAAAACCTGAAGATTGGACAAGTCAAAGGATAAGAAAAATAGTTACTTGATAGACTATAGGCGAGGTGAGAGGGTTATGTCTAACTATAGTGTGTGGAGGGATTTAATTAAACCAACGATATTTGCTTTCATTATTGCGTGTGCAATACCAGCCGGAATTGCAGGTGTATATTATTTGTATAGTAATTTTTTTTAAAACTGATGCAATCAGGGCGTGTCAGCTCTTATGAATAGGTCTTTCATCTCCACGGTAGTTATTGCAGGATTGTTTTTTCACAATAATGTACTTCCATGAACATTATTTTCCTGATACAATGGGAGTGTTTAATATTGAAAGTGATAAAGGATTGAAAAAGATGAACGTGATGATTTTTACTAGCAGCCCGAATATAGATGGGTTGACAGCAGCCTGTGCTAACGCCGCTAAAACAGGAGCTGAAGAGGCCGGTGCACATGTCATTATGGTGAACCTCAATCAGCAACAGATCGGTCACTGTCAAGCCTGTGGCAATGGATGGGGATCCTGTCGTAGTGAACATGAATGTCAAGTAAAAGATGATTTCCAAAAAGTACACGCAGCTATGGCGGATATCGAGGCCTTTATCTTGATAACACCAGTTTATTTTGGAGAAATGAGTGAATCAGCCAAAAATTTTACAGATCGATTACGACGTTGTGAAGCATTAAAAAAAGGCAAAACATTGTTTGAGGGAAAACCTGTCATAGCCGTAGCTGCGGCAGGTGGTAGCGGTAATGGACTAACCTCTTGTCTTACCTCAATGGAGAGACTCTTTACCCATGTCAGAGCTGAAAAGTTTGACTTTATGGGAATCACGCAGAAAAATAAACGGTACAAACTAGATGCTCTTCAGGAAGCCGGGAAAGAAATGGTATCGAAACACAGTCTATAGTTTTTAAAAAAAGGTGGAAAAGTCAGCGACAAGCCATTAGGTCTAGTCGCTGGCTTTTTTATACCATGAAAATTTGATGTCTAGGAGGCTATTGTATTTGGTTGAGAGGATATACATCAATCTTTTTCACAATCCACTTGATTACAAACCTAAAAATTAAATGTTCAAAGAATTTATCATACAATAATTTGATTGTGTCCATATCGACGAGTAATAACTATATTGACTTATATTAACCATAATGCTAATCTTCATAAGAGGAAATTATCTTCTGCAGCAGATTCATGGCTCAAACTCAAGTGTATTAGATGTTTTAGGCCATTTAAGCATTCTCAGAAAGAGTTTTAAGTGTGCGGAGCGTAGGTTATAAGGAGGAGAGATCCCTTATGCACAGTTTAGTGGCAGGACTAATTAAATTTAGAACACAAGACTTTGAAGAACATAAAAATTTATTTTGTAGATTAAAAAGACGTCAAGAACCTCATACGTTGTTCATTGCATGTTCTGATTCACGAGTAGTGCCAGAATTGATAACGAAATCGTTACCAGGGGAATTGTTCGTTGTTAGAAATATCGCCAACATCGTTCCAAGATATAAGCAAGCTCATGAGTACGTAGCGACTACTTCAGCGACGACGGCGGCAATTGAATATGCAGTCAAGATCTTAAAAGTAAAAAGTATCATCATTTGTGGTCACTCTAACTGTGGAGGTTGCTCGGCGATCCATTATCCTGAGAAGGTTCTTAACGAAATACCTGCTACTAAAAAATGGTTAGAGGTATCTGAACATGTTAAGACTAGAGTAATTGAAGAAATGAAATTAAATGGTAAAACTAAGGATTTGGAATTTAGAGAATGGCTAACAGAGCAAATGAATATTGTTGAACAGATTAAGCATTTGTTAACTTACCCTTATGTCGCAGAAGCGTTCAATAAGAAAGAATTGGAAATTATCGGCATGTATTATACTATTGAAACGGGAGAAGTCTTTATTTTTAACCCTCAAACCTCGGCATTTGAATTAGCAAACTAAAAAAAGCCATCACCGAATTTACGGTGATGGCTTTTTTGACTCGTAAATTAAGAAATGATCAAGGACTATAAGTTTGGGTTTGGTGCCTTCTTAAGATATTCAGCAACCGCAGCGGATTGCATTTTTTCCCATGTTTTAAATTTGCTGATAGTATTTATAAATTTATCAAATTTAGCATCTTGAATAGCCATGAAGTCCTCTATACTTTTTACTTTGTATTTTCCAGCCTCGAGTAAATCGTTGAAATTGGAAAACTTTGTGTAACTAGTCATAAAAGACGGAGTAAACAGATCGTTGAAACTTACCATACCCATTGGTTGCTTAGCTTTCTCTTCAATGTCTTTAGCTATGCTATCAAAGTCAGAATCGGGTATGTCATGCATAATATTCACCACCTTTCCGTTATATGGTTCGAACACCCGTTAGCTTCGACATAAAAGGAGAAAAACCTGTCAATATTAAGTATTATAAAAGCTATTGCTTGCTAATGCAAATAGCACCAATCAAAAGGCGGTAAAGCACCTCGTCGATTGATTGGTGCTATTTGCATTTCTTAAGCATGTTGTTCCAATCGAACAGTAAACTCTTCTATAAAATTAAGGAAGGAGGTAATGGTTTGGGCTTAGCAACGTGTTATAATATTGCGGAGAGACATAATGTCCAGAGTAAAGTGGAATATTCTTCGTCTGGACGACTTTTCCCATAAGATTTCAGTTGTGTTAGGATAGAATGGTAATGTAATGTAATGTATTGTAATGTATTGTATGCAAAGGGTGGTGAGATATTTGGCTGTCATAGGAGGGCGGGCACATATTAATGGAATTACATTTGCAACTAACTCGCATGTTGTTCGAGGGAAGTTATCACATGGAAATATATCTATCAATGTAACTCGACTGCCCGGGATTCGGATATTTAAGCTAATGGACCAAGTTCCTTGCTTGCGGGGAGTTTCTAAGCTAGCAAAGCTTAATCTTAAGTTATTTCTAAGTTTGATTCTTTTCTTCGTTATACCGTGGGATTGGATATTTCCTTCTAACGATATGGTTGTTACTGAGCCAGTCTGGCCGGTGCTCGCCATTTGTGGGGTTGTTCTGATTGCTTCCGTATTTCTCCTGAAACGACTCTGGCAGTTTCATGGAGCGGAGCATAAAGCCTTCAACATTTATACAAGCGGTACAGATCTCTCAATGAGTGCGGTAAAGGAGGCTAGCCGAATTAGCGAGCGTTGCGGTACTAACTTGGTCGTGATATTGTTTCCAATCTTGATTCTGCTTTCATCGGTGGCCTACCAGATGCCGCTGCTCATATTAGTCGGTTCTCTGTCAATTGGTTACGAGGTCTTCAACTGGAGTTCTCGTCGTAATCATTTAAAACGAGCGTTTCTGATTGCTAGTTTCATTCAGAAACACATTGTGACAGCAGAACCGACAGAAGAGCAGATGCGGGTGGCTATCGCTACCTTAGTCAAGGCAATAGAATGCGAAGAAAAAATGGTGCTTGCATAAGACTAACACAAATGTTCAAAATCCTGCGTTCTCATCTGTTCGAATTCTTTGTTTGCGAAAATATAAAATAATTGTTCATGGGCTTTTTCGAAGGTTTCAAAAATTCCTATAACTTGCTCTGGACGCTCGTCTATCCAAGCGAGCCAGCCTATATTATGAATGATTGTGGTAAAAAAGGAAATTCCATGGTCATATACAACTGTGATGCTGTTAAATAGCATTTCTTCATAACTTATAAATCCATTTTTAATTGCGAAATCATCTCTACTCACAATTTCTCAACTCCCTTTGCACAGCAAAGTTTTCTCTAATTATATAGAGTATTCCTTTAAATTGAAAATAGATATCTCTCTCCTCCCAACCAATTTGCTCATTTTAGAAATAAACTGAAAAATTCTTTACAAAAGGAGTATGTGATTTGAAGACTGATTTATCGTTATTAGCCATTGGTATTGGCAGTTTGCCGCATTTAAAGACGACTGAAGCTATAGAATTGATTGAAACCTTAAGAGAGATACCCCATTGGCCGCAATTGCCAAACCAAGCTTCTTCAGAAGATATGTTGAATCAATATACATTTCCGTTGTTAAAGCTTGGTTTGGTCGTGGAACAAGGCGGAAAGCAGTTCTTTGACAGTTCTCAGCCAAGTTGGTTAGACAAGGTAACCGAGTTTTACAATCAATATTTAGAGATAATGGCAGGTAATTTAGACAATCTTAACTTTTTTTCATTCCCAGAAGAATCCGCTCAAGGATTTTATAGTTTTTTGAAAAAGTTAATAAATGGTGATTTTAGTGAGGCGCAATTTATTAAAGGACAGGTTACTGGACCGGTTACCTTAGGTCTTCAATTAACGGATCAAGATAAGAGGTCTTCATATTATAGTTCAGAATTGCGGGAAATTGTTGTTAAATCTCTCGCGTTGCAAGCCTTTTGGCAGACCAAAATTCTAAATCAGTATAACAAACCGGTGATCATTTTTATCGATGAGCCAGGATTATATGGCTATGGTCAATCGACCTTCATTACCCTGAAGAAAGAAGAAATTACCAGCGAACTGAACGAAATAATTGACTCGATTCATTTGGCTAATGGAATAGCTGGAATTCATGTCTGCGCCGGTACAGATTGGTCAATGATTCTTATGTCAAAAACAGATATAGTTAACTTTGATGCTTATGAGTATTTCACGAGCATGACAGTATATCTAGAAGAACTTAAGGTTTTTATTGACAGAGGAGGGTTATTAGCCTGGGGGTTAATCCCGACAAACCAAAAAGTCCTGGAGTTAAACACAGATGATTTAATTACTCTTTTCGAACAACACGTTGCGTTTCTTGTTCAAAATGGTATTGACAGAAGATCTTTATTGAAGCAGTCCCTGATTACACCAAGTTGCGGAGTGGGAAGTTGTTCAATCGATGTGGCGGAAAAGGTCTATGCTCTAACACGGGAAGTTGCATTAAAACTCACGAAATTATACCCAACCTGCTAAGACACTCGTCAGTTCTAGACATTAATTAGCTTATCGTACGGTATCACTTTGGAGAATTATATCCTTAATTACCATCGCTTTTTTAGATAGGACTGAAGATGATATCCAGTTTATTCAAAATTGTTATCAATAAAAACCCTGAAAAATTCGTACATGGAAGCGAATATTTACCCTATAGTTCTTAGATAATAGTATATATCAATAATATCATACAGTTTAAAGTAAGAACGTAGGGTTTAAAATGTGAACATTCTAGAACGTGGGTGGTAAAGCAGTGAGGGAGGTGATTTGATGGGTATTAAACAACATGGATATGTAAAAATCTCTGATCTTTCAGGTTGCATATCGGAAAATTATAAAGTTAAAGGCAAAGAATCAGGAATGGTAATTATACCTGTTGAAGAAAGAGAAATCAGCGGGCGTTTCAAACCTTATAGCGATTAAATAATAATCCGAATATACCTAGCAAACCCTCCTACTTCGTCCCCTAAGGGTCCTCTCTTATGAAAATCTTTTTATTCAAGAATACCTCCCTGTATCCCTTCAGATCAACGCATTGGCGGAGGGATCTTTGTTCGGAAATCTTAGCCGTTGATTTAAATTAATCTTTCTACAAATATGACGATTCTGATTGTTCGAGATAATATAACAGTCGTTGCTTCTCTAAGCGAGAAACTTGGAGAAAGACTGGAAAGATAACAGTTGACAGCACGCATTGAAAATGGTATTATAACTGAGCGCCACAAAGACGCACAACGATTGAACAAGCGAGGGGTT
>Ga0209415_10000923_pt1 | contig 56186 bp, 57 predicted proteins | sample PeaSoiSIISIP2007_FD_187696 | JGI IMG/M metagenome (GOLD analysis project Ga0209415, IMG submission 187696) | Peat soil microbial communities from Weissenstadt, Germany - SII-SIP-2007 (SPAdes) (version 2) | ecosystem: Environmental > Terrestrial > Soil > Wetlands > Peat | place: Germany... | reverse complement strand
CCCTGCGGCGAGAGATGCCGGTCCTCGAACTCGAAACAAAGATCCGCGTGCTGCACTCCACGATCAGCAAGAAGCTGTCGAGTTACTCCCTGACTCCGATCCTACCGTGCGATCTAAATTCGGGGATTTGCCGGTTCGACGCTATTCCGAAGGCAAAGCGTGGGCCAACGGTAGAAGTATCCGACGGCAGTTTGACGCTCACGGTCACTGAGGCGGCCGTGGTTTGCGCGCTCGCCCGGCTTGCCGCGGCAAAAGAGCTCTTCAAAGTTCGATTGTGCGAAATGTGTCGCGAGGTTTGGAAGGTCAGCGAGCGTCGCATCGATCGATTCTGCTCACAGCGCTGCCGAGAGAAGTTTCGCGGGACCGACGAAGAATCTCGGGCGCGCCATGCCCTAGCCCAGCGAAAGCACAAGGCGCAGCCGGCCGAGGCGCAAGGAAAAAAACCATAGTGGAAACTTTAGTGACCCCAGAGAAAAAACAGGGGTAAACCGGGGCAAACGGGGGTAATGCAAATTTGACCGCAAGTCATTGATCTACAGGTAGATATGCCTAATTCTCAACGGCTTGCGGAGTGCATTTCTTGTGATTACAAATCAGATGCTCTACCAACTGAGCTACGCCAGCGCTCCGGGTCGAAGTCTCTTCACTTTATCAGAACGCTGCGTTATCCGGTAGCCACGCCGCTTTTCGGTAAGTGGAGGCGTAAATTTGTGATAGCTTGGTTCTAGAGGCGCAGCATGGCAGAAAGCCCTCAAAACCCGCAAATTAACATGTCGAAGATAGTAGTTGGCGGGGGCATCGCAGGTGCGATTTTCACCGTGGGCAGTATGCTGATATTTCTCATCGGCATTCCCGTGCTGTGGTATATGTTTCCCCCTGCCATCGCTTTAGGTTGCGGCGTTGCGCTTATTCTTCACTTCATCCGGCATGAGACCCCAGGCACATCCTGGATTCTTTCTGCCCGAAAGAAATAGACCAGAAAGAAATAGTATAGATAGCGTTTCCCCAGTCCACTGTCGGCGGCGCAGTGGAGACGCCGCTATGCAGCCGTGCCGCATTTGTCGCTTTGCGTTAGCTTGCATGCGATCGTTGCCTCAACGGGGGCCGCGGCCGGACGCTGTCCGGGAACCGCCGTTCCAGCGCGATCCTCACTTGACCCGGTATTCCCATTTTGGGAAACTGGGAGCAGTGGAGATCGCGGGCGAGCAAAGAATAGCAGAATTCGCCATCCGAAGCCCGACGATCAGGAACGCGTTGCATCGGTGGCTGAAGGCGGTGGAGGAAGCGGATTGGAAGAATCCAGCCGAGATGAAGAGAACATTTGGGTCTGCTGACATCTTGGGCGCTCAGACGGTATTCAACATCGGCGGGAACAAGTGCCGATTGATCGCTCTCATTCATTACGGCGCGAAACGCGTGTTCGTCCAGCACGTGCTGAAGCACCAGGAGTACGACAAGGGGGACTGGAAGCAATGATGTTGCCTGCCCTCGATCGCGAATACGATCAACTACTACACAAGATCCAACCGCGGGTGCCGCGCAGCCGGAAGGAGAATGAGCGCCTGTTGGCGGAAATCGACAAACTCATGAGCAAGGGCGAAGCCAACCTCAGCCCAGCGGAAGATGCCATGCTCGGTACGCTGTTTAGCTTGGTGCGGGAGTACGAGCAGCGATCGTTTCGCCGAAAGAACCCCACTCCGGCTGAGATGCTTGAATTCTTGATGGAACAGAACGGCCTTGCCGCTGCCGATTTGCCCTTGCCCGCCAATCGAGTGTCCGAGATCCTTTCCCGCAAGCGCGACGTGAGCAAGGAACAAGCCAAGCGGCTCGGTGCTTTCTTCCGCGTCTCACCCGCCGCGTTCATCTAAACACAACGTCAGGAGTAGCTGTGCATCCGCTCCCTCACGGTCGCGGTTCCGTTACCGAACCGCGCGCGTCAGCAAGCGGACATTCGCACGTAATTATGACGTTGTGTTTAGCGATGAGGACCTTCGAGACGGGGATGGCGGATGGATCGTACAATCCGCATCACTCCTTCGCCGCGATTCCCAGAGCCTTCATCTTGCGGTACAGGTGCGAGCGTTCCAGCCCCAGCATGTCGGCAGCGCGAGTGACATTGCCCTTGGCCTCGTCGAGCTTCTTGAGGATGTAATCGCGCTCGGCCGCTTCGCGAACCTCATGCAGACTCCCGAAGCGCTCGATCGGACGGTCGAAGACTGCGCGCCGGCTTCGGTCTAATGGAATATGCCGCGAGTCGATGCGCGGCTGCGGATTCATGATCACGATCCGCTCCATCAGATTGCGCAATTCGCGCACGTTGCCAGGCCAGGGAAACTCCTCCAGCGCGCGCATCGCCTCCGCCGTCAGCTCCTTGGGCTTGCGTCCGTATGCGGTGGTGAACTCCCGCAGGAAATGGTCGGCCAGCAGCCGAACGTCCTCTATGCGCTCCCGCAGCGGCGGCACGTGAAAGGGAATCACGTTTAGGCGGTAGAAGAGGTCCTCGCGGAAATTGCCGCGTTCGATTTCCTCCTCCAGATTCTTGTTGGTGGAAGCCACCACGCGTACGTCCACCTGGATCCATTCGGCGGCGCCTACCGGCTCGAAGCGGTGCTCGTCCAGCGCGCGCAGAACTTTGGCCTGGGTCTTCAGAGACATGTCGCCCACTTCGTCCAGAAACAGTGTGCCTCCGTTGGCTTTCTGCAGCTTGCCCACTTTGTCTTCGTGCGCGCCGGGAAGGCTGCCCTTGCGATGGCCGAAGAGCTCGCTTTCGATCGCTTCCTCCGGGATGGCCGCGCAGTTCACCTCCACGAACGGCTCGGCGGCGCGAGGGCTGGCCGCGTGAATGGCCCGCGCGATCAGCTCCTTTCCCGTCCCGCTCTCCCCGAAAATCAGCACCCGGCCGTTGGTGGCTGCCATCAGCGCGAGCTGTTGCCGCAGCGCCTTCATGGGCACGCTCTGCCCGATGATCCGCGGCGCGAAGGCGCCGGTCGATTCCTTCAGACGCGCCACTTCCAGCTCCAGGCGTCTTTGTTCCACCGCATTATGGATCACCACCGTGATTTTCTCGATGGTCAGCGGCTTTTCCAGAAAATCGAAGGCGCCCAGCTTGGTGGCCTTCACCGCGGTTTCGATGTTGCCGTGGCCGGAAATAATGATGACCTCGGGCCGATCCTCGATGGGGATCTCCTGAATGCGCCCCAGCGTCTCCAGGCCGTCCATTCCGGGCAGCCACACGTCCAGGAGAATTGCGTCGTAGCTGTTGCGCGCCAGCTCCTTCAGGCACTCCTCGCCGCTCGCCGCGGAGGCGCACACAAACCCCTCGTCTTCGAGCACGCCGCTCAGCGACTCGCGTATGCCGGGTTCATCGTCGACAATCAGTACGCGCGTGGGCTTCACGCACGAGCCTCAAGCTCGACAACCACCGCCGCCGGAACCTCCACATAGAAGCGCGCGCCCGCCGGCCGGTTGTCCTCCACGCGAATGCGGCCGCCGTGTTCGGCTAGAATGTGGCTCACGATGGCCAGGCCCAGACCCGTGCCGCGCTGCTTGGTGGAAAAGTACGGCAGGAACAGTCGCTCTTTGTCCCCCGCCGAGATGCCGCATCCCGTGTCGGCCACCAGCAGCTCCACCGTATCGGCGGCCGTGGCGCGCGTCGCCACCAGCAGCCGCCGGACCAGGGAGTCGCGCATCGCCTCGGCCGCATTGTCCACCAGATTCACCACCACCCGTTTGAACTGCTCCGGATCGACGTGCACCGCGGGAAGATCGGCCGCCAGATCCACGCGCAAGTCGATGGCGTCCAGCCTGCCCGCGAACACGTCCAGCGCGTTGCGGACCACATTGTTTAAATCCCCTGCAATAGGTTGCGCAGCGGGGAAGCGCGAGAACTGCGAGAACTCGTCGGCCAGCGTCTTCACCGACTCCACTTCGCGGGAAATGGTGCCCGCGCACTCGCGCAGGATGCGCTGCGAATCCGGCGGGATGCCGCCGCGGTCCAGCAGCCGCGCGATTCTCTCGGCCGAAAGCGCGATCGGCGTCAGCGGATTCTTCAGCTCATGGGCGATGCGCCGCGCCACTTCGTGCCAGGCCGCGGCCTTCTGCGCGCGCAGCAGGTCGCTGGTGTCCTCGATCACCAGCACGAATCCGGGAGCAGACGGACGGGGAGCGGAGGCCCGCGCCGGTAGCGCGGACACTGTGACCGCAAGGTGGCGGACATGCCCGGGCAGCTCCAAATCGAACTGGCTGGCCGCGAGGCCGGTGCGCTGCGCGCGTTTCATCAGATGGCGGATCTCTTTCGCGTCCTCCGCCGGAAACAAATCCTGAAGATGGCGCGCGGCCTCGATTTTCTGCTCTGGAAACAATCCGTGCAGAGCGCGGTTCACCCGGCGGATGCTGCCGTCGGCGCTCAGCGAAATCACGCCGGTGGGAATGCTTTCGAGGATCGCCTCGGTGAACTGCCGCCGGCTTTCCAGCTCCCGGCTGTTGGCCTCCAGCGCCTGCATCATTTCGTTGAAGGCGCGCACCAGCGTCGCCAGCTCGTCGATCGCGGGAGTGGAAACGCGATAACTCAGGTTGCCCTTGCGCACCTCGCCCGCGGCTCCCAACAGCGCCGAAATCGGCACGCTGATCTGCCTAGATAAGATCAGAGCGATCCACGTCGCCACGAATAGAATGAACAGCGCGATCATCCAAAGGAACAGCATGTACAGTCTCCGGATGGAGCTGTTTTCCGCGGAGAGTTTTTCGTATTCGTGGATATATTTCTGAATCCTGCTCTCCGTTTCCTGGATCTCGACGCGAGGGCGCACCCGCACCACCAGCGCGCCGCCCCCGGCCAGCGCGGCTCTCGCCGTAAACAATTGGCCGCCGTCCTTCGCGTCCTTCTCTTCGCTGCACAGCACCTGCCCCACTCCACTGGAATCCTCGACGCTCAGCTCCGCGATGCGGTTGCTGCGGCAAACCCGCGCAAGATCGGCCGTGCCGCCGGTCACACCGGGTTGCCCCGCCAGCCCGTTGGCCAGCGCCTGCGCGCGGCCCTGCACCTCTTCGCCCAATGCAACCGCGGAGTGAATCAGTTCCGCCCGGATGTTGTCGCCCGGCGCGCTGAACCACTTCTGGAGGGTGCGGTTCAGGATCACCCATCCGAACAGGAACAGGAACACCACCGGCAGCAGGCTCAGCGCCAGCGCGCCGGCCACCAGCTTGGATTGGATGCGGGAGCCTTCGCGCCCGCTTTGCCGCTCCAGGTACAGCTTCACCCCGGTGCGGACCAGCCGCACCAGCAGTGTTACGGTCAGGATGAAAATGAGCGTCGAAACAGCCCAAAACGCGAACGTTTGAGCCGCATCGGCGGGTCCGTACTCGCCAAACTTGAACGACACCTGCCACACCACCAGCGTCAGCAGCAGTGCCAGCAGCACCACGCCGCCGCCGAAAACGTAGCGCTTACGCATGATATTTCAATTATGACTCCAAAATAACCAGCGCCATCGCTTGCCGCCCGGTGTGCGTCAAGGATAGAGAGATGTTGCGCACGCCCAGACCCTCCGCGATTTCGGCGGCCCTTGCTTGGAGCCGCAAAGTGGGGCGGCCGGAGGCCAGATTCACCACCTCCAGGTCGTGCCAGGTCAGGCCGTTCCGCCAACCGGTTCCCAGGGCTTTCATCCCCGCTTCCTTGGCCGCGAAGCGAGCCGCGTAGCGCTCCGCGCGGTTGGCCTTGCTCTCGGCGTAAGCGATCTCGGCGGCGGTGAACACACGTTCGCGGAACCGCGTGCCGTGCAGCGCCGCCATGGCCTTCTCGATTCGATCGACCTCGCACAGATCGATGCCACTGCCGACGATCATGCTGTCCTCATTCGTTCAATCCTCGAGACGGGCTTTCGATAATCAGCGTGACCGGGCCGTCGTTGATCAGCGATACCGCCATGTGCGCCTGAAAGATTCCCGTCTCCACCCGCACCCCCGTTCCGCGCGACGCCGCCACGAAATGTTCGTACAACTCGCGAGCCTGCTCCGCGGGCGCTGCCAGATCGAAGCTTGGGCGCCTGCCTTTGCGGCAATCCCCGTATAACGTAAATTGCGAAACCGCCAGCATCGAGCCGCCGGTCTCGATCAGACTCCGGTTCATCTTTCCCGCATCGTCGGAAAAAATACGCAGCCCGGCGATCTTCTCAGCGAGGAAGTCGGCGTCCGCGGCGGTATCCGGCTTCGCCACCCCCAGCAACACCAGCATCCCCGCCCCGATCTCGCCCGCCACGGCTCCGTCCACTTCGACTTTGGCCTGGGCGACCCTTTGCACCACTGCTCGCATATAGAAGGCAGTGTAGCCAAACCGAGCGGCTAAGGTTGACCCCGCCGCCTCCTAGATGAATCGCCCTATCGCCCCCAGCGGCACCCAGGGTGAATAATGGATCGAAACCATACGCCATGATCTACGCCAAAGAACGCAAGCGCACCCGGCTGCCCGGTGGCTTCTTCCACCTGGAAGAGGAGAAAACCAAAACCCGCGTGTTCGGCTACGGACATGGCGAACACATCAAGCTGAAGGATGAGTACGGCAACGTCTGGCTGGGCTCGGCCGTGCGCTCCGACGACAACTCCTCCGTGGAGTACCGTTTTCGCGATGGCAAAGGCAATTCGCTGAGCGGCGTCTCCAGCGATGCCGTGGTCACCTTGCGGGACGGACGCGGCAAAACCTGGAAAGGTTTCGTCGACTAGCTCAGAAAGCCGTTACAGAGCCGCGACCACAGGAAGCGGACTTCAATTCTCCCCCGCGGTCTCCTGCACGATCTGCCATAGCAGCTCGACCCCATCGTCGAGCGCCTTAGGGGTGATGCGTTCGTCGAAGCTGCGAACGCGCGGCTCCCCCGGTTCCCGCAAGAACAGCGGAACACCGTAGACCGGCACGCCTCGGGATCGAAGAAACCCGCTGTCCGTCGCTCCCCTGGACATGTACGAAATGGCCACGGCATCGCGCGGATAGATTCGCGCGATAGCCTTTTCCATGGCCGTGTACAGGGCGGTGGTGCGCGGACTTGCCTGCGCCGTGGGCATGGGAGGGCCGGGCGCGAACGCCACGTCCACGGAACTATCGTTGATAATTTGACGGAGCCTCGCCAGCACGTCCTCGCGCGTCTCAGAGGGCATGCGGCGAACGTCCAACTGGGCTTCGCCCCCCACCGACGAAGGGAACGAGATGGTGGTGTGCAGCATCGCGTCCAGTTCATCATTTTTGGCGTGAATCTGCGCCGCGGCGCCCGGTGCGGTCGCCGCATTCTCCAGCTTCGGCAGCAGCGGCGCAAGCCACGCGTAATCGGAGAGAGTGGAAAGCTGCCCCAGATACCGGCGGGTGATGGAGTTCACGCGTACAGGCTGGTCGGCCTTATGAAGCTGCGAGATCGCATCGGACAGGTGCACAATAGGATTGTCGGGCCGAGGCAGAGCCCCCGTGCCCACCGTTCCACGCGCGGTCAGGATCACCCGCATGGGAATCTTCTCCATGGTCTGGATGCCGAATATTTTGGCGCCGTCCTTGGATTCGATCAGTGAGCCGCCGTCATTCAGCGCGAACTCGGCGTCAATCTTGGACCACCCGTTTTGAATCAGCCATTGGATTCCGGTCATGCCGGCTTCCCCGTCCGCTTCGGAGACCAGAATCACATCGCGGCTCAGCTTCAGGTTGCGCCGCTTGATCTCCACCATCACAGCCAGCTCCGCCGCCAGCAGCGACTTCGCGTTCAGCGTGCCGCGTCCGTAAATGTAACCGTTCCTGAGCTCCGCGCCGAACGGATCGATTCCGGGGGTCCATTGCTTGGCTTGGTCCGCTGACACCGGGAACACATCGCTATGCGCCATCAGTAGCAGCGGACGGCCTTTGCTGCCGCTTCCATGCAGCCGCGCCACGAAGTTCAGCCGCTTGGGATCGCTGCCCACTTCCTCAGCCTTGATTTCGAAACTGTCGGCGACCTTTTTCAGATAATCCGCGACGCGAGTTTCGTTTCCGGGCGGGTTGGAGGTGTCCAGACGCACCAGATCCGTCAGGTATTGCCGCGTCCGGTCGCCCAACGAGCGATTGTCGTCGGCCATACCGAAAGCCGGCAATACCAGTAGTAGGATCGCAACGCTGCGCATTCGACCAAAGCTTAGCATGTCCACGCCGCAGGCGGTTACCTAAAGCCCGCCCCGCAGGCGGTTTTAAAGATGAACCAACGCTTGCAGCGGAGATTCCTGAGGCCGGAATCGCCGCGACCACCGGTTCTCGACCAAAACACAGTGACCCTGCGCGCAGACCGATTCCGTGGTGGGCGGAGTTAACAGGACTGCATGCGGCGTACCCTCGGTCAAGGGCAGCAGCAAGCGGTCGAGGCAAATCGGGCAGCGCTGCAACAAGTCCGTCCGCCAGCAGCGATATTGCATTGCGGTCATGCGGAAAAATGCCACTACCAGCAGGAAGATTCCCGCCGCGCCTGTGTCGGACCACAATCTTCGATCCCAGATTTGCACCGCGAGAGCCCAAGCCATCATCGTCGCCAGAGCGTGCAAGCAGAAGACAACGGATCCGTACAGAAGCCACTTGCCCTTACCGAATTGGGGCACGGAAGCGCGCAGGGAAAACACGGCGTAGAATGCGATGAACAACAACACTGCCTTCGCCGGCATCATCATAACGTCTGTTCGATAGGACAGCCAGGTTGCCCAAAACCGGCGGTTGGCGGTCTTTACGCGGACCTCGGATTGGATCGCGGTTAATGAGGCGCCGTGCGCCGCCCGCGCCCGGGCGTAAAGAGTTCGATACCGTTCAACTCCAGTTACGGTCGCCAGCGACTGGAGGGTGTCGAAATCCGACGTCGTGATCCCCGCGTATTTGGGACCCGGTCCCTGACTGGATAGAAACACTGCTTCGCGATTCTCCGATTTGAAGGATGTCCCGGCCACTCCCTCCAGGACTGCGCGGGGTTCCGGACTCAAGACTAGAACCAAAGCCATGGCAGCCAGCAATACGGCTGGTTGCAACCAGGCCGAAGCAAGCACCCGATGATCGTGCAGCAGATGCGCCAGGCCTGGCAGGTCGCCGCCGAGCTCGGAAAGCCCGCTCCTCAAGTTCCGGCGACTGCCGAAGCGGACTCGCGCCTTCCTCTTCGCCGCCCTTGGCGATAATCCGAAGCTGCGGAAGTCCGCCGCCGCCTGCTCCAGGTGAAACTGGCGCTCCTCACGTAGCCGAGCCCGCAATTCAAACCATTCCTCTAGCGCCCTAAGTACCCGGAGCATTTCTTTCAAGCCCTCTTTAACACCCGTCCGACGGCAAGTTGAAACCGGCGCCAATCCTCTTGCTCCGCTTCCAGTTGGTCGGCTCCGCGCTGCGTGAGGGAGTAGAACCTCGCTTTCCGGTTGTTTTCGGAGCGGCCTGCTTCGGAGCGGATCCATTCCTTCTTTTCCATCCTGTAAAGACACGGGTAAAGCGAGCCCTCATCAACCGAAAACCATTCATCGGAGAGTTCCGCCAACCGGCGGCTGATTGCATAGCCATGGAGAGCCCCCGCGACAAGCACACGAAGCACCAGCAGATCGAGCGTTCCCTGGAGGAGGCCGATGCTGGCCCCCTCATTTTCCTTAGACATTCTAGTGAAGTATCTACCGGTCCCTTCGGATGTCAAGCCCTCAGTTATCTGCCCTCAGTTGTCTATGGGCTTCGGTTCAATGTGATCGATCACCAGGACCGGCGCAGGCCGCTTCTCCAACTCCAGTTTGAGCCCGAGTTGCTTGCCGATCGCGTCAGCAATAGAGAGCGCACCGTTCGGATCGGCTGCATCTGAGTTCGATTGTCCCGCGCCCGGCGGCGCTAGATATAAACTTGGACTGAAACTCAGCGTGAAATCGTAGGCTCCGTTGAGTCCGGTGGAGTCCAAAACTGAGGAACGAATGGGGCCATTCAAGACGTTCAAGGCATTTGCAATGCTCGGCAACAGTCCCGCGAATTGCGCCATGGTTATGTTGTGGCAGGTGACCAATCTCGAAAGCACCGGATTCGTGATCCTGGGATCCTTCCCGTCCGCTCCGGGGCCTTCCTTGCATCCACTACGTCCTGTGGAATCCGCTTGCTGAAGTTTCGGCTTCGACGCCGTTAGGGTATAAGCCGGCACAACCCGCTCTTCCATGTGCGTCTTCAGCTTGAAGCGATCCTCCAGAAGCGCGCGGACCATCACAATCATGGAATCCATATCTGCCGGCGGCGCACTGCCCGGTGCGGCGGCCACCTTCGCTGTGATATCCCAGCGATCCGTATCCAGCCATTTCGGTGCGCCCACAATCATGTCAGGAGTGATGAACCAGATGGTTTGGATCAGATAACTCAGCGTCAACCCTTGTATATTTAGACCTCCGGGCGGCGTTTGGATTCTCACCCCTTGAAACTTCGGGTCGGTCGGTTTGATCGTCGCCACTTCAAAGGAGGGCGGAGGGGCCGGAGGCAAGCTGGTCGTCACACCGGGCGGATTGTCCGTCGGCTTTTGATTCACACGATCGACGACGATCACCGGCGTGGGAATCTGTTTCGGCTCCAGCTTCAACCCCAGCTGATCGTCGACGGCGTCGAAGATCGTGATGCCTTCGGCTCCGGCCGCGAGCCCGACTCGCGGAGTCCATTTGAGAGTGAAATCCCACGCTCCCCCCAACTTCGTGTTGTCCACCACCGGGCTCATCAGGTAATCGCCCGCCATTTCACCCACCTGCGCGGCAAAAACCTCCATGCTTACGCCGCGGCAGTTCGCCGGGATCGCGCCAGCCTGGGCGGCTTGCGGCAGCCGCTGGCATCCGGTCTGCCCCGAACCATCCGATTGCTTCAGCTTCGGCTTGCCATTTCCCATCGACAACACAAACGCCGGCATCGGTCTTTGATCCATGTGGACCACCAGCTTGAACCGTTCCGCCAGCAGCGACTGGAGCATCAGCTTGAGCGCCTGCGGCGATGTACCTGATGGGGCCTTGGCGATCACATCGAAGCGATCCGCTTCGAGCCAGCTCGGCCCTCCCACCACCTTGTCCGGCTCGATGCCGTAGGCGGTCGCGATCAAATCCGCCATCGTTGCCATCCTTAGCTCATACCGGCCGGCGCGAAAGCTCCCGCTCACAAACGGATGCAGGGTTTTGGCGCTGGCATGGACATCCGCGATTTCAAAGCTGGGTCGCGTGTCGGTTATGGCTTGACCGAATGCCGCCCCGGCCAAAAGGGCGGCCAAAATCACACACTGCGATTCTCGCATCGCATTCCTCCCTCGACGTAATCGAATGACGCAAACGCACCAGCCGGCCATGCAGCGGAGCCGGCCTGGCGCGTTGGTTCCTTAGACATTCTAATGAAGTATCCACCGATTCCATTAGAATGTCAAGGGGACAGCCTGCGTTCGCCGACACCACCGGATTTTGTACCGAAACCCTCGGATCGGGTGGAATGTGGAGATTGGCAGGATCGTGTTTTCAGCAACTTGCATATTCTAAAAGCTCTGTCAAGATCAGGGATTGATCCTTATAATTCCGGCAGTTGGTTGCCACGCTGCCGGACATCAGAGAGTTGGTATTCGAAGCGGGCAGACGGGACGCCATCCAGCGTTCCTAAGGAAGTCCGCGAGAAACGGTTCAACATTGGCGGTTGGCACGCACGGCGATAAAGTCCAATGGCGGCACAGGGCGAAGGCTCCGTTGTGCCGCTCAATAAAAGCCCCAACCACAACGAATTTGTTTTTCTTTCCGCTCCTACAGCCGAGGTGTCAGCGCCGAAGAAGCATGTGGCATTGACACTGGGGACGTTTTCGCCGTACCGTGAAGGTGTTCAACGCACAGTCGAGGAGGGCTCCATGGCGAGATCCCAAAACGCTTCCAAGACAGGCCGGCGCGGATTCCTGAAGGGTGCGGCCGCCGGCGCGGCAGCGCTGGTGGCAAAACCGCCTTTGGCCGAGGCCCAACAGCCGGCCGCCTCCCAACAAGCTCAGGTCCAGCAAGCTCAGCGAGGCGTTGTGCCTCAGCCCTCGGCCGCGCAGGCCGCCCGCGAAACCAATCCCCCGCCGCACGTCGACGTCTATACCACTGACCGTCCCGGTTCCGACTTCATGGCCGACGTCATCAAGTCGCTGGGTTTCGAATACGTCGCCGCCAATCCCGGCTCCAGCTTCCGCGGACTCCATGAGTCGCTCATCAACTACGGCGCCAATAAGGACCCCGAGCTGCTCACCTGCTGCCACGAAGAATCCTCGGTCGCCATGGCCCACGGCTACTTCAAGATCGAGGGCAAGCCCATGATGGTCATGGCGCACGGCACCGTTGGTTTGCAGCACGCCTCCATGGCGATTTATAACGCCTACGCGGACCGCGTGCCGGTGTACGTTCTGCTGGGCAACATTCAGGACGAAACCTGGCGGCGCAGCGACGTCGAATGGGCCCATAGCGTCCAGGATGCAGCCTCCATGGTGCGCGACTACACCAAGTGGGACGACGCTCCCGTATCGCTGACCCACTTCGCAGAGTCCGCTGTACGAGCCTATAAGATCGCCATGACGCCTCCGATGGAGCCGGTGGTCATCGTTGCCGACGCCGTGTTACAGGAAGAGCCGGTTCCGGACGCCGACCGAAGCAAGCTCCGCGTGCCCAAGCTTTCGCTTTCGACGCCTCCCGCGGGTGATTCCGCTGCCATCGCCGAAGCGGCGAAAATGCTGGTTGCCGCCGAGAATCCCGTGATTATCGCGGGACGAGCCGCGCGCACCCCCGCTGGGTTGAAATCGCTGGTGGAGCTGGCCGAGCTGTTGCAGGCTCCCGTGCAGGACCGCCGCTTCCGCATGAACTTCCCCACCCGCCATCCACTGTTCGGCGGCGGAAACATCGCCGATGCCGACGTGATCCTCGCGCTGGAAGTCCCGGATTTGTGGAACGCGACCAATTCCATGACGCCGGTCAATAAATTCGGCATGGAGACGAAGCGTCTCACCAAGCCCGGCTCCAAGCTGATTCACATCTTCGCCGGCGATCTTTACGCCAAGAGCAATTATCAGGATTTCGGCCGCTACGCCGAAGTCGATCTATCCATCGCGGCCGACGCCGAAGCCACGCTTCCGGAGTTGATCGAGGCGTGCAAGAAGCTGATCACCGCTGACCGCAAGCGCGCCTTCGCCGATCGCGGCGCAAAGACAGCCGAGGCGACGCGGAAGATCCGCGAGCGCGATCTCGAGCAGGCTTCCTACGGTTTCGACGCCAGCCCCATCAGCACCGCCCGCGTCTCCGCCGAGTTGTGGAATCAGCTCAAGGGCGAGGATTGGTCGCTGGTCTCCGACGTCACCTTCTTCAGCTATTGGCCCCTGAGGCTGTGGGATTTCACCAAGTATCATCAGTACATCGGTGGTCATGGCGCATACGGGATCGGCTATCAGGCGCCGGCTTCTGTGGGCGCGGCGCTGGCCAATCGCAAGTATGGCCGCATCAGCGTCAACATCCAGTGTGACGGCGACCTCAACTTCGCTCCCGGCGTCCTGTGGACCGCCGCCCATCATAAGATTCCGCTGCTGACCGTCATGCACAACAACCGCGCCTATCATCAGGAGCTGATGTACGTCCAGGACATGGCCGCGCGAGCGCAACGCGGCATCGATCGCGCCAAGATCGGCACCGCCATCTCCGACCCCAACATCGACTATGCGACGATGGCCAAGGCTTACGGCATGTATGGCGCTGGTCCCATCAGCGATCCTAAAGACCTGGGCCCCGCGATCAAAGCCGCTCTTCAAGTGGTCAAGCGCGGTGAGCCGGCCTTGATCGATGTGATCACACAGCCGCGGTAACGAACTCTATGAGGATGATTCCCTTTCTGGTTGCCGCCGCGGCGTTCCTGCTTGCGAGCGTCGCGTTCCCGCAGGCTCCCGCGCCCGCCTCGGGCGACGCCGCCAAAGGCAAGAGCCTCTTTCTCAAAGATGGCTGCTATGAGTGTCACGGCTACGTCGGACAGGGCACCAAAGATGGCGCGCGCATCGGCCCGCCCGTGCTGAACGCGCAGGGCTTGATCCGCTATGTCCGCCGCCCCGCCGGCGCAATGCCCGCCTTTACCGAAAAGGTGGTCACCGACGCGGAGCTGACCGATATCTACGCGTATCTCAAATCCATTCCCGCGCCCAAGGCGGTGAAGGACATCCCGCTGCTGGATCAACTGAAGTAGCCCGGGGCCACGCGGCGATATACCATTAAAGAAGCATGCCGGTCACGATCTCAGACGAACTCCTCGCTGCGGCTCATCTCAGTGAGCCCGAGCTAAAGCAGGAACTAGCGCTGGCGCTCTTCCGGCAGGAGCGCCTGACGCTCGCCCAGGCGAGCCGCCTGGCAGAAACGACCCAGCTTGCGTTTCAAGCTCTTTTGGCGGACCGCCGGATTCCGATCCATTACGGCATAGAAGAATTCCGCGAGGATGTTCGGACTCTTCACCCGCCGGAACGGTCTTGATCGTCATTTCCGATACGTCGCCGATCCTGAATTTCGCCCGGATCGGCCGGCTCCAACTCCTACCCCGGCTTTATGGACAGGTGCTCATTCCCTCGGCCGTGTTTGACGAACTGACAGCATCCAAGCAGGATCTGCCTCCAGCAATCGACCTTGCCTCAGCGCCCTGGTTGATAGTCGCAAGTGCGAAAGACCGCGCCCGCGTGCAGGACCTTCGCGAATATCTGGACCCCGGCGAAGCCGAGGCAATCGTGCTTGCAGTCGAACGGCGCGCCGGCCTCCTGCTTATGGACGAGCGGCGCGGGCGTCGGACTGCAACGGCGGCCGGCTTGACAGTTACCGGTCTCCTCGGTGTGGTGGTAAGAGCGAAACGCGCTGGCTTGATCGATCTCGGCAAGCCGGTGGTCGACGAACTGATTGAGATTGCCCGATTTTGGATCGGACCTGATCTCTACGCAGAAGTTCTCGCGGAACTCGGCGAGCCCCAATAACACAAACATTTCCCGCGGGTACAGCTCCCCATAAATTCAGTAGCCTGGGCCTTCACGCGCGGGACTCCGCACGTCGAAGTCAAATACCTTCTTCTCTTGGATCGCACTGGGTTGTAGCAGCTCTGCTAGGTACCGAGCGGGCGTCGCTGTATATGCGTGAATTGGGCGCTGCCCCAGGCGTTCCCCCATATTCTCTTGTTCCACTATGCCCACTGCTCGGCCCCGATGGCTAAGAACGGGCCCACCGCTCGATCCAGGAAGGGTATCGCTTGAGATGACGAGCGATTCCCACTCGCGGCCAGGATCCAGCGGGAGCTGACACAATTCCGCCCGCAGATGGTGAAGGCTCGGCAGAAGGCCTGGAATAGGGGGGTAGCCCAGCACCAGGAGGTTATCCATCGGCTGTACCGCCTCCCGCCGCCACTCGATTCGAATCGGATTGATTTCCTCCGGGCAAGCGCATTTTATGAGGGCTACGTCGGGGACAGAACGGGACAGTTTTTCGAACGGCGGCTGGGCGAGATCGCGACCCTGACGATCTTGGACCCTCACGATCTCCCGTCCGTCGACGATGTGAGCGGCAGTCACAATCCATCCGGGATAATCTGCCGAAAAGAAACCTGATCCTCCGTGGTTGTCCCCATCAGGATCCAGTACGATAACATGGATGGTCGCGGGACCGTACCGCTTCCCCACATATTCCATTCCCATCGTTTGGTCGATGATCGAGCCATCGTTCCATGCTTCCCTTCCGTCTTGGGACAGCCGGACCTCGGCGTTGTGAAACGTCGATCCAATCAGGCGCGCGGCGAGCATTCGGCGTAACGCCTCTCCGATTTCCACTTGGTCACGACCATGTAGCGCTTCACAAATGTGCGCGAGTGGCACTGCCTCGGCGATTGGCCAGTCGTAGAGGAATCGCGCGATTAGATAAATGATCTCGGTCATTGGCGCTAGAGGCCAACAAGAAGCTTCTTCTGAAGGCCAGTTCTAAGAATGAAACTCGCTGCCTCGCGCAGAGCGTCAGGCAATGACACTGGAGTACCCGTGATGTCGATACGCACTGTTTTTTCGAACCATGATTTCGGCGCCCATGCCCCATGAACCAGCCGATCTCGAAGTTCGACCAATTTGTCGAGGACCTGACCTAGACGCACGGGAGACTGGATTTGGGAAGGCCGATAACGCCCCTCATAAATATCCGTATCCGGACTAATATCCCCCAGAATCCGCTCCTTGAGCGCGCCAGCCGAGCATGGCTCCTCGTCTTCTGCGTACAGCGCTTCTATGCCCATAACCCAGGTTGTGAATTGGAGGTCTCCGGCCCTGAGCTCCGAATACCCGGTTTCGTAATACCTCGTAGCTCTTCGCAGGTGCTCCGGGCCGGAGTCGCGGATACTGCGGTAGCGCGGCCACATCTTGCGGAGCTGCTCTAGATCGCTGTCGGTTATGTCGTTCAAAATCTCGGATCTTGGAAGGTTTATGGGCAAGGCGTTGGCGGGGGAGGTAAAGCCAAGAACGTCAAAACGTCCGTCTTGCTTGCGACACTGGACCACCGAAAACGGATTGCGAGTCGGTTTCACGACCCTCAAGCAAGCGAAGGCTTTGCCCAATAGCTCCTTGGAGTCCTCGTCATCCTTTCCCATGCCGTATCCCGACATAAACCGATGAACGAGGGCGACCTTGGCCCGCTCGAAGGATTCAAGCGTTCTTTTAGAAATGTAGTTGGACTGAGACCAGAGCGAGAAATTTTCCGACCGCAGGAGCCCTTCCACGGACTCAACCGAAATATCCGCTAGCTGAAACGGCAAGCGAAGCTTCTCCTCGCCAAACCCGCCTGGAAAGAAAGGCGCGAGGCTGAACTTCTCAGAAACATCCACTTGTTCCGTGACCATACCGCCCATTCGAAAGATAACAAGAAGCGGCCCCGCCAACAAGACGGCGCGCCTCGACAGTGTCGCGGCTCTGCGGCCGAGATCTGAGCGCGCGCACAATCGCTTGAAAGCTTATGCTCATATTGTAACCGTCCACTGGTACGATCCAACCCGTTGGATCGATCCCTGGACCCGCAGATAGAAATTTATGAGTCAGCCCATCATTTGCCCTTTCAGTGCGGCGGCAGCTTCGAAGCCAAGACCATCACCCACCAGCAGCCTTGGGGCGAAGAACTCTACGAGTTCGAGAACGTCCCGGCTTTGGTTTGCGCCCAGTGCGGGGAGGTTTGGCTTAGCGCTGAGGTCGCGCAGTTGATGGAGTCAGTCATCAAGCGCCACCCCCAGCCCAAGCGCTATCACCAAGTGCCGGTTTTCTCGCTTGCGGAATGCTCCCTCTAACGCAGCGAAAATTGTACGCGGAATCAGGCGCCCGCACCAGTATTGCTGTACGATTCTCTTGAAGTGCACGACGAACACCAAGCCGCGCTGCTCTCCGGGATAGTTCTGGAATCGCTCGAAGAGGCCGTCTCTACCGGGGATCTGGCCCGGCGGACGTTCCACAGCCGCACGCAGTTCCACAACCTGTTTCGTGCGCTGGTGGAGGAAACACCGGCGGCCATGCGGCGCAGATTGCTGCTGGAGCGCGCTGCATGGACCTTGGCGAACACATCCCAATCGGTTACCCAAATTGCATTAGACGCCGGCTACGGCTCTCTCGAAGCTTTCACGCGAGCTTTCCGCAAAGCGTACTCCGCATCGCCAAGTCATTACCGAAGAATCGGAACCAGCCGCTTCTGGCTGCCTTCCGCCAATGGAATTCACTTCATGTCACCCGCCGTTCACCTGAAAGGAGCGTTTGAAATGGACCTGCTCGACCGTTTTGCCGGCAACGATTCCTGGCACGCCCGCCGCTTGCTTGCGTGCTCGGGAAAACTAACGAACGAACAGTTGGATCGCCCGCTGAATGCGGTCATGGAAATCCTGCCGTGGCGGGAAAAGACGAAAACGCTGCGGCAATTGCTTGAAAACATCGTCATCACCAAGGAAGTCTGGACGGCGGCCCTCACGGGGAAATCCATCGACCTGGAGGGATCGCCCGCCGAGCAGCGCACCCCCGCCGCGATGCTCGCGCGCCTCGGGAAAGCGGATGCCGAGCTTCACTGTGTTCTGCGCGAAGTGGGCGCCCGCGGAGCCTGGGACGATACGTTCGTGGACGCGTTGTGCGAGCCGCCGGAGACGTTCACCTATGGCGGCGTATTCGCGCATATCATGACCTTCAACGCGCATCGCCGCATCATGGCCCTTGACGCTTTCCGGGAGCTGGGCGTGCACGTCGACGGCTTCGGCGATCCGATCGAATACGAACGCAGCGTCACCCGCGCCTGAACGTTTATTTGAAGTTGGAGTCCAACCTGATCAGCACCGAGCCGACCGCCAAGCCGATATCGATACCCGATGCCGACACCGTCTTGGGCGCGGTTGTGTTGCTCACCACCAGATGTCCCCCGCCCGGAGGCATCGCCAGCAAGATCGAGGACGGTATCGTAAGTTGCCCGGCGCTCGAGGGGGCGTGGCAGTAGAATCTGATGGTGCCATATTGATCCCCTACGGCACCCTCCACCTGAACGTCGCCGTTTGAAAAACCGCCGCTCCAGGTTACCGTCGCGCCCTGCGATCGAGTGATGGTCGCCAGCGCGGACTGGTTGGTCAAGGTAAGAGCCCCTTGTACGTTGATGGCAACCGTGAAATTTCCGATGTCTTTTCCACCGGAACCGGTGAACGTATAGGTGCCAGGGGAGGCAGTCACCGAACCCGATGGGAGTTGTCCCTGGTAGAGCCCTCCTCCGTTGCCCAAACTCACATTTCCAGTGGGGCCGGTTACTTGGATTGTGCCCGCGTCCAGAGGCGTCTGGAATAGGTTGTTAATCGACGCCTGCTCCGGCGGAACAATGATGCAACTTCCCTGGGAAGCGTATTCGTATCCTTTGCCGTAATTCGCGCTGCTCAGGGACAGGGCGATAGCTAAGGCCATGGCGTTGAGCTTTCCACCCTCAGATACCTGCGTAACACTCAAGGCCACGGAATTGACGTTGCCGCCGGCTTTGTTCGCGAGCGATTGAATCTGGGTCCCGTTCAGTCCCGAGGCGGGATCGGAACAAACCCCTCCGCTCGGATCCACAGGGACAGTGATGGTGTTGCTCACAATTGCGCCCGTTACCGCGACCACCGAAACGAAGCAGCCAGGCGAGACATTTGACGGGATCGTGATATCGATTTGATCCACTCCCGGATACTGCGAGCGTCCTCGATAGAGGATATTCGCCGAGATGCCTCCGACGAAAACCTGCATCGGAATGTTGGTGAGATTGTCCTGATTCAACGGGAAAGTACGATCGTCGTTGTTGGTGTCGGCGCCGATGCCCGAGCCCCACAGCACAACGACCTGTCCCGGCATGGCGGAGCTTGTCGGTCCGAAAGTAAGTCCGGTGGTGTTATTGGTAACCACGCCCGCCCCGTTTCCGGTTCCATACAAGGTGTCCAGGCCAAGGGCGCTCGCGACCACGTGAATCGGGGCCGGCGCACTGGCTTGTCCGTTGTAGGTCACGGTGATGGTTCCGGTCCCAACCGGAGTGGTGGATGGCAAAACCGCCCCCAACTGCGTCGCCGATGTGTAATACAGCGCCGGTGTAGTGGTGACGCCGGCGACCGTCACCGAAATGCTGGTTTGATTCAATGTCGTGGGCAGACCGCCGGAAGCCGAGCTGGACTGCAATGCAGATAGGGGTGAGGTGCTCAAGCCGGTGCCGGTGATGATGAACAGGCTGCCGGGCGCGATGCCATAGTTGGGCACTGCGGGCAGGAGGAAGCTGTAGTTGTTCTGCAACTGCGCAATGATGGGCGCGGAATTTGCGGCGGCCGCGTTCGCGATGAAGCCCGCAGGGTTCGCAATGAAGAAGGTTGTGAACTGGAGCGCGAGAGATGTTCCGTTCACGGCCGCGACCATCCCCTTGGCATAGTTGCCGCCGTTCGTATGTACTCCGAAGACATCTCCCGCCACCAAAGTGCCCGCCAGGATCGGCAGCACGTTATAGGGCGCAGCCGACGCGTCCTTGGCTCGGATGGCCTTGAACGCGCGCGATCCGTATTTTCCCAAGTTGTAGGTTCCGGCGCGGCCTTGAGGCGTCAGCATTGTCCCGTTCCATAGGAGGTCGCCGCCCGTGCTGGATACGCCTCCCGTGTCAAGATTCAAAAAAGTATTCGCCGCCAGAGTCGCGTTGCCGGACTGATCGGCCCGCGCGGCGGAGGAGCACGCGATCGTCAGAACGACGATCGCCATGCAATGTTTGGCATAACGGCTCGACATCGTAGCACTCCGGTCTTGTATTTGGATTCGGACGTTGATTATACATCAGGACGCCGCGGCTTTCATCCACAACTGATATTTTCAAGGACGGCACGCACCTTAATTGGTGATGGCTGAACCCAATCAGACGAAAGCTTCGGTAACGGCGTACGAAGCGATCTTGCGGTTTCTTGAGGCCGCCCGAAAACCGGCGGTGCTCGATCCGGGCGACGATCCGATTCCCATCGGCGGGGACAACTTCAAGCTGGAGCGGCGGGGCGAAACTGCGACCTTGGAAATCTGGAGCGAAACGCGCAATCTGGTGCGGCGGCTGCGCGGGGTTCATTCCGAGCATCGAGGCCGGCTGGAGTTGGAAGTCGAGCGCTTTGGCGGACGCGCAGGGCGTCTGGCGCTGGTGGATCTGGCGCATCCGGCCAGCCGCGACACCTCGCGCCGAGGGGCTCGGCTGAAATACCGCGAGCGCTTCCGCCATTCCTTACTGCGGCAATTTCCGAGCTGGCGCATCGCGGAGCTGACCACAGAGGCGGACTTGCACCATAGCTTGTCGCCCAGCTATCCGAGGGCGCTGCTGCGCAAAGGCAGCTCGGCGGTCGCGGCCATCGGCGCGGCCGAAGACTCGCTGGACGTGGATGGCGTGCTCACCTTCGGCTTGATTTGGCTGGATTATCTGCGCCAGCGCGACACGCGAGCGCCGGTTCAGGGGCTGGCGATTTTTGTTCCGGAGGGAAAGGAGGCGACGACGTGCCATCGTATCCGGTACCTCGACAGTTCCGCTGTCTCCTGTGCGGTGTTCGTGCACTTTGCGGATACTGAGCAGAGCGTCGATCCGGGCGATTACACCAACTTCGATACTCGAATTGAGCCTTTCTGTCGGCCTCTGGGCACGAGTCCCACCCAGTTGCTCGATTGGATCGCGCACCTTTCTGAAATCGAAGATGTGACGCGGCGCGATCATGCCGATGGAGCCGTCAGCCTGGCCGTTCATGGTCTGGAGTTCGCACGAGCGGAGAACGGGCGAATGATGTTCGGGCTCGACCACAAAATTCAGGCTTCGATGGAGTCGCACGTCGCTGAGATGGAAGCGCTGGCCCACGGCCTCGCTGAGAGGCGACACGCCCGCCAGGATCACGTTCATCCGCTCTATGCGCGCCATCCCGAGGCGTGGCTCGAATCGCAGGTGCGCAGCAACATCGAGCGCATCGATGCGACGTTTCTGCCTCAGCCGCTGTATGGCCAAGTGCCGCAATTCGCCGCCGGGGAGCGAGGTGTGCTGGACATTCTCGCGGCGGATCGCTCCGGAAGGCTGGCGATCGTCGAGGTGAAAGCCTCCCAGGACATCCATCTTCCGCTTCAGGCGCTGGATTACTGGATGCGCGTGAAATGGCACTTGGAGCGCGGCGAGTTCACGGGCCGCGGATATTTTCCAGGACTTGAGCTGCGCGCGGATCCGCCCCGCTTGCTGCTGGTGGCTCCGGCGTTGGACTTTCATCCGTCCAATGAAACGGTGCTGCGGTTCTTTTCGAAAGAGGTCGAGGCGGAACGGGTAGGAGTGGGGATAGAATGGAGACAGGAACTTCGAATCATGTTTCGAAGTCCGGTTGCCGTATGCCGATCCCCGTTCTCCGCCAGGTGAAGCAAGCGCTGGCCAACCTGAATCCTGGGGACGTTCGCGAATCCGCCATGAAGCCCGTCCGGGTCGGGCTGGTTGGGGCCTCGCACGATTCCATCGCCAGGATGGAGGCATACCTTGTTCCTCCTCATCTTTCCGCGCAGCGCCGCGTGGAAGCTCTGCAAATGCTGGAGCGCGGCCACGGCGAGAATTGCGATGTGGTGCTTTACGAGGCGTCGCTGCTGCGGTCCGCGAATGGATTCTCTTTCGATTTCGACGACCCCGAGGATTGCCTGCGGCGGATTCTGAGACATCGCGACGAGCTGTTGCTGCCCCTGGCGCGTCAGTTTTATCCTTTCCGCAAACCCGCCGCTCAGCACATCATTCGCTCGATAGCCAAGGAAAATGCGCTGTTCTGTCTGGCTACGGCGCTTCCCGACGTGGTTCCGTTCCTGACGTGGGTGCCGTGGTCGGTGGGCGAATTCGGATCCGACGCGGCGTTTCTCACTATGAACCAGATCCGCATGGGGTTCTTGCTGGCCGCACTGAGCGATCGCTCGCCGGGGTATCGGGAGCAGCGGAATGAGATCGCATCGATTGTCGCGGGGGCGTTCGGGTGGCGCGCTCTGGCTCGCGAGCTGGTGGGAAAGATTCCCTTTGGCGGCGGACTGATTCCGAAGGCGGGCATCGCCTGGGCGGGCACGTACGCGGTGGGGTTGTCGCTGGAGCGCCTGTATCGGCTGGGCTACGGATTCACCCGCGCCGAACGGCGCGCCGTGTACGAAGAAGCCTACGACCATGGCCGCGAGATCGCGGGAATGCTGCTCGACGGTTTGCGGCGCAAGAAGGCTGTTTAAGCCTCAGCACCTGCGTCATCTCTCTACAAGGGCACCCGGCAACCGATCGCCGCGCACCGCGACGATATTGGCGTACTTTCGGCCGGGGTGGCGATCGATGAACGCCTTCTTATCGGTCAAGTGCGCCAGGCGACCCTTTGCGGTCAGTTCATATAAGCGCAGACCCGCTTGCTCCAGCTCAATCAGGAGATCCTCGGGAGAGGTGCCTGCGCTGCGGAGTCCGAACGGCCAAAATTCCGTCAAGAGAATCAGGTTGTCCGAACGTTGAATGGTCTGTCGCATTCCACGCCGGACGTGCCCTTCAAACCCCTGGACGTCGATCTTGACCAGATCCACGCGCTCCACACCGCAATCCTGCAACATGGCGTCGACCGTCGAAACCTCGACTTGATAGGAGCTATCGCACAGATCGTTGGGGTAGAGCCGGTTATCTCCGCGGTTCTCCCGGTTGACATACAGCCGCAGTGTGCCGCTTTCGGCTGCCGCAGCCTTCTGGATGCAAACAGCGTTGGCGGCGCGGTTGGCCGCCAGGTTCTGCTGTAGATAGCGGAAGTTCTCGGGATCGGGCTCCAGCGCAACGATCTTGCCCTGTGGGCCGATTCTGCCGCTCGCGAGCGCGGAATAATAGCCGATGTTCGCGCCGATGTCGAGAAAAGTCATGCCGGGCCGGCAGACGGCACAGAAGAAGGCGGTTTCGGCTCTTTCATAGACTCCCAGGGCGATCGCCCCGGATACGACGGCATCCTTCTGATTCAAAACGATGGTTGCGCCATGCCGCTGGATTCGGGCGGGGATGCAGCGGCAGATCGCCGCATTGGCCATCGCCTTAAGGGGCTTGGGCCGTAGCACGACGGTGTACACAAACTCGGCGGCAGTCATCGGGGCTTGAATGATGGATCGGCTGCTATCCCAAATCCCGCCAGTGTTTTCATAAAGGTCCTTATTCACTATTCCGATAGGTAGCTTGTGAAGCTGAGCGAAGCCATCCCCGGCGAAGCCGCACCCGCGGTGGCCGCCGCCTCGGCTCCGGTGACGCGCCGGTGGCCTTCCTTCCTCCGCCTTTCGATGACGGATTTGTTCTTCCTGACGGTTCTGTTCTGGTTGTTCATGGCGGATCCCGCCGGTTGGGACCGGCTCCTTTGGGACGGCGACACCGCCATGCACACTCGCACGGGCGACTTCATTCTGGACACTGGCCACGTTCCCACCACCGATCCGTTTTCCTTCACCAGACCAGGCGAGCGATGGGTCGCGCTCCAATGGCTGACCGGAGTGACGTTCGCCGGGCTCAATCGAACTTTCGGACTCAAGGGAATCGTGCTGTTGTGCGGAGTGGTCATCGCGTTTTACCTGACGGTGCTGGCGCGCGACATGGTACTGCGCGGAGTCAACGGCTTAATGGCGTTGCTGCTGGTGATGGTCGGCTCCAGCGCGTCGATGATTCACTACCACGCCCGCCCGCATCTGTTCACGCTGCTGTTCCTGACCTTGTCGAGTTTCCTGATCGCGCGGGACCGGGAGCAACAGTCCTGGCGAATCTGGCTGCTGGCGCCCCTCATGGTGCTTTGGGTGAATATGCATTCCGGATTTCCGGCGCTTTTGGCGCTCCTGGGAATCCTGGTCGCCGGATGCGCCCTTTCTCGCGATTGGCAGAGAACCAAGCGCTACGGTCTGGTTCTGGGCGCGTGTGTGGCGGCGACGCTGATCAATCCGAACGGGATCGCGCTTCACATGGATATCGCGAAATTCCTGAACAACTCCTGGGCGATGGCGAACATCAGTGAATATCTGTCGCCGGTGTTCCGTTCGGAAGGCATGTATTGCTATATGGGCCTCCTGTTTCTGGCGCTGATGGCGTGCGCACGCCATTTCGCCCGCAAGGAGTGGACCGAGTGCATGTGGATCCTGTTCTTCGCGGCGGGGTCCTTGGTTTCGGCGAGGCATATCCCGCTTTTCATCGTGATCGCGCTGCCGCTGGTGGGCCTCGCGTTGAGCGAACAGTGGGTGAAGTTTACGGCCGGGAAAAAGCGCAGCTCGCTGCCGGGCATACTCAAGGACATTTCGGAAAAGGCAAACGGCAATCTTCAGCCGGTTAGCCTCTGGACCGCGGCCTTCATTGTGGGTGTGGCGCTATTTACGAATTCGAAGAACTGGCCCAAGGACCTTTCCGCGAAATACTTTCCGGTCGCGGTGGTCCACAATTTTGCTTCCGATTTGGCGGCGAGACGGGTGTTCACTACGGACCAGTGGGGCGATTATCTGCTCTGGACCGGCTATCCCCGGCAACGAGTGTTCATCGACGGCCGCAGCGATCTCTACGGCGAGAAGATCGGCAACGATTATCTGACCATCCTCGAGGCTCGCTCCGGCTGGCGTGACGCGATGGAGCGTTATAAGGTGAACATGGTTCTGGTGTCGCCGGAAACGCCGCTGGTGGAACTGCTCTCAGCCGATCCGGCGTGGCGCGTATTGCATCACGACAAACAAGCCGTGCTGCTTGCGATGCGGCCGTGACCGACGCGATCCAGCAGGCGGCAGTTGAAAGTCCAAGAGCCGAAAGCCCGAGAGCCGATCTGCGCGCGCTCGCCGATGCGGTCGAAACCGGCGCTCTGGAACTCGCGGTGGTCATTCCGACCTATAACGAGAAAGCCAACATTGCCGCAATTGTCGAACGTGTGGAACGCGTGCTGGCGGGAACCTGTCACGAAATTATTTTCGTCGACGACGATTCTCCCGACGGAACATCCGAAGCGGTGAGAAGCATCGCGCTGCACCGGCACAATGTCAGATTGATCCGGCGCATTGGACGCCGAGGGTTGTCCTCGGCGTGTCTCGAAGGCATGATGTCGACCGCCGCTCCCTATGTCGCCGTGATGGATGGCGACCTCCAACACGACGAATCGATTTTGCCTCGAATGCTCACTCAGGCGCGCGACGGTCAGTTGGATCTGGTGATCGCCAGCCGCCACGTCGAGGGCGCCAGCATGGGCGAGTTCGCGGCGCAGCGGGTTCGGCTGAGCAATCTGGGGCTGGCGTTGAGCCGCGCGGTCCTGCACGTCACCGTGAGCGATCCGATGAGCGGTTTTTTTCTCGCCGACCGGCGATTCATCGACGATTCCATCTACGGCACCTCCGGAGTCGGCTTCAAGCTGCTGGTGGATTTGCTGGCTTCGGCTAAAAGACCGGTCAAATTTGCGGAGGTTCCCTACACCTTCCGGCTGCGCGAAGCGGGCCAAAGCAAGCTGGATCTCATGGTCGGCTTCGAATATCTCTACCTGGTGCTGGACAAGTTGACGGGTGGGCTGATTCCGCCGCGCTTCGCGATGTTCACCGTGGTCGGCTCGGCCGGTGTAGTGATTTATCTCGCGGCGCTGGGGCTGCTGTATTCGGAGGGACACGCGTCCTTTCAAACCTCGCAGATCGTGGCCACGCTGCTGGCGATGACCGCCAACTTTCTGCTCAACAATCTCTTTACGTACCGCGATGCACGTTTGCGGGGGAGCCGGCTGCTGACCGGCTTGCTCACCTTCTATGCCGCTTGCGCGGTGGGGTCGGCGATCAATCTGAGCGTCTCGGGCGACCTGCTGCGGCACGGTCTGCCGTGGATTTTGTCGGGACTGGCGGGGCTGGCGATCAGCTCGGTGTGGAACTACGGCGTGACCAGTGTCACTACTTGGCGGGCGAAGCGCCGCAGGACTCGATAGCATGCAAGAAAACGTGGGGCAATCGGCTCGGCTTCCAGTCCTCGACGGCTGGCGCGCCATCGCCATCTCCCTGGTGGTCTGGCATCACGCCACCATGAGCCGCTACGTGAATCAGGATCTCTATTGGAGCACCAGCCAATCGCAATTGGGAGCCTTCGGCGTCGACATCTTCTTCGGCTTAAGCGGACTGTTGATCACCTCCCTGCTGCTGCAGGAATATCGGCGGAAGGGTTCCATCAGTCTCGCCAGTTTTTATACCCGCCGCGTCTTTCGTATTCTTCCGCCGGTTTTCGCGCTGCTGGCGGTGGTGAGCTGGCTGGGTCTGATTCAATCGCCCCTGGAGCTGGCGAGCTGCCTGGGCTTCTTCCGCAATTATTTGCCCGACATTCCCGGGCGAGATTACACGCGGCATCTCTGGTCGCTGGCGGTGGAGGAACACTTCTATCTGCTGTGGCCGGCGTTGCTGGTGTGGCTCTGCCACAAGGACCGGAGCGGACGCCCGGTGGCGTATCTCGCCATCTTCTTTGGGCTCTGGCGCGTGTTTGTCGCGCAGAGCGGCGTTACCTCGAAGGTTCTGGCCGGTGTGAACGAACATTTCCGAACCGACCTCCGCGCGGACGCGCTGCTATGGGGATGCTTTGTCGCTTTTCTGATCGCCACGCCCGAGTCACGCGAACGCATGCGCCGGTACTTGTCGGCTCCGGTGGTTGCGGTAGCCGCGCTCGCCGCGGTGTTGTGCGTCGTGATTTATTCGATGCTGACCACGCTCTGGTTCGCGATGCTGGTTCCGGTGGTGCTGACCGGCACGATGCTGCATCCCGAGTGGGGCTTCTGCCGGATTCTCGAACTCGCGCCGATTCGCCTGCTGGGACGGCTCTCCTACAGCCTGTATCTGTGGCAGGGGCTGTTCCTGGTGCCGGGATGGATGCCGGGTGCGCCGCGCGTGATCGGCGGTCTGCAGCACTGGCCCTGGAATCTAGCGGCCGCTCTGATCGTCGCGGCGGCAAGCTATCGGCTGATCGAGAAGCCGTGCATGGAATTCGGGAGACAGGTGGCGGCGGGGGAACCGCTTCCTATGGTCGCGGCTCAGTAACGCGTCGCGGCGAGGGCGCGATAAGCTTCGCGAAGGTGACGTCGAGGTTGCGCACGACGCGGTCCCACAGAGACTCGGGCTTGGAGTCGAACACGGTATCCGCGCCCCCGCGAATCACCCGCCAGGCGCCGGCGTCCATCTCGGCCTCCAATTGGCCCGGCCCCCAGCCGGCATAACCGACGTAAAAGCGCAGATCGTCGGTGCTGGTGTGCTTCGCCAGAGTATCTTCGAGAAGATCCTGATCCAGAATCGCCCAGACATCTCCGGCGACATGCTGGGCGCCGCGGGGTCCGCTGCCGGTGCGCAGCAAGGCCAGCACGCTCATCGGTTCCACGGGGCCTCCGGAAAACGCGGTGTCGCTACGATTTCTGGCGGCCTTCACGCCAGCGAGAAGCTCCGAAACGGGAACATCGCTTTGACGGTTCAGCACCAGACCGACCGCGCCTTGTTCTTCGCTATAAGTGACGACGAGGACCACTGTTTGAGCGAAGTGCGGGTCCTTCAGCTTGCGGTCCGCCACCAGGATCTTGCCTCCAGCGAGATCCTCGTCGGCGCGCGCGGGAAGCACTCCGGTCAGCCATCCTCCGGCAAGCATCGCGGTCATCGCCCCCGTCGCCAGCCAGTTGTCCCGGAGCCCTTGTCCCATCGTTTTAATTTTCGCTCTTTCTTGCGCGTGGGACAATAGACATTTATGTCTGCCATTCGGCGTGCCCTGCTGAGCGTCACCGACAAGACTGGAATTATCGACTTCGCCAAGGCTCTGTCTTCGATTGAAGTCGAGATTCTGTCCACCGGCGGGACCTTCCGGCTGCTGCGGGAGGCGGGGGTGCCGAAACTCCTGGAAGTAGCTGAAGTTACTGGCTTTCCGGAGATGCTGGATGGGCGCGTCAAGACCCTGCATCCGACCATCGCCGGTGGCATTCTGGCGGTGCGGTCGAATCACGGGCACATGCGTTCGCTCTCTGATCACGGCATTCCGCCAATCGATCTGGTAGCCGTGAATCTCTACGACTTCGCGAAGGTGGCCGCCAAGCCGGACGCGAAGCTGGAGGAATTGATCGAGAATATCGACATCGGCGGGCCGACAATGATTCGGGCCGCCGCCAAGAATTGGCGGGACGTCGCGGTGGTCACTTCGCCCAACGACTATGTGGCGATTATCGAAGAGTTTCACCGGCACGGCGGGGTGCTTTCCGAAGGCACGCATTGGCGGCTGGCAAAGCAGGCGTTCGCGTTGACGGCGGCGTATGACCGGGCGATTACGGCTCGGTTGGCGGAGATTCCTCCGACCGGCGAAGCCCTGCCGGCGATGCTCGATATTCGTGCGCCGCGAAGGCTGGCGTTGCGCTATGGCGAGAATCCGCACCAGAGCGCCGCCCTCTATGCTTCCGAAGCATTCGGTATCGCAGGAGCGCAGCCGCTTCAAGGCAAGGAACTCTCCTACAACAACCTGGTGGATCTGGACGCCGCGTGGCAATTGATCGGCGAATTCGATCAGCCCGCCGCGGCCATCATCAAGCACACCAATCCATGCGGGTGCGCGGAGGGCGCGACGCTGGCCGAAAGCTACCAGAGGGCGTTCGAGGCCGATCCGCTTTCGGCTTATGGCGGCGTGCTGGCGTTCAATCGCGAAGTGGACGCGGATACGGCGGCGAAGATCGCCCAAACGTTTGTCGAGGCCGTCGCCGCTCCGGGCTACTCCGCCGAAGCGCGGCAGATTCTCGAAGCCCGGAAGAATCTACGTTTGCTGCAAGTGGCTCCCGCCCCCGCGGAGCTGGTGGTGAAGTCGATCAGCGGAGGCTATCTGGCGCAGACTCCCGACGTGCACACGTTTCGACGCGCGGAGGCGCAGGTCAAGACCGAACGCGCGCCCACTGAAGAGGAATGGGCAGCGCTCGAGTTTGGGTGGCGAGTTTCGAAGCACGTCAAATCCAACGCCATCGTGTACGCCCGCGCCGGGCAGACGGTCAGCGTGGGAGCGGGGCAAATGAGCCGCGTCGATTCCGTCAAGATCGGCGCGATGAAAGCGGTGCTGCCGCTTGCAGGAACCGTTGTCGCCTCCGACGCGTTCTTCCCCTTCCCGGATGGGGTGGAGGAAGCAGCCAAGCACGGCATCACGGCGGTGATTCAGCCGGGAGGATCGCTGCGGGATGAGGAAGTGATTGCCGCAGCGAACCGCCTGGGGCTGGCCATGGTGTTTACGGGCGTGCGGCATTTCAGACATTAGGGGCCGGAGGCCTGCGCCACTACTTGGTCACGATGTCGGATTTCATGGGCGCGAGAGCTCCCAGCAACTCATTCTTCTCCTTGTCCTTCACCTTGAACTTATCCAGAGCGCCGCTCAAGTCCTCCACCAGCGCGTTGAAATCGGCGCTGGTAATCCCCATGCCGGCGTGCGCGTCCTTCATACTCTTGCCGGTGTAGCGGCAAGGTCCGCCGCTGGCCTGGCAGATCTGGTAGACGAGGTTTAGCTTGAATTTTTTCATTCGAGCCGTATCGGCGGCCGTCTGCGCGAAGTAGTGATTGATGCGGGCGTCCATGGCCACCCGGCCGACGAACTCATCCACCACCTTGGTGATGGCCTTCTTGCCCCCGAGCCTTTCGTAGAGCGACTTGTCCGTGTCCGCCGAGAACGCCGGCAGCGCCAACGCCGCGGCAAGTGTGAGAACGGTTGAGATGCTAACGAAGTTCTTTTGCATGATGATTTCCTCTCTCCATTAATGCATACGTGAGACGGCCCGGCGCCGGATGTCCCTTCCATTACACTGAAATTTGTCCGACGAGATTCAGGCGCGGGAACTGGCGCATCACGACGCGCTTTATTCCGGCTTCGCGCAGCAGCATTTCGCGAAGGCGGCGGTGCGCGAGCTGCGCAGGCACATGGTCCGGCGAATTCTCACGGCCACCGGTGCCGGGCGGGAATCGCGCGTGCTTAGCCTGGGCTGCGGCATCGGCGATACGGAACTGCTGCTGGCTCCGCACGTCGCTTCGGTCACGGGGATCGATCTGTCGCCGGCGGCAATTCGACAGGCTCACGAGGATGCGCGGCTCGCGGGACTGACGAACCTCACATTTGTGGAGGGGAGCGCAACTGAAGCTGGACTCGAAGATGGCTACTTCGATGCCGTCATCGCCATCTTTTTTCTGCACCATCTTCCTGATGCGGAATTGGGAGAAATGGCGCGAAGCGTTCGAGGCTGGCTGAAACCGGGGGGAGTATTTTATGGGCTCGATCCCAGCCGCTACCGGCTGTCCGGAGCGCTCGGCGCGTTGCTGGTCCCGCGTCTCATGCGCCGCTATCAGACTCCCGACGAGCATGAACTGAAGCCCTCGGAGACTGCGCAGCGGTTTCGTGAAGCCGGATTGGAGTCGCGTTTTCGATATTACGATTTTTGCTCGACGCCGCTAGCTGGATTGTTGCCTTCCTGGCGATTGGGGTATCGCGTGGCGCGCACGCTGGACGAACTCCTGATCCGCACGCCGCTTCTTCGAGCGGTATCGAGCAACTTCGAGCTGATCGCGCGTAAGCCCACTGAGTAAGAGGTGGGGTGCGCTACCCCCAAAAAATAATTGAGACTCCCGGCGTTAGACTCCCACTAGATCTACAGATTCCTAAGGTCCCCGCCGAATAGAAGTCTAAGATGAAACACTTATTGGTCGTTTTGTTTTTGTGCAGCGGGTTTGTTTGCGCCGCCGACATGCCCGACAACAAGCCCGCCGATAAGGCCATTCCCGATTGCTTCAAGGTTCACAGGCTGCTCAAGACCGACGAAACGCATTATTGGGCGGACTGGACCAATACCTGTCCATTCATCATCGACAAAGTGTATGTGATGGTCGGGTTCCTGGATGGGTCTCTCAAGTCGCTCGGCGATGGAGTATGGCCGATGTACTTCGTCATGCCGGGAGTCCATCGCGTCACGCGCTTCAGTATTCCGGCTGTCGCGGCCGGCTTCGAGTTTATACGGGTGCAGCGAATCACGACGAATTCCGTGGAGGCGCTGCGGTAAAACGCAGGCCGGAGGCCTGCGCCACAGCGCGCCTTGCGATAGACTCAAGCCATGCATGGCAGACTCGCTCTCACGCTGGCCGTTTTGGGGTCGCAAGCCGTTTGGGCCGACCTTACCATTCGTTATCAATTCGAACTTACTCCCGGGCCCGCGATTCCTGCGGCCGCCGCTGCTACGGTTAAGGCCCAGCTCGCGGGCATACTCCCCGGCGAAATGGCGATGCGAGTCAAGGGAGACAAGTGCACCAGCTCATTCGGCCCGCTTAACTCGATCATCGACACCGGCAAGGGCGAAATTACGCTCTTCAATCCGGCGACCAAGCAGTTTGCCACAGTTCCCGTGGCCGGGTACATGGAAAAGGTGCTCGCCCAGCAGCAAGTGCCCGCGGCCGTGCAACAAACGCTTCAGACCGCGCTTCAGAGTCTGAAGATCGATGTGCAGACCAAGAAGACTGGAGAAACCAGCACCATCCAGGGGATCCAGGCGGAAGACAATCTGGTCATCGTGTCCATCGAGGGTCCGAATCCGGCGGGAGTTCCCCTCGGCTTCCGAATGGAAATACACGAGTGGGTGGCAACGGCTGAGGAGCTGACGCGGAATCCCGCCTTGAGCCAGATGGCCACCTGCTCGGCGAGGCTGGGGCCAGACGCCGATCCTAGCGCGATCGTCGAGAAGATCCTGGGACCGCTGGTGGGCACGGGCGGGCTGAGCGATGCGCTGAAGGGGCTCGCGGCGGTGAAGGGTAAGGTGATGCTGAAGACTCAAACCGCGGCCTTCGCTCCGGGGATTGTGGCCCTGCTGCAAGCGCAGGGTGCCCCGGGCTTGGCCCCAGCTGGGGATGTAAACGCCCCACTGGCTGAGGCAACCTTCAGCCTCGCCGAGCTGTCAACCTATCTGCTTTCGGACGCGTTGTTTCAGGTCCCCGCGGGATATCAGGAGGCGTCGCTGGAAGAGCTGCTGAAAACGATCCCGAAACCCGCCCTGCCGCAGGCGGCGCCGCCGAAGCCGCAAGCTCCCGCTGCCGCGGCGACTCCAATTAACGATTTCACCGGAACCGCCGTCCGGCCGGGCAATGGGGTGAGTAACCCCGCGGTGGTCTCTCAAGTCCAACCCAAGTACGACGAGCAAGCCCGAGCCGCCAAAATCGAGGGCTCGGTGCTGGTCTCGCTGGTGGTTGATGAAAACGGAGTGCCCCGGAATGTGAAGGTGGTTCGGTCGCTCGATCCGGGGCTGGATCAAAAGGCCATCGAAGCGGTCCAGCAGTGGAAATTCAGACCGGGGCAAAAGGACGGCAATCCCGTTGCAGTGCAGGCCCAGATCCAGGTAACGTTCAAGCTGCTTGACAAACCGCCAGTGCAACCGGTAAAAGAGCCGCAGTAAGCGCTATACTAAAGCCAAAGATGCACCGCACTGCCTCTGAAGGCGGTTGGGGCGCATCGGATCTGGAATCAGTTTTCGACCTGAATATGGATCAGAGAATCCGGGTGCTGGTAGCTAAGCCCGGCCTCGACGGACATGATCGCGGCGCCAAGGTAATCGCCAGGGCGCTGCGGGATGCCGGCATGGAGGTCGTCTACACCGGGCTGCGCCAGACTCCGGAAATGATCGTCAACGCCGCGCTTCAGGAAGACGTGCAGGTTATCGGCCTGTCCATTCTTTCAGGAGCGCACAACACCATCGTGCCTCGCGTGATGGATTTGCTTAAGGAAAAACACATGGACGATGTAGTCGTCCTGGTGGGCGGCATCGTCCCGGACGAAGATGCCGCACAATTGAAACGCCTGGGAGTAGCCGCCGTGTTCCAACCTGGTGCTTCCCTGGAAGGTATCGTGGAATTCATCCGCAAGTCGGTCCCGCAGACAGCTTGACCAGGCTTCCGGATTTCGAGGGCGCTTCCACCGGCCGGAAACCGGGGAGCCCCGATGGAGAAAAGAGAAAATGCAAGAGAAATTGAATATCGCCGTATTCGTCGATTACGACAACATTGAGATTGGTCTGAAATCGACGCTGCGGCGCGAATTTGACGTGTCCCTGGCGCTGGAGGCTTTGAAGGAGCGCGGCGACATCGTCGCCAAATTCGCCTACGCCAACTGGGGACGCCAGGATGGCGCCACGCGGCAGATGGCGGAAAGCGCGGTGCAGATGGTGCAGCGCATTCCCTCCCCGCGCGGCGACAAGAACGGCGCGGACATCAACCTTGCGCTGGATGCGCTGGAGATGGCCTTTACGCACACCCATGTGAACGCCTTCGCCATCGTCAGCGGCGACAGCGATTTCATTCCGCTGGTGAACAAGCTGAAGGAGTACGGAAAAACGGTGTTCGTGGTGGGCGGCAAGGCCTTCACCTCCACCATCCTCCAGCAGAATTGCCATGAGTTCATCAGCTTCGAATCGCTGCTGTCGGATGCGCCCGGGCCCGTGACTCTGCCGGGTGAGGTGCGTGCGCCGCGGCTGCGCGGGGATCGTCCCAGCGGCGATCGCCCTGAGAGACAGGATCGCGGAGGAGATCGTCCCGCGGGTGATCGTCCCGCCGGCGATCGTCCCGAGAGACAGGATCGAGGAGACCGCCGGCAGCGTCCGGCGCCGCTGGAGCTGGCTCTGGCGATGCCGCTGGTGGAGCGCGCTCTGCAAGTGCTGGAGCGGCGCGCGGTGCAGCCGCAGCTCGGCCTGCTGAAGTCGACCATGCTGCAATTGGATTCCGCGTTCAATGAGCGCGCTTATGGGGCTTCCAGTTTTTCCGACTTCGTGGAGAAGCTGAAACGCAGCGATCTGGTGCAGGTCAGCGGCACGGGCGGGCGCTACGTCATCGAGCGCAAAGGCTCCTTGCAGCCCGAGCATCCTGCGCTGAAGCCCGAAGATCTGCTGCCGCCGTTGCGCGACGTGCTGGAGAACCATCGCCTGGAGATCGAGAATGGCTGCCAGGTGGAGGATCTGGCGGGCTGGTTCAAAACGGAGCAGCCCAACTACGACATCAGCGCATACGGATTTCAGTCCTTCAGCGAGTTCCTGAATTACGCCCAGGATAAGACGGTGGTCCGCATGGAGCCGCACGAGGAGCAGGGAGTGATGATCGTGTCGCTGGGAGCGGAGTTCTATCCGCCCGCTGAAGCGCCCGCACCGGAAGCGCCGCCCGCGCCCGAGGTGGACGAAGAAGAGGAATACGAACCGCAGCCTTACGTGGAGGGCCAGCCGACTATCTTCGAGCCCAATCCTCCGCCGGCCAAGCCGAAGAAGACCATTACGCGCAAGCGCGCTCCCAAACCGCAGGGTGGAGGCGGAGGCGGAGCACGCCGTCCGCGCCGCAAAAAACCCGAGGGCATGTAACGCCTCGGGATATCTGAACTGGGGTATCGAGAGAAATGGCCGTCGAGCGCATCTTTCCGCATCATGCTCCCACGCCCCGCGGGCCATACGCTCCCGCGGTGCGCGCGGGCGATTTCATTTTTGTGAGCGGGCAAGGCCCGGTGGATCCGGTGACCGATAAGATCTCTCCCGGCGATATCCGCCATCAGACACGGGTCACTCTCACCAACATCCGCATCATTCTCGAAACCTGCGGCGCGAAGCTCTCGGATGTGGTCAAGTGCTCTGTCTTCCTTAAAAACGCGAGCGATTTCAAAGAAATGAACGAAGTCTACGCCGAGTTTTTTCCGCAGGAACGTCCCGCGCGCACCACCGTCGAAGCGAAGTTTCACAATGCGGATATGCTGGTGGAGATCGACTGCGTGGCCTACAAGCCGGGCGGATAAATAGCGCGACAAGGAATTTCCGATGGAAGGCGAACCAGAAATCACCAGCCCGGTTATGCGCTTTCTGACGGTACAGGATGTCGCCGGAAGCAGCGCCTTTTACCGGGATGTTTTGGGATTCGAGGTGACAGAGGCAGCGGGCGCCGCCGAAGCAATACTCGGACCAGCTCGTATCCAGCTCGAAGAGAATGCGCATGCACGTGGGGACGGAGGCACTCCTCGGCTGCCAGGATCGGCTGTACTGTTCCTTCAGACCGGCGACGTTGCCGCGACGCGCGCCGCCATCCTTGCTCGCGGGGCCATTCCGAGCGAAATTGAGAAGGTCAACTGGATCAAGATGCGCATGTTTGAGGTCCGCGATCCCGATGGAAGGTGCTCTGGTTTGGGCAAACCTACCACGAGGAACAGGATTCCCCTAGCCGCCGCGGATCGCAGCCGCACGGGTTGCGGCAAGCCTTGCCTGAATTGCCGTTCGACAACGTGCAGGCTGCCGTTACCTACTATTGCGCTGTATTGGGCTTTCGGATCAACTATCGGCGGGATGACCTTGGCGTGCTGGATCGCGATGCGATTACAGTCTTGCTCATCGCCCGCACTGAGCAGCATAAGGGCATCGGATCGTTCGAAGTATACGTCGACGACGTAGACGCACTTTATGCGGAATTGTCAGCAAAGGGCGCCAGAATTCAGGGAGCGCCGGTCAGTCACGCCTGGGGCCTCCGCGATTTCAGTGTCTTGGATCTTGAAGGCAATCGAATTACCTTCGCCCAGACGTTTGAGTGACATATGTTGGAGCGGCAACGGTCGAAGCGAAGTTTCACAATCGCGGAATCGTCGGTTCAACGGACTCGCTGCATGTTCAAATTCGTGTGGTTCAGGAAATAGCCGTCACCGTAACCATCGAGCCGGCTCCTGTCGGCCGAGAGGCTCAGAGTAAAGTGTTGCAGCTCGTTCCCGATAAACCTCCAGAGCGTGACGGTATTGCCGTCAACGCGGGCAGACACGGCGTCGTCCGGCTCCGACTTCCCCTTACTGGTGTGCCAAGTGCCGGTGAAGTAAGATCCCTCCTGGCGCAACGACACCGTGCCTTGGAAGCGATCATCGGCGCAAGTGAAAGCCCATAAGCCCGCCAAGTCTACGGTCGCTGCCACGGCGGTATTGCGCTGGTCCTTCTGAACATCCGCCGCAGGCTGAACAGTCGCCGCCGGAGCAGCCGGGGAAGCAGCGCTTACGCGCTTCGCACCATGTTCAGATTCGTGTGGTTCAGGAAGAAGCCGTCGCCAAAACCATCGAGGCGGTTGCCGTCGGCGGATAGAGTTAGAACGAAACTCTGCTTGTTGTTGCCGATGAATCTCCAGAGCGTGACGGTATTTCCGTCAACCCGGCCGGTGACCTGGTCGTCGGGCTCGGACTTGCCCCGGCTCGTATGCCAGGTACCTGCGAAGGTAGATCCCGACTGGCGAAGCACAATCCAGCCTTGGAAACGATCGTCAAAGTGGGAAAACCCCAGGTACCCGAGAGGTCAGTGGTCGCCTGGCCAAAACATGCGCCGGCGGACAGGATCATCGCAGCGATACAGTACCGAAACATAGCTCAGTCTGTAGCGGAGGCCGCGGATTTTTCAATCCGGGGTTACTCTGGGCGGTCGCATGCGTACTCGTTCACATTCTCTTGTACTTGATCGTTCGATTCGCATCGTCGGTCAGTTCCAGCTCGGTTGCGGTCACATTCAGCTTACTCTTCGTTGTGATGCCGCTCATGGTCCATTCCAATTCGTTTTCACCGTTGATTTTGTACGTGCCCTGGAGAGTCCGCCCCATCATGGTGATCTTCGCCGTGCCATCTCTGTTGAACTCTGCCGACATCTTGATGGCCTTTCCGGCTACGGCAGCGCTTTCGTCGTCAACGCCTCCCACTTGAGCGCTTGCCATCTCCCATTTGCCAAGGATCAGGCTTTGAGGGCCGGAGGCGCAGGCTGCTACCAACAGAGCCACGCAGGCCACCAGTACGATACTCAATTTCGCATTCATGTTGTTCTCCAAGAAGTCACCGGAGTCTCTCCGGGATCGCCCTTTCGTAGATCGACGGGGCAAACACGCGACTTTAGTTGCGATGGCCGCAATTTGCCGGATTGCCTCCGCAACTTGGTTCTTCGGTTGGGAGATGGGAAGGCGATGCTTTCGTGGCCAAACCCGGTAAAACCCAGGTGGGAAACGCGTCTTCTACCGCGCGGCCTTCAGCGGAGCTTTGCCTTCGCGGCCGACGCAATGTTCCAGTTTGTCGAGAGTCCGCATGGCAGGCAGGACCTGCTGGACGCTCGAGTTCGGCTCGCGGCCTTCCTTGATCGCCGCGAAAAATTCGCGATCCTGAAGCTCGATGCCGTTCATCGACACATCCACTTTCGATAAGTCGATTTTCTTTTGCTCGCCGTCTTCCAAGTCGTCGTAATACGCGATGTAAGTGCCGTTATCGCAGATGTAGCGGAAGAAGGTCCCCTGCGGCCCCTTGTTGTTGAAGGAAAGCGACAGAGTGCAGATGGCTCCGCCCGTGTTCTTCAACTGAATGCTCATGTCCATGGCGATGCCCAGTTCCGGATGCACCGGCCCTTGGACCGCGTTGGCGATCTGGGCTGCTTCGCCGGTCTGATACGCGAACAGGTCCACGGTGTGGCAGGAATGGTGCCACAGCAGATGATCCGTCCAACTTCTCGGCTTGCCCGCCGCGTTCATATTGGTGCGCCGGAAGAAGTACGTTTGCACGTTCATGTGCAGAACTTTCAGCTCGCCCGCCTTGATCTTTTTATGGACCCACTGATGGCTGGGATTAAAGCGCCGGGTATGCCCGGCCATCGCCACCAGACCGGTTTCCTTCTGCGTGGCGACGATGCGCTCAGAATCTTCGAGCGTATCCGCCATGGGGATCTCCACCATCACGTGTTTGCCGGCGCGCATGCACTGGATGGCCTGCGCCGCGTGCAGTTGCGTGGGCGTCGTCAGGATCACCGCCTCCACGCCGGGCTGCTTCAAACTCTCGGCCAGATCCGAGGTCCAGTGCGGAATCTTAAACTTCTTGGCGACCTCTTCGGTTCCCGCTGGACTGCCGCCCGCCAGCGTCACCACTTCGATGCCCGGAATGTTCGCCATCGCCTCCAGGTGTTTGATGCCGAACGCGCCCTGCCCCGCCAGCGCAACTTTCATGACTATGCCTTCTCCTTGAGTTTTTTCGCGATGCGCGGGTATACCTTCCGCGCGTTGCCCTCGAACAATTTGTAGCGATCCTCGGCGCTCAGCGGCAGCGCGTCCAGATACCTCTTCGTGTCGTCGTAGTAATGGCCGGTCCGCGGATCGATGCCGCGCACCGCGCCCACCATCTCCGACCCGAACAAAATATTGTCCACCGGAACGACCTTCAACAGCAGCTCGATCCCCGGCAAATGATACACACAGGTATCGAAGTACACGTTCTTGAGCAGCAGCTCCTCGAGCGGAGGACGCTTCATATCCTGCGCCAGCCCGCGATACCGGCCCCAGTGATAGGGAGCCGCGCCGCCTCCGTGCGGAATGATGAACCGCAACGTGGGAAAGTCCTTGAACAGGTCCGAGGTCAGGAACTGCATGAACGCCGTCGTGTCGGCGTTGATGTAATACGTCCCGGTCGTGTGAAACCCCGGATGGCAGGAGCCGCTGACGTGCACCATCGCGGGCACATCCAGCTCCACCATCTTTTCGTAGAACGGATACCAGAACTCGTGGCTCAGCGGCGGCGAATTCCAGAATCCGCCCGAAGGGTCCGGATTCAGATTGCAGCCGATGAATCCGAATTCGTTCACGCAGCGTTCCAGCTCTGCGATGGAGTTCTTGAGATCGGCCCCAGGCGATTGCGGCAGCTGGCACACACCGACGAAATTCTCCGGATAGAGACCGCAAACGCGATGGATCAGGTCGTTGCAGTGCTGCGTCCAGTGCAGACTCGTGTTCGCATTTCCGACGTGATGCCCCATCACTGAAGCTCGTGGCGAGAAGATCGTGACATCGGAGCCGCGTTCGCGCTGGAACTTGAGCTGTGCTCCTTCCAAGCTTTCGCGAATCTCGTCGTCGCTGATTTTCAGCGTACCCTTCGAGGGAACGTGCGACGGATCGTCCAATCCAGCGATCTGATTTTTTCTCCAGGCTTCCAGTTGTTTAGGCGCGGTTGTATAGTGACCGTGACAGTCGATGATCATCCGGTTTTCGTTTCTCTTAGTTTCTAGATGCCGCCCGCAGCCGCCGGGCTTCAGCTTGAACCGTAACCAGGCACATCAGCATGCCCAGCGGATGCGCTCCGGCGTCCACCAGAGGGTGCGGCTTCAGCGACCGCAGCACGTCGATGTTCTCATCGGTGATCATCGCCAGCGCCTTCGATTCCTGCGGGTTCAAATTGTACTTCGCCGCGATCGACATCGGGTCCTTCAAAAACTCGATCCGCATGTCCTGATGATGCCGCAGATCGAACAGCACTTTATTCAGCGAATAGGAAGACGAAGGGGGCGCCTTGTAGAACTCGAACCCTCCCTGCGTGAACTTATATGCCTCGGGCACCTCGCCCGGAGGCGGACCCACGCGCTTGTTGGGAATGAAGCGCATCACCGCGTGCCCGTGGTGCCACGTGGGCTGATACGTGAGCAGCTCGCCGGGAACATCGCCGATCGCGCCGAACAGGAAGTACCACGGCAGCATCTCCGTGTTGCCGACTTCGTCCAACTGCTCGCTCGATAATTTCAACAGGGGCTCGATGTTGCCTCGCTCCATGTTCGCGATGGCCCAGTAATCGAAATCGTAGGCCGGCTGCGGATATTTCCACGTGCCGGGATAATGCGAAAGCCCGCCGCTGGCGATAATCGCCACGCGCTCCGGTCTCTCCTCGACGATTTCGGCGATAGCCTTGCCCAGCGCGAAGCACCGCTGCGGGGACGGCAGAGGAGGCAGATAGGTGTTGACGAAAATCGGCACCACCGGAATGTTGCGGCCTTCGATCACCCATTCGTAAACGGCCGCGAAGGAATGTCCCAGGATTGCGTCCTGCGAATACGCCATGTCGAAGCCGCGCTGCATCAGCTTCTCCAGCAGAGCGTCGGCGAAGGGCAGGTGCACGGGAATCTCCCAGCTCCGGTTGGCGAACGCGGCGTGCGATTTCTCTCCCGCCACCACGGCGAAGGTCGGTACCGAGGAAAGGAAGAACGTCTCCAGGTGATCGCTGCCGATGATGATCGCCAGATCAGGTTTCGAGTCTTCAATATCCTTGCCCAACACGCGCATCGCGGCGATGTCGGCGTCCAACTGCTCCGGGATCTCCGATGGCGGCCTGACGAACAACTGCGGCGCGTGCACTGTGGCGACGGCGGCGACTATCTTTCCCATAACTCGGTCTCCTTGTTCCAACTACCGTTCACGAAGCGCACCGGCCCACTCAGCCCTCAAACGGCCTCTTGCATCCACAGCACGAAAAAGTGGCCGGAGGCCACCTACACCCATTCTACGCCCAGCTCCTTGAGCTTGGCTCTCAGACCGTACATATCCAAGCCCAATTCGCCCGAGCGCAGGCTATGCCGGTTCTTCTCTTCCTTGGCCACGCGAGCCTGGCTGGCCTTGGCGACCTCGACCGCACTCTCGCGAGGCACCACCACCACGCCGTCCATATCGCCGACGACCACGTCGCCCGGTTGCACCGCCGCACCCGCGCACACCACCGGAATATTCACCGACCCGGCGGTCGACTTCACTGTCCCCTGCGCGCTGATGGCTCTCGACCACACGGGAAAATCCATGGCCGTCAGCTCGCTCACGTCGCGAACGCCGGCGTCGATTATCAGGCCGAGTACGCCGTGCGCCACCAGCGAGGTCGCCAGCAATTCGCCGAACATGCCGTCGGTGGAATCGGAACGGGTGGTGACCACCAGGACGTCGCCCGGCTGGCACACCTCCACCGCGGCGTGGATCATGAGGTTGTCGCCGGACTGGCACAGCACGGTCACCGCCGGCCCCGCCACGCGTGCCGAGGGATAAATCGGACGCATATAGGTCTTCATCAGGCCGCTGCGGCCCTGCGCTTCGTGCACCGTGGCTACGCCCAACTCACCCAGAATTTTGACGGCCTCGGGGTCGGGCCGGGGGATTTTACGAACGATTTTGTGCATTGGGAAACCGCCAGTTTAACACCGAAAGATGGGGCTTGACAGCATCGTCGCCGAAAGCGCGTTATGATCGCCACTATGGAGGGAATCATGACTCACCGGACGCTGCTCGCCGCGGCATGCATCGCTGTCATTGGAGCGATCAGCCGCGCGCAAGCGCCCAACAGCTTCAGCGGCCTCCAAACATCGGCGTCTAAGGTATTCGACGTGACCACTGTGAAGATGAATCCGTCCGGGGACGACAGGTGGCGGCTCGGCCCGCCTGGCAACGGAAGTGTTTCCATCGTCAATCTCCAATTGCATCGGATCATTGCCTCTTCGTTTCGCGTTCAAGATTCGATGGTCTTCGGACCGGGTTGGCTGAATGACACTCGCTATGACATCGTCGGCAAAGGGCCGGACCCGAATGCGTCGAATCCCGAAGTATGGGAGATGATGCGGTCGCTGTTGGCCGAACGCTTCAAGCTGAAGTATCACGTCGAAAGCCGCGAGTTCCCCATCTACGCCCTCACTGTGGCCAAGGGCGGACCGAAGCTCAAGGACGGAGAAGACGGACGATGCGCCGCGGAAATCAAAGCCGGGAAAACTTGCGGCGACATCATATTTCCACCCTTTGGCGCGGGAATTTACAACATGCCCATCGGGGCCCTCATCGGCGGACTGGCGCGCACTCTGCAAGATCGTCCGATCGTGGATAAGACCGGCTTGACCGGCAAGTACGACGTCACAGTTACATGGATGCCCGACGGAATGAAGCCGGAGGACTTGGAAAAGATCCCCAAGGAGCAGCGTCCGGAGGATCTCTCTCTGTTCCAGGCCATCGAAAAGCAAGCCGGGCTCAAGCTGGAAGCGACGAAAGGACCGGTGCAGGTGGTTGTGGTGGATAGTATACAGAAGCCGTCGGAAAATTGACCCAGGATTTGCTCAGGGCCTTCGCTCCGCGTCTACCTGTATGGCGATGTCGACGGTGCTCTGGATGGTGAAATAGGGCGGCGGGAAGGGGTTGGACTTCGCCAGCGCCAGCAGTTGATCGAGGCCATCGGTTGAACCGTGGAAAGCGGCGTAAGCCTTCGTCAGGTAGTCCAGGATCAGAGGCCTTTGCGCCGCCGGCACAGCGTTCGGGCCGTCATACGCCACGGAGCGAGCAAACTGATAGAGAGCGGGTGGCTGCGCTTCCGGTCTTTTCTCCACATAGAGAACCTTCATCATCGCTCGACCGAGTTGGTAGGATGCCCTCGCCAGAGTCGAGTCCCTCTGGATCAGCTTGGTGAGATCACTTACCGCACGCTTGTCGTCGTTGCGGAGTTGGTAGATGGCGAGAAGCGCCTGTTCCGCGTAAGGCATGATCTGATTCCTGGCTTGCGCCCACTGCGCCTCGGTCATCTCCGGCGGCTTGTTGGCGGCAGCAAGAACCGTATCGGGACTGTAGAGAATAAGGTTGGCAATCTTCTCTCCGGCGTCCAAATCCGCGGCCGTGGGCTTAATCAACGTCATCTGAGAGAGCGTGGCGCCGAGCGCTTGGAACTGGTTGGGGCGAACTTTGAGGATCTCCTGAGCCTTGTCGAATGCCGGGCGGGCTTGGTTCGATTGCAAATAGGAGTTCAGGTACATGTCCTGGCGTTCATTGATGTAATCGGTCTTCGGGAACTCCGCTGTCCATTTGTCGAGTTCAGCAAGTCTCGTCGCCGGATCAGTCTCCCCGGCTGCCGCGTTGGCGAGGTCGTACTCGGCTTGATCCGTCCAGCTCTTCACGTGCACGGCTGGCGGTGCAGGAAGAGGGCGATGGCTGTGCGCATAGCCAGTCAGCAACGCCAGCGCAGGCAGGAGCCTTCGCATGGCCGAAGTATATCACCGCGCCTTCGCGGCATCCAGCGTCGCATCTTGAAACGGCAGGTACGCCGCGCCATACAACCCCGCCTCATTGCCGAGCTTGGCGGGCTCGATGCGCGTCGGCGAAGAACGGTAGGTGAAGCTGCGGCGCTCGACTTCGGCCAGCATCGACGGCGCGAAGAATTGCCAGGCGGGGATGGGACCGCCGCTCAGCAGATATAGAGGGAAATTGAAAATGTTCACCAGACTCGCGATGGCGATTCCCAACGCTTCGCCCATGGATCGAAAAATGGCGAGCGCCCGTTCGTTGCCGTCGAGCGCGAGCTTGTAAACATCCTCGGCGGTCAGGTTCGCGCCGAGATTCATCAGCCGGCCCATGGCTGCGATGGCGGTCGCGGAGGCGTGCTTCTCGACGCACCCGCGGTTGCCGCAGCCGCAAGGATAGCCGTTGGGCGACACCGTCATGTGCCCCAGCTCGGCGGCCATTCCTTGCGCCCCATGCAGAATGCGGCCGGCGCTGATGATGCCTCCGCCGATGCCGGTGCCGAGGGTGAGCAGGATCAGATCGTCGACGTCCGCACCGGCTCCGATCCATTTTTCCCCCAGCGCGGCCGAGTTGGCGTCGTTTTCGAGGATGACCTTCGCCCCCAGGCGTTGCTCGATCTTGTCGCGCATGGGATAGCCGGCGTAGGCCGGTTGTTGCGCCCACCCCACGATCACGCCCGTCTCCATGCGGATGAAGCCGGGAACGCCGATGCCGATTCCAACCAGAGCGGATTTGCCCAGGCGGTCCTGTAACTCTTGAATCAGGCGTACCATGTCGGCGACCGCCGCGTCTGGGCCGGCTTCCAGCGGCGTACTCCCGGCGACTTTGTCCAACATCGTTCCGTCTTCGCCGACTGCGGCGGCGCGCAGGTTGGTCCCGCCCATGTCGACTCCAATCGAATACCGGGCGCCAATCGAATTTCGAGGCATGCGGTCGCAGGATAGCAAAACTCGCAGGATGGTAGAAGAAGTACCGGCGACTGTAACTTGCATGCCGCTTCGAACATCTCTAATATTGGAAGCTTAAGTATTCGGCAGAAGCGCCGATAATAGTAGCGAGGACCATATGGAGAATCTGGGTGACCGAAAATTTGTAGAGGTGCCCGGGACAAAAACCCATGAGTTGCCGCCGTTGCTGGTTCGCATGAGTCCGGACGTTCACCGTCTGGACAAAGTGATGGGCATGGCGAGCGATCTTGTGGATCAGGAGGACATGATCCCCGTCGTATCTGTCGATCCACCCGGAGAGCCGGGGCGGCCGATGCCGCCTCTCGAAATGGAACGGCGCAGGATGGACTTGGCGCTGAACCTGGTGGAGCAGTACATGAAGCTGGTGCAGCACTGGCAGTGGGGCGATAGCATTCTGGAGTGGATTCGCCAGTGCGAAACGACGTTCGGCATGCGCATGGAGTTGCGCAACCTGCTCAGCTCCGATTTGTGGCCGCATGCGGGACGGTCGAGCTTCGTGCTGCTGCTGGAAGACAAGGCGGTACGCACCGGAGGCGTGGCGCTCGAAAAGGCCGTGGGCATGCGGCTGACGTTCCGCCATCCTCCTCCGCTCAAGTGCTTCTCCGACCAGTTCCTGTTCTATCTGAACTCGCCCGTGGCGAATTCGGCGTATCAGGCCTGGGCGGGGATGAGCCGGCTCCCGGTCAGCTCGCTGCCTCCGGAGCGCTTCCACTTCGACGTGGTCAATATGAGTCTGCAGTAGCGGCAGAGTTCAATCCAGAGCTTTTCGATATCATGACAAGTGATGGTCCATCGGAATGCCGTGGACGGCGGTGTCTGGCTGTCCCGGCTGGGGGAGATCGAAGCGGCTCTCGGACGGGTGATTCGCGGCAAGGCGGATGTCATCCGGCTGTCGCTGGCTTGTCTGCTGGCGCGCGGCCATCTTCTAATTGAAGATGTCCCCGGCGTGGGCAAGACCACGCTGGCGCAGGCTTTGGCGCGGATTGTCGACGCCAACTTCCACCGCATTCAGTTCACCTCCGACATGCTACCGAGCGACGTGGTGGGCGTGACCATCTACAACGCGCACACCCAGGAGTTCGAGTTCAAGCCGGGTCCCGTGTTCACCAACTTCTTATTGGCGGACGAGATCAACCGAGCTACTCCGAAGACACAATCGGCGCTGCTGGAAGCGATGAATGAGTTGCAGGTGACGGTCGACGGCCGGTCCCACCCGCTGGCGCAGCCGTTCATGGTGATCGCCACGCAGAATCCGGTGGAGCATCACGGCGCGTATCCTTTGCCGGAGTCGCAACTGGACCGGTTTCTGATGCGCATTCGCATCGGCTATCCGGATGCCGCCTCAGAACGGGAGATAGTTCGGCAGAAGGTGGCGCCTTCCATGGAAGCCGCGCTTCCGGTGATTGCGGGGGCGGATCTCGCGGGTCTTCAAGACACGGTTGCGCAGGTGGCCGTCGATGAAAGCATCGTGGACTACATGCTTACGATTGTGGAACGCACGCGGGAGCACGAATCGCTGGCCATGGGCGTAAGCCCGCGCGGGTCACAGATGCTTTACCGCGCGACCCAGGCGCTGGCCGCGGTCGAGGGCCGGGATTATGCCACGCCGGACGACGTCAAGCGCCTGGTGCTCCCGGTATTCGCGCACCGCGTGGCCGTGAACTCGCGCGTGATCCTGGCGCAGAGGCCGGTTGAGGCCGCCGAGCGGGTCTTGACCGAAATCCTGACCATGGTGGACGTGCCGCTGTAACCAGAAACGCCTTCCGAACCGCGCGCGTTAGCAAGCGCCGGACTGAACGAATATGAAAACTGCAATCGTTGGCCTGCCCATGGTAGGCAAGACAAGTCTTTTCACGATCCTGACCGGCGTGCACGAAGCGGCGCGGGTGGGCTCGCTCGAAGCGCGGGTGGGTGTCGCCAGGGTGCCGGACGCCCGCTTGGATGCGCTCGCCAAGCTGTTTGAGCCGCCCAAGGTCACCCATGCGACCGTCGAATATCTGGATTTTCCGGCCATCTCCAAGGAGGCTCTGCGCGATCCCAGCTATCTGGCGAGCCTGCGCGTGGTCGATGCGTTGGCTCACGTGCTGCGCGTCTTCGAAAGCGACACGGTGCCGCATGAGAAGGGCTCCGTCGATCCTCTGCGCGATTTTGAGGACGTGGAGACGGAGCTGATCCTCAGCGATCTGGTGGTGGTGGAAAAGCGGATGGAGCGCGTGGATAAAGATCGCAAGCGGGCCAAGAGCCCGGATCTGGACAAGGAGTTCGCGCTGCTGGAGCGCCTGAAGGCGGAACTGGAGGCGGACCGCGCTCTGCGTGGCCTGGAGTTCAGCGAGGAGGACGAGAAGCGCATCCGAGGCTTCCAGTTTCTTTCGCAAAAGCCGATGCTGTGCGTGCTGAATCTAGGCGAGGCCGATGCGGGACGAATGCGCGAGATCGAGGAACAGTATCGCACCGGGCCCCTTGCCGGCCGTGCTGGAACAGCGGTAACGGCCATCTGCGGCAAAATCGAAGCGGAGTTGGCCGACGTCCCGCCGGAGGACGCCAAGGAGTACATGGCCAGCTACGGATTGTCTGAATCGGGCCTGGAACGGCTGATTTCGGCGACCTACGCGCTGTTGGGATTGATGAGTTTCTTAACTGCCGGCGAAACCGAAGTTCGCGCCTGGACCATTCCGATGAACAGCACGGCGGTGAAAGCCGCCGGCGCGATCCATAGCGACTTCGAGAAAAAGTTCATCCGTGCTGAGACCGTAAACTGGAAAACTTTGATCGAGCACGGAGGCTATCCCGGCGTCCGCGATAAAGGCCTGCTGAAGCTGGAGGGGAAAGATTATATCGTCAAGGATGGCGACGTGCTGGTGATCCGGCACGGGAACTGAAAGTAAAGAGACACTTCGGCTGATGCAGTTTTGAAATTGGCAGATCGAAGATCTGCCCCGCTAGGGTGTTGCGGCGGCCGGGGCTCTCGGACTTATCGCCGTGCGTTACCGGCCGCCAATGATTTGAACCGCCTCTCGCGTGGGCCCCCCAACAGCTGGCTGGCCGTCCGATTATCACGCTTCGAGTACCAATTCTCTGATGTCCGGATCTTACCGGGAGTTATAAGGATCGATCCCTAAATTCTTTCGCCTGGCAATAACCGCTATCCCGCGCGAAAGTTCAGCACCATCTAACATGCAACGCTTCCTGGCCAGGAAGAAAACCTGTCACGCGCCCAGTGTAGCGCGCTGCTTCTAGCGGATTTCCTTAAGTGACTGATAGCACTTGCGAAGTTGCTTGTGACTGGTTTTCGAAATGAGCCGCGCTACAGTTTCTTCACCGAAGCCTCCACCGCCAGCAGGTCGTGATTGGCGTTGATGGAGACGCGCTTGGGCATCTTCGGCAGAGTGGCTTTGACGTTGGCGGTGGTGTTCCCTATCACGCGCACGCGCCCGGCAGGGACGAAGTGCCCGTCGAAGTCGAAATACAGGGGCACGGTCATCAGGAAGTCCGGCGGAACATCGCTCTGCGTGAGTTTGCCTTCCAGCACAACCTTGCCTCCATCGGCGTTCTTGACGGTGTAGTCGAGATGATACTTGGGAAGGCCGGTTCCATAAATCCAGTCGCGAAACAACCAGTCCGACCGGTGATCGCCCGCGGCGTCCAGCGCCGGCTTCATGTGCTTGTCCACGACGGCCTTGAAACCCTCCGTCGAAGCGTTCTTATAAAGATAAGTCTGGACGTAGTCGTGCATCAGCGCGATAAAATCCTGGTCGCCGGTCTTGTCGTCGCGCATCAGCATGCGCAGCATCTGGAGGAAGTAGGCGCCCTTCGGGTAGACCAGGTAGTCGTACGCACCGCGGGTCTTGAACGTTTCCAAACGCTGGCCCAGCCACACGGGACCTGCATCATTGGGCGCGATGCCGAACGGATTCTTCTGCACGATCTCGTCGCGCAGCCGGTCCCAAAACTTATCGGCTTCAGCGGGCTTCGATGTCGCCTCCACAAACAGCCCCGCGGAGAATTCCGCGAACCCTTCCGATAGCCACTGGTCGTGATACGTGGCGAAGCCCACCATATGGCCCCACCATTGGTGCGAGATTTCATGCGGCGTCACTTCCTGAATAAAATCCGCGAAGCGGAACGCCTGCTGACCCAGCAGGGCCCAACGCTGCGTCGAATCGAGAAACGCGCTCATCGGTAAATACACCAGCGTCGGCCAGGACTGTCCGAAATCGAATTCCGGCTGCTGCGTAATGGCGATGCGTCCGTAAGGCGCCGCGCCGAACCAGTGCTCGAATAGCCGTATCGAATTCTGCCCCTCCGCCAAAGCTTTGTCCGCCATCGCCGAAGGGGTCAAATTGATTTGCTCGGTGAACGGCTTCAGATAGTCCGGAACCTGCGATGTCGAGTACGCTTCGATATCGTACTTGGTCTCTTTATCCGTCACCATCTTTTTCTTGAAAGAGCCGTAATTGAATCCGGCGACGGCCAGCGGCAGGTCGGACTTCCATTCCGAGCACGCCTGGTTGTCTTCCTGCCACTCCTTCACCAGCTTGCCGACGCCCACCAGCGTGTATTGTTTGGGGAACTTGAAAACCAGGTCGTAGGTTGCGCGATCGAGGTTTAGACTGGGATACCAGCTCTCACGCGCGCCGACGGAAAAATTTCCGTTGCCCGCGTTGTGGATGACCATCCCTCCCGCGTACACAATGCTGAGATCGTAAGAGCGGCCCTTCACCATGGGCTCGGGCGTGATCACGTAGAAGAACGGATCTTCCTTGATCGGTTCCTGGATGTAGCTCAGGTCGCGGGCGCCCTCGCTGACGCGCGAGACTCGCAGGTTGGGCAGAAGCTCGAAGGGAATCAACCGGACGCCGTCGGCCTTGGCCGTAAACTTGATCTGCTCCGTCGCGGTGAGCTGCCCGTTCCCGGCAATCGTGGTCTCGATCTGATAGTGCTCGGCCGCGGCGACGCGCCGGTCTTCGATAGAGGACGCCCCCTGCTGGCCCTTCCATTCTGAGTCGAGGTGCGATAGATACCAGATTCCATCGCGCTCCCCGCTGGGATCGATGTTGATCAGCCCGACCTCCTCGGGAGAAGGCAAATCCGGCGCGGCGCCCGAAGGGACCATCAGAAACCGCAGATCGGAGTCCGTCTTGCCGTGGATGAATGCGCGGAAGGATGGGCCTTGAGCAGGGTTATACAACTCACTCAGTAGATCCGCGTAGACGTTTGAGTCAGCCTTGTCCCTCAGCTTGTGGCGAAAATCGGCAAGCACATTAGCAGCGTGGGCATCGAGCGCGATGGTCTTCGCCTGGCTTTGGATTTCCGCGAGCGTTCCGTCCGTGAAGCACAGCAGCGCCGAATCGAAGGTTTCATCCACATCCGTCCGCCCGAGCACCTTATTGAGATGGGCCTCCTCAATAGGAATCGCCGGCTTCAATTGAAAGCGGCCCTCGCCGGAAAAAACGGCCATGGTGACGTGGTTCATCACGGGAGCAAGAAACGTGATCTCGCCGCTGCGAAGGGTGATGGTCGCCACGTCGCGCTTCAGTTCGATGTTCTCGATGCGGTGGGTTTCGTTAGGCGCGGCTGTGCGGAGAGCGTGATAATTGGCGTCGCTGTTCGCCAGTGGGTTGGCCAGGGGCGAGACGGTCTGCGCCGCCAGCGTCGCCGGCAGAACCAGAAGGGCGATTGTCGCCGCAAGGCGGGCCCGCATGGCTTTAATTTATCACTCTTGAAGGAGCGCTTTGTTACGATAATCGACAGTGTTTTCTTCCCGGCTGAAGTTCGATCTTCGCCCTAATCCAATATCGATGCTGCTTGCGGAGAAGCGGCGCGTTCGCGCGAAAGTGCTGGATTTAACCGAATCGAATCCGACGCGCGCCGGTTTCCACTATCCCGAACGCGAGGTTCTTGAAGCTTTGGCCGATCCTGCGGCCTTGCGTTATGATCCCGCGCCGCGCGGTCTCCTTTCGGCTCGGGAGGCGGTTTCGAGATACTACGCGGAGCGTGGAATCGAACTCCCGGCATCGCACATCGTGCTCACAGCGAGCACCAGCGAAGCTTACGCGTATCTGTTTAAACTGCTCGCCAACCCCGGCGACGAAGTACTGGTTCCACGGCCCTCCTATCCTTTGTTCGAGTTTCTGGCCGGGCTGGAATCCACCGTCTTGAAGCAGTATCCGCTGCGCTACGACGGTGCATGGCACGTCGATTTCGACGCGCTGGAGCGAACCGTTACGGCTCGCACGCGCGCCGTGGTGGTGGTGAATCCGAACAATCCCACGGGATCGTTTTTGAAGCACGAGGAGGCCCAGCGGTTGGATGAATTCGCGGCCCAACGGGGAATCGCGATTCTGAATGACGAAGTCTTTTCGGATTACGCCTTCGCCGAAAATGATTCCCGGGCGGCCGCATTTCCGGGTTTCGCGCAAGAGCGCTCCGCGCAGGTCTTCACTATGAGCGGACTTTCCAAGATCGCCGGACTTCCGCAGATGAAGCTGGGTTGGATCGCGGCGAGCGGACCGGGCAGCGAGGAATCGCTCGAGCGACTGGAGTGGATCGCGGACACGTACTTGTCGGTCTCGACCCCGGTGCAGCTCGCGCTGCCGAGGCTGCTGGAGCTTTCAGGAGGAATTCGAACGCAGATTCGCGACCGCACGGCCGCCAATCTGACTTGGCTCAAAGAGCGCGTTGAAGGATCGCCGCTCAGCGTGCTCAACACCGAAGGCGGTTGGTCCGCGATTCTGCAAGTGCCCCGGACGCGCTCCGAAGAAGAGTGGGCGATAACTCTGCTGGGCGAGCGCGACGTTCTGATCCAACCCGGATTCTTCTACGATTTCGAATCGGAGGCGTTTCTGGTAGTGAGCTTGTTGACGGAGGCGGGAACGTTTGCCGAAGGCGTAGATCGGATTCTGGAGGCTTAGCTCGCGGGCCGGAGGCCGGCGCCACATCTACGATCGCGCTCCGCCGCTGCAAATCAGCACCTCACCGCTGACGTAATCCGATAGCGGCGAGCAGAAGAAAAGCACCGGCCCCGCTGCTTCCTCCACCGTTCCCAATCGGCCCAGAGGGCACTGCTGCTTCATCGCCTCGATGGCCGCGGGCTGCACGCCGACCTTGATTTTACGGCCTTGCACGTCGATCTCGGAAGCCTCGGTTCCCAGCGGCTGGGTCAGCCGCGTTTCGATGAAGCCGAACCCGACTGCGTTGACGTTGACGTTGTAACGGCCCCACTCCTTGGCCAGGACCTTGGTCAATCCGATGATGCCTGCCTTGCCCGAGCCGTATCCGGATTGTCCGGCGATGCCATCCACTCCTGAGATGGAAGTGATGTTGACCACCTTGCGCATGACTCGGCGGCCCTCTCCAATTTCACGCTTGGCGGTTTCACGAATCCAGGCGGAGGCGGCGCGAAGAATGCGGAATGGCGCGACCATGTGAATGTCGAGCATGGCCTGAAACTGCTCGTCGGTGGTCTTTTGGATAACGCTGTCCCAGGTGTAGCCGGCGTTGTTGACGATGATGTCGATGGAGCCGAGGCCCGCGATCGCGGCGCTCACCAGCTTTTCGGGAAATCCGGGAGCTGTGATGTCGCCGGGCATGGCTTTCGCCTGACCGCCGGCCTTGTCGATCAGCATACCGGTTTCGAAGACCGGATCGCGGTCGAGATCGTTGAGCATCACCGCCGCGCCGGCTTCGGCGAGGCTCAACGCCACGGCGCGGCCGATGCCCCGCCCCGCTCCCGTAACCAGTGCGGCGCGGCCCTTCAATTCAAGATGCATGAGTTATAAGAATAACCGAATCAATTCGCGGAGGGTCTTTCCACGGAGTCGATGACGAACATCTCCACCGGCCCTTTTTGCGATTCCAACTTCAGCCCAAGTTGCTCCTGGATGGCGGTAAAGATCGACACGCCGGAAGAATCCGCCGGCGCTACCTGAGTCCCGCCTGGGTCGAACGATGCCTCTCCGACGCCAGGAGTCCATTGCAATCGGAGATCAAACCGCCCGGTGAGGTTGGTCTTGTCAACGATGGTGCGGTCCAAACTTCCCGAAAGCATTTTAGTGAACAGCGCCATTGTCACCGCGTTTCCGGTCAGGCTGCCGTTACCATACCGTATATTGCCGCGATTTAGGGTTCCTTCCGGAGATGGTCCGTTGACGTCTTCCGATGTCTGGTCCGCGGACGGCTTCATCTTGAGCCCACCTTTATCTATCACCAAGGCATAGATGGAAGACTCTTTCGTCTCGCGGTGAAGCTTCAGTCTGAATCGATCTTCCAACAGCGATTGCAGCATGAGCCGCACTTGATCCGGAGTTGCGTTGTGATCTGCCGCCTTCGCCTCCACGTCGAAACGGTCTGAGTCGGTCCAGCCCGGCCCGCCGGATAATTGGAAATCCTGAATCCGATAGGCCACAGTCATCAAGTTCTTGACCGTCACGTTGTGCTCGCTGGCGCTGCCATCCCCGGCTCCCATCCAGCCCCCACCTGTTTTGCTGGGCCTGATCGAGGCGACCTCGAATTCCGGCCGCGGCGTTGTTTGGGGCAGGGTCACCGCAGCCGCCAGAAGAAGCAGCGCGACGATTCGCTGGATCATGTCCAATAGCGTACTCGCGCGGATCATGATACGCAATGGCTAAAATGAACGCAGGAATCCATGATGATCCTTACGCTGCGATCAACCCTTCTCTTTGCTCTCGGAATGAGTCTCGCGTTCGCTCAAGAAAGCCCTCCGGAAACCGCCAGCGTCAGCGTGGGCGGGAAGACCATCAGCATCCGCTACTCCGCGCCATCGGTTCGAGGACGCAAGATTTTTGGCGACGGCGGTCTGCTCTCGGGCGATCCTACGTATCCGGCGTGGAGGGCGGGCGCGAATTCCGCCACGTCGTTTCACACCGGCGCGAACCTCCAGATCGGCAGTCTCAACGTCCCCAAGGGCGATTACACGCTGTATTGCTGGGTGAAGGACCCGGAAGCCTGGGATCTCATCGTCAGCAAGGAAACCGGCCAGTGGGGTTTGGAGTACAATGCGGCGCAGGATTTGGGACGCGTCAAGATGACCATGAGTAAACCTCCGTCGGTCATTGAAATGTTGAAGTACACGCTTACCGATCAGGGCGCCGGCAAGGTCAAGCTCCAGCTTGAATGGGAGCGGCATATCGCCTCCGTGATTATGACCGTGAAGGAATGAGCGGCAGTTCCCGCCGCCAATGGATTCACCTCTGCGGGATTTTCGTTGCGCTCGCATTGTTTTTCGGCTGGTACGCGACCGTGCAACTCCGCCGCCATCCAGTCGGAGCACGGGAAGCCGCGTCCATCTATCTTTGCTTCTTGTTGCTGATGGCGCTGTATCTTGCGCCCGGTTTCGCCATCTCCCGATCCTGGCTGGAGAGCAGATTTCGCGGCATTCGCGGAGCCGCCATCAGCACGACTCTCTTCCTGCTTCCTTATCTGATCTATTGCGCGGGCACCGGCGATTTTCGCTGGATGGCTTTCGGAAAGCTTGCCGCGCTGGTCTCGCTGCCGCTGGGGTTGTTCGCTGCGGTTCCCGTGGCCGATCCACGGCGGCTGAACTGGCAAGACGCGTTTGTCTTGATCTGGTTGTTCCTTCCGGTTCTGTTCCATCTGATTTCGGGGATCTGGAACGTCCCGGTGAATCTCGATTTCATGGCTCGATTGTTTTTGGTAGGAGTGGGCGCCTGGTCGTTCCTCATCCAACGCGGAATTGAAAACGCGGGTTACGATTTCACGGTTTCCCCGGCCATAGTTCGTGACGCGCTGGTTTCCTTCGCGGGCTTTACTGTGATCGGCATTCCATTGGGATTCGCGCTTCGCTTCATCGCTTGGAATCCTCGATACAGCGGCTTGGGCGATCTTCTCTCGACCTATCTCACCCTCTTCCTGTTTGTCGCAATCGCCGAGGAGCTATTCTTTCGGGGCTTGTTCCAGAACCTTTTGGAAGTCTCGATTGGGTCGCGCCACCTAGCGCAGGCGATCGCCTCCGTGCTCTTCGGACTCACCCACATCCAGCACGCTCCGTTCCCGAATTGGCGCTATGTCGCAATGGCCACTGTCGCCGGATGGTTCTATGGTTGGGCTTATCGCAAGCATCGCAGCCTGATGGCTTCGGCCGGCACGCACGCGCTGGTGGACACGCTCTGGCGGACATGGTTCACCTTACAGGCATGAATCGCACAGGCATGATTCGCGCTCGATCCATCGCGGGTTTCATAGCGCTGCTCGTGATCGCCACGGCGCGCATCGTGGCAACCTACCCGGTCTTCAACGACACCGTCGATGAGTCCTGGCACATCGGCTGCGGCATGGTGTGGCTATCGGGGCGCACTTACGATTGCAATCCGGAACATCCGCCGCTGGCGCGCGGGATGATGGCGCTCGGTCCCTATCTGGCCGGCGCCCGCGATACCGGCCAGCATGCGGGGGCGTTGGAAGGGCGCGCGATTCTGCATCATGGAGGAAATTTCGATCGCATGCTGGCGCTGGCGCGAATGGGCATTCTGCCCTTCTTCTGGCTGGCTTCGCTGGTGGTTTATCTGTGGGCCCGCCGCAGCTTCGGCGAACCAGCCGCGTTCTTCGCCACGCTGTGCTTCACCATGTTCCCCGCGGCGCTGGCGCACGCAGGTTTGGCCACCACGGACATGCCCGCGACAGCCTCGATCGGAGCGGCGTTTCTGGCGATGCTCATGTGGATCGAAAAGCCGACGCTGTCGAGGAGCTTGATCTTCGGCGCGGCTCTCGCGCTTGCGGTGCTGTCGAAATTCTCGTCGCTGGCCTTTCTGCCGTCGGCCGCCGTCGTGGCGTTCGCCGCATATCTCCTATCCCAGCGGCCCCGCTTCAAATCCCTCGTCGAATCGATCATGCGCTGCGCCTTCTCCGCAGCGATTGTTGCGGTGACGGCGGCGATGCTGATCTGGGCGGGATACCGATTCCATTACGCAGGAGTTCCCGCGCCCGAGCTATGGCAGGGAATTCGCGACGTCATCAGCCACAACAACACCGGACATCCCGGCTACCTTCTCGGGCACTACGGCGAACAGGGGTGGTGGTATTTTTACCCGGTCGCGATCACATTTAAGACTCCGCTGGCGCTGCTGGCGCTTCTGGGTATCGGCATATTCGTGTGCTTGAGACGCGGCGGCGAACGCGGCGGAGCTTATGCAACTCCGCTCGCATTCTCCTTGGGGATCCTCATCTTCGCCGCCGCCTTTAGCCACATCAACCTCGGCATTCGCCACATCTTGCCGGCGTATGTCGCATTCTCCGTGATTGCGGGCGTCGGAGCACAATGGTTGTGGACTTCCGGGCGTGCGGTGCGGGCGATTCTCGCCGGATTGCTGGTCTGGTTCGTGGCATCCTCCGTGCTGAGCCATCCCGACTATCTCGCATACTTCAATGTGCTCGCGGGCCGCGAGCCGGAACGAATCCTGGTCGATTCCGATCTCGATTGGGGCCAGGACATGAAGCGCTTGTCCGTGCGCTTGCAGCAATTGGACGTGAAGGAATTGGCCTTCGATCCTTTCAACGGCGCTTACGTCGAAGACCTCCAGAACGAGGGCAAATTCCCTCCCATTCATCCCTTGGATCCGCGCGGACCTTCCCACGGTTGGAACGCCGCCAGCCTCACCATGCTCAAGCTCTGGCGCTTGGGTCACTTTAAAAGCGACCCCACCAGGGAACTGTGGACCGACCGCATTCCTCCCACCGAACGCGTCGGCAAGGGTGTCCTGCTGTGGTACGTCCCTTGATGAAATCCGTTATATAGGTCTTGATAAATTTGACCGGCCAGCGAGCCTACGCTACCATAGTGCTGCGGGGTGGAGCAGTCTGGTAGCTCGTTGGGCTCATAACCCAAAGGTCGAAGGTTCAAATCCTTCCCCCGCAACCA
>Ga0209415_10000922_pt1 | contig 56204 bp, 48 predicted proteins | sample PeaSoiSIISIP2007_FD_187696 | JGI IMG/M metagenome (GOLD analysis project Ga0209415, IMG submission 187696) | Peat soil microbial communities from Weissenstadt, Germany - SII-SIP-2007 (SPAdes) (version 2) | ecosystem: Environmental > Terrestrial > Soil > Wetlands > Peat | place: Germany... | reverse complement strand
GGCGAGGGCCGTCCAACGACCGGCCGCCCGCCACGGCCGACGGGCGAGGGCCGTCCAACGACCGGCCGCCCGCCACGTCCGACGGGCGAGGGCCGTCCAACGACCGGCCGCCCGCCACGTCCCGCCGGCCAGCGCCCGCCGCCGGCGCGGCGCGCCACCACGGACGACCGCCGACCGTCGCGCGCAGCGGGCGACGAACGCCGACCGGCGCCGCGTCGCACGAGAGAGGAACGCCCCGAGCCGCGCGCCGCGGCGGGGCCTGCCGCTGCGTCCCGGGGATGGGGGAGTGTGGCCCGCCGTGGCGCCGGCGTGCTGCGGGAGGACACGTCGTCACACCCCGTCGAGCGCGACTCGGCCCCGCGGAGTCGTCCCACCCGCTCCGAGGAGGTGTGGGTGTTCGAGGGCGTGGCCGCGGGGGCCGACGCACCGCGGCGCGGACCGCGCCGACCGCCCATGGCCCGCCCGATCGGGGGAGGCCCGTCCGGCCTCGGCGCCACGGGCATCCGCCCCTCACCGGCGTTCCGGTCAACCGACGAGGACCTGCCCTCGGACGTGGTCGAGGAGCTGACCGGCGCTGTCGGTCGCGCAGACGCCGAAAAGGTTGCCCGCCGTATGGCGGCGGCGGCCCGCGCCTACGAACGCGACCGGTACCCCGAGGCCATGCGCATCACCCGTGTCCTGGCGGACGAGGTGCCCGAATCGGCAGCAGCACGCGAGCTGCACGGCCTGGTGTGCTATCGCTCGGGCCGCTGGCGCGAGGCGGTGAAGCACCTGCAGGCGGCCAGGTCGTTGTCGGGTGACGATCCGAACCAGCTCCCGGTCCTCATGGACTGCGAACGCGCCATGGGACACCGCCGCCGCGTGGAGGCCCTGTGGGACGAGCTGCGTGCCGCCTCGCCCCCCGCCGACGTGCTGGTGGAGGGACGGCTGGTGCTGGCGGCCGACCTGGCCGAGCGGGGCAGGCTGGCCGACGCCATCACCCTGCTGGCCACGGCAGGGGCCGCCCGCAACCTGCACCACCCCGGCGACCGACATGTCCGGCAGTGGTACGTGCTGGCCGATCTGTACGAGCGGGCCGGTGACGTCCCACGCGCCCGGGAGCTTTTCGCCCGCGTGGTTGCCGTCGACCCCGAGCTGGCCGACGCCGCCCAGCGCCTGGCGGCCCTGGGGCGGCCCCGCCCCCAGCGGCCGCGGAGGGCCGCCGGCACCCGTCGCTAGCATCGGGTCATGCCCATGGCCGCGCCCCGAGGTGACCGGGGCCTCGTCGACCTGCGCAGCGACACCGTCACCCGGCCCACACCGGAGATGCGCCGCGCCATGGCCGCGGCCGAGGTGGGCGACGACGGGTACGGCGACGACCCCACCGTGCACGCGCTCGAGGAGGCCTACGCCGAGCGGGTGGGCAAGCCGGCCGCGGTCTACGTCCCGTCCGGGACGATGGCCAACCAGGCGGCCATGGGGGCGCTGTGCCGGCGCGGCGACCTGGTGGTGGCGGGCCGGCGCCAGCACGTCGTGATCTACGAGGAGGGCGGTGCCGCCGCCAACGCCGGGGTGCAGCTGCACCCGGTCGACGACACCGACGGCACCATCGACCCCGCCGACGTCCGGTGGGCCGTCGAGGCGGCCGAGCACTACCACCCCCGGCCCTCCTTGGTGTGCGTGGAGAACACCCACATGCCGGCGGGCGGGGTGCCGTGGAGCCTCGAGTCGCTCCAGGCCGTGGTCGATGCCGCCGCCGGCCTGCCTGTCCACATGGACGGCGCCCGGTTGTTCAACGCCGAGGTGGCCACGGGGGTGGACGCCGCCCGCTACGCCGCCGTCGTCACGACCGTGATGTCGTGCCTGTCCAAGGGCTTGTGCGCCCCTGTCGGTTCGGTCCTGGCCGGCCCGGCCGACGTGGTGGCGGCGGCCCGGATCGAGCGCCAGCGCCTCGGGGGCGGGATGCGCCAAGCCGGGGTGATCGCCGCCGCCGGCCTGGTGGCGCTGCGGACCATGGTCGAGCGCCTCGCCGACGATCATGCCCGGGCCCGACGTCTGGCCCAGGCGGTGGCCGAGCGGTGGCCCGACTCGGGCTGCGACCCGGCGCGGGTGCGGACCAACATCGTCGTGTTCGCCCACCCCTCGCCCGGCCGCGTGCTGGAGCACCTGCGCCACGAGGGGGTGCTGGGTGGGACCATCGCCCCCGGGGTCCTGCGCCTCGTCACCCACCACGACGTGGACGACGCCGCGCTCGAGCTGGCCATCAAGGCCCTGACCACCGCTCCCTGATGCTCCTTGCCCGGGCTCGCAGGCGGGCCCGGGGGGACGGTCCGGGCGTCCCCCGTACCCGGCGCCGGCCGTCTCCCGGGCTCAGCGGTCGGCCCCGGGAAGGACCTTCGAACCTGGGAAGCGGTCACGCCGGGCGGTAGCATCGGCGTGACGGCGTGTCGGCACCGATCGACCGACACGGTGCCACTCCGGGCACCGTTCCCCACGCCCATCTGGCAGGAGGCGCACCGTGGCCACCGACATCGAGGCACTGCTCGGCGACGAGGCCGGGACCCTGCTCTCGCACACGTGCAAAGGGGTCACCGCCGACGAGCTGACCCTCCCCGGCCCCGATTACATCGAACGGGTCTTCGTGGGCACCGACCGGCCCATCCCCGTCGTCCGGAACCTGGCCACCCTGCACAACACGGGGCGCCTGGGCGGCACCGGCTACCTGTCCATCCTCCCCGTGGACCAGGGGATCGAGCACTCGGCGGCGGCCAGCTTCGCCAAGAACCCGGCCTACTTCGACCCGGCCAACCTCATCGAGCTGGCCATCGAGGGGGGCTGCTCGGCCATCGCCACCACGCTGGGCGGCCTCGGTGCCGTGGCCCGGCGCTACGCCCACCGGATCCCCTTCATCGTGAAGCTCAACCACAACGAATTCCTGCACTACCCGACCCAGTACGACCAGGTGATGTTCGGTTCGGTGCGCCAGGCGGCCGACCTCGGTGCCGTCGGGGTGGGGGCCACCATCTACTTCGGGTCCGACCAGAGCGACCGCCAGCTCCAGGAGGTGCGGGCCGCCTTCGCCGAGGCCCACGACCGTGGCCTGTTCACGGTGCTGTGGTGCTACCTGCGCAACGCCGCCTTCAAGACGGCCGACGACGACTACCACCTGGCCGCCGACCTCACCGGGCAGGCGAACCACATCGGCGTCACCATCGAGGCCGACCTCATCAAGCAGAAGCAGCCCGAGACCAACGGCGGCTACACCGCCCTCGGCTTCGGCAAGACGGACCCCCTGGTCTACGAGCAGCTCACCACGGACAACCCCATCGACCTCACCCGCTGGCAGGTCATCAACTGCTACGCCGGCCGCATCGGCCTCATCAACTCGGGCGGGGAGTCCAAGGGGTCGACGGACCTGGCCCAGGCGGTCCGGACGGCGGTCATCAACAAGCGGGCGGGCGGGACCGGGCTCATCGTGGGCCGCAAGGCCTTCCAGCGCCCGATGGCCGACGGGGTGGCCCTGCTGCACGCGGTCCAGGACGTGTTCCTCGACTCCTCGGTGACCGTCGCCTGACGGGTGTCGGCCGGGCCGTCTGAGCCCGGCAAGCCCGGAGCCGCCCCCCGGCGGCGGTATGCTCGGCCTTCGAAGACCTTTCCAAAGCGACAGTGAGACGCGCCGCGCCCCGTGCCCAGGCGGACGGTGGGGGCCGTTACCTGCAGAGACGGAGGACAACGGTGTCCACCGCGACACACCACGAGACGACCGAGCTCGACAGGGTCGTCATCCGGTTCGCCGGGGACTCCGGCGACGGCATGCAGCTCACCGGGTCCCAGTTCACGGCCGTGAGCTCGTTGTTCGGGAACGACACGGCGACGCTGCCGGACTTCCCGGCCGAGATCAGGGCGCCGGCGGGCACGCTGGCCGGGGTCTCGGCCTTCCAGGTGCACATCTCGGACCACGACATCCTGACGCCGGGCGACGCCCCCAACGTGCTGGTGGCCATGAACCCGGCCGCCCTGCGGGCGAACGTGGCGGCCGTGCCGGCGGGCGGGACCCTCATCGTGAACGTGGACGCCTTCGACGACCGGGCCTTCGAAAAGGCGGGCTACGCCGCCAACCCCCTCACCGACGGCAGCCTGGCCTCCTTCAAGGTGTACGAGGTCCCCATGACGTCGCTCACCATGGAGGTCGCCAAGGAGGCGGGCGTGAAGCCCCGCGACGCCGAGCGGTCCAAGAACTTCTTCGCCCTCGGGCTCGTGAGCTGGCTCTACAGCCGCCCGGTGGAACCCACGCTGCAGTGGATCGAGAAGCGGTTCGCCACCGCCGCCATGGTCCTCGACGCCAACACCCGGGCCTTCAAGGCGGGCTACAACTTCGGGGAGACGGCGGAGCTGTTCGAGTCGCACTACCAGGTGCGCCCGGCGGTCCAGGAGCCCGGCGTCTACACCAACGTCACCGGCAACACCGCCCTGGCGTGGGGGCTCATCGCCGCCGCCCACCAGGCCCACCTTCCCCTCTTCCTGGGGTCGTACCCCATCACCCCGGCGTCGGACATCCTCCACGAGCTGTCCAAGCACAAGCACTTCGGCGTGCGGACCCTGCAGGCCGAGGACGAGATCGCCGGGGTGGGGGCCGCCATCGGCGCCGCCTTCGGCGGGTCGCTCGGCGTCACCACCACGAGCGGGCCGGGCATCGACCTCAAGTCCGAGGCCGTCGGCATGGCGGTGAGCCTGGAACTGCCCCTCCTGGTCATCGACATCCAGCGGGGCGGCCCCTCGACCGGGCTCCCCACCAAGACCGAGCAGTCGGACCTCCTCCACGCCATGTTCGGCCGCCACGGCGAGGCGCCCGTGCCCATCGTCGCCCCCATGACCCCGTCGCACTGCTTCGAAGTCGCCATGGAGGCGGTCCGCATCGCGGTGAAGTACCGCACCCCGGTGTTCGTGTTGTCGGACGGCTACCTGGCCAACGGGGCCGAGCCGTGGCGGCTGCCCGACCCCGACGCCCTGCCCGACCTCCACGTCGAGTTCGCGGCCGAGCCCAACCACACGGACGCCGACGGCACCCCCGTGTTCTGGCCCTACCTCCGCGACGAGCAGACGCTGGCCCGACCGTGGGCCGTGCCGGGGACGCCGGGGCTCGAGCACCGCATCGGCGGCCTGGAGAAGGCCGACGGCTCGGGGAACATCTCCTACGACCCGGTCAACCACGAAAACATGGTGCATCTCCGGGCCCGGAAGGTGGCCGGCATCGCCGCCGACATCCCGCTGCTCGAGGTGGACGACACCGGGGGGCTGGGCAGCGCCCCGGTCCTCGTCCTGGGGTGGGGGTCGACGTACGGCGCCATCGCCGCCGGGGTGCGCCGGGTGCGGGCCCGCGGCCTGGCCGTGGCCCACGCCCACCTGGTGCACCTCAATCCGTTCCCCCGCAATCTCGGCGACGTCGTGCGCGCCTACGACCGGGTGCTCGTGCCCGAGGCCAATCTCGGCCAGCTGGTGAAGCTGGTGCGGGCCGAGTTCCTGGTGGACGCCACGGGGTTGTCGAAGGTGCAGGGCGTGCCGTTCCGGGCGGCAGAGATCGAGGAGGCCGTGCTCGGCATGCTCGGGCCCGAGACCCGTACCACCGAGGCGGCAGAGGATGTGGCCAGCTGATGACCGACACCACCATCCCCGTGACGACCCGCAAGGACTGGACATCGGACCAGGAGGTCCGGTGGTGCCCGGGGTGCGGTGACTACTCGATCCTCGCCGCCCTGCAGATGCTGCTCCCCGACCTGGGGGTGCGACGCGAGAACACGGTGTTCGTGTCGGGTATCGGCTGTGCCGCCCGCCTGCCGTACTACATGAGCACCTACGGCATGCACTCCATCCACGGTCGGGCGCCGGCGGTGGCCACCGGGCTGGCGGTGACGCGTCCCGACCTCGACGTGTGGGTCATCACCGGCGACGGTGACGCCCTGTCCATCGGGGGGAACCACCTCATCCATGCCCTGCGCCGCAACGTCAACATGACCATCCTGCTGTTCAACAACCAGATCTACGGGTTGACCAAGGGCCAGTACTCGCCCACGAGCGAGCAGGGCAAGGTGACCAAGTCGACGCCGTTCGGCTCGCTCGACACGCCCTTCAACCCCGTGAGCCTGGCCCTCGGCGCCGAGGCGACCTTCGTGGCCCGGACCCATGACATGGACCGCAAGCACATGCAGGAGATGTTCCGCCGCGCCCACGACCACAAGGGGACGGGGTTCGTGGAGATCTACCAGAATTGCAACGTCTTCAACGACGGCGCCTTCGAGAGGATCACCGGTCGTGACGTCCGGGCCGACAACCTCATCCCCCTGGTGCACGGGGAGCCCATCCGCTTCGGGAGCGAGCAGCAGTACGGGGTGGTCATGGGCCCGGACGGCCGGCTGCGCATCGCCGAGGTGGCCGAGGTGGGGGAGGAGGCCTTGCTCCTCCACGACGAGCGCCGCGACGAGCCCGGACTGGCCTTCCAGCTGAGCCGCCTGGCCCGGGGCCCGTTCGAGCCCACCCCGATCGGCGTGTTCCGCGACGTGGACCGCCCCGAATACGGCGAGGCCATGAACAGGCAGCTGCTCGAGGCGAACGAGCGGCGGGGGCCCGGCGACCTCGCCACCCTGCTCGGCTCCGGGGGCACCTGGACCGTCGAGGGCTGAGCCTCCGCTCCACCGGCCCGGGGGTGGTGCGACCCGGTCCCAGGTGGCGTGACGGGCTCAACCGCGCTGGTTGTCGGGCCGATACCTGAACCGGGCACTCGGCGTCACGGTTGGCGGGACGTGACCCGATGCCTGCAGGGGGGTCAGGAACGGGGCGTTCGCGGCGCCGGTCGCGGCACGACTCGCCGCGGCTCAGGGGGCACGCCGCGACGCCCTAGTTCCTCAGGTCCTCGACGCGCCCCTCAATCCTCCACGAGGCGGAACACCATGCCCGTGCGCGGCTTGGGGAAGAAGTACGTGCTCTTGGGGGGCATCCGGCGCCGGTCGTGGGCCCACTCCGAGATCTGGTCCACGGTCACCGGTCGCAGCAGTACCGCCGCCTGGACCTCGCCGGCGTGCACGGCCGCGACGGCGGCGTGCCAGTCGTGGACGTAGGCCACCTGCGCCCCGGCGGCCGCCGTGGCCAGGGCGACCATGCTGGAGTCCAGATCGGACTGGGCCTCGGCCGGGGTGTGCTCGCGGGGCGTGAGGAGCCAGACGCCGTCGGCCGTGATGAGTGCCAGGGCGCCCGACCCCGCCACCGAGTCGACGAGCGTCTCGTCGGCTGGACCGACATGGACGAGGTCGAACCACCGGGCGAACACCTCGGTCAGGTCGGTGCCGGCGGACATGCCCGACAGCGTGCGGTGGATCGGACCGACCGACAGCCGGCCCTCGGCCAGCTCGACCACGAAGGCCATGACGAAGTCGTAGTCGCCGCCGGCCTCCCGGCGCGCCGCGCGTCGTTCCGCCTGGTACGCCAGGGCCGTCTCGTAGCGGTGGTGACCGTCGGCGATGACCACCGGGGCGCCGCCCACGACGCGCGAGATGCGCTCGGTGACCTCCGGATCGTCGAGAACCCACAGGGAGTGGACCACCCCGTCGTCGTCCACCGCCTCGGCGTGCGGTGGACCGGCGGGCTCCGACGCCTCCCCCAGCCCCGACGACAGGGAGAGACCCCAGATGGGCGACAGGTTGGCGTGGCACGCCCGCAGGAGGTCGAGGCGGTCGCTCTTGTCCTTGGGGATGGTCTGCTCGTGGGGCAGGATGTCTCCCCCCGGGGGCTCGCACCCCAGGGCCCCGATGACGCCCGTGGTGGTCCCGCCCCCTGGCACCGTCATGCGATAGGCGTAGAAGGCGGCGGGGGAGTCGGCCGCCACCACGCCGTCGTGGCGCCAGGCACTGAAGATGCGGGCCGCCGACTGGTAGCGGTCGAGGCCGGCCCGGTTGTCCTCGACGGGCAGCTCGACATGGATGGCATTGGCGCGGTGGCGCTGGGCCAGGCGGGCGCGCTCCTCGGCGTCGACGATGTCGTAGGGGGGGGCGATCACCGAGTCGAGGGGGATGACCCGGTCGTAGCGGAGGCCGGCGAACGGACGGAACGTAGGCACGGGCTCTGCGTAGCACACCGCCCGGGGACGCCGTTGCCGAGGGTCCCGGGCGGGCGGCCCACGGAGCGTTCCTCGGGGTGGGCCGCGGGGCGCGCCATCCCGGGGGAACGGCCTTCCTGACCTGGGCTGACGGCCGCCCGACCCCGGAGTTCACGTTGACGTAAACTTCAGGAAATGGACGGCGCCCCCTCCGACGCCCCCGGCCGCGACAGCGGGCGGCACCGGACGCAGCACCCGGACCGCTACAAGTGGACGGCCCTCAGCAACACGACGCTGGGCGTGTTCATGGCCATGATGAACACGTCGATCGTGATCATCTCGCTGCCCGCCATCTTCCGGGGCATCCATGTCGACCCGCTCCAGGCGTCGAACATCGGTCTGCTGCTGTGGCTGCTCATGGGGTACATGATCGTCACCGCCGTGCTGGTGGTGACGCTCGGCCGCATCGGCGACCTCTTCGGCCGGGTGCGCATGTACAACGCCGGGTTCGCGGTGTTCACCGTGGCCTCGGTCGGCCTTGCCCTGTCGCCCGTGTCCGGCCCGACCGGTGCCCTCGTGCTGATCGGATTGCGTGTCGTGCAAGGCATCGGCGGGGCGCTGCTCATGGCGAACTCCATGGCCATCATCACCGACGCCTTCCCGGTGAGCGAACGGGGCATGGCGCTCGGCATCAACATCGTGGCCGGGATCTCGGGATCGTTCCTGGGTCTGCTCATCGGCGGCCTTCTGTCGTCGGTCGACTGGCGCCTGGTGTTCCTGGTGAGCGTCCCCTTCGGGGCGGCCGGCACCGTCTGGGCGTACCTGAAGCTCCGCGACACCGGGGTGCGCACGGCCGCCCGGCTCGACTGGTGGGGCAACGCCACGTTCGCCGGGGGCCTCGTGCTCATCATGATCGGACTGACCTACGGGCTCATGCCCCACGGGGGCCAGTCCATGGGCTGGACCGGTCCGTGGGTACTGGCCGAGCTCGTCGGGGGCGTGGGCCTCCTCGTGGTCTTCGTCATGGTCGAGAGGCATGTGGCGTCCCCCATGCTCGACCTGTCGCTGTTCCGCATCCGGGCCTTCACCGGTGCGGGGCTGGCCAACCTGCTGTCCAACATGGGCCGCGGCGGTCTGCAGTTCATGCTGGTGCTGTGGCTGCAGGGCATCTGGCTGCCGCTGCACGGCTACTCGTTCTCGCGGACACCGCTGTGGTCGGGCATCTACATGGTGCCGCTGTCCATCGGCTACCTCGTGTCGGGCCCGATGGCCGGGCGGCTGTCGGACCGGTACGGGCAGCGGTGGTTCTCGACGGTGGGCATGTTCGGAGCGGCGGCGTCGTTCGTGGCCCTGCTGTTCCTGCCCGTGAACTTCAGCTACATGGACTTCGCTCTGCTGGTCCTGGCCAACGGCGTGTTCGTGGGGCTGTTCTCGGCTCCCAACACCACCACCATGATGAACGCCGTCCCCGCCTCCCAGCGGGGGGCGGCGTCGGGCATGCGGGCCACGTTCATGAACTCGGGCTTCGTGCTGTCGATCGGGATCTTCTTTTCGCTGATGATCGTCGGCTTGGCGGCCACCTTGCCGGCCGCCATGCTCCACGGGCTCCAGGCGCAGGGCGTTCCGACCGCGGCCGCCCACCGGGTGGCGTCGCTTCCCCCCGTGGGCACGCTGTTCGCCGCCTTCCTGGGGTACAACCCCATCGGGACACTGCTCGGTCCCCACGTCCTGGCGCACGTGGGGACGGCGCACGCCGCCACGCTCACGGGCAAGCGTTTCTTCCCGTCGATCATCTCGGCCCCGTTCCACCGCGGGTTGATCGTGGCGTTCAGTGCCTCGGCCCTGCTGTGCACGGCCGCCGGGGTGGCGAGCCTGTGGGCCGGCGACCCCCGCCAGGTCGAGGGTGTCGAGGTCTTGGCGCCCATGTCGACGAGCGGCGCGCAGCCCGCGGCCCGACCGCGGCGCGACGACGAGCTCGTGCGGGGGGTGGCCCGGTGACCCCGACCACGGGAGCGCGACGGGCGGTGGCGGCCCCAGCCCCGGTGGCGGCCCCGGCCCCGGTGTCGGCCCCGGTGTCGGCGTCGGCCCCGGCGTCGGCGGGTGGTGTGGACGCCGTACTGCTCCGCATCGGCGAGGTGGCGGCACGGGCCGGGGTGTCCCCACGGACGCTGCGGTACTACGAGGAGCTCGGGCTCCTCGCCCCCAGCGGTCGGTCGGCGGGCGGGGCGCGGCGCTACTCCGAGGTCGACGTGGCCCGCCTGTTGCGCATCCGGGAGCTCCAGGAGGTCCTGGGCTTCGACCTGGGCGCCATCGGGGAGGTCCTCCGGGCCGAGGACCAGTTGGCCGACCTGCGGCGCCAATTCCACCGGGGCGCGGACCTGGCGCGCCGCCAGGCCATCGTGGCCGAGGCCGTCGACATCAACGGCCGGATGCGCACCGTGGTGCGGGCCAAGCAGGAGCGCCTCGACGAGATGATGCGTGAGCTCGAGGCTGCGGCCCGACGGTACCGGGCGCGGGCCCGGGAGCTGCAGCACGAGTGTGGCGACGTCGCCGGTGCGGCGTCCGCTGCCCCCGTGACCGCAACTCCGTGACCGCAACTCCGTCACGGCGACTCCGTGACGGCGACTCCGTGACGGCCCGCTCCGGATCCGGCGGGCACGGATCCGTCCATCGGGAGCCCGTCGACCACGGCGCGTGAGGTCCCGGTCCCGGCAGGGGGCGACCGTAGACTGCGGAACGTGACCCCGCAGGACCTGGGCGGCCAACACATCGCCCCGCAGCCAACCGCCCGGCGGCAGACCGCCCCGCCGGCCGCCCCGGATGCCGGGCCGACGGCGACGCGGGCGGATGCCGGGCCGACGGCGACGCAGGCGGATACCGGGCTGACGGCGGCCGAGTCGGACGCCGGGCGCACGGCGGCCGGGCCGGAGGCGGAGGCGGGGGAGGACCGCGTCCTGACGGTGCCCAACGCCATCACCTCCGTGCGCCTGGCGTGCGTGCCGGTGTTCGTGTGGCTGCTGTTCGGCGCCCACCATCAGACGGCGGCGGCTGTCCTCCTCGCCGTGCTGGGGGCGACGGACTGGGTGGACGGGTTCGTGGCGCGCCGCTGGCACCAGGTGTCCACGGTGGGGAAGGTGCTCGATCCCACCGCCGACCGGATCCTGGTGGTCACCGGGGTGATCTGTGTCATCGTCACGGGGGCGGTGCCGCTGTGGTTCGGCGTGCTCACCCTGACGCGCGAGGCGCTCGTCTCGGGGGCGGTGCTGCTGCTCGCCGGTCTCGGGGCGGAGCGGATCGACGTCCTGTGGGTCGGGAAGGCGGGCACCTTCGGGCTCATGTTCGCCTACCCCGCCTTTCTGCTGGCCCACGGGCACGCCGGATGGCAGCACCCGGTCGAGGTGGTGGCGTGGTTGTGCGGCGTGCCGGGCCTCGTCCTGGCCTGGATCGCGGCAGCGGCTTACGTCCCGGTGGCCCGGCGCGCGCTCGCCAAGGGCCGCGCGGGCCGGATGGCCGCGGGGTAGGGTCCGGGTGGTGCTCCCATGAAGGCCGTGATCATGGCGGGTGGCGAGGGTACGCGCCTTCGTCCGCTCACCTCAAATCAGCCCAAGCCCATGCTGCCCATGGCCAACCGGCCGATGATGGAGCACGTCGTGGCCCTGCTGCGCCAACACGGGTTCGAGGACATCGTGGTGACGGTGGCTTTCATGGCCAATGCCATCCGCAGCTACTTCGGCGACGGCTCGGAGTTCGGTGTCCGCATGGTCTACGCCACCGAGGAGACGCCGCTCGGCACGGCGGGCTCGGTACGCAACGCCCGCGACGAGCTCGACGAACGCTTCGTGGTGATCTCGGGGGACGTCCTCACCGACATCGACCTGACCTCGGTCGTGGACTACCACGATTCGAAGGGGGCGTTGGCCACCATCGCCCTCAAGGCGGTCGACGATCCCCTCGAGTTCGGCATCGTGATCACCCGCGAGGACGGGTCCATCGAGCGCTTCCTGGAGAAGCCCACCTGGGGCCAGGTCTTCAGCGACACCATCAACACCGGGATCTACGTCCTCGAGCCCGAGATCTTCGACTTCATCGGCGAGGGCCGGTCGGTGGACTTCTCCGAGGAGGTCTTCCCCGCCGTCCTCGATGCGGGCAAGCCCCTCTTCGGCTACGTGGCCGACGGCTACTGGGAGGACGTGGGCACGCTGGAGGCCTACCTGCGGGCCCACCAGGACATCCTCGACGAGGAAGTCGCCGTCCAGGTGAGCGGGTTCCCGCTGCGGCCCGGCGTGTGGCTGGGCAAAGGGGCGGAGGTGGATCCGACCGCCCAGGTGGGTGGCCCGGTCATCATCGGCGACAACTGCCACGTGGGGGCGGGGAGCTCCCTCGGGGAGTTCTGCGTCATCGGCGCCAACGTGCGCATCGGCGACAACGTCTCGCTCGAGCGGACCGTGGTGCACGACAACGTCTTCCTGGGACCCGGCGTCCGGCTGGACGGCTGCGTGCTCGGCCGGTCCTGCGACCTCCGGCAGGGGGTGCGCTGCGAGGAGGGTGTGGTCCTCGGCGACGAGACGTTCGTGGGCGCCCACGCCGTCATCAAGTCGGGGGTCAAGGTCTACCCGTTCAAGACGGTGGAGGCCGGGGCCACCGTCAACACGTCCATCGTGTGGGAGTCCCGCGGGCCCCGCTCGTTGTTCGGGCGGCTGGGGATCACGGGGCTGGCCAACGTCGACATCAGCCCGGAGCTGGTCATGCGGCTGTCGATGGCGTGGGCGAGCACCCTCGAAAAGGGGAGCACCATCACCGCCTCGCGCGATACGTCACGTGCGGCGCGCGTCCTCAAGCGGGCCATGATCGTGGGCTGCAACGCCGCCGGGGTCAACGTGGAGGACCTCGAGGTCGCCACCGTGCCGGTCACCCGCTTCCAGGTGCGGTCGGGGCGGAGCCTGGGCGGTATCACGGTGCGGCTGTTCGAGGAGGACAGCCAGTCCGTCATGATCCGCTTCTTCGACCAGGACGGCATCGACATCGCCGAGCCGGCGCAACGGAAGATCGAGCGCCTCTACCACCGCGAGGAGTTCCGTCGTGCCCTGGCCTCGGAGATCGGGGACATCGGCTATGCGCCGCGGGCCCTGGAGCTGTACACCGCGGCGCTGAACGACGTCGTCGACGTCGATGCCATCTCGCGGGCCGGGTTCAAGATGGTGCTCGACTACTCGTTCGGCACCACGAGCTTCCTCATGCCCAACGTCCTGGCCAAGCTGGGTGCGGACGTGCTGGTGGTGAACCCCTACGCCGCCACCGCGGCGGTCATGGCGAGCGACCGACGGGCCGCGGCCGGCCACGTGGCCGACCTGGTCCGGGCGTCGGGCGCCCACCTGGGGGCGGTGATCGACCCCGGCGGCGAGCACATCACCATCGTCGACGACGAGGGCCGCATCTTCTCCGACGACGAGGCCCTGCTCCTGCTGCTCGACATGGTGGTGTCCACCACCCGGCATGCCAAGGTGGCCCTGCCCGTGGCCGCCCCCATGGCCGCCGAGCGGATCTGCGAGGCGGCCGGGGCCACCGTGCTGTGGACCAAGCTGTCGGCCACCCACCTCATGGAGGTGTCGAGCTCGGGCGCCGTCACCTTCGCCGCCAGCCAGCTGGGCGGGTTCGTCTTCCCCCGCTTCCTGCCGGCGTTCGACGCCGTGGCGACGCTGGTCCATCTTCTCGACATGCTGACCCGCACCGACGAGCGTCTGTCGAAGCTGGGCAGCCGGATCCCACCCATCCACATCGTCCACCAGGAGATCGTGACCCCCTGGGACCAAAAGGGCATGGTGATGCGCACCACCGTCGAGCGGGCCCAGGGACACGACGTCGTCCTGGTGGACGGTGTCAAGCTCATCGAGCCCGACGGCTGGACGCTCGTCGTGCCGGACCCCGAGGAGCCCATCACCCACGTGTGGGCCGAGGCCCCGAGCGAAGCAGAGGCCCGGGCGCGGGCCCAGGTGCACGCCATCCGCATCCGCCAGATGATGCGGTGAGGAACCCGAGTACCCCGGAACGCCCGGAACGCCCGGAATGCCCGGAACGCCCCGGGCAGCGTTGGGGGGGCGTGCGGTATGGTCCCGGCTGTGCGCGTCCCCGACGATCTGCGGTACACCACCGACCATGAGTGGGCGCTCCTCGTGGACGGCAGGGTGCGGGTGGGCATCACCGACTACGCCCAGGACGCACTGGGCGACGTCGTGTTCGTCGACCTGCCCGCCGTCGGGAGCCACGTCCAGGCCGGGGGACCACTGGGCGAGGTCGAGTCGACGAAGTCCGTGTCCGAGATCTACGCTCCCGTGGGCGGCGAGGTGGTGGCGGTGAACACAGCCCTGGCCGACGCACCCGAGCTGCTCAATTCGGACCCCTACGGCGCGGGGTGGATCAGCGAGATCGCCCCGACCGATCCCGGCGCCCTCGACGCTCTCCTCGATCCGGCGCATTACGAAGAGCTGATCTCTGCCTAGGTCAGCGCCGGGCCGATTCGGGGGAAGGGACTAGCGTGGACGGCGTGTTCTGCAACAACTGCGGGCATCGCAACCCCCCCGGCGCCAATTTCTGCTCGTCGTGCGGCGCGGTCCTCACCGCGGGCGCGTCCGATGCCACCGTCACCCTGCATCCGGTGGACGCGCAGGGCGAGGCCGGCGACGAGGAGCTCAGCGTGGCGCTGCCCGACCGCCCGAGCGGGGCGGGGCTGCTCGTGGTCAAGCGGGGGCCCAACGCCGGGACGCGCTTCGACCTCGTGGCGGACGTCACCCGCGTCGGTCGGCATCCCGAAAGCGACATCTTCCTCGACGACATCACCGTGTCCCGGCGCCATGCCGACTTCATCAAGAGCCACGGGGGCTACACCGTGCGCGACGTGGGATCGCTGAACGGGACCTACGTCAACCGCGAGAGGATCGAAGAGGCCGTCCTCTCCTCGGGGGACGAGGTGCAGATCGGCAAGTTCAAGCTGGTCTACGTGGCGGCGGCCGACGAGTGAGCGCCGATCAGGGGACCACCAGATGAGCGGCCGGACGTACCTTTCGATCGGTGAGGTCCTGGCGTTGCTCCGTCAGGAATTCCCCGATGTCACCATCTCGAAGATCCGGTTCCTCGAGAGCCAGGGCCTGGTGGACCCGGAGCGGACGCCGTCGGGCTACCGCAAGTTCTACGACCACGATGTCGAGCGACTGCGCTGGGTGCTGCGCCAGCAGCGAGAGCACTTCCTGCCGCTCAAGGTGATCAAGGGCCGCCTGGAACAGGAGGTCGACGGCGACGCCGGGGACGGCCTCGGCGACGACGAGGACGGCGCCTCGCTGGGGGTCGAGCGCCACGAGCCCGTGCTGGTCGGGCGCCCGAGCGCCCGGGCCACGTCGAGTGCCGGCGCCGAGCTGCCCGGGTTCGAGGGCGCCGGGCCCGAGGGCGGGGGAGCGCGCCCCACCGGGCCGGACGGCTCGGGACCAGACAGGCGGCTGGGTGCCCAGGGCCCCGCTGGTCGGGGACCGGCTCCGGCCGCGGCGGGGCGGTCCGGTGGCGACCGGAGCACGCCCGGCACCGGCCGGGGTTCCACGCCCCCCACCGCCACGGGGCCTGCCCCCCTGCCCCGGGAGGCTGGGGTGACGCCGAGCCCCGCGCCAGGGGCGCCACGGCCGGTGGGCTCGGCCGGCAGCGGCCGGTCCCGGGCCGGCGAGCCCCGGGCCGGGGTATCACGGCCCGTACCCGCCCGCCCGGCCACGGCCCGGACGACCGCCGACGCCCCCGGCGCCGCACGACCGGCCGCATCGACCCCGTCGGCCCCGCCGACCGCGCCGGCCCCCCCGACCGCGTCGGCCCCGCCGACCGCTCCCGCTCCGGTTCCCGACGCCGGCGGAGGGGCCGGGGTGCAGATGCCCGCCCTGTCGGGGACGGGCATGACCATCGAGGAGCTGGCCGAGGCCAGTGGGTTGGACGTGCCAGCGGTGCAGCAACTCGAGTCCTACGGACTGGTGAGCGGACGGGCGGTGGGCGGCGTCCTGTATTACGAAGAGGACGCCCTCATGCTGGCCCGCCTGGCCGCCGGCTTCGCCCGCTACGGCGTGGAGGCCCGCCACCTCCGGCTGCACAAGCACGCGGCCGAGCGCGAGGCCGGCTTCATCGAGCAGATCGTCCTGCCCCTGCTCAAGCAGCGCAATCCAGAGGCCCGGCAGCGGGCCTTCGACGCCGTGGCCGACCTCACCCGGCTGGGCCAGGGCATGCGGGAGGTCCTGCTGCGCACCACGTTGCGCGACCAGCTCGGCGGGTGACGGGGCCCTGCGGGTGACGGGACCGGGCGGCGCCCGGGTCCTGCACGACCGTCAGGAGCTGGCTCAGACCGTCGCCCGCCTGGGGGCGGAGCTGTCGAGGGCGTATCCCGACGGCGTGCTCCTGGTGGCCCTGCTGAAGGGGAGCGTCCTGTTCGTGGCCGACCTGGCGCGGCAGGTCACGGCCCCGTGCGAGGTCGACTTCCTGGCCATCTCGTCGTACGCCGAGGGGACCGGACGGGTACGGATCGTCAAGGACCTCGACCAGGACGTGCACGGGCGCCACGTGGTCCTGGTGGAGGACATCGTCGACACCGGCCTCACCAGCACGTACGTGCTGGGGGAGCTCAGGCGGCGTGGGCCGGCGTCGCTCGAGGTGTGCGCGTTGTTCGACCGCCGGACCCGGCGCATCGTCCCCGTGGCGGTTCGGTTCACGGGCTTCGAGGCCAGCGACGACCTGCTCCTCGGCTACGGCCTCGACGTCGCCGGCCGCTACCGCAACCTGCCGTTCGTCGCCGTCGGCGACCCCCGGGCCCTCGAAGAGGATCCCGACGCGTATGTCGGAGCCCTCTACGGGCGGTAAGTTGCAGGAATGGTCGAGGTGCGGCTGAGCGCTGTGCGGGTGGACCTCCAGTCGAACACGCCCGTGCTCCTCCTGACCGAGGCCGAGGGCCTCGGGCGGACGCTGCCGATCTTCATCGGGGCGCCCGAAGCAACCGCCATCGCGTTCGCCATCCAGGGTGTGGCCACGCCCCGACCGATGACCCACGACCTGCTGCGCGACATGGTGGAGGCGCTCGGGGCCAGCCTCGAGCGCGTGGTCATCACCGAGCTGCGCTCGGCCACCTACTTCGCCGAGCTCCAGCTCAAGCGGGGCGAGGTCATGCTCAACGTGTCGAGCCGGCCCTCCGACGCCGTCGCCCTGGCGGTGCGCACCGGCAGCCCGCTGTACGTAGCCGACGACCTCATGGACGCCGAGGGCATCCTCCTCCCCTCCGACGACGAGGACGAGGACGGCGAGTCGTCGAGCCCCGATGAGCTCGTCGGGGAGTTCCGCCAATTCCTCGACACAGTCCGCCCCGAGGACTTCAGCTCCTGAGAGACTGCCCGCCGGCGGCTGTCGGTGGACTGCGGCGGCGACACGAGGAGGTATGGCTGTGCCCCACCCTGTTCGTGCTGCGCACGAGCCGCGTCGGTCACGGGCCGCCGTGACGGCCCGGGGTGCATACCGGGGCCGCAAAGGCGTCCGGCGCCGGCACGGTCGCCGCCCGGCCGTGATGGCAGTGGCGGCGGCGGCGGCCGTCGGGCTGGCGGCGTGCTCGTCCAACCCGACCACGCCCGCGGGCACGGGCACGACCGTCACGACGGCACCGACGACCACCTCCACCACGGCCGCGTCCACCACCACGAGCCCGGCCGGCACGGCGGCGTGCACGGCCCGGGACCTGGCGATCACGGTGGCGGGGACCCAGGGTGCGGCCGGCACGCTCGAGCTCACCTTCGGCATGCGCAACACCTCGGCCGGCAGCTGTCCCATGGAGGGTTTCCCGGGGGCGCAGCTCCTCGACGCGTCGGGGACGCAGCTCCCCACGCACGTGGAGCAGGGCGGGAGCTACTCATTCACCAATTTCGCCCCGTCGCCCGTGAACCTCGCGCCCGGTGCCACCGCGTACTTCAACCTCGGGTACTCCGACGTACCCTCCGGGACCGAGGGTCAGTGCCCGACGGCTGCCCAGATCCAGATCTTCCCGCCCCACGCCTCGGACGACGACGTCGTGTCGGGGCAGCAGCTCATCGTGTGCGATGCCGGGACGCTCACGGTGTCGCCGGTGTTCGTCGCCGGATCGGGGTCCGAGACCACGGCCCCCCAGCAACCCTGATCCGCCCGCGCTCGCCGGGCACCGACTCGGCGGCCGACCGGCTCCTGTGTGGCCGGCGCCCCGCCGCGCCCTATGTGGCCGGCGCCCCGCCGCGCCCTATGTGGCCGGCGCCCCGCCGCGCCCTGTGCCGCGCCGCGCCGCGCCGCGCCGCGCCGGGCCCTGCGTCTCGGGTGCGCCGACACGTACGAGCAGTCTGCCGCGCACCCGGGCCGCCAGGATGTCGGCCAGCGCACCGGCCACGTCCGGCAGTGGGACCTCGGCCGCCACGAGGTCGTCGAGGTGCGGCGGCCGCATGTCGGTGGCGAGCCGGTCCCACACGTCGCGCCGGCGGTCGGCCGGGGTGCGCACCGAGTCCACCCCGAGCAGGGCGACGGCGCGGGTGATGAAGGGGTAGACCGTGGTGTCGATCCCCGATCCTCCCGTTAGTCCGCTCGCCGCCACCGCCGCGCCGTAGCGGAGACCGCGCAGGACCTGGGCCAGGGTGTCGCCGCCGACGCAGTCCACGGCCCCGGCCCAGTGCTCGGGGGCGAGCACGCGGCCGCCCGACTCGTCGAGATCACCGCGTCCGATGACGTGTGCCGCCCCGAGGCCGCGCAGCCAGGCGTGCTCGTCGGTCTTCCCCGTGCTCGCCACCACGTCGTAGCCGCGCGCCGCCAACAGGACGACGGCGAAGGATCCCACGCCCCCCGAGGCGCCCGTCACCAGCACCGGCCCGTCGTCGGGGCGGAGCCCGTGGTGCTCGAGCAGGTCGAGCGACAGGGCGGCGGTGAACCCGGCCGTGCCGATGGCCATGGCGTCGCGGGCCGACAGGCCGGAAGGAAGCACCACGACGAGTCCGGCCGGCACCCGTGCGTACCGGGCGTAGCCACCGTGGCGCGACACGCCGAGGTCGCCGCCGTGGGCGAGGACCTGGGTCCCGGGCGCGATGGCGGAGTCGGCGCTCGACACCACCACGCCGGCGAGATCGACACCGGGCACCAGGGGTGAGGTGCGGGCCACCCGGTTGCCGGGCACCGTGACCATGCCGTCCTTGTAGTTGACCGACGACCACGCCACGTCGATCAGGACGTCGCCCCCGGGCAGGTCCGCCAGGCAGAGGTCTTCGATGCCGCTGGTGACGCCGTCGCCGTCGCGTCGCACCACGAAGGCGGCGAACCGGTCGTGGGCGTCGGGGGGTGCGGGCGCACTACCGGCCGGATGAGCGGGGCCGCCGGACGATGGAGCGCCGCCGCCGGACGATGGAGCGGGGCCGTCGGGGGCGGAGGCGCTCGACACGGTGCCGTAGCCTACGGTCCGCCCGCCCGGACGCCACCGCCCGGGCCCGGAACGGTCGGCGCCGCGGGCCCGGCCGAACGCCCCCGACCGCCTACGATGGACACATGCCCACCGGCCCTCTTGGGCGGGTTTCCCGGGTGATGGCGTCGTGGAGTCCCGAGGAGCGCGACGCCGTGCTCTACTCGGCGTCCGCCCTCTTCGCCATCGGCACGGCTCAGTTCGCGTCGATCGGCCTCTACCAGCAGTGGGGGAGGCTGGCGGTCGGCCCCTACGCCTTCGGTGCGGTGGCGAGCGCCCTGCTGGCCCGGCGCAGCCGCCGCCGGACGCGCGCCACCGTTACGGCCGGTGCGGGGGCGGTCCTGACCGATGGCGGGGCCACGCCGTCAGGATGGCACTGGACGACGCCCCGCGCCGTCATCTTCCTGATCGTGCTGCTCGGCGCCACCTTGGTGCCGCTGTCACTCGAGGTGCTGTGGCGCACCGACCAGGGCGGGACGGCCCACGTCCAGCCGGAGGTGGCGGTGGTCGAGCAGGCCGGCAAGCGCTTCGTCCACGGCCAGGACCCCTACACCCAGATCAATCCCAAGTCACCGCCCAAGGCGCCGCCGGGGCAACCCGCCTACGACGTCTACAACCCGTACCTCCCGTTGATGTCGCTGTTCGGCGGGGCACGCAGCACCCACGCCCTGCCGCGCCTGACCGACGCCCGGGTGGGGTTCTCGATCTTCACCATCCTGGTGGTGGTGGTGGCCATGGCCCTGTGCCGGGGGCCCACCGGCCCACGCGTGTTGGCGCTGCAGAGCATGACGGTCCTCCCCATGGCCGCCCTCCCGCTGGCCACGGGCGGGGACGACCTTCCGGTGGCCGCCCTGCTGCTGCTCGGGCTCGTCCTGCTGCAACGAAGACGCCCGCTGTGGGCCGGGGTGGTCCTCGGGGTGGCGGCGTCGATGAAGATCACGGCGTGGCCCTTGGTGGCGTTGGCCTTCCTGGTGGCGCGGGACCGTGAAGGACGCCGGGGCCGGCGGCCGGCCTGGATGGTTGTGGCCGGCATCGTGGGCGTCATGATCCCCGCCGTCCTGCCCACTGCGGCCGAGAACCTCCCCGCCTTCATCGAGAACGTGGTCCGGTTCCCCCTCGGTCTGGCCGGCGTGCAGTCGCCCGCCGCCAGCCCGTTGATCGGGCACGTGGTGGTGTCGCTGTTCCCCGGTATCCACCGCCTGTTCACCGCCACCGTGGCAGGGGTGGGTCTCCTCGTCCTCGGCTACGTCCTGGCCCGGCACCGGCCGACCCGCGCCGCCGCCCTGTCGCGCCTGGTGGGGTGGATCATGGCGGTCGCCATCCTGCTGGCGCCGGCGACGCGCGTCGGGTACCTGCTGTACCCGATCGACTTCTTCGTGTGGGCATGGCTGCTGCGCAGCGAGGACTCGGTGGAGTCGTCCCGAGCCCTGGAGCCGGGGGTGGACGCGGCCCCGTCCGACCTGTGGGGATCGGGGGACGGCGACGGTGCCGGTGGTGGTGGCAGCAGCGGCAACAGCGGCGGCGACAGTGGCGGCGACAGTGGCGGCGGGTCCGGCGGCGACGGTGACCGCGACCGGGTTCCGGTGCCCATCGGGCCGGGACGGTCGCGCCTCGCTCCCGTGCCCGGCGGCCCGCCCGGCGAGGTCCCGGGCCTCAGTTCTGGTCGGACTGGGCGAACAGTCGGAAGGTGAAGGCTGTCGTGCCCGAGGTGGGGGAGCCGACACCCGCGGCCGAGCCGAACACGGTGGGCTCCACCGTGACCCCGAGCTCCCATTCGAGGCCGTCACTGGCCGGGTGCTGCTCGAGGAGCCGGTACCCCCCGGAGGCCGGGCCCTGATTGAGGAGCTTCCAGTGCTGCGACGGGAGCTGGGCTCGGAAGAAGGTGATGACGTTCTGCTGGGTGGACGGCACCTCGAAGCGCAGCGACCGGTCGTAGGCCTCGACGCCCTGGTCGATGGCCGAGCTCGGCACGGGGGCGGACCCCTGGGGCACGGCCAGGGCGTCGAGGAGGTCGTCAGGCGGCTGACCGGCGACGACGATGGTCTTCAGCAGGGGGCGAGAGGGCACGGCGTGGAGGACCGCACCCCGGGCCGTGGCGATGGAGGAGGGGGAGGCGGTGGGCCGGCTCTGGGTGCCGCTCGCCAGCTCGAGCCCCACACCCAGCCCGAACAGGGCCACGGCCAGGCCCAGCACGACGAGGGCAGGCTTGGTGCTCGGCCCCGGCAGGCGTCGCCGCGCGAGGGGCAGCGGTCCGACGTCCCCGCCCCCCGAGCCGGGTCCGTGCCCGTTGCTGCGGGACTCCACAGCGGTGCCGGCTCCACCGGGTACCGGGTCGGGGGCGGGTCGGCGGTCGGCGGGAGGCGGCGCGGGAGGCGGCATGGGCAGATGCGTGTCGGAGGAGAGCTGGCCCGGCGAGTCTACAGGGCACGACTTCCGCAACCCCCGGGCGCGGCGGCGTGGAGCCCACGGCGTGCGCCGCACAGTGGGTGGCGGCCGACCCGCTCCGGCTCCGTGCATGTGCGGGGCACCTCCGAAGGATGCCGACCCCTCAGCGTGAGGCCGGGTCACGTGACGCGTTGACGGTGCGGGGGGTCGGACGTACAGTGTCGCCCGACACCGGAGCCCGGAAGGGCTCGGGGGGGAGTGCCCCGGACTCCGTCCGTGGCACTGCGTCTGGGGGGTGACAAGCCCAGCTTCGTGGGCTCAGCGGGGGCCCCGGGGGCGGTGGACATCGAACACCGCCCCCGGCGAGTCCCCGGTTCAGTCCGGGCGTCGCCGGCCCCAGCCGAAATGGTCGAGTGGCCCGTGCCCCGCCCCCAGCTGCCACCGTGCCGAGCCCTCCAGGGCGCCGCTGACGAAGGCCTTGGCCTCGGTCACGGCATCGAGCGGCGGGCGGCCGAGCGCGAGCAGCGCGGCGGTGGCGGCCGACAAGGTGCACCCCGTCCCGTGGTCGTTGGTCGACACGACACGTGGCGCCTCCAGGACGTGGACGCGCCCGTCGGTCAGCACGACGTCGGGGGAGCGCCCCCCGGCCAGGTGGCCGCCCTTCACCACCACCATGGCGGCGCCGGTGTCGGCCAACCGGCGGGCGGCGCGCTCCATGTCGTCGACGTCCTCGACGCGGAGCCCGGCCAGCAGGGCGGCCTCGCGGATGTTCGGTGTCACCACGGCGGCGTGGGGGATGAGCAGCTCGAGATAGGCGGCCACCCCGCCGTCGTCGAGCAGTGGCCGGCCCGTCGACGCCACCAGCACGGGATCGACGACCAGGTTGGGGAGCGACCCCGCCGCCGCCCGGCGGGCCACGACGGCGATGGTGGCCGAGGATGCGAGCATGCCCGTCTTGACCGCGGCCACGGGCATGTCCGCCAGCACGGCCTCGATCTGCAGGTCGACCAGCGCCGGCCGCACGTCGTCGACGGCCAGGACCGCGGCGGTGTTCTGGGCCGTGACCGCCGTCACCGCGCTCGTGCCGAACACACCGAGGGCGGCGAACGTCTTCAGGTCGGCCTGGAGGCCGGCGCCGCCGCCGGAGTCGGAGCCGGCGATGGTCAAGGCCACCCGGGGGTCCACGGCGGCAGGGTACGTCAGAGTTCCGGCATCCCCTCCACGGGGCTCGACGCCCGGGCCAGGTACCGCCGTGGGATGCGCCCGGCCCGCCGTGCCTGCCACCCCGCCTCGACCGCGGCGCGGAAGGCGCCCGCCATGCGCACCGGTTGGCGCGACCGGGTGATGGCGGTGGCCACCATCACGGCCGCGCAGCCGAGCTCCATGGCCAAGGTGGCGTCGGAGGCGGTGCCGATACCGGCATCGAGGACCACCGGCACCGAGGACCGCTCGGCGATGAGTGCGATGTTGTGCGGGTTGCGGATGCCGAGCCCACTGCCGATGGGTGATCCGAGCGGCATGACCGCCGCACACCCCACCTGCTCGAGGCGGCGGGCGAGCACGGGGTCGTCGGTGGTGTACGGGAGCACCACGAAGCCCTGGTCGCACAGCTGCTCGGCCGCGTCCAGCAGCTCCACGGCATCGGGGAGGAGCGTGTCCTCGTCCCCGATGACCTCGAGCTTGACCCAGTCGGTGTCGAACGCCTCACGGGCCAGCTTGGCGGTGAGGACGGCCTCGGCGGCGGTGAAGCACCCGGCGGTGTTGGGAAGCACGGCCACGCCGCGGGCCCGCAGGACGTCGAGGATGCCACCGCGCCCGGCGGCATCCACCCGGCGGAGCGCCACCGTGGCCAGCGAGGACCCCGACGCCTCCACCACGGCGTCGAGCACCTCGAGGCTGGCGATCCCCCCCGTCCCGAGCACCAGCCGCGAGCCGAGCGCCCGGCCCGCCACCGTGAACGCGGCGGCCGCGGCGGGATCGGCCTCTGTCGTTGCGTCGCCGCCGGCGGTGGTTGCGTCGCCGGTCGCGGTCGAGGGTCGGCCGGACACGTCAGCCACCGGCCGCGGCGGTGACGATCTCGACCACGTCGCCGGCCGCCAACGGTGTCGAACCCCACTGGCTGCGGGGCACGACCTCGCGGTTGCGCGCCACGGCGATGCCGTCCGGTGACGGGCACCACGTCCGCACCAGGTCGGCCACGGTGGCGCCCGGCGCCACGACGAACTCGTGACCGTTCATCACCACGCCCAGGTCGGATGGGACCTGCGACGGGGACGGCGACGCGCCGACCCCGGGGACCTCCTGCACGGGTGTCTCACCCATCCGGCCAGCATGACACCTCCATCGCAGGCCGGCGCGCGTCTCCCGGGGCGTCCGGCGTCCGGCGTGCGGTGTCGGCCGATCACGGCGTGGCGCGGGCGGTCGCACGGGCGCCGCGGGCGGAGGTGAAGCGGCCCGGCCCGAAGGGGACCAGCACGGCGGGGGTGTCGTCCCCGGCCACGATGGCCACCACCGCGTCGGCGGTGGGGGGCGTGAGCAGGATGCCCTGGCGGTGATGGCCCGTGGCCAGCACGAGCCCGTCGACGCCGGCCACGGCCGGCCGGCCCACGATGGGGGCGTTGTCGGGGGAGCCCGGCCGGAGGCCGGCGTGGGCTTCGGCCATGACCATCTCCGTGATGCCGGGAACCACCCGGTGGGCGTCACGCAGCAGCTCGTACAGCGCGCCGGCCGTCACGGTGGTGTCGAAGCCGCGTTCCTCCACGGTGGCGCCCACGACCACAGACCCGTCCTGGCGCGGCACCATGTAGACCGACGAGCCGCCCACGATAGCCCGCACGGTGCGGGTGAGCGTCGGTGCCTGGGGCGCCGGCAGCAGGCGGAGGATCTGCCCCTTCACCGGCCGGACGGGGGGAACGGCACCGTCGGGGAGGCCGCCGACGCTGCCCGACCAGCAGCCGGCGGCGAGGACGACGGCGCCGGCGACGACGACGGCACCCCCGTCCAGGCGCACCCCCGTGACGGCGCCGCCCGACACCTCGACGGCCTCGACGCGGCGCCGGTGCACGTCGACGCCGGCACCCTGGGCCGCGTCCAGCAGCGCCTGCACGAGCAGGCGGTTGTGCACCTGGTGGTCGCCGGCCACCCAGATGGCGCCGCGCACGCCCGGGGCGACGGCGGGTTCGAGCTGGCGGGCACGCCGGCTCGTGAGCCACTCCACCTCCAGCCCCAGGTCGCGCTGGAAGCCGTGGAGCTCCTCGGCCCAGGCCCGGTCCCCGTCGTCGGCCGCCACGATGAGAGTGCCGGTGGCGTGGTAGCCGATGGGCCGGTCGACGGCGGCGCTGAGGTCGGCCGCGAACGAGGGCCACTGCCGGGCTGCCGCCAGGGCCAGGGTCAGCAGGGCCTCCTCCCCGTAGTGCACCTCGCTCACCGGGGCGAGCATGCCCGCCGCCGCCCACGACGCCCCCCGGCCCGGTTCGGGGTCGACCACGGCCACGCCCAGTCCGCGCTGCGCGGCGCGCCACGCCGAGGCCAGACCGATGGTGCCGCCCCCCACCACGACCAGGTCGTAGCGCCGGCCGTCGGGTCGGGGGGTGCCCGGGGTCGTCACCGGCGTGGTGGCCCAGGCTCCCGGTACACGCGGGGTATCCTACGGGGGCTGCGGCAAGGGCCAATGTCGTCCCGGGCGCCAGCGAGCCGCCTCCGCGTACCAGAGCACCACGGAGTGACCCGAGTGACGACATCGATGCAGACTGCCTCTGGCGGGCGACCCCGGCGTCATGCCGGCGCGCCCCTCTACGACCCGGCGTTCGAGCACGACGCCTGTGGGATCGGGCTGGTGGCCGACCTGCACGGTCGGCGCAGCCACCATCTGGTTCGCCAAGCCGTCACCGCCCTCGAGCACCTGGCCCACCGGGGGGCCACGGGGGCCGAGGTGGCCACGGGTGACGGGGCCGGGATCCTCGTGCAGATGCCTCACCGCTTCCTCGCCGGGACGCTCGGCTTCGACCTGCCCGACCCCGGCGGGTATGCGGCCGGCATCGTCTTCCTGCCCACCGAGGGGGACGATGCGGCCAAGGCCGAACGGCGTATCGAGGAGCTGGCCGTCGAAGAGGGTCTCGCCGTCCTGGGGTGGCGCGACGTCCCCGTGGAGCCGACGCTCCTCGGGGAGTCGGCGCGCCGCGCCATGCCCCGCTTTCGCCAGGTGGTGGTGGCGCCGGTGGCGCCGGGGCCGGTGGCGGACCCCGTCGCCCTCGACCGCCGTGCCTTCTGCCTGCGCAAGCGGGTGGAGCACGAGGTGCCGGGCACCTATGTGGTGTCGCTGTCGGCGCGCACCCTCGTGTACAAGGGCATGCTCACCGGTCACCAGCTGTCGCCCTTCTTCGCCGACCTGTCGGATCCGGCGTTCGACAGCGGGCTCGCCCTCGTGCATTCGCGCTTCTCCACCAACACCTTCCCGTCGTGGCCGCTGGCGCACCCGTACCGTTACCTGGCCCACAACGGGGAGATCAACACGCTGCGCGGCAACCGCAACTGGATGCGGGCTCGCGAGGCCCTGTTGGCCAGCGACCTCATCCCCGGCGACCTCGAGCGCCTGTTCCCCATCTGCGACCCCGACGGGTCGGACTCGGCCTCCTTCGACGAGGTCCTCGAGCTGCTGCACCTGGGCGGGCGCAGCCTGGCCCACGCCGTGCTCATGATGATCCCCGAGGCGTGGGAGAACCACGGTGCCATGGACCCCGCCCGCCGGGCCTTCTATAGGTTCCACGCCTCGCTCATGGAGCCCTGGGACGGACCGGCGGGGGTGGTGTTCACCGACGGCACCGTGGCCGGGGGCGTGCTCGACCGCAACGGCCTGCGCCCGGCCCGGTACTGGGTGACCGACGACGGGCTCGTGGTGCTGGCCTCCGAGGTGGGCGTGCTCGACATCGACCCGGCCCGGGTGGTGCGCAAGGGACGTCTCCAGCCGGGGCGGATGTTCCTGGTGGACACGGCCCAGGGCCGTATCGTCGACGACGCCGAGATCAAGGCCCAGCTGGCAGCCGAGCACCCCTACGGCGAGTGGCTCGACGAGGGCCAGGTGACCCTCGACGACCTGCCCCCCCGGATGATGCTGACCCCCCAGCACGCCTCGGTGGTCACCCATCAGCGCCTGTTCGGGTACACCGACGAGGAGCTCCGCCTGATCATCGCTCCCATGGCCAAGAACGGCATGGAGCCGAACGGGTCGATGGGCCAGGACGCCGCCATCGCCGCGCTGTCGGAGCGCCCGCGCCTGCTGTTCGACTACTTCACCCAGCTGTTCGCGCAGGTCACCAATCCGCCCCTCGACGCCATCCGCGAGGAGCTCGTGACCTCGGGCCGCTCCAAGCTCGGCCCCGAGGGCAACCTGCTCGAGCCCACGGCGGCCTCGTGCCGGCAGATCATCCTGCCGTACCCGGTGATCGACAACGACGAGCTGGCCAAGCTGGCCTACGTCAACGAGCACGGCGAGACACCCGGCTACGACGCCTTCGCCATCGACGGCCTGTTCGACCCGACCGGCGGGGGGGAGGCGCTGCGCGAGGCCATCGAGGACGTCCGCCGGCGGGTGAGCATCGCCATAGCGCTGCGCTCGAACGTGATCATCCTGTCCGACCGCAATTCGAACGCCCGCCTCGCGCCCATCCCGTCGCTGCTGCTCACGGCGGCGGTGCACGAGCATCTCGTGCGCGAGAAGTCGCGGACGCGCGTGGGGCTCGTGGTCGAGACCGGTGACGCCCGCGAGGTGCACCACATCGCCCTGCTCATCGGGTACGGGGCGTCGGCGGTCAATCCCTACCTGGCCTTCGAGACCATCGACGACATGATCGCCCACAACTTGCTGCAGGGGGTCACCCCCCGCCAGGCGCGCTCGCAGTACATCAAGGCGGCCTGCAAGGGCGTGATCAAGACCATGTCGAAGATGGGCGTCTCGACCGTGGCGTCGTACACCGGGGCCCAGATCTTCGAGGCGGTCGGGGTCGCCCCCGAGGTGGTCGACGAGTACTTCACCGGCACCGTCAGCCGCATCGGCGGCGTGGGTCTCGACGTGCTGGCCCGCGAGGTGGCCGCCCGCCACCGCCTGGCCCACCTGGACCGGCCCACCGAGCGCGCCCACCGCGAGCTCGAGGTGGGAGGCGAGTACCAGTGGCGGCGCGAGGGTGAATTCCACCTCTTCAACCCGAAGACCGTGTTCAAGCTCCAGCACGCCACCCGGGCCAAGCGCTTCGACGTCTTCCAGGAGTACACGCGCCTCGTGGACGACCAGTCCGCCAACCTGGCCACCTTGCGGGGCCTGCTCCGCCTGCGCGAGGGCGTGCTCCCGCCCGTCCCCGTCGACGAGGTGGAGCCGGTGGCCGACATCGTGAAGCGATTCGCCACCGGGGCCATGTCGTACGGGTCGATCTCGGCGGAAGCCCACGAAACGCTGGCCATCGCCATGAACCGCCTGGGTGGCAAGTCCAACACGGGGGAGGGCGGCGAGGACGCCGAGCGTTTCGTCCCCGACGCCAACGGGGACCTACGGCGCAGCGCTGTCAAACAGGTGGCCTCGGCGCGCTTCGGCGTCACCAGCGAGTACCTGGTGAACGCCGACGACCTCCAGATCAAGATCGCCCAGGGGGCGAAGCCGGGCGAGGGCGGCCAGCTGCCGGGCCACAAGGTGTACCCGTGGATCGCCAGGACCCGCTTCTCCACGCCCGGCGTGGGGCTCATCTCGCCGCCGCCGCACCACGACATCTACTCCATCGAGGACATCGCCCAGCTCATCCACGACCTCAAGTCGGCCAACCCCCGGGCCCGGGTGCACGTGAAGCTGGTGGCCGAGGTGGGCGTGGGCACGGTGGCGGCCGGCGTGGCCAAGGCCAAGTCCGACGTGGTGCTCATCTCCGGCCACGACGGCGGGACGGGGGCGAGCCCCCTGACGTCGATCAAGCACGCCGGCATCCCCTGGGAGCTGGGCCTGGCCGAGACGCAGCAGACCCTGGTCCTGAACGGCCTGCGGGACCGGATCGTGGTGCAGGTGGACGGGCAGCTGAAGACCGGCCGCGACGTCGTGGTGGCGGCGCTGCTCGGCGCCGAGGAGTTCGGGTTCGCCACCGCCCCACTGGTGGTGTCGGGGTGCGTGATGATGCGGGTCTGCCACCTCGACACCTGTCCGGTGGGGATCGCCACCCAGAACCCCGAGCTGCGCAAGCGCTTCGCCGGCAAACCCGAGTTCGTGGAGAACTTCTTCGAGTTCGTGGCGGAGGAGGTGCGCGGCTACCTGGCCGCCCTCGGCCTGCGCTCGCTCGAGGAGGCGGTGGGCCGGGTCGACCTGCTCGACACGGTGGCGGCCGCGGACCACTGCAAGGCTCACGGCTTGGATCTGTCGCCCATCCTGGCGCAGCCCGAGGCCGGGCCGCCGACCGACCGTCGCTGGCGGCGCCCGCAGGACCACGGCCTCGACAAGGCCCTCGACCACCGATTCATCGAGGCGTGCCGACCCGCCATCGAGGGCGGACGCCGGGTGGAGCTCGAGGTACCCATCACCAACGTCGACCGCACGGTGGGCACGCTGCTCGGCTACGAGATCACCTCCCGCCACGGCGCCGCCGGTCTGCCCGACGACTCGATCGTGCTCACCTTCCGCGGATCGGCCGGGCAGAGCTTCGGGGCCTTCGTGCCCCGCGGGGTCACGTTGCGGCTCTTCGGCGACGCCAACGACTACCTGGCGAAGGGGCTGTCGGGGGGCCGTGTGGTGGTGCGCCCGCCCGAGGTGTCACCGTTCGCGGCCGAGGAGCAGATCATCGCCGGCAACGTCGTCCTCTACGGCGCCACGAGCGGGGAGTGCTACGTGCGGGGCCAGGTGGGGGAGCGGTTCTGTGTCCGCAACTCGGGGGCCGTCGCCGTGGTGGAGGGTGTGGGCGACCACGGGTGCGAGTACATGACCGGTGGCCGGGTGGTGGTGCTCGGCCGAACGGGACGGAACTTCGGTGCCGGCATGTCGGGCGGGATCGCCTACGTCTACGATCCCGACCGCGACTTCGCCGAGCGCGTGAACTTCGAGATGGTCGATCTCGAGCCGCTCGACGAGGAGGACAGCCGGTGGCTGGCCGACGTCGTCGTCCGACACGAGCAGGAGACGGGTTCCGACGTGGCCCGGCGCCTCACCGCCGAGTGGGCCAAGGCGATCGGCGACTTCGTGAAGGTGATGCCCCGGGACTACCGGCGGGTGCTCGAGGCCACCCGGCGGGCCGTCGACGAGGGCCGGTCGGTGGACGAGGCGGTCATGGCCGCCGCCCACGGGTAGCGCGGGGAGCGGGGGACCGTCATGGGCAAGCCCACCGGGTTCATGGAGTACGGCCGGAAGCTGCCGGCGCGCCGGCCGGTGCCGGTGCGGCTGCGCGACTGGCGCGAGGTGTACGAGGCGTTCCCCGAGGACGAGGCGCAGCGCCAGGGGGCGCGGTGCATGGACTGCGGCATCCCCTTCTGCCACGAGGGGTGCCCCCTCGGCAACCTCATCCCGGAGTGGAACGACCTGGTCTACCGGGGCGACTGGCCCGACGCCCTGGAGCGCCTGCACGCCACCAACAACTTCCCCGAGTTCACCGGCCGGCTGTGCCCGGCACCGTGCGAAGGGGCGTGCGTGCTCGGCATCAACGCCGATCCGGTGGCCATCGAGCGCGTCGAGTACGAGATCGCCGAGCGGGGCTGGGCCGAGGGTTGGGTGGTGCCCCAGCAACCCACCGTCCACACCGGCAAGTCCGTGGCTGTGGTGGGCTCGGGCCCGGCCGGCCTGGCGTGCGCCCAGCAGCTGGCCCGGGCCGGCCATGGCGTGGTGGTCTACGAGCGGGCCGAGCAACCCGGCGGCTTGCTGCGTTACGGCATCCCCGAGTTCAAGATGCAGAAATCGGTGCTCGACCGCCGGCTGGCGCAGCTACGAGCCGAGGGCGTGGAGTTTCGCTGCGCCACGTCCGTGGGCGAACCCGGCGGTGCCGATGTCGATGCCGGGGGGGCGGCCGACGTGGCGGAGCCCGGTGAGCGGCGCGGCGTGGGGGCGGCGTGTGCCCCCGACGTGCACGTGGTCAGCGCCGCCGCGCTGGTGGCGGACCACGACGCCGTGGTGCTGGCGGGCGGGGCCACGCTGCCGCGCCATCTCCCCGTCCCCGGGTGCGACCTGGGCGGCATCCACCTGGCCATGGACTACCTGAAGCCGTCCAACCTGGTGCGCGAGGGCGCCCTGGGCACCACCCCCGTCACGGCGCGGGGCAAAAACGTCGTCATCATCGGTGGCGGTGACACCGGGGCCGACTGCCTGGGCACGGTCCATCGCCAGGGGGCGTTGTCGGTGCACCAGCTCGAGATCCTGCCCCAACCTCCCGGCGGGCGGGCCGAGGACAATCCGTGGCCCACCTGGCCGCTCATCTTCCGTACCTCGTCGGCGCACGAGGAGGGAGGGGAGCGGCTCTACAGCGTCACCACAGCGGAGTTCGTCGGCGACGGTGACGGCGCGGTGCGGGCGCTTCGGGGGCAGCAGGTCGACATGCGCATGGACGGCGGCCGGCCTGTGTTCGAGGCCGTCGAGGGCAGCACCTTCGAGCTGCCGTGCGAGCTCGTGCTCCTGGCCATGGGCTTCCTCGGCGCCGAGCGCCGCGGTGTCGTCGGGGAGCTCGGCCTCGAGCTCGACGCCCGGGGGAACGTGGCGTGCGATCTCGGCTGGCAGACGAGCCACCCCGGCGTGTTCGTGTGCGGGGACATGGGCCGGGGCCAGAGCCTGATCGTGTGGGCCATCGCCGAGGGCAGGTCGTGTGCCTCCGGCGTCGACCGGTGGCTCATGGGCGACACCGCCCTGCCGTCGCCCCTCGTGCCGGGCCAGCTGGCTCTTCGCTGACCCGCCGCTGACCGGCGGTGGCTCGAAGCTGACCTGCAGCCGGGGTACGGCCGATCCGAGCGGCCGAGGCGGCCGCCGAGGTCGGTGGCGAGGGCCGACCGGGAGTGGATCTCCGGTACGTGTCCGGACGCGCCTCAAGGCGGTCGCGCGCCGGGCCGATGGCAGTGTGATGCCCACGCCCACGCCTGACTCCGGTGACGGCTGGTCCGGTCCGTGGGTTCCTGGTTTGGAGCCGCCGCCCCCGCCCGGCCCCCTGCCCGGCCCCCCGCCCGGTCCTCCGCCCGGCCCCCCGCCCGGCCCTGGAACCGCCGCGGCCGCCGGGCCCCCCTTGACGGCCCCGCCGCCCCCGACCGGCCCACCGGCCCCGCCTGGTCCCCCGCCCCCGCCCGGGCCGGCCGGCGGCCCCGTCAGGCGATGGGTTCCCCGTCCCGACCCCGTGGCCGGCGCACGACCGACGCCTGTGTCGGGCGCGCCGGGGCTGGGCCACGACCGGGGCGAGGGACGCGACCGCCTCGGTCTCGTGTCGCGGGTGCTGGTCGTCCTGGCCGTGTGCGCCGTGTTCACCGGGATCCTGGCCGTGACTCGCACCGGGCCGTTCACCTCCGCCCCGCCGGCCGGGACGCCCGGAGTGTCCGCACCCACCTCCGTTCGGGGGACGTGGCTCGCCGTTCTCAACTACCGCTCCTCCTCCACGGTGGACACCGTGCACGTGACGTCCGACGACCGCACCACGGGGGTGTTCGCCGGCACCGTGGATTCCGCGGTAGGCGACGGGTCCATCACCGGCAAGGTCACCGGGTACGCCGTGCGGTTCACCATCTCCATCGGCCTGGGCGCCGAGAGCGCCACGGCCACGGTGACGTCGGATGGGAGAACCACCACCATCAACGGCGACTTCGCCAACGCCACCGGTGGGAGCGGGACCATCACCGCCACCCGCGTGTCGCGCTGAGGAGCCCTCGACCGGCGAGTCGCGCCCGTGGGCCCGGCACCCTGGGTGTCGGCGGCGCTCGGGTCCCGGCCCGGTAGAGATCCGGCTACCCCGCGCCAACCATCTTGATCACGGCGAAGACCGCCCCGGCCGGGTCCGACAGCACGGCGAAGCGGCCGGGTGGGACGTCCATGGGGGCGAGCAGGCTGGCGCCGCCGAGCTCGGTGGCCCGCGCCACCGCGGCGTCGCAGTCGTCGACGGCGAAGTACACGAGCCAGTAGGCGGGGATCTGGGGCGGCACCTCGGCCGGCATGTCCATCATCCCGCCGATGGTGTCGTCGCCCCGTCGCCACTCGGTGTACGGCATGCCGGGCATGTCGTTGGTGTGGGTCCCCCATCCGAACACGGCGCCGTAGAAAGCGGTGGCGGTGGCGGTGTCGCGGGTCTGCAGCTCGTTCCAGCAGAATGCCCCCGGCTCGTTGGCGAGCTGCGCGCCCTTGTGGGCGCGGGGCTGCCAGACGGCGAAGGCGGCGCCGGTGGGATCGAGGCACACGGCCATGCGACCGACGTCGAGCACGTCCATGGGTCCGACGAGCATGGCGCCACCCGCCGCTTTCACCTTGTCGGCGGTGGCATCGGCGTCGTCGACGCTGATGTAGGTGGTCCACGCCGGGGGTTGGCCCTCGGCCGACAGTGGTCCCACGCCGGCCACGTACCTTCCCTGCTTGAGGAACATGGCGTAGCCGCCGCCCTCGGGTCCGGTGTCGCCCACCTCCCAGCCGAAGAGACCGCAGTAGAAGACCTGGGAGTTGCTCACCCCCGGGGTGGACAGGTCGACCCAACACGGGATGCCGGGGGGATAGGAGGTGAACTCGGGCACGATGACCTCCAGGATTCGGGGGGACCGGGCCGAGCGTACCGATCCCGCTGCCGCCGTGCCGGACTCACGCCGAGCCGGCCTCGGGCCGTGTCGGCGCGGTTGCGGAGATGTTGAGCATCAGATGGGACCCGGTTGATCCGTCTCCGTCACACTCGACCGGGTCGTCCGAACGAGCGGTTCTGCGGCGACACGGCCCGGAGTCATGGGCTCGGCACCGGTAGTCCCATGCCGGTGTCGAGCCGACTCGGGCCGCGGGCGCGCGCCACGCCGTGCCCCGCCCCGGCGCCCGTCCCGGTATCCGGATCAGTACCCGGGCCCGTGGTCCAGGATGCGCCGGGGGTTGTCCACCAACATGGCCTCGATGTGGCGCTCGCTCACGCCGCGTTGGCGCATGGCGGGCAGGACGTCCCGACTGATGTGGAGGAAGTTCCAATTCGGCTGGGCCGCCTGCAGGAAGTCGTCGTCGAACCAGTCCATGTGGCACCCGGCGTCGTGCGAAAGGACCATGGCCGGCGCGAAGCCCTCGTCGCACAGGTGGGCCACCGTCTCCACCCGTTCGGGCGTGGGGCAGTAGGCGTCGACGCCGAACCGGTCCATGCCCAGGGTGGAACCCGCCTCGAGGAGGGTCCGCAGGTAGTCGAGGTCGGTACTGTCGCCGCTGTGGCCTACCACCACCCGCGACAGGTCGACTCCCTCCTCGGTGAAGACCCGCTGCTGGTCGAGACCCCGGCGCGTCCCCACGTGGGTGTGGGTGGAGATGGGCAGCCCGCTGTGGCGGTGCACCCGGGCGACGGCCCGCAACACCCGCTCGACGCCCGGAGTCAGGCCGGGCTCGTCGGTGGCGCACTTGAGGATGCCCGGACGCACTCCCGAACCGGCGATCCCCTCCTCGATGTCGTGCAGGAAGAAATCGTCCAGGATGTCCACATGGCTCGGTCGGAAGGCAGCGCTCCGGTAGTCGAAGTAGTGCGGGAGCTCGTTGTAGGTGTAGAGGCCGGTGGCGACCACGATGTTCAGCTCGACCTGTGCCGCCACCTCCTGGACGAGTTCGATGTCGCGGCCGAGCCCCACCACCGTCAGGTCGACGATGGTGTCGATGCCCGCCGCCTTCAGCTCCTGGAGGCGCTCGACGGCCTCGGGTACCCGGGTGGTGGGGTCCCACCCCGTCGGCCAGTTGCTGGCCACCTCGGGCGAACGCACGAAGACGTGCTCGTGCATGAGCGTCCGGCCCAGGGCCCCGGCGTCGACCGGGCCCCGGACGGTGTTCACCTGCCCCATGAGATCGTGGCTCCCTTCCTGTCGGCGCTTCCTGTCGGCGTTTCCTGTCGGCGTTCTCTGTCGGCGCTCTCTGTCGCCCTCCCTGGGTCGGCGCGGTGCCCGGGATGCGGTGTCGTGCCCCGGGATGCCGCGCCGTGCCTCGGGATGCGGTGACCCTAGGGCCGGTGCTCCACGCCGACCAGCCCGGCGAACTCGTCGAGGATGTCCGAGGCGGTCCCGGGCACCTCGACCACGAGAACCGTGGTGTCGGGCTCGACGACGAAGGAGAACTCGAAGAAGGCGCAGCAGTCCTTTTCCTGGCGGGCCAGGAGCACCAGGGTGGCCACGTCGGCCGGGTCGTCGTGCAGCCGCAAGCGGAGTCGGGACGGTTCGGGGCGCTCGACGCCTGTCACCGTCCGGGTGAGCGCCCGGCGCCATTGGTCCACGCGGTCCGCGACCTCGCCCGGGGCGAGCGTGCAGGCCACGGGGACGGCCGTCCGCTGCCGTCTGCCGCTCGTGACGGCCGGCGTCCCGCCGTCGGCGTCCGAGGTCATCCCGCGGCGTCGGGGCCGGCCCGCTCCACCGTGAGGCGTAGCAGGACGCGGCGCTCGCGCTCCATGGCGGCGCGGTAGTCGTCCCAGTCGGGGTGCTCGCCCGCCACCTGGCGGTAGTACGCCACGAGGCCGTCCATGGCCTGTGGGAGCGGGACCACTTCCACCGCACCCTCCACCTGGACCCATTCGCCGTAGAAGGCGTCGGTGAACACGAGGAGGGTGGCCCGGGGCCGGCGCCGCACGTTCTTCGTCTTCATGGCCGTCTCCCGGGTGCTCACCACCACGGTGTCGCCGTCCACCCCCGCAGCGACCGGGGAGAGCTGCGTGCCCCCGTCGGCGCGGGACGTGGCCAGGACGGCCCGGTGGTGGCTGCGGACGAAGTCGAGTGCCTTCGCAAGGTCCATGACGCCGAAGGGTATTGCAGCCGTCGGGGACGCGCTACAGGGGCACAGATATGCTCCCACCATGCTGAGCACGATGCAGGACGCCCCACTCCTGGTCAGCGGTATCCTCCGGCGCGGCCAGGCCGTCTACGGCGACAGCCGGGTGGTCACGGCCCAGCCCGACGGCTACCGGGAGTCCACGTTCACCCAGGTGGGGGCGCGCGCCGAGCAACTGGCCCGGGCGCTGCGCCGCCTGGGAGTGACCGACGACGACAGGGTGGGGACCTTCGCCTGGAACGACCAGGAGCACCTGGAGGCCTACCTGGCCGTCCCCTCCATGGGTGCCGTGCTGCACACCCTCAACATCCGCCTCTTCCCCGAGCAGCTGGCCTACGTGGTCAACCATGCCGAGGACAAGGTCGTCATCGTGGACGGGTCGATCGCCCCGTTGTTCGCCCGCGTGCGGGCCGAGTGCCCGACGGTGGAGCACGTCATCGTGGTGGGGGAGGGCGACACCTCGGGCCTGGGCGACACCCTGGTGTACGAGGACCTGGTGGGGGCGGAGGAGCCCGGCTACGACTGGCCCGACCTCGACGAACGACAGGCCGCCTCCATGTGCTACACGAGCGGGACGACGGGCAACCCCAAGGGCGTCGTCTACAGCCACCGCTCCACCTGGCTGCACGCCTTCGCCGGGATGACGGTCAACTGCGTGGGCGCCAGCGAGCAGGACCGGGTGCTCGTGATCGTGCCCATGTTCCACGCCAACGCCTGGGGCATGCCCTACACGGCCTTCTTCGCCGGCACCGATCTCGTGCTCCCCGAGCGGTTCCTGCAGGCCGAGCCGCTGGCGCGCATCATCAGCGAGCACAAGATCACCCTGTCGCTCGGTGTCCCCACCATCTGGAACGACCTCCTGCACTACGCCCAGGGCCACGACGTGGACCTGTCCACACTGCGCCTGATCACGGCGGGCGGAGCGGCCGTGCCCCGGTCGCTCATGGAGGCGTACCAGGAGCGTTTCGGCGTGACCATGATCCAGGGCTGGGGCATGACCGAGACCAGCCCGGTGTGCGCCTTCGGCCGCCCCCCCAAGGGGGTGCCCCCCGAGGAGGAGATGGACTGGCGGGCCAAGACCGGGCGCATCATCGCCGGGGTGGAGCTCCGGGTGGTCGACGAAGAGGGTGCGGTCATGCCCAGCGACGGCCGGTCCGTGGGGGAGTTCGAGGTGCGGGGACCGTGGGTGACGGCGTCGTACTACGGCGACCCGGCGGCCGACCGCTTCCATGACGGGTGGCTGCGCACCGGGGACGTCGGCTGGTTGGACGACCACGGCTACATGCAGATCTCCGACCGGACCAAGGACGTGATCAAGTCGGGTGGGGAGTGGATCTCGTCGGTCGAGCTCGAAAACGCGGTGATGGCCCACCCCGGGGTGTACGAGGCGGCGGTGATCGGCGTGCCCGACGAGCGTTGGGACGAGCGGCCCCTCGTCGTGGTGGTGGCGGCCGAGGGGGCCGCACCCGAGGCGTCGGAGATCCTCGCCTTCCTGTCCGAGCGCGTCGCCCGGTGGTGGCTGCCCGAGCGGTGGGCATTCGCCGACGAGATCCCGAAGACGTCGGTCGGCAAGTTCGACAAGAAGGTCCTGCGGGTGAAGGCGGCCGACGGCGTCCTCGACATCGTCGAGGTGGACCTCCCGTCGCGCTCGGGTTGAGCGGGCCGGGTCCGGAGAGGGCGGCGAGCACTGGTGGGTGAAGAGGAGCTGGCCGACCGCCTGGCGGCCATCGGCGAGGAGCTCGGTGACCTGGCCTTCGACCGTCTCCGGGCGGCCACCGGCTCGGCCGGACGGGGCGAGGCCCCCGATCCGGCCGTGGTGGCCGAGGAGCGGCGGCTCACCCGGGCCCGGCGGGCGGTGGAGAAGGCCGTGGTGGTGCTGCGCTCGGCCCCCGGCGGGACCGGGGACGGTGACGAGCCCGGCTGAGCGACGACCGGGGCCGGATCGAGTGCTGGCGGCCGGGCGCGCCCTGGCGGCCGGGCGCGACCTGGTGGCAGCACGCCGTCGCTGGCCAGTCGACAGGTAGAGGAGGGCACAGAGCCCCGGGGTGGGCGCCGGACCGACCGGTCGCCCCGGTCTGGCTGTCGGTCCTCAGGCCAGGGCGTTGATGGCGTCGATGAGCTGGCGCAGACGGCCGTAGTGGATGCGGTCGAAGCGCATGGCGAGCCGGGGAAGTTCCAGGTGGTCGCGGCTCGACCGTTCGGGGCCGAAGGGCTTGGCCGACCGGATGGTCCCGTCCGTGACGATGTCGGCGAAGGCGGTGTTCAGGTCGCGCAGCTGCGGACGCGAGGGTAGCTGGCGCAGCCGGATGACGAGGAGGTCCCCGACCCACCGGCACGAGTGGTAGTTGCGGTAGAAGCCGAGCATCTCCGTCGCCGCCTCGTCGACGTCGGAGGTGATCTTGAACAGGGCATGATCCTCGGGGGACACGAGCCGCCGGGAGGCGACCTCGGTGTCGAGGAAGTGCTGCCACCCCTCCCAGTAGGTGCCCCCCGGCACGTCCAGCAGGACCAGGGGGGCGGGTTGGGCTTTGCCCGTCTGGAGCAGTGTGAGGAGCTCGAAGGCTTCGTCGAGCGTGCCGAAACCGCCGGGCAGCACGGTGTAGGCGTCCGACTCCTTGATGAGCATGAGCTTGCGGGTGAAGAAGTAGCGCATCTCGACGAGCTTGGGGTCCTGGGCGATGAACTCGTTGGCCCCCTGCTCGTGGGGGAGCCGAATGTTGACGCCGAGCGAGCGCTCGCGCCCGGCTCCCTCCATGGCGGCCGCCATGATGCCGGGGCCCGCCCCGGTCACCACCATCCACCCGTGGTGCGCCATGCGCTCGGCCAGCCGCCGGGCCTGGAGGTAGAGCGGGTCCTCGGGCAGGGTGCGGGCCGACCCGAAGAAGGTGACCTTCTGGTCGACCCGGAAGGGACGGAAGACGCGGAAGGCCTCGGCCATCTCCGCCAAGGCGGCGCGCGCCAGCTTCAGGTCGAGCGCGTCGGTGTGCTCCTCGGCCAGGTGCACCACGGTGCCGATGATCGAGCGGTAGAGGTCGCGCCGGCCCGTGACCCCGGCCGAGTCGAGCAGGGCGTCGACGAGGTCCTGCTCGCCGGGGTCGAGGGCTTCCCCGGGGGTGACCTCGTCCACGCCGGCGGTGTCGGCCGCCAAAGGGGTGACGCCAGAGGCGTCGGCGCCCCCCGTGGCCTCCGTGCCCGCCTCCGACACGGTCAGCAGGGTGCGGGCACGCGACCGTAGAGGGTCGTGCGCTGCTCGAGTCGCCGGCCGAGGGGCTCGACCAGGTCCCGGAAAGCCCCCTCGTCCATGCGCTGGCCATGGGCGGCCCCTGCCGCTCGGGAGATGTTCTCGTCCATGAGGGTGCCCCCCAGGTCGTTGACGCCGGCTTGCAGGGCCTGGGTGACCCCGCCCGGCCCCAGTTTTACCCAGCTCGCCTGGATATTGGGGATCCATCCGCGGTATGCGATCCGGCCCACGGCGTGCATGAGCAGCGTCTCGCGGAACGTCGGTCCCGGGCGGGCCCGGTGTTGCAGGTAGATGGGCGCCGCCATGTGCACGAAGGGGAGGGGGACGAACTCGGTGAAGCCGCCAGTCTCCCGTTGCAGCGCCCGCGTCCGCACCAGGTGGCGCGCCCAGGAGCGGGGGTGCTCCACCGACCCGAACATGATGGTGACGTTGGAGCGCAGGCCCACGCTGTGGGCGGCGCGGTGGGCCTCGAGCCACTGCTCGGTGTTGATCTTGTCGGGGCACAGCACGGCCCGGACCTCGTCGTCGAGGATCTCCGCCGCCGTCCCCGGCAGCGTGGCCAGCCCGGCGTCACGGAGGCGTGACAGGTACGCCACGAGCGGCTCGCCCAGGCGGCGCGCCCCTTCGGTGACCTCCAGGGCCGTGAAGCCGTGGATGTGGATGCGCTCCGACGCGGCCCGGACGGCCCGGATGACCTCGAGGTAGTAGTCACCGTCGAAGCTCGGGTGGATGCCGCCCTGGAGGCACACCTCGGTGGCCCCGACCGCTTCGGCCTCGGCCACGCGCTCGGTGATGTCGCTCAACTCGAGGAGGTAGGGGGCGCCACGGAGGTTGAGCGACAGCGGACCCTTGGAGAAGGCGCAGAACCGGCACTTGAAGGTGCAGACGTTGGTGTAGTTGATGTTGCGGTTGGCCACCCAGGTGACCACGTCGCCCACCTCGTCGCGCCGGAGCTGGTCTGCCACCTCGGCCACGGCGCGCACCTCGGGGCCGCGGGCCGAGAACAACGTGACGATGCCGTCCTCGTCGACCTCCTGCCCGAGCTCCACGCCGGTGAGGATCTCGGCGACGGCACCATGGCGGCCTCGCCTCGCCGCCGACGACGTGCGGGTCGAACCATTCGATCCATTCGATCCATTCGAACCGTTCGAACCGTTCGAACCGTTCGAACCGTTCGAACCATTCGAACCATTCGAACCATTCGACCCGGTCGAGCCCACGAGGGTTGGTGGTGCGTCGGTGCCACCCGGGCACCAGGGGTCGTCACGCCCGAGCCCTTCGGCATCGGACCGGTCGAGGACGGCGAAGCGCATGGCCGGGTCGAGCCACCGTCCCGGGTCCCGGGCGTAGGCCGGGTAGATCGTGAGCCGGGGCGCCAGGCTGAGCCCGGCGGCCTCGGTGGCGGCGCGCAGTACGTCCAGCGCCGGCCAGGCCCGCTCCGGGTTGACGTGGTCGACGGTCACGGGCGACACCCCGCCCCAGTCGTCGAGGCCGGAGTCGATCAGCGGGCCCAGGTCGTCGGAGAGGTTGGGCGGCGCCTGCACGTGCACCTCGGGCGGCAGGACGACCCGGGCGGCGGCGATGGTCCACCACAGCTCCTCCGGGGGGCACGGCGGGTGGTCGTGCATGGCCGTCCCCGGCTTGGGCAGGAAGTTCTGGACGATCACCTCCTGCACGTGGCCGTGGCGGCGCTGGGCGTCGGCGATGGCGGCCAGGGCGCGGAGGCGCTCGTGGCGCGAGTCGCCGATACCGACCAGGATCCCGGTGGTGAAGGGGATGGCCAGCGCGCCGGCGGCCTCGAGGGTGGCCAGGCGGCGGGCGGGGTCCTTGTCGGGCGCCCCGCGGTGGCAGGCCAGGTCGGGGTCGAGCGACTCGAGCATCATCCCTTGGCTGGCCGACACGGGGCGCAGGCGGGCGAGGTCGTCGGGGCCGAGAGCTCCGGCGTTGGCGTGGGGCAGGAGCCCCGTCTCGTCGCGCACCAGGGTGCACATGGCCGACAGGTAGTCGACGGTGGACGCGAAGTCGTGCTCGTCGAGCCACGCCCGCGCCACCGGGTACCGGTCCTCGGGCGCCTCGCCCAGGGTGAACAGGGCTTCGTGACAGCCGGCGGCCGCCCCCGCCCGGGCCACGGCCAGCACCTCGTCGGCGGACATGTACGGGGCCCGGAGCCGGGCCGGCGGCTTGGCGAAGGTGCAGTAGCCGCAACGGTCGCGGCACAGCATGGTGAGCGGCACGAAGACCTTGGGGGAGTAGGTCACGGTGGTGCCGTGGTGCCGTGCCCTGATGGCCCGGGCCTCGGCGTACAGCTCGGACGGCGCGGCCTCGAGTAGGTCGTCCAAGCCCACGGCGGTCACCTTAGCGGTCGCCACCCCGGCATCGGCCACGGAGGGAAGGTGTCCCCGCCACGGGCACCGGTCCCGGTTCCGGCCCCGTCGAACCGTCCCGGGTCACGCGCCGTCGGGGCCGGCCGCTTCCTCGTCGACGAGCCAGAGCACCCGTCGGGCCCGGACGCGCCCGGCCGGCAGGTCCTCCCCCCTCGACACGGCGCTGAAGGCGGCGTGCTTCGACGCGCCCGACACGGTGAACACCACCAGCCGGGCACGGTCGATGGCCTCGTAGGTCAAGGACATGCGGGGGTGCGGGTTGTCGCCGTTGGGGTCGGTCGAGCGCACCACCAGCGTCCCCGGCGCGGTGGTGAGGACGTCCGAGCCCGGGAACAGCGACGCCGTGTGCCCGTCCGGGCCCATGCCGAGATGGACGACGTCGAGCACGTCCACGGCCTCGACCACTCGTTGGTACGCGGCGGGGCCGTCCTCGCACGACATGGGGTGGAACGAGCCCACCGTCCCCACCCGGTCGAGGAGCGCCTCGCGCACGAGCCGCTGGTTGGCGTCGGGGTCGTCTGCTGCGACGCACCGCTCGTCGCCCATCAGGACGTCCACGGTGCTCCAGTCGATGTCGTGTGCCGCCACCGCGGCCAGGTGTTCGTAGCAGCGCCGGGCGACGGCGCCACCCGACAGCACGAGCGTGAACCGGGGCGCGGGCCGGACCCGGTACGCCTCCACCACGGTGGCCGCGAAGGCGGCCGGAACGTCCTCGACGACCTCGATGGTGCCCGTTGGACCGGTGCCGGCGGGGCTCACGACCCCAGGGAGCCGGGTTCGTGCCATTGGCGCAGTTCGCGGGCGAGCAGGAGGTCGGCCTCCTTCGGTCCCCACGACCCCGCCGGGTACTGCGACAGCGGGATGCCGTCCTGGCTCCAGGCGTCGAGGAACGGATCGACGATCTGCCAGGCCCGCTCGACCTCGTCGGTGCGGATGAACAGGGTGGCGTCGCCGATCATGACGTCGTGCAGCAGGCGTTCGTAGCCCCCGCCGGTGGACCCGGGGAAGGCGTCGGCGTAGCTGAAGTTCATGTCGACCGACCGCAGGCGGAATTCCTCGCCGGGGACCTTGGCCCCGAATTGGAGGCACACGCCCTCGTCGGGCTGGATGCGCAGCTGCAGCATGTTGGGCCGCAGGTCCCGGGTGAGGCGGCCTCCGAAGGCCAGGTGGGGCACCCGGTGGAATTGCAGCAGCACCTCGGTGGCCCGGGTGGGCAGTCGCTTGCCGGTGCGGATGTAGACCGGGACCCCGGCCCAGCGCCAGTTGTCGACGGCCAGTCGCATGGCGACGTAGGTCTCCGTCCGGCTCCGGGCGTCGACGCCCTCCTCCTCGCGGTAACCCGGCACCTGGTCGCCGTCGACGACGCCCGCCGTGTACTGGCCCCGGACGGAGTTGATGACCGCCTCGTCGGGGTCGGGGACCACGACGGCGCGCAGCAACTTCACCTTTTCGTCACGGATCCCGAGGGCGTCGACGGTGGCGGGCGGCTCCATGAGCGTGAGGGCCAGGACCTGCATGACGTGGTTCTGGACGATGTCGCGCAGGGCGCCGGCCGTCTCGTAGAAACCGCCGCGGTGCTCCACCCCCAACTCCTCCGCCACCGTGATCTGGATGTGGTCCACATAGCGGCGGTTCCAGATGGGCTCGAAGATGGCGTTGCCGAAGCGCAGCGCCAGGACGTTCTGCACCGTCTCCTTGCCCAGGTAGTGATCGATGCGGAAGATCTGGGCCTCCTCGAAGGCCTCGTGCAGGTCGGTGTCGAGGGTCCGGGCGCTGCCGAGGTCTCGCCCGAAGGGCTTCTCGACCACGAGGCGGGCGAACTCACCGCCTTCGCCGGGCCGGTTGCACCCGTGCTCGGCCAGGGCGCAGGCCACGGCGCCGAACATGGAGGGGATCGTGGCCAGGTAGAAGACCCGGTTCCCGCCCGTGCCCATGGTGCTGTCGGCTTCGTGCAGGACGTCGCGCAGCTTGTCGAACGTGGGCTGCTCGGCGTACTCGCCGGCGACGTAGCGGAAGCGCGACACGATCTCGTGCCACTCGGGGCCGGCGAAGGGGACGGCGTCGAGGGCCGCCTGGCGGAACTGTTCGTCGCTCCATTGCGTCCGGGCCACGCCCACCACGGTGAACCCCCGGGGCAGGGCCTTGTGCTCGGCCAGGGCGGCGATGGCGGGCAGGAGCTTGCGCGTCGCCAGGTCGCCCGAGGCGCCGAACACCACGAGCGCCAACGGGGGGGACGGCCGCACGTTGTCGAGCTCGTGGGCGACCGCCACGGCCGGCTCCTCGGCATCGATGTCGACGCCCTCGATGACGGCCGGGGTGTCGGGGGTCACGACGCCGGTGTCCCGCCGGCCGCCGCGCCGGACGCGCCCGTGTCGGTCACCACGGCGTGGCCCCCGAACTGGTTGCGCAGGGCGGCGATGAGGCGGTTGGTGTAGGAGTCCTGGTCACGCGAGGCGAAGCGCTGGTAGAGCGAGGCCGTGATGACGGGCGCGGGCACGGCTCGGTCGATGGCCTCCTGCACCGTCCAGCGGCCCTCACCGGAGTCGGCGATGATCCCCTCGATGTGCTCGAATCCCGACCCGGGGGCGAGCGCCCGCTCGGCCAGCTCGAGCAGCCACGAACGCACCACCGACCCGTAGCGCCAGATGGACGCGATCTGGTGCATGTCGAGAGCGAACTCGTCGGCCCTCTGCATGATCTCGAAGCCCTCGCCGTAGGCCTGCATGAGGCCGTACTCGATGCCGTTGTGGACCATCTTGACGAAATGCCCCGCGCCCACCGGCCCCACATGGGCGTACCCGCCCTCGGGGGCGAGCGCCAGGAACACCGGCTCGCACAGCTTCACCACGGCGGGCTCGCCCCCCACCATGAGGCAGTAGCCGTTGGCCAGGCCCCACACGCCACCGGAGGTGCCGGCATCGACGAAGCCGATCCCCTTCTCCGCCAGCGAGGTGGCCGTGGGCGCGGCCTCCTTGTAGTTGGAGTTGCCACCGTCGATGACGGCATCGCCTGACGACATGAGGGACTTGAGCGTGTCGATGGTCGAGGTGGTGGGTGCACCGGCCGGGACCATGACCCAGGCCACCCGGGGGGCGTCGAGCATGTCCACCATCTCCTGCAGCGTGGCCGCGGTCTCCGCCCCGTTGGCCGCGACCGCCTGCCGGGCCTGCTCGGAGAGGTCGAAGGCCACCACCTGGTGCCCTTTCTCGATGAGCCGCTGGGTCATGTTGGCGCCCATCTTCCCGAGACCCACCATGCCGATCTTCATGTGGTCTTCCTTTCTTGCCGACCCTCGGCCCGATCGTGGCGACCGTGGGCCACCGACACGGTCACCCGATGTCGTCCAGGTCACCGACGGCCACCCGCAGGACCCGGCGCTCGTGGGACACCAGGCTGCGGTGGTCCCCGATCGACTGGGCGGCGATCAGTGTGCCGAAGTCGTAGGGCTCGCCCGGCACCGCCACGACCGGGCTCGGGTCGGCGTCGACGATCTGGACGGCCACGATGGTGTCGGGTCCACCCTTGTGGAGCTGGCCGGTCGAGTGCAGGAAGCGGGGGCCGTAGCCGGCGGTGGTGGCCATGCCGCCCAGGTGGTCGCGGACGCGGCGCCGCAACGCCTCGAGCGCCTCGTCGTGGCCGAAGGGAACGTAGGCCTGGAGCGACACGTAGTCGCCGGGGCGGGTGGTGGCGCTGAGCCAGGCGAGGACCTCGTCGGGGGCCGATGCTTCGACCTCGGGCAGCGGGAGGTGGGCGAGGACGTCGTTGGTGTTCTTCTTCGACTCGGCCACGTTGGGCTCGTCGAACGGGTCGATCCCGAGGACGTGCCCGCACACGGCGGTGGCCACCTCCCACCGGTAGAACTGCTCGCCCAGGCCGGCGGGGCTGCCGGGGCGAAGGGGCACGACGTGGCGGTCGGGACCCTCCTCGGGCTCGACGGTGGGCACGGGTATGCACCCCGTGCCGTGCTTGCCGGTGGACTCGGCGATGAGCTGCTCGACCCACAGGCCGAACGAGGCGTACTCGGGGTCGACCACCACGGTGACCTTGTCCCGTCCGGCCTTGGCGTCCTCGCCCATGGCCATGCCCAGCCCGGCCGCCTCGTCGAGGTCGGCGCCCAGTGCCCGCTCGCACAGCTCGGCCACGTCGAAGCCGATGAGGGCGGCCGGCACCATCCCGAAGTACGACAGCACCGAGTAGCGCCCGCCGATGTCAGGGGGGTTCTCGAAGCAGCGGGCGAATCCCCGATCCGCGGCCAGCTGCGCCAGCGGCGTCCCCGGGTCGGTGATCACGGCGTAGCGCGACGGGTCGGGCAGCTGGGCCCAGGCGTGGGCCAGCAGCACGTTGGGCTCGAGGGTGGTCCCCGACTTGGAGGACACGAGCACGAAGGCGTCGGAGAGATCGAGCCCGCCCACCGTTTCGGGGTGCGTGGTGTCGCACACGACCAGTCGGCGTCGCGACGTTCCCGGGCCCCCCGGCTTGCCGGTGGCGGTCAGGACGGCTTCGAGCACGGCCGGACCGAGTGACGAGCCGCCCATGCCGAGCAGGACGACGGTCCGCTGGTCGACGGTGCGGGCCCAGCCGGCCAGCTCGGCCGCCTCGTCCGCCATGCGCCGGGGCACGTCGAGCCACCCCAGGCGGGTGGGCGACACGTTGCCGTCGGGCCACAGCGAGGCGTCCCGGGCCACCAGCCGCGGCACGAGAGAGCGGGCGTCATCGCTCACGCGGCGACCTCAGTGGCCCGCCGACAGGGCGTTGGCCTTGTCGGTCAGCGATTGCAGCAGCTCGTCGAAGGACTTGGCGAAGCTGGCCACGCCCTCGTCCTCGAGGGTGCGGGCCACATCCGCCATGCTCACGCCGGCAGCCTCCACCCGCTCCAGGGCGACCCGGGCACCGTCGGGATCGCTGTCCACGGTGCGCGCCGGCGTGCCGTGGTCGAGGAAGGCGCTCACGGTCTCGTCGGGCATGGTGTTGACGGTGTCCGGGCCGATCAGCGTGTCCACGTAGGCGAGATCGGGGTACGCCGGGTTCTTGGTGGAGGTGGAGGCCCACAGCGGACGCTGGACCTTGGCCCCGCGGGCCGCCAGCGCTTCCCAACGCGGCCCCGAGAAGCGGCGTCGGAACAGCGCGTAGGCCTGGCGGGCCTGGGCCACCGCCGCCGTCCCGCGCCGCGCCAGCACGGCATCGGCATCGGCACCCGAGAGCTGTGCCGCCAGCGTCTCCAGTCGGCGGTCGACCTCGGTGTCGACTCGGCTCACGAAGAACGACGCCACGCTGCGCACGCCCGACAGGTCGGTGGCACCACCGGCGACGTGATCCTCGAGACCGCCGATGTACGCCTCGATCACCTCGTCGTAGCGCTCCAGGCTGAACAGCAGGGTGATGTTGATGCTCCGGCCCTCGCCGATCATGGTGCGCACGGCGGGGACGCCCTCGGCGGTGGCGGGGATCTTGACGTAGAGGTTGGGCGCCGCCAGCAGCAGGTGGAAGTGCCGGGCGGCGGTCACCGTGCCCGGCGTGTCGTGGGCCAGCGCCGGCGCCACCTCGAGCGAGACGAACCCGTCCACCCCGTCCGATGCGTCGTGCACCGGCCGGAGGATGGCCAGGGCCTCGCGGATGTCGGTCACCACCAGCTCCCAGTACGCCGCCTCGACGGTGTGGGTGGCGAGCAACTCGTTGAACTGCTCGTCGTAGTCGGCTCCCGACTCGATGGCCTTGGCGAAGATGGTGGGATTCGAGGTCACGCCCCGGATGCCCTCCTCCACCAGCTCGGTCAACGTCCCGCCCCGTAAGTAGTCGCGGCGGAGGTTGTCGAGCCAGGGGCTCTGGCCCTGCAGCTCGTACAGGTCATGCAACCTGGTCATGGTGGTCCTTTCCGCCGGGCACGGGCACCGGCGCGGCGCCCGGACGTCGGTCGAGTCAGCGTGGCTGTGCGACGGTGTCGGCGAGGAGGCGGCGTGCCCGGGCAGCCACGTTGTCGGGCGTGTAGCCGAAGTGCTCGAGCACCTGCGCCCCCGGTGCCGATGCCCCGAAGTGGTCGATGGCGACGACATCGTCGGCGTAGCGGTCCCAGCCGAAGGACGCGGCCGCCTCGACCGCCAGGCGGGGGAGGCCGGACCCGAGCACCTCCCGGCGGTACTCGGCACTCTGCAGCCCGAACAGGTCCCACGACGGCAGCGACACCACCCGGGCGTGGACGGGTTCGGCACCGTCGTCGGTCCGGGCGAGGAGACGGGCGGCGTCCACGCACAGCGCGACCTCGGAGCCGGTGCCGATCAGGACCACGTCGGGGGTGCCCGGCGCCTCGACCAGCACGTAGCCGCCCCGGGCCACCCCGTCGGCGGCCTCGGCCGTCCCCTCCAGGACGGGGATGTCCTGGCGCGACAGGACGAGGGCGGTGGGTCCGTCGCCGTCCACCGCCAACCGGAAGGCGTGGGCGCACTCGTTGGCGTCGGCCGGCCGGATGACACGCAGCCCCGGCACGGCCCGCAGCGATGCGAGCTGCTCGACGGGCTGGTGCGTCGGTCCGTCCTCGCCCAGGCCCACCGAGTCGTGCGTCCACGAGTAGATGACGTGGGCCTCCGACAACGCCGCCAGGCGGACGGAGGGCCGCATGTAGTCACTGAAGATGAAGAAGGTGCCGCCCACCGGGAGGACGCCGCCGTGGCGCGCCATCCCCGTCATGGCCGCCCCCATGGCGTGCTCGCGGATCCCGTAGTGGATCTGGTTCCCCTCGGGGTGCGCCGACGACTGGTTGACGCCGTCGCTGAGCTTCACGCCGGTGTTGCCGGTGAGGTCTCCCGAGCCGGCGATCAGCCCGGGGATGGCGTCGGCGGTGGCCGTGATGCAGCGGTTGACCGCCACCCGGGTGGCGAGTTTCGTGCCCGGATCGAACACCGGGAGCCCGCTCGCCCAGCCGTCGAGGCCCCGGCCCCGCTGGCACGCGTCCCACACCGCCTTGTCGCCGTCCCACGCGTCGAGGCGCGCCTGCCAGGCCCGCCGGGCCTCGCCGTTGGCCGCCATGGCGTCGCGGTAGTACGCCACGACCTCGTCGGGCACCCAGAACTGCTCGTCGGGCGGCAGTCCGAGGATGGCCTTGGTCTCCCGGATCTCGTCTTCGCCGAGGGGGCTGCCGTGGGCGTCCGCGGTGTCGGTCTTGTGGGGCGATGGCCAGCCGATGTGGCTGCGGAGGGTGATCATCGAGGGCCGGTCCTCGACCGCCATGGCCCGCCGCACGGCCGCCTCGAGCGCGTCGGTGTCGTTGGCCACCTCGCCGATGTTCTCGGCGTGCCACCCGTAGGCGGTGAAGCGCGCCACGACGTTGTCGGAGTACGCCAGGTCGGTCGAGCCGTCGATGGTGATGTGGTTGTCGTCGTAGACGTACACCAGGCGCCCGAGACCGAGGTGCCCGGCCAGCGACGCGGCCTCGTGGCTGATCCCCTCCATGAGGTCGCCGTCGGAGCACAGCACGAAGGTGCGGTGGTCGACGAGGTCGGGACCGAAGCGCGAGCGCAGCCAACGTTCGGCGATGCCCATGCCGACGCCGTTGGCGAAACCCTGCCCGAGGGGCCCCGTCGTCACCTCGACGCCGGTGGTGAGGTGCACCTCGGGGTGTCCCGGCGTCTTGCTGCCCCACTGGCGGAATTGGCGGATGTCCTCGAGCGTGAGCCCGTACCCGGTGAGGAACAGCAGCGAGTACAACAGGATCGACGCGTGTCCGTTGGAGAGGATGAAACGGTCGCGGTCGGGCCACTGCGGCTCATGGGGATCGTGCCGCATGACCCGGGTGAACAGGACGTGCGCCAGCGGGGCGAGCGCCATGGCGGTCCCCGGGTGACCGGAATTGGCCTTCTGCGGGGCGTCCATGGCGAGGCCCCGGATGACGTTGATTCCGAGCTGCTCCACGGCTGCGTCACCCATGGCTTCAGAACCTACCCCTCACCCGGGCACGTCACCGTGACTCCCCGGACGGTCGCGCCGGAGGCGTCGCTCCCGGTGCGGGGTCGCGTAGCAGCGCCACTGAGGCGGTGAAGCCGTGGAGGAAGTTCCTCCCGCCGACCGGCCCGAGCTCGCCGGCGGCGAAGAAGCCCGCCATGGGGACCGCGCCGAGCTCCTCCGCCAGCACGCCCACGTCGTGGTGGGGCCGGCCGAACAGCCGGGTGCCGCGGCCGTTGCACGTGAAGACGAGCGCGGCGTCCGCCGTCTGCGAGGCCATGAGCGTCCTGAGGTCCTCGTCGGCGCTGGCCGCATCGCGCAGGTGGAACTGCACGGTGGTGCCCACCGGCACCACGTCGGTGACGGCCAGGGCGCCGGTGGCCCGGTCGGCGCCGATCACGTTGCGGACGAGGAAGTCCCCCGGGCCGAAGCCGTCCCTGTGCTCGTCCATGACCCGTCCGAGGTGGACGCCCCCCGCCTGGATCCGGGCCGCTTCCTCCTCCGACAGGCCGCTGCGGGCCTGGACGAGCAGCTGCTCGAGGGCGGGCCGTCCGGCCAGCTCGAAGATGAGCGACTCCTCGGCCCCGGTCACCACCACCGGGTGGCCGAAGGGTCGGCATCCCTGCGACACCACGGTCGACACGTCGGTACCGGGCCCGAGGACCACGCCCACCGCGCCCGTGGTCCGGACCGTGGTGCCGAGGGCCAGACGGTTGCCCCCCGGACCCCGGGCGGCGGACGCCATGCCGCCCACCACCGGAACGCCGGGGTGGTGGTGCTCCATCCACGCGAGGAAGGCCTCGGCCGGGAAGCTGTAGGGGTCGGTCACGAGCACGAGGGCCCGCGGCGCGAACGGCATCTGGCCGGGCCAGCCGTGGAACACGGCGTCATGGTCGGGGCCCGGGACGGCGTCGAGCGACACGGGCAGGAGGGGGCCGGTGTGCCCGGCGAAGAGCACCACCGCCGCGCTCTGCTCCACTTCACGGTGGGGGCCGAGCACCGACTCGGCCGCGCAGCCGATCGACACCAGCGGGTGGAGGACCTCCTCCACCGTTCTCATGGCGTCCTCCAGGGCGCCGGCATGGGGCTCGGTGACGAAGACGGTGGCGAGGTCGGGCCGCGTCCCGATGCGTTCGAGCACGGCGCCCGTGACCTCGCCCACAGCGTGGGCGGTGAGCGGATGCTCGCTCATGGCAGCCGCGAAGGGCATTGCCGGCGACCCTATCGCCGGCATCCCTCCCCGGTGCCGCGCCGCGGCGCCTCCCTCATGGCGGCCACACCCGGGACCCGGCCACCCACACCGCCTCCACGCCCCACGCCCCGCCGCCGCCGGCCAGTGCCACCAGGTCGGCCCGACGGCCGGGGGCGATGCTGCCCCGGTCGTGGAGCCCGAGCAGCCGGGCCGGGGTCGAGCTCGCCGAACGGAGGGCGTCGGCGAGGCCGACGGCGCCGACGCGCACCGCGTTCGACACGGCCGCGGGCATCGTCAGCACCGAGCCCGCCAAGGTGCCGTCGGCCAGCCGGGGCGGGGTCTCGGCCCCGGGGACCACGGCGACCGAGTCGGTGACGAGGGCCACACCGGCGGCGCCCTTGGCGGCGAAGCCGGCGCGGACGAACACGGGGTGGGTGTGCACGAGGTCACAGATGAGCGACACCGCCAGGCGCCGGTCGGCCAGCGCCGCTCCGAGCAGTCCCGGCTCCCGGGCGCGCATCGCCCCCATGGCGTTGCCGAGATGGGTCACGAGCCGGGCGCCGGCGTCGGCGGCGGCCAGGGCGGCTTCGGCGCCGCCGGCGGAGTGTCCGAGCGCCACGAGCACACCGGCCGAGCGCAGGTGGGCGACGGCCTCGACCGCTCCCGGGAGCTCCGGGGCCAGCGTGACCACCCGGACACCGGTGCCGAGCCCGGGCAGGCGGCGCAGCCAGTCCAGGTCCACCCGGGGGCGGAGGCACTCGGGGCGGTGCGCCCCCGCCACGGCCAGGAAGGGCCCTTCCAGATGGGCACCGGCGAGGTCGGGCCGGCCGCCTCCCGGTCGGCGGCCGGCGTCGGCCACGCGCCCCAAGGCCGCCTCGAGGTCGCCCAGGGGCGCCGACAGCAGCGTCGGGCACCACGTGGTGACCCCCTGGGCCAGCAGGGCCCGGTCGAAGGCGTCCCAGTCGTCGCCACCGGCGGTGGCCACGTCGAGCGGGCCGATCCCGTTCACCTGGAGGTCGACGAAGCCCGGGGCCAGCACGATGTCGGGAACCTCGCCCGCCGCCGGCCGGACCTCGCTGATGCGACCGTCGTGCACCACCACTTCGGCGTGGTCGACGACCCGGTCGTCACACACCACGGACGCGGCCCGGACCACGCCCGAAGCGCCCGTCCCGCCGGTGGGGATGCGTCGCCTGTCCACGGGAGTCGTACGGTACCGTCTCGCCGTGGCCGACCCCCGTGTCCAGGTGCCGCCCAATTGCGATCTCACCCTGGGCATGGTGTGCGTGGACAAGTCCGAACCGGGCATCACGGTGTGGGAGATGCCCGCCGACGAGCGCTTCGCCAATCCGGTCGGGGTGCTGCAGGGGGGATTCCTGGCGGCGTGCTGCGACTCGGCCATGGGCGCGGCCAGCATCACCTGGGCCCAGGGGCGCAAGGTGACGAGCGCCAACGCCGAGCTCAAAGTGAGCTTCCTCGCCCCGGTGCGCCCCGGCGGGGTGCTCACCTGCACCTCGAGGGTGATCTCGGGCGGCCGGCGGGTGGCCTTCGTGGAGGCCGAGGTCGTCGACGCCGCTGGTCGCCTGGTGGCCAAGGCCAGCTCGACCTATCTCCTCGCTCCCCGGGAGCAGTAGCAGGTCCCGTCGCTCCCCGGGGACCGTCGCCCGAGGGGGGCGGGCGCCTGCGGGATCGTCGCCCCCAGGCACCTGCCGGGAGGATCACGGCGCCCTGTCCTTGCCATGCCCGGCCTGGTCGGGGGAGGATGGCGATTCGCCTGGTCCCCGGTGACGACGCACCAGCGGCGCGAGCGGTGGTGCCCGAGAGCCGCCGGGCCCGGGTGCAGAGGGAGGATCGGTGCCGGGAAGCGACGCTGGGCGTTCGGGACGTGGCGGGGGTCTCACCGCCGCCGGTGGTGACTTCGTCCACCTGGTCATCGACTACGCCAAGCAGGAGACCCTGGGTCCCGTCAAGGGACTGGGCCGCTTCGTGGCCTTCGGCGTGGCCGGGTCCGTCGCCCTGGCCGCCGGGGCCGTCCTGCTCCTGATGGCTGCGTTGCGGGCGCTGCAGAGCGAGACCGGGTCCACCTTCACCGGGCACCTGAGCTGGCTGCCCTACTTCATCACCGGGGCCCTCGCCCTGGTGGTGCTGGGGCTGGCGGCCTGGCGCATCACCAAGGGTCCGGCCACCAAGTCCGGGGCCCACGGTCACGACGGAAGGCGATGAGCATGGCCACGACCGCCCGCATCACCCGCGACGACCTGGAGGCGAAGCTCCGCGAGATGTCGGGGGGCGTGGAGGACTCGGTGGAGGCGGCGCGCCCCAAGCTGATCGCCGGTGCCGTCGGCGGCCTCGTGCTGGCGCTCCTGGTGGCCTACCTGCTCGGGCGGCGCGGCGGGCGTCGGCGTTCCGCCGTCGTCGAGATCCGCAAGATCTGAGGCGACGTGGACCGCCTGCTGCGGACCCTGGTGTCCCGGGCCATGCGCCGCGGCCTGGCCGGAGAGCCGGTGTGGCTGGCCGTGGCGGCGGCGGCGTGGCTCGTGCGCCGGTCCCGTGACCGGCGCGACGCGGTCGTGTGGAGCGGACGGGTCCGACCCGGCGAACACCTGGTGATCGCCGTGACCGATCCCGGCGCGCCGGGAGCGGCGGCCGGCGGGGAGTGACGCCCGTCGCCGGCGCCGTGCACGGCCCGCTGGCGGCGGGGGAGCGGGTGCTGCTCGTCGACCCCAAACAGCGGCGGTACCTCGTCACCTTGCAGCCCGGCGCCCAGTTCCACACCCACAACGGGATCCTGGCGCACGACGACGTGATCGGGCAGCAGGAGGGCTCGACGGTGGGCGCCACCACCGGCCGGCGCTTCGTCGTGGTCCGGCCCACCCTGGCCGAGGTCGTCCTCAAGATGCCGCGCGGGGCGCAGGTCATCTATCCGAAGGACCTCGGTGCCATCCTGCTGGCCGCCGACATCGGGCCGGGGATGCGGGTCCTCGAGGCGGGGGTGGGGTCCGGTGCGCTGTCGATGGCACTGTTGCGGGCCGGGGCGTCGGTCGTCGGGTACGAGGTGCGGGCCGACTTCGCCGCCGGGGCCCGCGCCAACGTGGCCACCTGGACCGGACCCGACGCGCCGTACCGCGTCGAGGAACGCGACGTCTACGAAGGGATCGAGGAGCACGGTCTCGACCGGATCGTGCTCGACCTGCCCGAGCCGTGGCGGGTCCTCGGCCCGGCCCGGGAGGCCATGCGCCCGGGGGGGATCCTCCTCGCCTACCTGCCGTCGATCACGCAGGTGGCGACGTTGCGGGCCGCCATGGCCGAGGGTCCCTTCGGTATGGCGGAGACGTCGGAGGTGCTGCGCCGCACGTGGCACGTCGAGCACCGTTCGGTCCGGCCCGACCACCGCATGGTGGCCCACACCGGCTTCCTCACCACCGCCCGGCTCCTCGTACCCACCGACCACGTGCCGCCGGACGAGGGCCGCGAGTCCGCACCGGACGGGGGCGGCGAGTCCGCACCGGACGGGGGCGAGGAGTCCTGACGAGGACGGTGCGGCGAAACTGACGCCGGGCCGGGGGTCACCGCGTGCCCGCGGCGACGGTGCGTCAGCCGGCCTCGATGAAGATGCACTCCCCGGGGCATTCCTCGGCCGCTTCGGTGACGGCGTCCTCGAGTTCCTCGGGCACGAGCGCCATGCCGGCCGAGCCACCCGGGTCGTTGCAGACCTGGTCGCCCTCCTTGACGTAGGCGAGCCCGTCGTCGAGCAGCGTGAAGACGGCCGGCGCGATCTCCTCGCACAGGCCGTCGCCGGTGCACAGATCCTGGTCGATCCAGACCTTCATCGGCTTTGCTCTCGCCTCTCTTCGCCGCGCCCCCGGCGTAGACCGGACGGTAACGACGCCCCGTTCGGGGTGTCAACTGGGCCCGGAGCGCCGACCCGGTTTCCGTGGGAGCGCCGCTCCACACGAATCACCAGGTCCGGCCACCCATGGCGCCACTGGTACCCGGAACGGTCAGTTTACCGGCCGGCCGACGGTATCCGGACACCCGGTGGGCGCAGAAAGAGTGGGATCCCGGAGCGCCAAACGGGCTCAGGGCCGGTGTAGGGTCGCAAGAGGGGCCCCGAACATCCCCGGGAGGTGGTTCCGACGGCCGAATCCGAGGAGGAGAGTCAACTGGCGCTGCGTGAGGAGCTCGACCGGTTGCGCGAGCGGTCCCGTCACGCGGAGGAAGAGGTCGGCATCCTGCGCCGGCGGCTGTCGGAGGGTCCCGGACGTGTCCAGTCGCTCGAGGAGCGCCTCCTCGAGACCAAGGGCCAGCTGGCCCAGGCGGTCTCCCAGAACGAAAAACTGACGTACACCCTGCAGCAGGCCAAGGAGCACATCGCGGCCCTGCGCGAGGAGGTCGACAAGCTCACCCAGCCCCCGAGCGCCTACGGGACGTTCCTCCACGCCAACGAGGACGCCACCGTGGACGTCTTCTCGGGTGGTCGCAAGATGCGGGTATCGGTCCATCCCGAGATCGACGCGTTCGAGCTGCGCCGCGGCCAGGAGGTCGTCCTCAACGAGTCGCTGAACGTGATCCTCGCCCGCCAGGGCGAGGACTCGGGCGAAGTGGTGACCCTCAAGGAGGTGCTCGAGGACCGCCGCCGGGCCATCGTCTTCGCCCGGGCCGACGAGGAGCGGGTCGTCGAGCTGTCCCATGACCTCCTCGGCGTGCACCTGCGCGCCGGCGACGCCGTGCTCATGGAGACGCGCTCGCAACTCCTGGTGGAGAAGCTGCCCCGTCCCGAGGTGGAGGAGCTCGTCCTCGAGGAGGTGCCCGACGTCACCTACGGCGACGTGGGCGGCCTCGACAGCCAGATCGAGGCCATCACCGACGCCGTCGAGCTGCCATACATGCACCGCGCCCTGTTCAACGAGTACAAGCTGCCCGCCCCCAAGGGCATCCTGCTCTACGGGCCGCCGGGATGCGGCAAGACCCTCATCGCCAAGGCGGTCGCCAACTCGCTGGCCAAGAAGGTGGCCCAGGTCACCGGCAACGCCAACATCCGGAGCTATTTCCTCAACATCAAGGGCCCGGAGCTGCTCAACAAGTACGTGGGCGAGACCGAGCGCCAGATCCGCCTGGTGTTCCAGCGCGCCCGGGAGAAGGCGGAGGAAGGGGTCCCCGTCATCGTCTTCTTCGACGAGATGGACTCGCTGTTCCGGACCCGGGGCACGGGCATCAGCTCGGACATCGAGTCCACCATCGTGCCCCAGCTCCTGGCGGAGATCGATGGCGTGGAGACGCTGCGCGACGTCATCGTCATCGGGGCGTCGAACCGCGAGGACCTCATCGACCCGGCCATCCTGCGCCCGGGCCGCCTCGACGTGAAGATCAAGATCGAGCGCCCCGACGAGGAGGCCGCCGCGCAGATCTTCTCGCGCTACCTCACGCCCGACCTCCCCATCGACGCCGCCGAGGTCCAGCGGCTCGGAGGAGGGGACCCGGCCAAGACGGTCCAGGCCATGATCGAGGAGACGGTGTCGGAGATGTACCGCGCCGACGACGAGAACAAGTTCCTCGAGGTGACCTACCAGAACGGCGACAAAGAGGT